>ERZ773150.368-NODE-368-length-51013-cov-3.693846_pt1 | contig 51013 bp, 46 predicted proteins | sample MGYA00580845_ERZ773150 | MGnify/ENA primary metagenome ERZ773150 (study PRJEB29015, sample SAMEA2737848) | human gut metagenome | biome: human gut; feature: human-associated habitat; material: faeces | place: China | collected 2012 ...
AGGCGAAAAATCCCTCGCTGTTGGTCATATTCCCGGTTTTCAGATAGACCCTAAGAAATAGTATTATTCCTCCATCAGCATGGCGGCAAACAGGACCGCCAGCTCTTCCCGGGAGAAGGGACGCTCCCGGCGCTGCTCCAGCCGCTGATCCGCGGCGCGGATACGGCCCAGCAGCATTCCTTCCAGTTCCGCCCGTTCCTTTTCCGCCGGGGTTCCCGTGAGCAGATAGTCCGTGGTGACACCCAGCTCCCGTGACAGCTTCACGAGGGTCTGCATGGACGGCTCCCGCCGTTCCTGCTCGTACATCCCCAGCGCACTTGGACTGACCTGCAGCCGCTGCGCCAGCTCCGCCTGACTTAACCCCGCCTCCCGGCGCAGCGCCGCAATTCGGGTTCCCAACATATGACCACTTCTTTCTTGTTATCTGGTTAGCGCAAGGATACCACAAAAAAAGTGAAAAAACAGGGGAATAAAGACGCCTACACATTTCGACGGACATTACACATAGCGTGTGGTATGCTGTTTCCATGGAAATAGCTGGGAAATTATGCGAAAAAAAGAATGCCAATTTCGACAGGTTATTGCCTAGATACCCTACATTTCTTACGAAAGAGGTCGATTCTTATGATCCGATTCCTGGAACCCATGCTGTACATAGACGATCAGGCGCAAGTGCCTGTGTGTCTGTGTGAAAAATGCGGCGGCGAATGCTACGCGCCGGACGGCGTCTGCCGCTGCTGTGAAGGAGACGCGCTATGACGCTGGCAGAGCTGAGCGTGTGCTACGAGGAAGCCGCCGTCCCCCTGCGACGGCGGCTGCGGGAGCTTCGGCTGCTGCTGGCAGCAACGGAAGACCCGGAGGAAATCTGGCGCTGTAAGCGCCGCATTGCGGAACTGACCCCCATGCTGACCCAAATGAACGAACTGGCGGAGCTGACGGCCCACTACTACGACAGGGGGTACTACCGGAATGAAAAATATACTGTATGAGGGCTACCTCGGCCCCCGGCTGCCCCGGGAGGTGCAACTGAAGCGGGTGCAGCGGGTGATGCAGGAGGAGCTGACGCCCTTGCAGCGGGAGACCCTTATCGCCTTTTATTTTCAGGAACAGACCCTGACCCAGATCGCCGCGGACCGTGGCGTGAACAAAAGCACCGTCTGCCGGACGCTGAAACGGGCGGAGGCCAAGCTCAGGCGGTATCTGAAATATTAGGGAGAGACACCAGCTTCTGGAAAACCACCGGAGCCGTACTGCGCAGGGCAGTGCGGCTCCGGCTTTTGCGCCCGAACCGGATTTACAGCCGAAAACCCCGCAAAAATCGACTCCCCCCGCCGGTAGAATCCCCGGTAGAGTCTTTTCCACCCCATTCTACCGGCCGGACAGCGGGGGACGCGCGGGTAGAGCGCGGGTACGACAGAACTCCTTGACTTTCGGGGGCTTTGGCGGTAAACTGTGACAAGCTCTGATTCAGCCGGATACGACCGTTTCGGAGCTTCCCTGACTATGAAGATTCGGATGGAGCATCTTATGAAGACGCAGGCCCCCGCGCCAATCAAAACCATATATTACACCGACGAGCGGAACGACGAGTTTTCCTCCGCCGAGATCGAGCCCCGGCGCATTGACGAGAGCTACCGGTACATTGACCCCAGCCCCGGGTGGAAGGCGGCAAGATTCATCGCTTACCGCCTGTTTGCCATGCCCGCGGCATTCCTGTACTGCAAGCTGGCGCTCCACGCGCGCTTTGAAAACCGTCAGGTACTGAGGAAGGCCGACAAGACCGGCTGCTTCGTCTACGGCAACCACACCCAGCAGGTGGGCGACCCGTTCCTGCCCAATCTGGCGCTGTTCCCGAAAAGCGTCTACATGATCGTCCACCCCAACAACGTCTCCATGCCGGTGCTGGGAAAGATCACGCCGTACTTAGGCGCTCTGCCCCTCCCCTCCAACATAAAAGCCATGCGTTCCTTTCTGGATGCCATCCGCACCAGAATTGAGGAAGGCAGCTTCATCATGGTCTACCCGGAAGCCCACATCTGGCCGTACTATACCGGCATCCGGGATTTCCCCGCCACGTCCATGAAATACCCCGTGGAGCTGGACGTTCCCAGCTTCACCCTGACCACCACCTACCACCGCCGCCGCTTCGGCCGGAAGCCCCGGACGGTGACGTATCTGGACGGCCCATTTTACCCGGACCACAGTCTCCCTCCCAGAGCCAGAGCGCAGGCGCTGCGGGATGAGATCTATAAGACCATGGTCAGACGGAGTCAGGAAAGTGACTACGAATACATCCGATATGTGAAGAAAGAGGAGAAGACGTGACCGATATCCTGTATTGCGGCAACGACAAGGTGTTCGACGGCGTGCTGACGTCGGGCCTGTCCATTGTGCGCCGGCTGGACGCGCCGAGGCCGCTGACCATCCACATTTTCACCATGGAGCTGACCCGGGTTTCCCCCAATTATCTTCCCATGACCCGGCACCATGCGGACATCATCGAGACGGCGCTGCGCCGCCACAACCCAGACACCCACGTAAAGCTCTATGACGTCACGGCGCTTTACGAGCAGCACCTGAAGCAAAACGCCAACGAGGGCTGCTACTGTTCCCCCTACACCCTGCTGCGGCTGCTGGCGGATCTTCTGCCCATGCCGGACAAGCTACTGTATCTGGACGCGGACATCATGGTCTGCAAGGACATCGGCCTGCTTTACGATCAGGACGTGGAAACCGTGGAGTACGCCGCCGCCCGGGATCACTACGGGAAATACCTTGTTAACCCCAACTATATCAATGCCGGTGTGCTTCTGTTCAACATGAAGCTGTGCCGCGAGACCGGGATCTTTGAAAAGTCCCGGGAGCTGCTTCGGATGAAAAAGCTGATGTTTGCGGATCAGTCCGCGCTCATCCGCTCCACCACATCCCGGCGGCTCCTGCCCCAGCGGTTCAACGACCAGAAGTTCCTCCACGGTCATACCGTAATCCGGCATTTTTCCAAGCGGCTGTTTTACACCCCCTACCCCCACACGGAGAACATCAAGCAATGGCAGGTGGAGAAGGTACATAAGAAATTCGGCTACACCTGCTTCGATGACATCCTGAATGAATATCTGTCCATAAAGGAGAACCTGCAATGAACCCCGTCAACTTATTTTTCGCCTGTGACAACGCCTACGTTCCTTTCCTGGCGGTGACGCTCACGTCCCTGAAGGAAAACTGTAATCCCAAGCGGGACTACGCCCTGCGAATCCTCCACACCGGTCTTGACCCGGAGAACATCCGGCGGCTGACGGATTCCTTCGCCTCCGACGGCTTTACCATGGAGTTTATTGACATCACGCAGGCCGTGGAGCAGTTTGCCGACAAGCTCCACACCCGTGACTACTATTCCAAATCCACCTATTACCGTCTGTTCATCCCCGATCTGTTCCCCGGGCTTAACAAGGCGCTGTATCTGGACAGCGACGTGGTGCTGCTGGGCGATGTGTCAGAGCTGTACGACGTGGATCTGGAGGAGAATCTGGTGGGCGCGATCCCCGACAGCGTGGTCGGCTCCATCCCGGCGCTGGCGCTGTACACGAAAAAGCGCCTGCGGGTGGCGGCGGATCACTACTTCAACGCCGGCGTACTGCTGATGAATCTGGACGCCATGCGGGAGTGCGATTTTCTGAACGTGTTCCTCCGCCTGCTGCAAAGCGTCACCTTCCAGGTTGCCCAGGATCAGGACTATCTGAACGTCATCTGCAAGAACCGGGTTGAGTACGTGGGATTCGAGTGGAACACCATGCCCTGCGACGTCCACACGAACGCCCCCAAGCTCATCCACTACAATCTGGACTTCAAGCCCTGGCACCGGGACGACGTGGCCTTCGGCGACGTGTTCTGGGACTATGCGGAACGTTCCGGCTATCTGGAGGAAATCCGCAAGGTTCGGGAGGGCTACACCGAATGGCACATCGCCCGCTCCGCCGAAGAGACCACGCATCTGATTGCCATGGGCAAAAAGCAGGCCAGAAAGCGGACGGCAAATATGCTGATCCGCTGGAAGATCAGGCGGGTGGTGAACGTATGAAGAATGTCCCCAAGTCCCCGGAACGGCTCGCCATCCTGGAAAAGATCGCCCAATATGAGCGGGAGGGGCGCTTTGACGAGGACGTGGAAAACGATCCCCCAAGTCGCGTCCTGCTGCCGGAGGAGATCGAGTACGCGGACAGGCGCTTTTCTGCGGAATGCAGGCGGACGGCGGCATTTGGCGCGGCGTATCTGTATTTCTGGAATCTGCGGCGGAAAAAAGAGCTCATCCTGTGCAAAACCGAGGGGCTGGAGCATCTGGCCGGGGTAAAGGGTGCGGTGATCACCTGCAACCATTTTCACCCCATGGACAGCTTCATCATGCAGAAGGTGTTTGACGCGTCGAAGCATCCCAAGCGGATGTACCGGGTAATCCGGGAGGGGAACTACACCAGCTTCCCCGGCTTTTACGGCTTTCTCATGCGTAACTGCAACACCCTTCCCCTCAGCTCCAACATGCAGACGATGAAGAAATTTCTCCGCGCGGTAGATCAGGTGCTGTCGGAGGGCAACTGCCTGCTGATCTACCCGGAACAGAGCATGTGGTGGAACTACCGCAAGCCCAAGCCCCTGAAGCCCGGCGCCTTTGACATGGCGCTGAAGAACCACGTACCGGTGGTGCCGTGCTTCATCACGATGGCGGACAGCGACTTGGTCGGCGCCGACGGGTTCCCTGTGCAGGAATACACGCCCCATTTAGGCGCGCCCATCTGGCCGGACGAGACCCTGTCCCGCCCCGCCGCCCGGGAGCAGCTTCGGCAGAAGACGGAAGATTTCTGCCGGGAGACCTATGAGACTGTGTACGGCGTGCCCCTGCGCTACGAAACGCGGGAGAGCTGACACGGACGTATTTGACCAACAGAACGAAACCTCCGGCGAAAGCCGGAGGTTTTGCAGTCTGTCAAGCAGGGCTATGATATCTTGTGTTTTTCTCTGTGGTGATAAGTTGACGGATGTGGTAGAATGAAGAATAATACCTGCCCAAAACCGCAGTAGTCTGTTTTCGCTATTTCGACTACGTTTTGACTACGTTTGCTTGCACTGATTTGCCTCATTTTGCCCTCCAAACCGGATTTGGACAGAATTCTGTACATCACAGATTTCAGGGCATGAATCGCAAAATGGCGCAAAATACGGCACTTTAGGGCGTTGCAGGAAGGAAAATTCATATGATTAAGATATTATTTATCTGCCACGGCAATATTTGCAGAAATCTCTAAAATCCCCTGTAATATCAAGGTTTTTCAGGCTTGAAGGTAGTGCTACTACACCACTACTACACCAGTGAGTCTCGATGTGACAAAAATTTTGAAATCGAGGTCAAGCTTATGGAAAACAAAAAGAATATCAACAATATGGACTATGTGCTGGTTGGAGATTACTACATTCCGGATCTGAAGTTTTCCCACGAGGAACGCCCTATCGGAAAATATGGGTGGATGCACCGAGGGTATCTGAAGGAGCACAATCCAATGATGTTCAACGATCTGGTTCTGGAGGGGCAGATCTGGACTTACCTTGCCGATTTGAACGAGCAGGCACAGGAGCGTTTGTCCCTGATTGTTGAGCAGATGAAAGTCGCTGAGGGCGTGACAGAGGAACTGAAAGCAGCAGACCAGATGGCATGGATTCAAGCCATGAACAGTATCCTCAATCGGGCAGAGGAAATTGTTCTCCAAGAATTGGTCTATGGGGAGGATGCGGTATGAGAATCCTCGAAGAATTTTGGTATGGCAATATCAAGCCAACAGAGTATGCTTCAGCCGCCTGCAAGGAGTTGAAAGAAGCCCTCCGCTTGATTACCAGAAATGAGGAAAAACTTCTGGCAACTATAACGGAAGAGCAGAAGGAACTTTTTTCCCGTTATACGGATGCTGTCCATGAGCATCAGACCATGGTAGAGTGCCTGCTGTTCCAGAGCAGCTTTAAGCTGGGAGCCAAGATGATGGTTGAAGTTATGGAATAATAAAGCATAGAACAAGGCCGGATGCTGCTTCGCAAGAAGTGGTATCCGGCTTTTCTTGATTTTTTGGATGTATCACACAATAATTCATAATTTTGCGATTGCAATCACACTTTTATATATTTTTGGGTAAATATCGAGTGCCGAAATCCAGAATAAAAAATTTCACACACAGAAATTATAAAATTGTACGTGAAATTATTCCCTTTCGAGAGGTTGTTTAACTTTTTGATAATTCTTAATCCACTGGGCAGATTTTTGCATAATTGAAAGAAGTCAAATTAGCTCATCTAATCACTTGATAATTACATGATAATTAGATATAATTAGAAATAATAGTGACGGTTAAAGGAGGTAATCTTCTTGATAGAAGGAAAGAATGTGGAGTTCAAGCGTGAATATATGGACGACATTAAGTACGCTATTATTGCATTTGCAAATACAAATGGTGGGAAGCTTTATATCGGCATCAATGATGACGGAACAATATACGGTGTTGATAATGTAGATGATACTATGCTTCGCCTAACTAATATGATTCGAGATATTGTGCGTCCAGACGTGACTATGTTCACTGATTACTCTGTTGAGAAAATGGAACATAAAGATGTTATTGTTTTAACTGTGCAACGTGGCACAGCTCGTCCTTACTATTTGCATTCGAAAGGTATTCGCCCGGAGGGCGTATATGTACGTCAAGGTGCTTCTTCAGTTCCAGCTTCTGAAACAGCCATTTTGAATATGATTCGAGAAACCAGCGGAGATTGCTATGAAGATGCACGTTCCATTAATCAGCAGCTGACATTTGAAAAAGCGAAAGAATATTTTGCAAAGAAAAAGGTGGAGTTTGGCGATGCTCAGAAGCGCACACTGAATATAATCGGTGAAGATGGCACTTACACAAATCTTGGAATGTTGCTGTCTGATCAGTGCACGCATACCATCAAAATGGCCGTCTTTGAGGGAAGTAAGAAAAGTGTTTTTAAGGATCGCAAGGAACTGACAGGTTCTTTGCTGGAACAGCTTGAGGAGGCGTACACCTATATCGACCAATTCAATCACACTCGTGCAGAATTTAAAGGATTAGATCGAATTGACAAGCGAGATTATCCTGCCGAAGCACTACGTGAAGCTCTTTTAAATGCACTTGTGCATCGAGACTATTCCGTGAGCGGTTCCACCCTTATTAGTATTTTTGATGGACGCATAGAATTCGTAACCATTGGTGGATTGGTCCGTGGGATTTCTTATGATGATATAATGCTGGGTGTATCTGCTTTGCGTAACAAAAAATTAGCAAATGTTTTTTATCGTCTTAAGTTAATTGAAGCTTATGGCACCGGCATTATGAAAATTAATGAATGCTATGCGGATCAAGCGGTAAAGCCTATTATTGAAGTGAGCAACAATGCATTTAAGATCACCTTGCCTAACTTAAATTATAATCAAGAAATGCACGAAGTAGGGATTAAAAATGAGCGCATGAAAATGGTTCTCTCATTGTTTGGGAAAAAAGATAGCATTGTAAGAAAAGATGTAGATGATCTGCTGGGCGTATCTCAGTCTACATCCAGTATTCTTCTACGTGAAATGTTGGATAACGGACTGATTGTAAAAGTTGGTAGCGGCAGAAATCTCAAATATAGATTAAAGATAATGTCTTGAATGTCTTGATTGTGAGGGAAATTAATATGACTCGTTTTGAAACGATAATGGCAGTTTTAAATTTAGCTGCAATTGTAGGAATTCCAATCTTAGCAGTTGTTATAGGTCAATACCTGCAAGAACGTGCAGAAAAACGGAAAGATAAAATGCAAATTTTTCGCACCCTTATGACATCACGAATTTACGGTTGGACTGTAGACAGTGTTCATGCACTCAATCTTATTGATGTGGTTTTTGCGAAAGATACTGCTGTCAGAGGCGCTTGGAAAAAACTTTTAGATGCATATTCATCTTCGGAAGAATCTGAATTAATGAAGCAAAAACGACAAAATTTAAACTATAAGTTGCTGGAAGAAATGGCGAAGAATCTCGGCTATAAAGACAGAATCACTTGGGAAACTATTCAGAATCCCTATGTACCCAAAGGAATGATCGACCAGTGGGAAGCTCAGGCAAGATCTCAACAAGCATACAATGATTTGCTTCATAGTATGACCAGTATCATGCCGAAAAAAGAAAGCAAAGAGGTAACGAAATGAGTACTAATGTTTCTAAGAAAAAACGTGAGGATTTACTAAGTAAAATCGGACAAATACGAACATTCATTGCCTCTGCGCCACAAGACACGAATACAGGAAATCTTCTTTCTTATTTATCTGAGTTAGAAAAAGATATTAATGGAAAAAAATACGGCCTCATTTTTGAGGAGCACAAAGAGCATATTGATGAGGTTCTTGAATCAAATACACCCGTATTGAATGAAGATAAAGATCTTTTCATCAACAATGGTGAAATAATTAACTTTTTAATCGAGGGAGATAATTTAGCATCGCTTCAAATGTTAGAGAAAACTCATAGAGGAAAAGTTGATTTGATTTACATCGATCCCCCATATAATACATTAAAAGACGGATTCACATATTCGGATACTCTGGTTGATAAGAACGATACCTTTCGGCATTCAAAGTGGTTATCGTTTATGAGGCGTCGACTTGTGATAGCCCAAAAACTTTTATCATCCAATGGGACAATATTCATATCTATTGATGACAATGAAGTTTCAGCATTAAGGGTGCTTTGTGATGAACTATTTGGATATCAGAATTTTGTGGCTAACATCATATGGGAAAAGAAATTTTCTCCACAAAATGATGCAAAATGGCTCTCTGATAGCCATGATCATATCCTCCTGTATGCAAAGAACAAAGAAATCTGGCATCCGAAATTGTTGGAACGTACAGTTGAAATGGATAAACGATATACAAACCCAGATAATGATCCTCGGGGGCCATGGACATCAAGTGATTTTACAGTCAAAACAGCATCTGAAGCATATATGTACGATATTGTTACACCTTCAGGAAGAGTTGTACGTCCCACATCAAGCAGGAGCTGGGCTACATCAGAAGAGAACTATTTAGCGTTAAGAGCTGATAATCGGATTTGGTTCGGCGCAAAAGGAAATAATGTGCCAAGGATTAAAACTTTTTTGTCAGAGGTGCAAAAAGGGACTGTATGTAAAACAATATGGTATAGAACAGAAGTTGGAGATACGCAGGAGGGCACTCGTGACTTAAAATCAGTCTTTGGAAAAGCGGGTATGTTTACTAACCCTAAGCCGATTAGGCTCATCAATAGAATTTTAGATATTGCGTCCCAAAATAACAGCATCGTACTCGACTTTTTTGCAGGAAGCGGCACTACAGGTCATGCACTACTCAAGTATAATGCAGAGCATGCTGATAGCAAGCGACAATTTATTCTGTGCACCAATAATGAAAACGATATTTGTAGAAACGTTACGTATGAAAGAATCAAACGAGTTATTGCTAACGAAGGGTACAATGCCAGTTTGAAATATTTCCGTGTTGGATATATTCCAATCACTGACAGGATGTATTATGAGTATGCAGATGAACTTCTGCTTCATGTTCGTGAACTTGTGGAGCTTGAAAATGGAATTAACTTCACAGGAAATGCCGAAATTTCCATTATATTGAGCGAAGAAGAGCTGGAAGAATTTATGGAAAATGCGGTTAATCTCTCTCAGTGTCGTAAGCTGTATATGGCCCATGACATTTTACTTGATGCAGAGCAAGAGCAAAAGCTAAGAGATCAAAAGATTTCCGTGAATATCATTCCTGACTATTATTATAAAGAACTGGAGGGCTAAACATGGAAATTACTCTTGCAAATTTTCAGTTGAAGGCTATCTTTGATTTGATGGAAGCTATGGAAGGGTTACACAATGAGATTGTTTTAAAGAGCTGCACAGGTAGCGGAAAAACAATTATTCTGACTCATTTTATAGACGAATATATTAAAAGCAATAGTAGAACTGTTTTCATCTGGCTGACCCCTGGGAAGGGCGGCTTAGAAGAACAGAGTAAAAACAAGATGGATAAATATATCCACGGCAGCCACACTAAATTATTGTATGATATTATGGCAAGCGGATTTGAAGAAAACGATGTCTGCTTTATCAATTGGGAAAAACTTACTAAGAAAGGCAATACTGCCTTGAGGGATAGTGAACGAACCAATTTTGTTGAGTATATTAAAAACGCATTGGATGCTGGCCTTTCATTCAAAGTCATTGTGGATGAGTCCCATCAAAACGATACCATCAAGGCCGATGATATTATTGAGTTGTTTCATCCAGACAAAATAATCAGATGCTCTGCTACACCGAAAGGATATAAAAACGCAACTGTTATTGACATTCCAGAAGAAGATGTTATTTCCGAAGGCTTGATTAAGAAACTTCTTGTCATCAACGAAAACTTCGAGCAGAATATCAGCGTTGACGATCAGATTTCTTACTTAATCCAAAAAGCAATTGCTAAGCAACAGGAGATTCATGCAGAATTTTTAAGACGTAATGTCAATGTAAACCCTCTGATTGTGGTCCAGATTCCCAATAAGTCTGATGCATTGCTGGATCGAATTGAAGAATACTTTGAATCTCAGGGAATCACTTATGAGAATAGTCAACTGGCAGTTTGGCTTTCTGATAAAAAGCAGAATTTAGAAGGAATTTCCGACCCAGATGCCACACCAATAGCGGTAATTATAAAGCAAGCTGTTGCAACGGGATGGGATTGTCCGAGAGCTCATATCTTAGTCAAACTCCGTGACAACATGAGTGAAACCTTTGAAATTCAGACCATTGGACGTATTCGCCGTATGCCAGAGGCAAAGCATTACGATTGTGATTTGTTGGATTGTTGCTATCTTTTTACGCTGGATGAAAAATTTACGGAAAGCGTCAAGCTGAGTCTTGGTAAAGACGCTTTGGAGGCATACCGGGTATTCCTGAAACCGGAGCACCGTTCCTTTACCTTAATTAGCGAGTACAAAACGAATGTCCCGTTCCCTCGTGATGCCAAACTGGCCCTAAAAGTAATCAGCAAGTTTTTTGAAAAGAAATATCATGCCACGAGTGATATGGATAAAAACAAGACATTGCTTGAAGCCCACGGATATTCGTTTGCTGAAGATATTATTGACTACACCAAATCTGGTGAGGTTTCCGTTTTATCTAAAGAGAATATTTCTGGGTTGAATGATGTTGCAATTCATGAACCTTTGAATACTCACAAGCATGGTAAGGCATATCATCATTGCGTAGCAGAAATTGGATTTAAAATAAACCTTGATTACAGCAGTATCAATGCAATTATACGAAAGTTATTTCTGCAGGGCCTGCACTGTGATTGTAAAATCTTAAAAATTGACACTCGTGCACTGTATGCTTTTGTTATCAATAATAAGCATCGTTTGATTGAAGATGTAAGAAGTGCAATGTCCGATGAAGCACTTCAACTTAGTTTGGATATACCGAAAGTCACAGAAAAGCCGATTGGTTTCCCGCAGGAAACACTATTTACATATGATATAACCGGAAAATCTCAGAGTGAAATGACAAAGAACGTATATAAGCGTTACTTGGCTTCTGCAGAAAGGCGTTCTCTTCCAGAGAAACTTTTCGAACGCCATTGCCAAAATAGTTCTAAAGTTTCGTGGTTTTATAAAAACGGAGATAAGGGCATCGAATATTTCTCCATTGTGTATGTGGACAACTTCGGAAAGCAAAAGTCTTTTTATCCAGACTATGTTGTTGGAGCGACCGATGGTTCAGTTTGGATTATTGAGACAAAGGGTGGCTTTACAAAGTCTGGAGATAGTGAAGACATTGATAAATACACGGCTATAAAATTTGGCGTATTAAAAAAATATGTAGATCGCTACAATCTTAAAGGTGGAATTGTACGCCAAGACAAGCAAAGCGGGGAGCTTTGTATTTGTAGTGACCAATATTCTGATGACATTGGAAGTGACTGCTGGTCATTACTTTCTGATGTGCTTTAAGGAGGATAGAAAATGGGTGCCGAGATAAAAAGGAAAAATGTTCCTATTTATTTTTACTATTTAACCATTGCAAAGCAAAAAAATGCCGAAGATGGTTCCAAGTACAGCATGGATCAAATTGTTGCATCTTTTTCGGCAATGCTGCAGCATGTCCTTTCCCAAAGCTTGAGTGATAGAAAACGGAATCTGACAACTTCAGAGAAAATTGTATGGCTGGATTCTGTTAAAGAATTGACACCGGGCAATTATGATATTATTTTCAAATCTGCCAAATATAATCATGTACGGAAAGAAATTGATACTGAAACGATGGAGGAACTTGGACTTCGGAAACGCCAGCAGGATGGTGACGAAGAAAAAACTCATCTTTGTATTAGATTAGCGAAAGGGCAACATCGTTTTTTAGCTGTACATGAAAGCAATCACTATGGCATTTCGATAAAGTGTATTATTGATTATCTTAATGCAAAATTCAAGCAATACAGTGAGGAATGTAACGACAATTATTTATATACACTTATATATGAGATAATGCCAGGAGATGATTTTTTGACATCTCTCAAGAAAGCTAAAACTACATCTTTTATTACGTTGACCGTTAGCAAAGATGATCTGAATGATGACTTTATGAGATTTGCAAATCGAACTGATATCAGTGATGAAGTGCAAATTCTTATAAAAAAACCGAGAAAGGCCAAGAAATTTCCGGAAAATTTGATAAAAGCATATTATGAGGATATGCAAAGCAATAACAAAATTAAGAAAATAGCAGTCAAGGGAACAAATGAATCCGGGACATTTGAAGCTGCCACAGACTTGATTAAGATGAAACACTATCTTACAGTGGAAACCGAAGGATTAACTAACGAGGTGTGTAGTTCTGAGTTCTTCAATAAGGCTCAAACTTTTATAGATGAAACGAGGCGGTGATAATGAAGTCAATTCTTTTTGTCCCAGTTAAAGATTATATAAAATCCAGAAAAAAACTGTATGTCAAATTTATATTCCCAATGGTGGTTGCAACAACAGCTTTGGCAATTACTCTTTTCTTTAATTTTGGCGATGGTGAAAAGCTCAATGCAGTTTTTTCTGAATTTATTAGCACTCAAATAAATATTATTGCCATTTTAATATCGTTCTCTATTGCGATTATTACGATACTAGTTTCTGCAGATAATCATAATATACAGGAACTTAAAAACACATTGTCGAATGAGAAACACTATCATTCAGTAAATGGAAAGCAACTATCATTATTCCAGATTTTATTATCTAATATAGCATATAATATTATTTGTGAAACGGTTTATCTGATTTTCTTGATTGCTGTTGCTCTGACCAAATCAATTTTCCCACTTCAATCATTGAAGTATGTTTCGGCAATCTGTATTTTCGTCATACTTCATATTCTTCTTGTACTGCTTGAGTCCGTTGCACAAATGTACCTCACTTTTTGGGATAAAAAATAAATTCATATTTCGCATAAATTGAATTGTGCTGGGCATGTAAGAATCATACCGGGTGTAGTGAGTTAAGATAACGGTGAGCCTCTGACAAGGAAGCAACCTTTCCCTCCTAAGCAGACATTATCTGTTCGACTTTGGTTTGGCGTTTATAAAAACTGTATGTTTTCAAAAAACAAAAAAATTCAATGTAATTGATAGGAAGCATCCAACTTCAATGGTTGGGTGCTTTTCTTTTGCCCTAAAAATTGTTATTCATCGTAGATTGAGCATTTTGTTTAGAGCACACTACAGTGGAAGTTCCTCTGCACAAGGCACTGTAAAAATGAACTTACTCTACCTACGAGGCAATAAAATGATGCTTCAAAATCCATTATACTTTTCTCAAAGCTAAAGCAAGCCACCGTCCCTTAGGAACTAAGGGCGCACTTCTATACCGGTTATTCCATTCCGGTATGTGCGTTCTCCGAAGGTAAATGCTCCTGTGTCTGAACACATTCACATATTGTGGAATTGCATTCCGGTCAAGAGATAACTCTTGCGGCTGCCGCCTATCTCTTTTTACATACCTTGCTTTGGGCAAGGATGAATAAAAGACAAGGAGCGAAAGGAAAATGGAAAACAAAGAAAAAACTTTGGCGCAATTAGATGCCGCACGATTGAAGGTGAAACAGTATGAAAACAAGATTCAGCTTCTGGAAAATCGCAAGCGGCATCTGGAAAAGAAAGCCGACCGCCAGCGCACGCACCATCTTTGTAATATGGGCGGCGCCATCCAAAGCATTTCCAAAGAGGCAGACTCTCTGACAAGAGTAGAGTTCTACTCTCTGATGGAACAGGTTTTTGCACTGCCTGCGGTGCAGAAATTGGTGGACACCGCTGTGCAAAACCATAATGCAGGAGGTGATCGCTAATGGCATTGTATCACTTCCATGTAGAGCAGATTAAACGCAGCGAGGGGCGCACGGCTGTTGCCAGCGCCGCTTATCGTGCCGGAGAGAAACTGCATAATCTTTGGGATGGAGAAACCCACAATTATACCAAGAAAGGCGGCGTGATTCTTTCGGAAATTATGCTTCCGGAATATGCGCCTGAAAGGCTTTTTGACAGGTACACCCTCTGGAATGAAGTGGAGCAAATTGAAAAGCATTACAAGGCACAGCTTTCCTACAGCTTTGACATGGCGCTGCAAAATGAATTTTCTTTAGAGGAGAACATCGCACTGGCAAGAGAATTTGTACAGAAATACTTTGTCTCTGACGGCATGATTTGCGATCTTGCGATACATCAGCCCGACCGGGGAGATGGCGGCATCCCCAACCCACATTTTCACGTTCTTGTTCCCATTCGTCCGCTGAACGCTGACGGAACCTGGGGAGCAAAACAACACCGGGTTTATCATTTGGACAAGGATGGCAACCGCATCAAAAAAGAAGATGGCAGCTGGGCTTTCGATGCTGTTCCAACCACAAATTGGGGCAAGCCGGAAACGCTGGACTTATGGCGTAAAGCCTGGGCAGATATGGTCAATGCCCGATTGGAAGAAAAAGGGCTGGTCTGCCGCATTGATTATCGTTCCTATGTGGATCAAGGGCTGGATTTGATTCCGACTGTCCATGAAGGGCCGCACGTTCGCAAGATGGAGAAGAAAGGCATCCGTACCGAAAAAGGCGAATTGAACCGCTGGATCAAAGCCACCAACCGGATGATCCGCAATATACAAGCCACCCTTGCGGCGCTGAAAGAATGGCTTGCGGAAGCAAAGGAAATTCTGAAAGAACCGCAGGAGGTTTACCTTGCTCAGCTGCTCAGTGATGCTCATGCCCTGCGCAATCAAACCGCAATGACGTATGCCAGAGGAAAAGCCAAGGCGAAGAAAAACAATCTGAAGCGTTTTATGAATGAGTGTGATTATCTGAAACAGCGAGGGGTTCTGACTTTCAGTGACTTTGAAAAGCATCTTTCTTCTGTCAGCGAAAATGTGGAAAGCAGAAAATCCTCCATGCACCAGAAACAGACCCGTCTGCAAGAGCTTCAGCAGCTGATGGAGAATGCAAAGACCTATGCTGCGTTAAAGTCGATTTTTGATGAAATGAAGAAAGAAAAATATTTCTTTACCAAATCGAAGGAAAAGTATAAGGCGGAACACGAAGGCGAGCTTCGCCGGTTTTATATGGTAAAGCGAAAACTGAAAGAGAGTGGTTTTGAAAAAGATTCTTTTCCCCTGGATGCATGGCAGAAAGAATTTTCCGAACTGTCGGCACAGCGAGAAGCTGAATATCAGGAATATAAGCTGCTGCAAAAGGATCTGACGATGCTGTATCAGATCAAGGGCGATGTAGATCAGGTGATGCGTGAAACCCATCCTGAAATGCTGCACCCCAATAAAGCCAAGGAAACAGAAACTGCATTGTAATCGGGAGGTGGAATATGAGTTATACGCAAGAACAGATCGACCGTGCCAATCAGGTCGATTTGGAACAATTTTTACGCTCACACGGTGAACAGGTCACAAAAAGCGGAAACGAGTACCGATGGAAACGGCATGACAGTTTGACCATTCAGGGAAACAAATGGTTCCGCCATAGCCAGAGCAAAGGCGGCTACCCCGTCGAATTTGTAATGGAGTTCTTTGGGAAAACTTTCCCGGAAGCAGTGTCTTTGCTGATTGGAGAAGCGCCGGCACACAACGGCGCAGCTGCTGCACCTTCGGCAGATTTCAGACTTCCGCCAAGAAACCGATATGCTGCAGCAGCAATGGCCTATCTCCGTCAGCGAAATATCCCGGAGGAACTGGTTCAGGAGTTCTGCAAGGAAGGCCTGATTTATGAGGATGCCCGGCACCACAACATTGTGTTTGTGGGAAAGGACGAAATAGGGATTCCTCGTTATGCCCACTGCAAAGGGACGGAAGGTTCTTTCCGTATGGATGTACAAGGTTCGGACAAGTCCCACAATTTTGCCTATCGCAGCGATGGAAAAAGCCTATTTGTGTTTGAAGCGCCGATTGATCTGATGTCCTTTATTGCGCTGTACCCGAATGATTGGAAAATGCGAAATTATCTGTCCTTGGGCGGTGTGGGAGCGAAGGCGCTGGAGGGTTTTCTTTCTGAACGCAAGGATATAGAAACAGTTTATATCTGCACCGACTCGGATAAAGCCGGTAATGATGCCGTAAATCGTCTGTTAGAAAGTATTCCCGAATCCATGACGGTTATTCGCCTGATCCCCTGCGAGAAGGACTGGAACGAAGTTCTGAAGCAAAAGGACAAGCTTCCTGACGGAAAATATATTTCCCGAAGGATCATGCTGCGTGGGGAATCAGAAAAGAAAGCGGTTCCCATGATTCGCATGAGCGAAGTTCAGCAAACAGAGGTGGAATGGCTTTGGTATCCGTACATCCCATTTGGAAAGTTAACGATCATTCAGGGCAACCCCGGTGAGGGCAAAACCTTCTTTGCCATGCAGCTTGCGGCAGCCTGCACCAATCGAAAGTTTCTGCCCCAGATGGAGCCATTTGAACCATTCAATATGATTTTTCAGACGGCTGAGGACGGTTTGGGGGATACGGTGAAGCCGAGGCTACTTTCTGCCGAGGCAGATCTGGAGCGAGTGCTGGTTATTGACGATGCCGACAATCCGCTGACCTTGGCAGATGAGCGTATTGAAAATGCGATCAGAGAGAACAACGCCCGTCTGGTTATCATTGACCCCTTGCAGGCCTTTCTTGGAGCCAATGTGGATATGAACCGGGCCAATGAGGTACGCCCGATTTTCCGCAGACTGGCCGATGTGGCACAGGCTACCAACTGCGCCATTGTGATGATCGGGCATCTGAATAAGGCAGCAGGCAGCCAAAGCACTTACCGTGGACTTGGTTCTATCGACATCACCGCTGTGGTGAGAAGCCTGCTGTTCATCGGCAAGGTAAGGACAGACCCGACCACACGAGTGATCGTCCATGAGAAAAGTTCTCTGGCACCGCCGGGGCAGTCCTTGGCATTTTCTCTGGGCGATGAAAAAGGATTCCGTTGGATTGGAGCCTATGACATCAGCGCAGAAGATCTGCTTGCTGGTGGTGAGGGCAGCAAAACGGAACTGAAGCAGGAACAGGCGGTGAAACTGATTGAGCAGTTTTTGTCTGAGGGCAGAAAAGTTTCCATCGCAGAGCTCAACAAGGAAGCAGTAGAACGAGGAATTTCTGAGCGCACGGTGCGTCTGGCAAGAAATTCTATGGGAGATAAAATCGCAAGTGAGCGTCAGGGAAAAGACTGGTGGATCTGGTTTAAACAATGAACCGGCATTCTGTGAAGCGGCAAAGGTCTTATAGACCCCAAAGCCTGCCACTTTGCCACTTGGAGATAGAGATTGGAGGCATTGTATGAAAGAAATTCCTATTTGGGAAAAAGCAAATTTGACATTGGAAGAAGCGGCAGCGTATTCCGGCATTGGAACCGGTAAACTGCGTGAGATTACCAACGACAGGAACTGCAATTTTGTTCTTTGGGTGGGCAACAAGCGACTGATCAAGAAACGCCTATTTGACAAATTTATTGAGCAGGTGTTTTCCATCTAATATCTGTAGAACAATAATAGAAAAAGAGGCCTTGGTGTGATACAATGTAGGTGTCACATCGAGACTCCTTTTGAAAGAAAGGAGATCGAAATTGAGCGAAAAGCGGAAAGATCATAAAGGGCGTATCCTGAAAGCAGGAGAGAGCCAGAGAAAGGACGGGATCTATCAGTACAGGTACACAGATTGCCGAGGGAAAAGACAATGTGTTTATTCCCCTACCCTGCAGGAACTTCGTCAGAAAGAGAAGGAAATTCAGAAGCAGCTTGACGCTGGCATTGACTATGAAGCAGGACAGATCACAGTTATTGAACTGCTGGAAAAGTACATCAGCTTGAAGAAAGGCGTTCGTTACAACACTCAGGTCGGCTATCAATTTGTTTTGAATCTGGTCAAGAAAGAAGATTTCGGCTGCCGCAAAATCAGCACCGTCAAAGTATCGGATGCGAAACAGTGGTTTGCGAAGCTGCAAAAAGATGGCAGAGGTTTTAGTACTATCAGCAGTGTGCGAGGTGTTATCAAACCCGCATTTCAGATGGCGTGCGATGAGGATGCCGTCAGAAAGAATCCGTTCATCTTCAAGTTGACGGATGTGGTGGTCAATGATACGGTGCCGAGAGCTGCACTCACCGAGGAACACTTGGGAATCTGGATGAATTTCATTGAGAAAGACAACACCTACTGCAAATACTACGATGAGTTCGTGGTACTTTTGGAAACCGGCATGAGAGTCAGCGAGTTCTGCGGTCTGACCCGAAAAGATCTGGATTTCAAAAATCGTAGAATTCGTGTGGATCACCAGCTGATTCGTGAGCGTGGCGGAAAATACTATGTTGAGGAGACCAAAACGAGCAGCGGCCGCCGCTTTCTGCCGATGAACGAAACGGTGTATGACTCTTTGAAAAAGATGCTGGAACACCGCCCTGAGGTCAAGACAGAGCCTGTGGTAGACGGCTACAGCGGCTTTATCATGCTGGACAAGAACGGGAATCCCAAAGTAGCATTACACATCGAAAACGAGATGCGCTGGGCGATGAAGAAGTACAAGAAGCTTCATTCGGACAGCCCTCTGCCGCACATCACCCCTCATGTGTTCCGGCACACCTTCTGCACGAACTATGCAAACGACGGCATGGACATTAAAAATCTTCAGTACCTGATGGGTCACTCGGATGCGGGCGTGACACTGAATGTTTACGCCCACGCAAGCTACGCACACGCTGCGGAGCAGATGGCGGAAATCTCACAGTTCCGCCATTCCCCTGAAGCAAAAAAAGACAGGGGTTTTGCTGTTGGTTAAACAGCAAATATGATGGTAGTATCTTACGTTTACTACACCATTTACTACACCACTTGGTGGTGTAGTTACATAGATTTATAGAGACTTATGAAAAAATGAAGAAAAGCCGAAAGTCTGAAAAACCTTGTAATATCAGCGTTTTTTAGGCTTATGGAGGAATATAGAGATTATGATAAAAGTGCTTTTCATTTGCCACGGCAATATTTGCCGCAGTCCTATGGCGGAGTATATTCTAAAGGACATGGCCGTGCGGGCGGGGGTTGCCGACCGGTTTGAGATTGACTCCGCCGCGGTGAGCCAGGAGGAGATCGGTAACCCCGTCTACCCGGCCGCACGCCGGGAATTGGGACGGCACGGCGTTTTCTGCGGCGATCACACCGCACGGCAGGTGACCGCCGCGGACTTGCGGCATTTCGACCGGATCTATTATATGGATAGCAGCAACGCCCGGCTCCTGAGGCGGCTGCTTCCCGACGACCCGGAGAAGATCCGGCCGCTGCTTGACCGGGACGTGGCCGATCCCTGGTATACGGGGGATTTTGGCAAAACATGGGACGACCTTGTAGAGGGCTGCACTCAGATTATGGAGGAATTTGGATGAATCAGGAAATCTTAGAGGAAAAGCTGGCGGAGCTGCCCCTGTACTGCTACCAGTTCTTCGATCCGCAGGAGCTGGAATTCTCCCAGCGCGTCCGGTGGATCTGCGAGCACGAATGCCCCATGTACGGCAAAAGCTGGGCGTGCCCTCCCGGCGTCGGCAGCGTGGAGACATGTCAGGAGAAGTGTATGCGCTACAAAAATTGCCTGATGATCGCCACCGTCACGGAGGTTCCGGACATTGCCGATATCAACCAGACCCTCGCTACCCGCGCCGACCACGAGGACATCACCAATCAGGTGGGCGGCTTCTTCCGGGAACAGGACGTGGAACCATATATCCTGTCCACGGAATCCTGCGCCATCTGCCCCCGGTGCGCCATCGAGGACGGCCTGCCTTGCCGCCATCCGGAGCGGATGCACCCCTGCGTGGAAAGTCAGGGCATCAACATTATTCCCACGCTGGAGCGCTGCGGGATCGAGTTCCAGTACGGGGACAATGTTGTGACGTGGATTTCTTTGCTGCTTTTTTGAAAAATGCCGGGGCAGTGCCGTATCCATGCGGCGCTGCTCCAAATTTTTCTGCTTCCCCTATTGACAAAGGGAAGAAAGCGGTGTATACTGATATCAACAAATGATCGTATGCTCATATATACATTTAATTAGGGAGGCATTCCCATGGTGAAGAAAGTATATCTGGTAGAGAATCTGGACTGCGCCAACTGCGCATCGAAGGTGGAGGCGGCACTCAACGCGCTCCCGGAGGTGCAGGAGGCTGTACTCACCTACGCCACGATGCAGCTTCGGATCACCGCCGAAGACCCCGACGCCCTGCTCCCCAAATTGCAGGAGGCCGCTCAGAAGGTGGAGCCGGAGGTGGAATTCTACCCCAAAGACGGCGCTCACACCCACCACAACCACACCGGCGAACATGAGCATCATCATGATTGCTGCTGCGGTCACGAGCATTATCACGACCACGCTCATGACCATCATCACGATGATGAGCATGAACACGAACACCATCACAACCATGAACATACCTACGAGCACAGCCATGACCACGGTCACGAGCATGGCGGCGAGGAGTCGGAAGACCTGAAGCCGATTCTGGTCGGTGCGGTTCTGTTTGTGGTGGGTCTGGTGCTGGACCATTTCGGACTGAAATGGCCGACGCTGGGCGTGTGCCTCGTGGCCTATGTCCTGCTGGGCAGGGAAGTCATTGTGACGGCCGTAAAGAACCTTGCCCGGGGCCAGATGCTGGACGAGAACTTCCTGATGGCCCTTGCCTCCATCGGCGCGTTCTTCACCGGCAGCTTTACCGAGGCCGTCGGCGTCATGCTGTTCTACCGCGTCGGCGAATATTTTGAAGACAGAGCCGTCGCCCGCAGCCGCAGCCAGATTATGGAAGCCGTTGACCTCCGCCCCGAGGTGGTGCAGCTGGTGGACGGCGAGACGGTGCGGGAAATTCCCGCAGGAGAAGCGAACATCGGCGACATCGTGCTGGTTCGTCCCGGCGACCGTATCCCGCTGGACGGCATCGTGGTCAGCGGCAGCAGCCGCATTGACACTGCCCCCATCACCGGCGAGCCGGTGCCGGTTTCCGTAGCCGAGGGAGACAGCGTGGTCTCCGGCTGCGTCAATACCACAGGTCAGCTCACCGTCCGGGTGGAAAAGTCCCTGTCCGAATCCATGGTCACCCGCATTCTGGACAGCGTGGAAAACGCCGCTGCCAGCAAGCCCAAGATCGACCGCTTCATCACCCGTTTTGCACGGGTCTACACCCCCATCGTAGTGGGCGCCGCCGTGCTGACGGCGATCATTCCCTCCCTCATCACCGGCGACTGGGGCAAATGGGTCTACACCGCTCTGACATTTCTGGTCATGAGCTGCCCCTGCGCGCTGGTTCTCAGCGTGCCGCTGGCCTTCTTCGCCGGTATCGGCGCGGGCAGCAAGCGGGGCATCCTGTTTAAGGGCGGCCAGTCCATGGAGGCCATGAGCAAGATCAAGGCCGTCGTCATGGATAAGACCGGCACCATCACCAAGGGCGACTTTACCGTGCAGAAGATCGTAGGCGGCGACGAGCTGCTGGAACTCTGTGCCGACTGCGAGCAGCAGTCCACCCACCCCATCGCCGAGAGCATCGTCGCGGCGGCCAAGGCGCGGAACATGGAGCTGCGCCGTCCCGAGGAGCTGGAAGAGTTGGCCGGACGGGGCATCCGGGCGAAGCTGGACGGCAAGGAAATTCTCTGCGGCAACGAGCGGCTGCTGACGGAGAAGGGCGTGTCCTTCCCCAAGTCCAAGGAATACGGCACCAAGGTGCTGGTGGCGGTGAACGGCGTTTATCAGGGCTACCTGCTCATCGCCGACACCATCAAGACTGGCGCGGAGAACGCCGTCCGTGCCCTGCGGGACAGCGGCATCGAGACGGTGATGCTTACCGGTGACGCCGAGGAATCGGCCAAGGCCGTTGCCGGAGCCGTAGGTATCCGGGAAGTCCACGCGGGACTGCTGCCCCAGCAGAAGCTTGCGCGGCTGCAATCCATCCGGGAGACCAAGGGCGCGGCCATGTTCGTCGGCGACGGCATCAACGACGCCCCCGTGCTTGCCGGTGCGGACGTAGGCGCGGCCATGGGCAGCGGCGCAGACGCGGCCATCGAGGCGGCGGACGTGGTGTTCATGACCTCCGACGTGGCGGCGGTGCCGCAGGCGCTCCGCATTTCCAGACAGACCGCCCGGATTGCGTGGCAGAATGTGGTGTTCGCTCTGGCGGTGAAGCTGGCGGTCATGATCCTCGGCCTGTGCGGCTATGCCTCCATGTGGCTGGCGGTGATCGCCGATTCCGGCGTGGCGCTGCTGTGCGTCCTGAATTCCATTCGCATCTTATATAAGAAGTAACATCCGCGGCGCCGTCACCCAAAAAGTGGCGGCGCCGCCTGCAAATCGGTAAAATCGGCCGCAAATCCCGGGATAGCCGAAATAATCACCAAAACAGCGCACCGAAAATTGTTGAATATGCAGAACTTTCAAAAAAGCAAAAATTTCAGTTGCACTTTCAGACAATGTGCGCTATGATGTTGGCATGGAAACGTTGGAATCGTTTCCAAACCACCATCCGGCTCAGCCGGAAAGAAAATAGGAGGAAATACTAATGAAAAAGCTGATTGCATTGCTGCTGGCAGTTGTCATGGTAATGGGCCTGGCCGCCTGCGGCTCCAAGACCACTACCGAGACCAAGGCTCCCACCGAAGCCAAGGTTGACACTCCCGCCACCGAGGCCAAGACCGACGCGCCTGCCGCTGCCGGTTCCGTCTACTACCTGAACTTCAAGCCCGAGTTCGACCAGGCTCTGCAGGGTCTGGCCGCCAGCTACACCGAGAAGACCGGCGTGCCTGTCAAGGTCGTGACCGCTGCTTCCGGCGACTACTCCAACACCCTGAACGCCCAGATGGGCAAGGACGGCGCTCCCACCGTCTACAACATCGGCAACATGTCCGGCCTGAAGGACTGGGATGAGTACGCTCTGGATCTGACCGGAACGGCTCTCGCCGGCGAGCTGGCCACCAACGACTTCAACCTCTACAACGAGGCCGGTGAGCTGAAGGCCATGGGCTACTGCTACGAGTCCTTCGGTATCATCGTCAACACCAAGCTGCTGGCCGATGCCGGTCACTCTCTGGATGAGATCAAGGACTTCGCGTCCCTGAAGGCCGTCGCTGACGACATCCACGCCCGCGCCGCTGAGCTGGGCTTCGACGCCTTCTCCTCCGCCGGCCTGGACGGCTCCTCTTCCTGGCGCTTCTCCGGTCACCTGGCCAACATGCCTCTCTACTATGAGTTCCGTGACGACGGCGTGACCGAGCAGCCCGCCGAGATCAAGGGCACCTACCTGGACAACTTCCGCAACATCTGGGACCTGTACATCACCGATTCCGCCGCTGACCCCACCGCTCTGTCCACCGCCACCGGCGACCAGTCCGAGGCTGAGTTCGGCGAAGGCAAGGCTGTCTTCTACCAGAACGGCACTTGGGAGTACGCGGCCCTGACCGCCGACAAGTTCAACCTGAACCCCGACGAGATCGCCATGATCCCCATCTACTGCGGCGTTGACGGCGAAGAGAAGGCCGGCCTGTGCTCCGGCACCGAGAACTGCTGGGCGATCAACAGCCAGGCCAAGGAAGAGGACATCCAGGCTTCTCTGGACTTCCTGTATTGGCTGGTCACCGATCCCGACGCATCCGCTGTCCTGGTCGAGCAGCTGGGCGCTGTTCCCTTCAAGAGCTGCCCCGCTTCCGCCAACAAGTTCATCGTTGACGGCAACGCGCTGCTGGCTGACGGCAAGTACGCTGTGACCTGGGCGTTCAACTACACCCCCAACGTGGACTCTTGGAGAGCTACCGTTGTCACCGCTCTGGCCGCTTACTCCGCTGATCCCACCGACGCCAACTGGGAAGCTGTTAAGACCGCTTTCGTTGACGGCTGGGCCATCGAGTACAAGACCGTGAACGGCTGATCGGCACACCACAACTGAAACCCAGAGGGGCGGGCGGTAAGCCCGCCCCTTTGAATGTCCCGGCCTGCACAGGGTGGGAGGGTACGTCGGCTTTTGGGCGGATGCAGCCTCCTGTCCTGCGCGGCAGCACCGGAACGCAGTTCCGTTCTGACACGGTTATTTTGGTAAGCAGCCAAATATAATAAAAATACAATACAGGAAAGCGAGGGAATCTCATTGAGCAAAAAAAATGACGGCGCCGGCCTGAACAGCCGACTGATCCGCCGTCCCATTCAGCGGTGGGCGCCGCTGTTCATCCTCCCCGTGTTCGCTGCCTTCTGCATCGGCTTCGTCTGGCCGTTTTTGCAGGGCATCTACCTGTCCTTCTGCACCTTCAATATTCCCAAGGATGCCAAATGGGTCGGCTTGACGAATTATTCCAAAATCTGGACGGACGTCAGCTTCTGGAACGCCTTCAAGAACACCGCATTTTTCGCCGTGGTCTCCATTCTCCTGATCAATGTGCTGGCCTTCTTCATCGCCTATGCCCTGACCCAGAAGATGCGCGGCTCCAACCTGTTTCGCACCGTGTTCTTCATGCCCAACCTGATCGGCGGCGTGGTGCTGGGCTACATATGGAGCATGATTTTTGACGGCATTCTGCGGAACTATTCCACCTACCTCACCGCCAACGCCACCTACGGCTTCTGGGGTCTGGTCATTCTGGTGGCCTGGCAGCAGATCGGCTACATGATGATCATTTACATTGCCGGGCTTCAGGCCGTCCCCGGAGACATGCTGGAGGCCGCTGAAATTGACGGTGCCAGCGGCAGCCAGACGCTGTTCAGGGTCATCATCCCCAACGTGATGCCCTCCATCACCACCTGCACCTTCCTGACTCTGACCAACTCCTTCAAGCTGTTCGACCAGAACCTGGCGCTGACCGGCGGCCTGCCCAGCGTCATTCAGAACGGCGCGAAGTTCAACCAGACAGAGCTGCTGGCGCTGAACATTTACTCCACCTACAACATCAATAAGAATTGGCACGGCGTTGCCCAGGCAAAGGCTGTTATCTTCTTTATTCTGGTGGCCGTTCTGGCCATTGCCCAGCAGGCCGCGACCCGCCGCAAGGAGGTGCAGCAGTGATGCGTAAAGACAGAATGAAAACCAAAGAGTATTCCGCCGGCAGCACGGTGCTGACCGTTGCCTTCGTGCTGATCTGCCTTGTGTGGATCATGCCCATTTACGAGGTTGTCGTCAACTCCCTGAAGTCCAACAATGCCATCAATCTGGACGTGTTTGCCCTGCCCAATTCGGAGAGCTTCGTGGGCTTTGCCAACTATGTCAAGGGTATGACCTTCGGCAATTACCCCTTCCTCAAGTCCGTGGGCTACAGCCTGTTCATCAGCGTGGTTTCCACGGCGCTGATCCTGCTGTGCTGCTCCATGGCGGCGTGGTATATTGCCCGGGTGCGGAGCGGCTTTGCCAAGTTCTTCTACTATCTGTGCCTGTTCTCCATGATCGTCCCCTTCCAGATGGTCATGTTCACCCTGACCTCCACCGCCGACTCCCTGAAGCTGAACACCCCCTGGACGATTCCCGTGATTTATCTGGGCTTCGGCGCGGGTCTTGCCATCTTCATGTTCGTGGGCTTCGTCAAGAGCCTGCCTCTGGAAATCGAGGAAGCGGCGTCTATTGACGGCTGCGGTCCCGTGCGCACCTACTTCAACGTGGTGTTGCCCATGCTGAAGCCTACCCTCATTTCCGTGGGTATTCTGGAACTGATGTGGGTCTGGAACGACTATCTCCTGCCGTATCTGGTTCTGGACATCACCAAGTACCGCACCATCCCCATCCACGTCCAGTACCTGAAGGGTAGCTATGGCACCGTGGATCTGGGCGCGACCATGGCGGTCATCATGATGGCCATTCTGCCCATCATCATTGTCTACCTGTTCTGCCAGAAGTACATCATCAAGGGCGTCGCTGCCGGCGCGGTGAAGGGCTAAGCTCCCTCAACTGCTTTTGCTATGCAGAAGCATAGCAAAAATAAGAAATGTGCCATTTCCTCGCCCCTGCGGGGCAACCGGAAATGATGCACAAAAACTTCATGCTTTGGCCTTTGCGCATTTTCGTGGTGCAGCGTTCCTGCATGAAGTTTTATACCCACCGGCCGTGTAAACAGCCGGTGGGCATTTCAAAGATTCCGAAAAGAGAGAGGAGGCGAACGCCATGACCATCAAAGATCTGGCTGCAAAGACCGGCTATGCCGTCGGCACCGTTTCCCGGGCGCTGAACAATCATCCCAACGTCAGCGAGCGGGCAAGGCAGGAAATCCTGGAGGCCGCCGCCGAAAGCGGCTTTCAGCTGAACGTCAACGCCAAGCAGCTCAAGCAGCACCACTCCACCACCATTCTGGTGGTAGTAAAGGGTATCGGCAACGAGCTGTTCGGGGAGATGGTGGAGTCCATCCAGACCCTGATCGCCCAGACCCGCTACCAGCTGGTGGTGGACTACATGGACGAGGACGAAAACGAAGTGCGCCGAGCCGCGCAGCTGTGCCGGGAAAAGAAGCCTCTGGGCATCCTGTTCCTCGGCGGCAACAACGAGAACTTTATCCGGGATTTCGGGGGCATTGACGTTCCCTGTGTCGTGGTCACCAACGACGCCTCCATGCTGTCCTTTGACAACCTGTCCAGCGTCTCCACCGACGACCGGGAGGCCGCGTGCAGCGCCATGGATACGTTGATTCGTCTGGGACATAGCCGTATCGCCATCATCGGCGGCGACCGGGCCATTTCCGACACCAGCCGTCTGCGCTACGAGGGCTGTATGCAGTCCTTCACTGCCCACGGCATCCCCTTCGACCCCAAGCGGGACTATCAGGGCGTGCGCTATTCCTATCAGGCGGGGTATCAGGCGACCAAGGCGCTGCTGGATAAGGGCTGCCGGTTCACCGCGATTTTCGCCACCGCCGACGTGATGGCCATCGGTGCCATCCGCGCCTTGCAGGACAACGGACTGCGGGTGCCGGAGGACGTGTCGGTCATGGGCGTGGACGGCCTGCCGCTGAGCAGCTTCCTGGTGCCGAGACTGGCCACCGTCCGTCAGACCGTTTCCCTGCTGGCAAAGCGCAGCGTGGAAATTCTGCTGGGGAATATCGAGCGGAACGCGCCCGCCTGCCACGAGACGGTACCCTTTGAGATCCTCTCCCGGGAGAGCATCCGGGAAATTTCACACTGATAATCCATTAAAATGCTCAATTCTGAATTGAGCATTTTAATGAACGATCACATATCACAGATGCTGTTTTTCGATAAGAACGTAAAGCGGTATCAATTAAGGAGACCATTGCAATGCGCGAAAGCGGAATTTTGATGCATATTACCTCCCTGCCGGCCCCTTACGGCATCGGCACCATGGGGAAGGACGCCTATGCCTTTGTGGACTTTCTGGTCAGGGCCGGACAGCGGTACTGGCAGATCTTGCCCCTGACTCCCACCGGCTACGGCGATTCCCCCTATCAGTCTCTGGGCGCCTGCGCAGGCAACCATTATCTCATCGATCTGGACAGGCTGGCAGACGAGGGACTGCTGAAAAAAGAGGAAATCCAGAACATTCCATGGGGCAGCAATCCGGCGCGGGTGGATTTTGGAGCCATGTACGCTCATCGGATGAACGTGCTGCGGCAGGCGTTTCAGCGCTTCACGCCGGATGGTGCCTATGAGACTTTCGTGGAGCAGAACCGGAACTGGCTGGAAGACTATGCTCTGTTCACGGCATTGAAGGACACCCTGGGCGGCAAGCCCTGGCTGGACTGGCCGGAAGCCCTGCGTCTGCGAAAGGCTGACGCTCTGGCGGAAAAGCGCCGGGAGCTGTCCGATGAGATCCGGCTGCAATACTTTGTTCAGTACGAATTTGACAGGCAGTGGAAGGCGCTGCGCAGCTACGCCAATGCCAAGGGCGTCCGCATTATCGGCGACGTTCCCATTTACGTGCCGCTGGATTCGGCGGACGTGTGGGCAAATCCGGAACTCTTCCAGCTGGACGAAAGCCGCCATCCGGAACAGGTGGCGGGCTGCCCCCCGGATTCCTTCACCGCGGACGGTCAGCTCTGGGGCAACCCAATTTACGACTGGAAAAAGATGGCGCAGACTCACTATTTCTGGTGGATTCAGCGCCTGACGGCTGCCGGAAAGCTGTACGACGTTATCCGTCTGGATCATTTCCGCGGCTTTGAAAGCTACTGGTCGGTGCCCGCAGGGGACACCACCGCCCGGAACGGCAAGTGGGTGAAGGGTCCCGGAATGGATTTCATCCGCACCATTCAGCAGGCTCTGCCCGATCTGGAATTCATTGCCGAAGATCTGGGCTTTATCACCCCCGAGGTGCGGAAGTTGCAGCAGGACTCCGGCTATCCCGGCATGAAGGTTCTGGAATTTGCCTTCGACTCCCGGGAGGAAAGCGACTACATGCCCCACCTGTACCCCGTGGACTCCGTGTGCTACACCGGCACCCACGACAACGTGACCCTGAAGCAGTGGTTTGACGAAGCTGCGCCGGAGGATGTGGCCTGCGCGAAAACCTATCTCGGACTGAACCGGGAGGAGGGCTATATCCGGGGCATGATTCGCGGCTGCATGGGTTCCGTGTCCCGGCTGTGCGTGGTGCAGATGCAGGACTATCTGGAACTGGGCAAGGAAGCTCGGATGAACTTTCCCGGTACGCTGTCCAGCGCCAACTGGACGTGGCGCGCGGAAAAGGGCTTTGACTCCGACGCTCTGGCCGCGAGAATTTACGCTGCCACAAAGCTGTACGGACGCGTGGGGAAATAACGGATTTCCCTTGCGAAACAAGGAAAAACTGCTCTGAACCATAATGTAGCGAAATTTCACCGGGAACCGGGATCTTGTCCGGGTTCCCGGTTGATTTTTTGGAAACGTTTTTTCCTGCATCGGCGGGGATTTTTTCGAAAAAACGGCACAAATTATGCGAGTTTCTGCATTATTCACAAAATTCTGCCCCAATGTCAATTTTTTATGTGAATACTATAAAAAAGTTGAAAATTAACATTTTTTCCGATTGATTTTACCGCCCGTTTGACTTACAATAGAAGACGAGCGGATTTTGAGAAAACAGTCCGACGCGACTGCCACCGGGGTGATGTGCATGCTGAATATTGTTCTGGTGGAACCGGAGATACCGCAGAACTGCGGCAATATCGCCCGCACCTGCGCCGCAACAGGCTGCCGTCTGCACCTGATACGGCCGCTGGGCTTTGACATCTCCGAAAAGGCCGTCCGCCGTGCGGGTCTGGATTACTGGCACATGGTGGAGGTTCGGGACTATGAAAATCTGGAGGACTTCTTCGCGAAGAATCAGGTGGAGGAAATGTGGTGCCTGTCCACGAAAGCGCCGAGGAGCTATACCGAGGCTGCCTTTCACGACGGCTGCTACCTGTTTTTCGGGAAGGAGACTAAGGGACTTCCGGAGGACTTTCTTCGGGCGCACTACGACGCGTGTGTTCGCATTCCCATGCGTCCGGATGCCCGGAGCCTGAATCTGAGCAATGCGGTTGCCGTCACCGTCTACGAGGCACTGCGTCAGCTGTCGTTTCCCAATTTGCGCGACTTCGGTAAAATGCGGGAGTGACCTCCCGAGAATATGGAGGAGTTATCATGAACTACAATAAAAAGTCCATCGAGGACATCGACGTAGCCGGCAAGCGGGTCCTGTGCCGCTGCGACTTCAATGTTCCCACCAAGAACGGCGTCATCACCTCCGACAAGCGGATTGTCGCCGCCATGCCCACCATCAAGTATCTGGTTGACCACAACGCAAAGGTCATCCTCTGCTCCCACATGGGCAAGCCCAAGGGCGAATGGAAGCCCGAGCTGAGCCTGAAGATCGTGGCGAAGCGCATCAGCGAGCTGCTGGGCAAGGAAGTCATCATGGCCGCCGATGTGGCAGGCGAGGACGCCAAGGCCAAGGCCGCCGCGCTGAAGGACGGCGACGTGATGCTGCTGGAGAACACCCGGTTTGAGAAGGGCGAGACCAAAAACGACCCCGCGCTGAGCAAGGCGCTGGCTTCCCTTGCGGATATTTTCGTCAACGACGCTTTCGGCACTGCCCACCGCGCCCATTCTTCCACCGCCGGTGTGGCCGATTATCTGCCCGCCGTCAGCGGCTTCCTCGTTCAGAAGGAAGTTTCCATCATGGGCAAGGCCCTGTCCGACCCCGAGCGTCCCTTCGTCGCTGTTCTGGGCGGCGCAAAGGTTTCCGACAAGCTGAATGTCATCAATAACCTGCTGGAAAAGGTGGACACCCTGATCATCGGCGGCGGCATGGCCTATACCTTCCTTGCCGCCAAGGGCTACGCTGTTGGCAAGTCCCTGCTGGACGAGAGCAAGATCGACTACTGCAAGGACATGATGGCCAAGGCGGAAGCCAAGGGCGTCAAGCTGCTCCTGCCGGTTGACGTAGTCGTTGCCGATTCCTTCCCCGACCCCATCGACGGTCCCATCGACGTTACCACCGTTGACGCCGCTGCCATCCCCGCCGACAAGGAAGGTCTGGACATCGGCGAGAAGACCTGCGCTCTGTTTGCTTCCGCTGTGAAGGATGCAAAGACCGTTGTCTGGAACGGCCCCATGGGCGTGTTTGAGAATCCCACTCTGGCCAAGGGCACCATCGCCATGGCGCAGGCTCTGGCAGATTCCAGCGCCACCACCATCGTCGGCGGCGGCGACAGCGCTGCGGCCTGCGAGCAGCTGGGCTTTGCCGACAAGATCACCCACATTTCCACCGGCGGCGGCGCTTCTCTGGAATTCCTGGAAGGTCTGGAGCTGCCCGGCATCGCCTGCCTGGAAGATAAGTAATCCGGGAATCGAGTTTCTATTAACATCCCTATCAATAAAAGGAGAAATGGAATCATGAACAGAAAATACCGCAAGACCGTTATCGCCGGCAACTGGAAGATGAACAAGACCCCCTCCGAGACCAAGGAGTTTATGACCCAGCTGAAGGCCATTCTGCCCAAGGGCCGCTGGTGCGACGTGGCTCTGTGCGTTCCCGCCGTGTGCATTCCCGCCGCTGTCCGCGCCATGCGTGAGACCCGGGTAGGCATCGGCGCCGAGAACTGCAACGCCAACGCCTCCGGCGCTTACACCGGTGAGATCGCCACCAATATGCTGGTGGACGCCGGCTGCAAGTACGTCATCATCGGCCACTCCGAGCGCCGCGCCATGGGCGAGACCGACGCCGATGTCAACGCCAAGGTTCTGGCTGCTCTGAACGCCGGTCTGACCCCCATCATGTGCTGCGGCGAGAGCCTTGAGCAGCGCCAGAGCGGCATCACCACCGAGTGGATCACCATGCAGATCAAGCTGGGTCTGGCCGGTGTTCCCGAGGACAAGATCCGCAAGGTCATCATCGCCTACGAGCCCATCTGGGCCATCGGCACCGGCCTGACCGCCACTCCCGATCAGGCGGAAGAGGTCTGCGAGAACATCCGTACCGTGGTGCGCAAGCTGTACTCCTCCAAGAACGCCCGTGCGATCTCCATCCTGTACGGCGGCTCCATGAACGACAAGAACGCCTTCGAGCTGCTGGCACAGCCCGACATCGACGGCGGTCTGATCGGCGGCGCGTCTCTGGTTCCCGAGAAGTTTGTCAAGATCATCGAGGCTGCCAACCAGCCCACCGTGTAACTTTACCCTGTAAAGATGGGCAGCCGCGAACAAAAGCGGCTGCCCATCTTTGCCCCTTATTTCAACTGGAGGTGTATTGATGAAAACACTTCTTCTGTCTGTGCAGGACAAGGCAACTCCGGAAATCGCCGCGAACCTGATCCGTCAGGGGGAGCTGGTGGCGATCCCCACGGAGACGGTTTACGGTCTGGGCGCAAACGGTTTGGACGAAGCTGCCGTGACAAAAATTTTTGAAGCCAAGGGTCGTCCACAGGACAACCCCCTGATTCTGCACATCTGCGGCGCGGAGCAGATCGAACTGTTCTGCCACGACGTACCTGCGGCGGCCTATGAGCTGGCGAAGGAATTCTGGCCGGGACCGCTGACCATGGTGCTGCCCGCACGGGACTGTGTTCCCCGGCGCACCACCGGAGGACTTTCCACCGTGGCCGTCCGCTGCCCGGACAATGCCGTGACCCGGGAGATCATCCGCCTTGCGGGCGTGCCCATTGCCGCGCCCTCCGCCAATATTTCCGGAAAGCCCTCCACCACCACCGCCCAGCACGTTCTTCACGACCATGACGGGAAAATCGCCGCCATCGTGGACGGCGGCCCATGCCGGGTGGGCGTGGAGTCCACCATCGTGGATTTGACGGAAGACCGCCCCCGGCTGCTCCGCCCCGGCGGGATCACCCCGGAGCAGCTGATCTCCGTTCTGGGGGATCTGGTCATCGACAAGGCTGTCACCGCCCAGATCGACAAGGACGCCGTGGTGAAAGCCCCCGGCATGAAATACCGCCATTACGCCCCGGCGGAGCCGGTGGTCATCGTCTCCGGCAGCCGGGAAAAGGCCGCCGCCTACATCCGCCGCCATTTCACCCCCGGCGACCGGGTGCTGTGCTTTGAAGAAGAGCTGCCCCTGTACGCCGGGTGCAGCCCCCTGTCCTACGGCCGGGAGGCGGACGTCAACACCCTGTCCGCCGGCCTGTTTGCCGCCCTGCGGGAACTGGACGACCCCGGTATCCATCAGGTCTATGCCCGGTGCCCGGTGGGGGGCGGCGTAGCCTACGCCGTGCAGAACCGGCTGAAAAAGGCTGCGGCATTCCACATTGTGGACGCGGAGGAGGAAGCATGATTCTCGGCATCACCGGCGGCACCGGCTGCGGAAAAACCACCCTGCTGAACGTTCTGAAGGAGCGGGGCGCGGTGGTTCTGGACTGCGACGCCATCTACCACGAGCTGCTGACGCGGGACGCGTCCCTCCTTGCGGCCATCGAAGAACGCTTCCCTGGCACGGTGGAGGACGGCGTTTTGCAGCGGAAAAAGCTTGGGAATTTGGTATTTTCCGACAAAAACGCTCTGCTGGATTTGAACAGAATCACCCACGCCGCCGTGAAGCGGGAGGTGCTTCGCCGCCTCGGGGAAAAGCCCGCGCTTGCCGCCATCGACGCCATCGCCCTGTTTGAGGGCGGGCTTGCCGGGCTGTGCGACGTGACGGTCGCCGTCACCGCCCCGGTGGAAGATCGGGTTCGCCGCCTCATGCGCCGGGACGGTATTCCGGAAGACTATGCCCGCCGCCGCATCGCCGCCCAGCCGGACGAGAGCTGGTTCCGGGAAAAATGCGGCTTTGTGTTGGAAAACACCGGGTCAGCGTCGGAATTTCGGGAAAATTGCCTTGCGTTTTTGCGGGGAATTGGTATAATGGATTCAGCGAGCGAGCGCCGTAAGTCCCTGCAATGCACCGTCCACCCGACGGGAACGCTGGGAACATATAGCTTCGTTGTCGTCTGCTCCCGGTACGACGGGAAGTGGCTTCTCAGCCGCCACAGGGAGCGGGACACCTGGGAAACCCAGGGAGGCCACGTCGAGCCGGGAGAAACGCCCATGCAGGCTGCCCGACGGGAGCTGTACGAGGAAAGCGGTGTCCGGGACGCGGAGCTTTACCCGGTCTGCGACTACCGCGGCTTCGACGCCCAAAGCAGCGCCAACGGCATGGTATTTTTCGCGGCGGTTCGCCGTCTGGAACCCCTGCCGGAAAGCGAGATCGGGGAAGTCAGACTGTTTTCGGCGCTGCCGGAAAATCTGACCTACCCCAATGTAACGCCCCGCCTGATGGCGGAGGCGCAAAGAAACATAGGAGGATGCAACATGACCACAGAAGAACTGCGCAATTCCCTGCTGGCGTCGCCCAAGAACGGCTACACCCGGCTCACCGACGCCCAGCGGGATGAAATGGAAGGCTATGCTCAGCGCTACATGGCGTTCATGAGCGAATGCAAGACCGAGCGGGAGGCCACCGCATGGGCCGTTCGGGAAGCCGAGAAGCTGGGCTACAAGCCCTTCGCCCCCGGCATGGAAGCCAAGCCCGGCGATAAGATCTACTACAACAACCGCAATAAATCTATCGCTCTGGCCGTGGTCGGCACCAAGTCTCTGGGCGAGGGAGCGAACATCTGCGCCGCCCACGTGGATTCCCCCCGGCTGGACATCAAGCCCAATCCCCTGTACGAGGACTCCGAGATCAGCTACCTGAAGACCCACTATTACGGCGGCATCAAGAAATACCAGTGGACGACCATTCCTCTGGCGCTCCACGGCGTGGTGTACCGGGCGGACGGCGCTGTGGTCACGGTCACCATCGGCGAGGACGAGGGCGACCCCATCCTGATGGTCTCCGACCTGCTGCCCCATCTGGCGGCGGATCAGATGCAGAAGCCTGCGGGGAAGATCATCGAGGGCGAGCAGCTGAACGTGATCCTCGGCTCCGAGCCGCTGGAGGGCGACGGCTCTGACCTCGTGAAGCTGCACATCATGAAGCTGCTGAACGAGAAGTACGGCCTTGTGGAGAGCGACTTCCTCTCCGCCGAGCTGACGGTGGTTCCCGCCGGACGCTGCCGGGAGGCGGGTCTTGACCGCAGCCTGCTCAGCTCCTACGGCCACGACGACCGGGTCTGCGCCTACGCCGAGCTGGAAGCCCTGTTCTCTCTGGACATGCCCGAAAAGACCGCCGTCTGCATCCTTGCCGACAAGGAAGAGATCGGCTCCGTGGGCATTTCCGGTATGCAGAGCCACTACTTTGAGCATTTCATGGAAGGTCTGTGCGATGCCCAGGGGGTCAAGCTGTCCGACTGCTTCGCCAATTCCTTCTGCCTGTCCGCCGACGTTTCCAACGCCTTCGACCCCAACTGGCCGGAGACCTGCGACAAGCGGAACAACAGCCAGCTGAACTATGGCGTTGCCATCTGCAAGTACACCGGCTCCCGGGGCAAGGGCGGCGCGTCCGACGCTTCCGCCGAGGCTATGGGTCATGTCCGCTCCACGCTGGACAAGGCGGGCGTCATCTGGCAGATCGCGACTCTGGGCAAGGTAGATCAGGGCGGCGGCGGCACCGTGGCGGCCTACATGGCCAACCGGAATATCGTCACCGTGGACGCGGGCGTGCCGGTGCTCAGCATGCACGCGCCGCTGGAGCTGGTCTCCAAGCTGGACTGCTACGAAACCATGCTGGCCTGCAAGGCGATTTACCTGGCATAAAATCAAGAAGCTCCCTCTTTTCGAGGGAGCTTCCTGCATGTATGAAACTAGAATTCCGGTCCGGTGCAGACGTTCCGGGGTTCCTCCGTGGGAGGAAGTTCCTTGAGCTTCCTGCTGCCGCGTACCGCCAGAACCAGCTCTACGATGGCCCAGATGTGCAGCAGGAAATCCACCAGCTTGCCCATGGGGCTATCATACAGAGCAAAGGTAATGACCACCAGCGCCACGGTATCGACGATGAACAGCACCAGCGCTGCCGTCAGCCAACCGGCGCGCTCCTTGCTCAGCAACCAGCACAGCAGATACACCGCCACAATGACCAGCGCGATGACCAGACCCGTGTAGGTGAGCGTCCCTTTGACATTCCAGGCACCGTCCACAAAGCCGTTCTCTATGCCCATCCCCACGAATACCAGATAGTACGGTACGGAAGCGGAGAACAGGAAATACGTGTTCGTGTCCAGAATCGTCATGATCAGATTGACCACCGTGAGAATGACGATCAGCAACAGACTGTAACGTCCGTTGGCCACCTGCCGCAGCAGGTACTCCCGGGAGTTCTTGTCCACCGGGGTGTTATTTTTTGCCATAAACTACCATCTCCTTGTTGTTGTGTGCCGTGTCATAATATCAGATATTCAGGGAAAATGCAACCTTGACTTTTCTGCCGCCAATGTGTATAATAAGAGAAATTTCATAGGACAGTTCGTGACCATCCTGTCGGTAAACAAAACTAGGGATTTCTGATGGGCGCTATGCGCTCATTTTTTGTTGGGTGTGGTCATGGACTGCTCCCAATTTCTTTTTTGGAGGAACACCATGTCTAAAAATACCAGATTTCTGACCCATGCCGCCGTCATTGCGGCGCTGTACGCTGTACTGACCCACCTGCAGAATGTTCTGCTTCCCGGTTCCACCACATGGGCGATCCAGATGCGGCTGTCCGAAGCGCTGTGTGTGCTTTCCTTTTTCACCCCGGCAGCGATTCCCGGATTGACGGTGGGCTGCCTGGTTTTCAACATCACCTATGCCGCCGCGCTGCCGCTGGATTTTCTCGTGGGCAGTCTTGCGACGCTTCTGGCGGCCGGGGGGATGTGGCTGACCCGGCGGGTCACGGTGAAGGGGTATCCTTTGCTTGGGATGGCGATGCCCGCACTGTTCAACGCACTGCTGGTAGGCTGGGAACTGACGGTATACATCGGCGGCGGTTTCTTTCTCAACGCGCTGTACGTGGCGCTGGGAGAGCTGGCGGTGCTCCTGACCTTTGGCACGGCGCTATACTACGCCGTCAAAAAGCGGCATCTGGACACAAAGGTGTTCGGCGCGTAAAGCAATCAAAATTCCCCCGCCGCACGGATGTTCCGACGCGGCGGGGGAATTCTTCACAGCTCCAATTTCAGGTCGTTTTCCCCGATCCAGCCCCATTTCCGGAGGATCAGGCAGAAAACCCAGCTCAGCACCGCCGGAAGAACGAAGCAGATCAGCGCCATGCCCGTCCAGTCCATGGCGGTGATGGCCGTCTTTGCGCCGCTGGCAATATCGTTGATCCAGCCCGTGTAAACGCCGATCTGCCCGACAAAGCCGCAGGTGCCCATGCCGGAGGAGACCGCCGTGCCGTTCATCTCCAGATGGAACAGGCATGTGGCAAGCGGCCCCGTGATGGCCGATGCCAGTGTGGGCGGTATCCAGATACGGGGGTTCTTCACAATGTTGGGCATTTGCAGCATGCTGGTGCCGATGCCCTGAGCGACCAGACCGCCCCAGCCGTTTTCCCGGAAGCTCATCACCGCGAAGCCCACCATCTGGGCGCAGCACCCTGCCACGGCGGCGCCGCCGGCAAGACCCGTCAGTCCCAGCGCCGCGCAGATGGCGGCGGAGGAAATGGGCAGCGTCAGCGCCACGCCCACGGCGACGGATACCACAATGCCCATGAAAAAGGGCTGAAGCACCGTCGCCCACTTGATGAAGCTGCCTACGGCGCTGGCCGCCGTACCGATGGGCGCTGCTACCAGACGCGCAATGCCGATGCCGGCCAGAACCGTCACGATGGGCGTCACCAGAATGTCGATTTTGGTCTCCTTTGCCACCAGCTTGCCGCATTCCGCCGCGACGATGGCGACGACGTATACCGCCAGCGGCCCGCCCGCGCCGCCCATGGCGTTGGCGGCAAAGCCCACGGGGATCAGGGAAAACAGCACCAGCGTCGGGCAGTGCAGCGCAAATCCGATGGCCACGGCAATGCCGGGGCCGACCATGGCGGAGGCAAGGCCGCCGATGGTATACCCCACTGCGCCCTCACCCTTGCCCACGGTGACGATGATCCGTGTCAAAAACCCGATGCCGAACTGCTGTCCCAGAGTATTGAGGATGGTTCCCACCAGCAGCGTGCAGAACAGTCCCTGTGCCATGGCGCCCAGAGCGTCGATCCCGTAGCGCTGGAGGGTGAATACCACGTCTTTGCGAGCCAGAAATTTCCTGATCTTCTCCATGTGTACCTCTTCTTCCAAAAGTATGGGATGCGGTTTATTATATAGGAAATCTTTGCCATACGCAAGGCCAAAAGGGAAAGATTCTCCTTGCAAATGCCGTGCACCATGCTAAAATGGAAGAGGAACGTTACGAGGAGGGATTTGTCATGGATATTTGGAAAGAACTGGAAGCTGAGGGCGTGAACAGGCACCTGCTTGCAGAAGTCCGTTCCTTCCGGGACGCCCACGGCGTGGCGGAGGGAGTACGCGGCCGGATTCCAAACCCCCGATTTGTATACTACGGCAAGGACGTCTGGGAAGCCGCCGCGGCGGCGGTGCTGTGCGGGGAGAACCTGCTTCTGGCAGGCCCCAAGGCCACCGGCAAAAACGTGCTGGCGGAGAATCTGGCCGCCCTGTTCGGCCGCCCGGTGTGGGACATTTCCATGCACATCAACGTGGACGCGGCGTCGCTCATCGGCACCGATACGCTGAAGGGGGGCGAGGTCTGCTTCCGGGAAGGTCCCGTGTGCCAGTGCGCGCGGCTGGGCGGCTTCGGCGTTCTGGACGAGGTGAATATGGCGAAAAACGAAGCGCTGGCCGTGCTCCACGCCACGCTGGATTTCCGCCGGGTCATTGACATTCCGGGCTACCGCCGCGTGATGCTGGACGACGCGGCCCGGTTCATCGGCACCATGAACTACGGCTACGCCGGAACCCGGGAGCTGAACGAAGCGCTGGTTTCCCGGTTCGTGGTGGTGGATATGCCGGTAATCGGGCAGGACGATCTGTGCAAACTCCTGCTGCGGGGTTTCCCGAGCCTGAAAAAGAGCTGGGCGCAGCAGCTGGCGGCGTTGTTCGACGATCTGCGCGCCAAGTGCAGCAGCGGGGAGATCTCCGCCCGGGCGCTGGATCTGCGGGGACTGCTGACTGCCCTGCGGCTGATGGAACGGGGACTTTCCCCGGAGGCCGCACTGGAAATGGGCATCATCAACAAGGCATTCGACCCCTTCGAACGGCAGCTCACCGCCGACGTGGTCTGGGCGCGGGTGCCCAGAACGGCAAAAGCGGACGCGTTCTTCGGAGACTGATATGGACATCGGGGAACAGGAAGCCCGCCGGGCGGACAATCAGATATGGAACGCCGCGGGCGCTTACGGCTTCGCCACGGGCAGCCGGGGCTATGAACCCAACGGGGAAGCGTCCTTGTATTTCAACACCGCCATCGGTCTGGTGCGGCGGCTGTATGACTACCGGAAGCTGGAAATTCTGCTCACCGCTCTGGAGCGCCGGTCTTCGGGAGAAATGCAGAGCGAGCTGCTCTGGCTGGGGCTGGAACGGTGCGCGTATCTTAAATACCGGGATACCCGTCCGGCGCTGACCTTTCTGCGGCGGGACTATGCCCAGCGGCAGTTACAGCAGGAAGCCTCCACGAACAGCGAGCAGGATCGGCTGAAAATCGGCTGGTTCCGCCGGGCGCTGGGGCTTCCCAGTGAGGAGACCGGCCGGGAAAAGCAAATTCTGGACGCACTGGAATTTGACCCAGACTGGGACGCCGAGGCCATACAGTCCCGGATGGAGCGGATTCTGTACAAATATTTCGGGCGGAACCTGCGCAGCGAAATGGATCACCTTGGCACCAGCCGGGTGGATTTGGGCTTTTTTGCCAAGCTGATACTCCGCCCCGGCGGGCTGAACCGTCTGGGGCAGGCCGCGCCGGAGGGCGGCGTGGGACTGCGCTCTCTGACGCGGCGCATTTTCGGTTGGCGGGAAGCCCGGAAGGACGAGATTCGGAAATACGCCGCCGCGTGCTTCGGCAAGTCCATGCTGACCCCGGCGGAACTGGCGGACGCGGAGCGAACCTGCTGCACCGGCCATCACCGGGGCTGCGTTCTGCACTTCACCAGAGGAGAAGCACCGGAGAACGGAGAAGCGCCCACCCGGGAGTGGGAGCAGCTTCAGGAGCAGACGGAGCGCAACCGCGCTTATTTTCAGGCGCATCTTGCCCAGAACCGGCTGGAGATTCAGCGCCTTGCCCAGCAGCTGCAAAACACCATTCTGCTGCTTCAGGAGGACGGGAGCCTTCGGTGCCGCGCGGGACGGGTCAACCCGGCGCTTGCATGGCGCGCCCCCTCGCTGGGGGACGGCCGGGTGTTTGACCGGCAGCAGCCCAATACCCTGGGGGACTTGGTCGTGGACATTCTGCTGGACGCCTCCGCCTCCCAGAACCGGCGGCAGGAGCAGCTGGCGACGCAAGGCTACATTCTGGCCGAGGCGCTGACCCGGTGCGCAATTCCTGTCCGGGTGCTGTCCTACTGTTCCGTCAGCGGCTGTACGGTGCTGCGGGAGTACCGGGACTACCGGGAAAATCAGGGCAACAACCGGATTTTCGAGTTCGCTGCCGCCGGGTGGAACCGGGACGGCCTTGCCCTGCGGGCAGTGGACTGGCTTCTGCGCCGGTCGGGGGAGCAGCAGCGGCTTCTGCTGATCCTCACCGACGCGAACCCCAACGACGATACCCGCCTCCCCGGCACGGGGAATCAGTTTTTCAGCCGGGACTACAGCGGCAGGCCCGCCGTGGCCGACGCTGCCGAAGAAGCGACGGCATTGCGCAGGCATGGCAATCCGCCGCTGTGCCTGTTCTCCGGCCGGGAGGGCGATTTAAGCAGCGCCCGCACCATTTACGGCCGGGATGTGGTCAGGCTGCCCTCCGTGGGCTGGTTTGCCCAGACCGTGGGGAAGATCATTCAGGGACGGCTGCAGGCGCTTGAAAGTTAACGAAAAAAACGCGGCTTCAAAGCCGCGTTTTTTTAGACAAATTGGCACTGTACAACGCCTTTTAAGTATGCTACAATTCCCAAAAGCGGGAAAACAGGAGATGATGACCTTGGCAAGTCAGGCGCAGCGGTATCTGGAAAAGCTGGACATCGGCTATTCCTACCGCCTTGCAAAGCGGATGGAGGACTACCGTACCAACCCCGTGCTGGGCTACCGCACCGCAGGCTCCCCGGCGGAGATCGCCACGGGAGACATGCTGGCGGCGGAGATGAAGAAAATCGGCTTTTCCAAAGTATGGAAGGACGCCATCACCGTGGACGCGTGGGAATTTGAGAAGGCGGAGCTGTCTTTTACCGACGCCGAGGGACGGGAGCGCCATGTCCAGCTGGGCGCGTATCAGACGAATTTCGTCACGGACGGCCCTACCGCCTACGAGCTTGTCTATGCGGGCAAGGGCACGGAAGCGGATTACGAGGGGCTGGACGTTAACGGGAAGCTGGTGCTGGTGGAGATCAATCAGCGGAACGAATGGTGGATCAACTACCCCGTGTATCAGTCCCACCTCAAGGGTGCGGCAGCGCTGATCGCCGTGCAGACCGGGGGCTACGGCGAGGTGGACGACGCCGCGCTGAACGCCCAGGACATCGCAGGCCCTCCCGAGGCCGCCGCCTTTTCCATTTCCCGGAAGGACGCCGGATTGCTGAAGGAGCTGCTTGCGCCCGGCGCGACGGTGGCCGTTACGCTGGACGCCTGCACCCGGGTGGCGCGCGACCGCACCACCTACAACATCATCGGCGAGCTGACCGGCCGGAACCCCGACCGGAAGATCATGCTGTCTGCCCACTATGACTCCTATTTTGACGGCTTTCAGGACGATAACACCGCCATTTCCATGATGCTGGGCATGGGCAAAGCACTGGTAGAGACCGGCTGGCAGCCGGAGAACACCATCCTTTTCTGTGCCATGGCGTCGGAGGAATGGGGCGTGGCGGATTCCCAGTTCGACTGGTCCACCGGCGCTTACGAGCAGGTGTTCACCGTGCATCCCGAGTGGCGGGGGCAGGTCATTGCCGACCTGAACTTTGAGCTGCCTGCCCTTGCCCACGGCACCCGGGCAAGAATCCGCAGCACCTACGAATATGTGGATTTTCTGGAGGAATTTCTGGAAAATCTCCCGGAGCTGACACAGGGCTATCCCGAGGAAACCCGGATCACCGCCCCCATTGAAACATGGTCGGACGACTTTTCCATTGCCATTGCGGGCATTCCCTCCATGGTCAACGATTTCACCGGCGGCAGCTTTATGGAGACCCACTATCATTCCCAGTTCGACAACGACACCTACTATGACGAGGACGTGTACCGCCTCCACCATGAGCTGTTCGGTCTGCTGCTGATGGCCATTGACAGGACTAGAGTCGTTCCGCTGAATTTTGCTGGAACCTTTCAAAAGGCCAAGGAAGCATTGGACTTGGACTGGTGCGCCCGGACGGAAGCCGACGGCGAAAGCCTTGCTCAGGCGCTGGACGAAGCCGCAGAACTGGCACAGCAGGTCTATGACCGGGCGGCGGCCATCAACCGGGGGCAGGCACCCGACGAGGACGCCGGCCGGCTGGAGCGGCAGCTTTTGAATCTGTTCCAGCAGACCCAGGACACCTTTGTCCGCATCGACTGGTACGGCAACGTCCAGTTCCCCCAGGAAAGCCTGCAGCAAAGCCTGGAGCTGCTCCACGGCGCGGCGGACAGCCTGACGGAGGGAAATCTCTCCGCGGCACTGCGGAAACTCTATGAGATCGACAACAACCGGTATGCCTTCCTGTTTGAGCAGCGGGTGTACCGCCACTTCACCCAGTACGTATTCTCTCAGCCCAAGGAGCGCCTGAAATGGGGCTACCGCCGGATCGTGGGGTATATCAACCTCTACGCCACGGTCAAGAGTCTGCTGGAAAAGAAAGCCAAGGGCATTACGGACTACACCGCGGAAGCGGCCTTCCTGCAGGGCGCGGCCGCCGCGCAGGAGGGCGCCTACCGGGATCTGGTGGGCAGTCTGAACATCAGTGTGGAGGAAATGAAGCGGATGCTCCGCGACTGCCTCCCAGGATAAAGGAACGAATATATGGAAAGCGAATTATACAAAGTTACAAAAAAAGACCTGCCAAAGCTTCAGGCACTGCTGAACAAGTGCTTTGCCTCCGACCCGCTGTACGAGACCCTGATTCCCAACGAGGATATCCGCAAGAAGCTTTTGCCGAAGCTCTTTGCCTGCGACATGGAGGAATTCTACAAAAACTGCGACATTTTTGCCGACAGCCCGGATTTGAACGGCCTTCTGGTCGTTTCCGACGAGACCGAGCCGTACCATTTCCTCCAATACTACTTTACGGAGCTGGAAGCGGAATTGCAGACGGACGCATGGCTGATCAAGGAAGACCCGTCGCTCAGAACCCTGTTCCACTTTTTTGCCGCACGGGATTATCTGAACTCCCACTGGACGACCCAGCTCCACGAGGACAACCGTCTCCATGTGATCTATCTGGCGGTAGACCCCCAGATGCAGCACCACGGCATTGCGGTGAAGCTGCTGAAGGCGGCGGTGGATTACGCGGACAAGCATCACATGATGATGTCGCTGGAGACCCACAATCCCCACAACGTGTCACTATACCAGCAGTTGGGGTTTGAGATTTACGAGGTTCTGGAAAAGCATTTTCATCTGAAACAGTTCTGCATGGTGCGCCCGATTCAAAGCAAGCTTGGACAGCCCGCGAAGCCGGGAAATGCGATTTAATCGAAAATAGAAAATCCCGTCCGCAATCTGCGGACGGGAATCTTTCTGTTTATACGAACTTTTTTCGGCAGGTCAAAAGCCCATCAGCCGTTGCGGACTTCCATAAACAGGCTTTCCATATACCGGGAGGTTTCCTCCGGCAGGAAGTTGAAGCTGGTGCCGGTGGTGAGGGTGTCCGCGTCGGGGTAGGCCACGTCACTGTTTGCAACCTCCGGATCCATCAGCTCCTTCGCCGCGGTGGAAGGGACGCTGTAGCCCAAAAACTCCATGTTGGCGGAGGAAATCTCCGGGCTGCACAGGAAGTTGATGAAGGCTTCCGCCGCTTCCTTCTCCTGACAGCAGGTGGGGATGCACATGGCGTCGATGAACATGTTGTAGCCCTGGGTCGTGGGACGGTAGAAGGCCAGATCGGGGTTCTCTTCCACCATGGTCAGATAGTCGCCGGCGTAGTAGGGGGCGATCCACGCTTCCTCGTTTTCCATGGCGTCAAAAATCTGATCCATGACGTACTGCTGCACCACGGGCTTCTGCTCCGCCAGCTTGGCGGAACAGGCCTGAAGCTCGGCCTCGTCGGTGGTGTTCACGTCGTAGCCCAGCAGGTACTCGGCAATGCCGAAGGCGTCCCGGGAGTTGTCGAACATGAGAATCTTTCCGGCGTACTTCTCGTTCCACAGCAGTTCCCAGCCGGTGACGTCGGCTTCGTCCACATACTTGGTGTTGTAGATGATGCCCACGGTGCCCCAAGTGTAGGGAACGGAATACTTGTTCTCCGGGTCGTAGGAGGTGTTTTTGAAGGAGTCGTCGATATACTGGTAGTTGGGGATGTTGCTGAAGTTCAGTTCCTCCAGCATACCCTCCTGCACCATCCGGCCAATCATGTAGTCGGAGGGGATGATCACGTCCACGGTGATGCCGCCGTTGGACAGCTTGGAGTACATGATCTCGTTGGAGTCATAGGTGGAATACTGCACGCGGATGTTGGGGTAGGCTTCCTCAAAGGCGGCGATCACATCCAGAGAGCCGTCGTCGCCCTCGGAGATGTACTGACCCCAGTTGTAGACGTACAGGGTGGTCTTTTTACTGCTGCCGCAGCCGGAAAGACCGGTCAGGCAGCTCACGGCAAGCAAGACGGCAAGAATAACGGAAATCCCTTTTTTCATGATAATTCTCCTTTATACCCCGCTGTGGGCAGCGGCTCGTTTTTTGTCCCCGCGGAGCTGAATGAGGTTCATGGTGACCATCAGCACCAGAATCAGCAGGAATAGCAGGGTGAACAGGGCGTAGATTTTCGGATGGAGGGGCTTTTTCGTGTAGGAATAGATTTCCACGGGAAGGGTCACGAAATCCAGCCCGCTGACAAAATAGCTGATGACAAAATCGTCCAGACTCATGGTGAACGCCATAATAGCGCCGGACACGATGCCGGGGGCGATCTCATGGAGCGTCACCTTGAAAAACGCCTGCAGGGGCGTGCAGCCCAAGTCCATGGCCGCGTCCCGGAGGGAGCTGTCCGTCTGCTTGAGTTTCGGCATGACGTTCAGGATGACGTAGGGGAGGTTGAAGGTGATGTGGGCAATGAGCAGCGTCCAGAAGGTCAGGCTGTTCCTCTGCCCCAGCATCCGGGTTCCCACGAAGACGAACAGCAGGGAAAGGGACACGCCGGTGACGATATCCGGATTCGTCATGGGGATGTTGGTCAGCGTCATGGCAGCCTTGCGCAGTCTGGGGTTCAGGTTGTAGATGCCCAGTGACGCCACCGTGCCGAAGACCGTGGCGATGAAGCTGGCGAGAACCGAGACGAGCAGGGAGTTGCCCAGCAGCTTTAACAGCGTCCTGTCCTGAAACAGACGGGCGTACTGCTGTAAGGTAAACCCTTCAAACTGGGTAACGTCCTTGCCTGTATTGAACGACGCCACGATCAGCACTGCCATGGGGACGTACAGGAAAATGAAAATTAGAACGGTGAGAATGCGGTTGGCTCTTTTCATACGATGACACCGCCTTCCTCGTTGTCGCCGCCGAAGCGGTTCATGATGCCGGTGCAGATGAATACCAGAATCATCAGCACCAGACTCAGCGCCGCGCCCAGATTGGGGTTGTTGCCCTGCTTGAACTGGCGCTCGATCACGTCGCCGACGAGCACCGTGTCCGTACCGCCCAGCTTCTGGGAGATATAGAAGGTGGACACCGCCGGGACGAACACCATGGTCATGCCGGAGAGAATGCCGGGAACGCTCAGCGGCAGCACCACCCGGGAAAACACCTGCGTGCTGTTGCAGCCCAGATCCTCCGCCGCTTCAATGAGCCGGGGGTCGATCTTGACGATGACGCCGTACAGGGGCAGGATCATATAGGGCAGATAGTTATACACCATGCCCAGAATGACCGCGCCGGGGGTACGGATGAGCCGCAGCCGGCCGATGCCGATGGCGTCGAGAATATTGTTGATGATGCCGGTGTCCTGCAGCAATCCGACCCATGCGAGGGTACGGAGCAGAAAGCTCATGCACATGGGCAGCATCACCAGCATATACAGGAACTTCTGAGCGGTTTGGCTTCGGTGGGCGATGTAGTAGGCCATGGGGTAGCCCAGCAGGAGGCAGATGAAAGCCGACGCCACCGCGTAGAAGATGGACTGCCACAGAACGCCCCAGTACAGGTTTAGCCCTCGCAGGTTCACAAGGCTGAATTCCCCCGTAGACGGGTCAGTAAGGGCATAGTAGCACACCACACCCAGAGGGATCAGCGTGAATACCACCATCCATATCAAATACGGGGTGCTGAGCAAGATAGACTTATTCTTCTTCATCTTCGGCATCCTCCGTCAGCTCGTCATACTCGGCGGAGTAGGAGCTGTAGTCGCCAAAGAGACCTGAATATTCGCTCTTGTGCATGATGTGAATGTCTTCCGGGTTCAGGCGGATGCCGATGGTCTCGCCCACGCCGTGGTAGTCCGTGGTCTGGATGAGCCATTTGAAGCCCTTGAACTCCACGATGATGTCGTAGTTAAGACCCTTGAAGGTAATGCCCGTGACGGTGCCGACGAGATGACTCTCCGCGGGCTTCACGATGTCAATGTCCTCCGGGCGGATGACAACGTCCACCGGCTCGTTGGGGGCGAAGCCCTTGTCCACGCACTCAAAGACCCGGCCGAAGAACCGAACCTTGAAGTCTTCCAGCATGACGCCGTCCAGGATGTTGCTTTCGCCGATAAAGTCCGCCACAAAGGCGTTCTTCGGCTCATTATAGATATCCTCAGGTCTGCCGATCTGCTGAATCCGGCCTTTGTCCATGACCACCACGGTGTCGGACATGGAAAGGGCTTCCTCCTGATCGTGGGTGACATAGATGAACGTGATGCCGGTGGTCTGCTGGATGCGTTTCAGCTCGATCTGCATGTCCTTGCGCAAGCGCAAATCCAGCGCTGCCAGCGGTTCGTCCAGCAGCAGCACCTTCGGCTGGTTGACCAATGCCCGGGCAATGGCAACACGCTGCTGCTGGCCGCCGGACAGACTGTCCACGCTGCGGTTTTCGTAGCCCTTCAGGCTGACGATTTCCAGCATTTCATTGACCCTGCGGTCAACCTCGGTCTTGGGCAGCTTCGCTACCTTCAGACCGAAAGCGACGTTGTCGTACACATCCAGATGCGGAAAAAGGGCATAACGCTGGAACACGGTGTTGATCTGCCGCTTGTAGGGCGGAACGTCGTTGATGACCTTCCCGTCAAACGTCACCGTGCCGGAAGTAGGCGTCAGAAAGCCGCCGATGATCCGAAGCGTTGTGGTCTTGCCGCAGCCGGAGGGGCCGAGCAGTGTGAGGAATTCGTGATCGTTGAAATAAAGATTGATGCCGTCGAGAATACGCTCCCCGTCGAACTCCATGGTCAGGTCCTGGAGTCTGATGAGTTCCTTGGACATTATCCTCCCCCGTTTCTTTTTTAGGAATCCCTGACTAAATCGCCTTCGGCTGAGCAGCGGATCTTTTCCCCCAGCCGTGCGGTTTCAAAAGTGGGAAATATAGCGCAGCCGTTGCCAGCGCAAGCTGGCTTACGGATGCGGCATACCCCTTGCGGGTACACAAAGTATTCCTCCACTTTTGAAACCTTCGTCTGGGGAAAAATCTCTCGCTGTCAGCTCTCGCCGATTTAGTCAGAGATTCCTTTATTTTATGCCGAAATACGACAGATACTACTATACCGTAAATTTTTGCAATGTCAATGGATTATATCCGTTTTTTCCCGGGAAAGTTTCGTTTTCCGTTCCGGCAGACGAAAACCGTGCCGCGGCAGAACTGACGTTTGCCGCGGCACGGTATTTGGGTAGGGTTTGTTATGCCGCAGGGGCGGCGACGGCGGTGGTTTCCGGGATGGTTTCCCCGGCGGTTTCCTCCGGGACGGTGCTTGGAACGTAGGTTTCCGGATGGCTGGCCAGGTCCTGATAGTAGGCTTCCCGGTCGGCCTTCTGCTGTTCCAGATACGTCCGGCATTTTTCCATGCCCGCGCCGACGATGGAGTCCGTGCGCTCCATGGACTTCTTCGCGGAGGACAGCATGGCGTCGTTCAGGTTGAACAGCTCCGCCCACTGATCCTGATTGTCTTCGTCCAGCGGCAGGATGTTATATTGCTTCGCCCCGTCAGTGCGCATGTTCACCCATGTGGGCAGCGCGTCCACGCTTTGCAGATACACGGCTCCGTCGGAATACTTTTCAAAGGTGACGGTGAACAGAATGCCATCCTCCGTATAGTAGGGAGGCGCGGCTTGAATATAGCCGTTTCTCTGGTTGGATACAGCGTTGCCCAGAGAGTAGATGACCACGGTCTTGTGGTCAGGGTCAACGGTGCTGGTAAGCAAGTCCACCGGTTGAACAACATGCGGATGCCCGCCCACGATCACGTCAAAGCCAAGATCGCACAGCTTCTGCGCCATGGTGTCCTGAAGGGAATTTTCCTTGATATTATATTCCACGCCCCAGTGAATGAACATCATGGTGGCTTCCGCACCGTCCGCTTTCATCTGTTCCAGAATCTGTTCCGACGCGGTGTACAGCTTGCCGGGGTCGTTGTTGAGGAAGTAGTTCATCTGCCCCTCGTCCTTGATGGGGGTAAGACCATTGAGGGAGAAGGAGGTGCCGTTGCTGCTGTATGCCCATGTGTAGCACACCATGCCGATTTTAATGCCGTTTACGTCCACCACGGCGTATTTCGGCTCGTCGGCGTTCAGCTGGGAGCCGAGGGCGGTCAGTCCCTTGCCGCGGATGATCTCCACGGTGCGGGTGATGCCCGACGCCATGGTGTCGCCCGCGTGGTTGTTGGCGGTGAGCAGCATGTCATAGCCCGTGTCCACTACGCTGTCGATCAGCGCGTCGGGACAGTTGAAAGCGGGATTGCCCTGATAGGGGTAATCGTCGCCGCCGAAGGTGGTCTCCAGATTGGCGATGGCGTAGTCCAGACCGGACACGATATCCTTGACATAGCGGAAAATGGAACTGAAATCGTAGGTGCCGTTGCTTTGCAGGCAGGTGTCAAACACCGGCTTGTGCATCAGCAGATCACCCATGGTGCCGATGGAAGCGGTAGCCACCACATGCTCCGGTTCCGGCAGGGTGGTCTCCGGGGGCTGGGTCTCGGCCTGCGTCGGCTCTGTCCGGATGACGGTGGGAAGGGTATAAACCTGTGTCTCCGTCCGGACGGTAGTCTGGGGCGTTTTGTTCACCAGATTAACACACATCCAGATTACAAGACCTGTCAGCGCGATCATGACGAAAATCAATACGGTCAGCAGCACAACGACTGCTGTGTTGTTTCCCTTCGGCTTTTTGGACATGGGTACTCCTCCTTGTCAGGCTGCCTCTTCGGTCGGAACAACGGGAGTTTCCCGCGCCTGTTTTTCCTGCGCGTAGTAGCTCCGGCATTGCTCAAGCCCCGGGCCGACGATGTTCATGGTGCGGTCGTAGGATGCCACGGCGTTCGCCAGAGCGGCGGCGTCCAGACCATACAGATTCTGCCACTCCGTCCGCCGGGCGTCTTCCAGCGGGACGATGTTGTATTCCTGCTTTTCGTCAACGCTGTGCAGGTTGACCCATGTGGGCATCACGTTCACATCGGCAACGTATACTCCGCCGTCGGCGTATTTTTCAAAGGTGACGGTGAACAGCGCGCCGTCCTCGGTGTGGCCGGTGTTCAGGGTCATCAGGTCCCGGCGCTGGTTGGATACGGCGTTGCCCAGAGAGTAGATGACCGCCGTTTTGTGCCGGGAATCGGAGCTGCTGGTCAGCAGCTCCATCGGCTCCACCACGTGGGGGTGTCCGCCGACAATGACATCCACACCCATATCGCACATTTTCTGGGCGATCATCCGCTGGGAGGAATCCGCCTGAAGGGAATACTCCGTGCCCCAGTGAATGTACAGCATGGTAGCTTCCGCGCCGTCCGAGCGCATCTGGGAAAGCAGGGACTGCATTTCAGAATAGAAGGCGTCCAGATTGTCGTAGGTAAAGTAATTCACCAGACCAACCTGCGTGACCTCCGCCTCATAGTTAAGGGAGGGACGGCCATTGACCGCGCTGGTGGCGTAGGTGTAGGCCGCCATGCCCACCTTGATGCCGCCCACGTCCACCACGGCGTACTTGGGTTCCTCGTCGCTGAGCTGGGTCCCCAGAGGGGTCAGACCCATTTCCCGCACCCGCTTCACCGTGCGCAGGACGCCTTCAGTGGTGGTGTCGGAGCAGTGATTGTTGGCAGTGAGCAGCATGTCGATCCCCGCGTCCTTCGCCGCCCCCACGATCTCGTCGGGGCAGTTGAAGTCGGGGTAGCCCTGGTAGGGGTAATTATCGCCGCCCAGGGTGGTTTCCAGATTGGCCACGGAATAGTCATAGCTTGCAGTATATTCTGCCACGTAGCGGAAAATTGATGCAAAATCGTAGCCACCGTCTTCCGTTGTGCAGGCGGTGATCACGGGCTTGTGCATCAACAGATCGCCCTGAACGCCTACGGTGGCGGAGGCGACCGGCTCCAGAGGCGGAGTCTCTTCCGTTGTTGGCGGGGTGGTGGGGGCGTCGTCGGGCTTTCCCTTGCCCACGGAACGGACAATGAGGACTACCGCGACGACCGCCACCAGCACCAGCGGCAGCAGCTTCAGCGCGGTATTCCGGCGGGGTTCCTGTTTTGCGTATTTCGGTTTATGTGCCATGGGGTTCCTCCTGATACTAGTGTTTTGTTAAGTCTAATTCTTGTATAAATCAGAACATTGTGCTATAATAACCTC
>ERZ773150.411-NODE-411-length-48685-cov-6.178429_pt1 | contig 48685 bp, 46 predicted proteins | sample MGYA00580845_ERZ773150 | MGnify/ENA primary metagenome ERZ773150 (study PRJEB29015, sample SAMEA2737848) | human gut metagenome | biome: human gut; feature: human-associated habitat; material: faeces | place: China | collected 2012 ...
TACTAATTTTACGGAGCGATAATATGGAAGAATATGAAAATTTATTAAATAGAGCAATAGACCAATTACCTCCTGAAGTATTTGAACACAAAAGATTTAAAATTCCTAAAGCTTATTCAGATATACAAGGTAACAGAACTTTTATAAAAAACTTTAAAGATGTTGCTGAAGATTTAAACAGAGATCCACAACATGTATTAAAATTTTTATTAAGAGAATTAGGTACTGCAGGTAATTTAGAAGGATCAAGAGCAATTTTACAAGGTAAATTTACACATTACTTAATCAACGAAAGATTAGAAGATTATGTTGAAAAATATGTTATTTGCCATGAATGTAACAGGCCAGATACCAAAATTATCAGAGAAGATAGGATATTCATATTAAAATGTGCTGCATGTGGTGCTAAAGCTCCATTAAAACCATTATAATCCTATTTTAACTTATTTTTAATGATTTTTATGTTTTGTGTAGAATGTGGAAGTACTGATAAAAAAATGGTTGGAGATATCTGCATTGACTGCTTTTTAAAAGACTTTCAAATGATTGAAATCCCAGAAAATATTAAAGTAGAAATCTGCAGCCACTGCAACAGTAGAATCGAAGAAGGAAAATGGACAGATTCATTTTTACCTGAAGATGAAATAATTTATCGTGCTTTAGAGCGAAACATTAAAATCAGCAATCTTGTTGAAAATGAAATTATCAATCTTGAAATCGACCAAATAAAAGGAACAATAGCCAATTGTTATGTGGAAGTTGTTGGGGAAGTTTACGGAGTTCAGCTTGATGAAACTCATGACACTTCAGTAAGAATAATGAAAACAGTTTGTCCAACATGCAGTAAACTTCAGGCAGGCTATTACGAATCGGTTGTTCAGTTTAGAGCAAACAACAGAGATATAAAAGCAGAAGAATATGATAAAGCTGATGAAGTTGTTAAAAGAACTTTAAATAAGCAAAGCAAAAGCGACAAGCTTGCTTACTGCCCACAAATAGCTAAACTAAAAGAGGGTTACGATTATTATATCGGATCATTAAAATCCGGCAGAAAAGTAGCTGAAAGCTTAAAAGAAGAATTTGGAGGAATTATTAAAGAATCTCCAAGACTTATCAGTGAAGACAAATCTACTGGAAAAGGTCTTTATAGAATTTGGATTTCAATTAGAATTCCGGAATTTGAAATAAATGATTTTATCAAACATGAGGGCAAAATACTGCAGGTAAAAGATATTGATAAAAATAGAGTTGTTGGAATAGATATCACTGACCATAAAAGACACACAATACCTTTAAAAGAAAGTGAAGATATAACACTTCTTAAAAAGGCTGATGAAATTGAAACAACAACAATAATATCAAAATCCCCAAGCAACATTCAAATTCTAGACCCTGCAGATTATTCTGCTGTTGATTTGGATATGATGGATGAATTTAAAGATTCCAATATTGGTGACGAAGTTAAAATTATTAAAATTAACAATTACATTTATTTGATTAAGTGATTAAGATGAGCATTGAAGAAAAAATTCAATTAATTGAAAAAGGAACATTAGAAGTTATAGATACTGAAGAATTAAAAGAAGTTCTTAAAAAAGAACAACCTATAGCTTACACAGGATATGAACCTTCAGGTAAAATTCATTTAGGCCATGCAGTAACAGTACAAAAACTTAAAACCCTTCAAAAATTAGGTTTTAAAATTAAAATACTTCTTGCAGATTTCCATGCTTTTTTAAATGGAAAAGGAAGCATTGAAGAAATTGCTGAAACTGCAGAGTACAACATGAAATGTTTCAAAGCATTAGGTTTAGATGAAACTACTGAATTCATATTAGGTTCAAGTTTCCAATTAAACGAAGATTATGCATCTAAAGTTTATAAATTAGCTACCCTAACTACTTTGAAAAGAGCTAGAAGAAGTATGGATCAAGTAAGCCGTCATGATGAAAATCCGAAAGTGGCTAGTGTAGTTTATCCAATTATGCAAACTGTAGATATGGTTGCTTTAGATGTAGATGTTGCTCTTGGAGGAATGGAGCAAAGGAAAATTCAAATGCTCGCACGTGAAAACTTAGAGAAAATTGATGAAAAAGTTCCTGTCTGTATTCACACTCCATTGTTACATGGTCTTGACGGAGATGCTAAAATGTCTTCAAGTAAAGGAAATTACATTGCTGTTGACGATTCAGTTGAAGAAATTACTAAAAAAATCAAAAAAAGCTATTGTCCTCAAGGAGAAACTGAAGGAAATCCGATGATTGAAATAGCTGAAACATTCGTATATCCAAACCAGGAAACTTTACTTATTAAAAGGCCTGAAAAATTCGGAGGAGACATTGAACTTACACATGAACAGTTAATTAATGATTTCTCAAATGGAGACTTACATCCAATGGATTTGAAAAACGGAATTAAAGATTTCTTAATTGAACACTTTGCTCCTGTAAGAGAATATATGGAGGAATAAACAATGGATGAAAAACAGGAATTTGAAATGGGCTTGCCTAATGGTGTAGGAGAACAGATGCTTGCTCATACTATCGAAAAGTTCGATGTAAAATTAGAACATACTGAATTCGGACCTAAACTTATAGGAACTTATGAAGAACTTGAAAAAGCTAAAGTTTTCTTATACGAAGCTATTGAAGCCAGATTAAATCAATTAGAAGGTAAAAAATAAAATTTACCTTTTAATTAAAATTTAATTAAAAAAATATAAATAACATTTTATTTTATAAAAGCCAAATAAAACCACATAATTAATAAAACTCTCATTTTTCAAATAAAAGAAAAATAAGCTACTAATTTTAACTATTTTTAATAAACACCTGCTCTAATTAAAATATATTAATTTTAAAACAAATAATTTCATTTAATTTAAAAACAAATCCAATATATTAAATTAAATTAAAAAATCAAGCCAATTAATTTATATACTTTTAATGATTATTATTAACCATCTGAGGTGATACTATGAAAAGGTATACAAAAATGGAGTACGAAAATCCTGATGAAATGACCTTTGGATTTTCAAAACATCCTGTTAAAACAAAAAATGGATTAGAAATCGGAGCAGGTTATGTTAATCCGATAATCAAAGTTGCTCCAAAAGAAGGAAGTGAAAATTCAAAAGACACCATGGTATCAGAATGTAGAAATATTGCAATAAGTGCTTGTCAAAGAGCAGTTAATATTGGACTGCCTTCATTTATCTTAGAACAGGAACATATTGCACAACAAACTGCAAATCCTGATTGGGCAGGAGAGTGTACTCAGGCACAAGTAGAAGTTCTTGAAAAATTTCAAGACGAATATGGAATTAAAACTGCACTTAAAGCTACTCCTGCAGATATCAGAGATGAAGCAAAAGGAGAAAATTATAGAACTTCCTCCCAGTATCAGCAAGTAATGGAAAGTATAGAACAATGCTGTGAAAATGGAGCATCAATAATCTGTATTGAAACAACAGGAGGAAAATCTGTTTCAGATTACGGAATATCCCGAGGAGACCCAAGAGCAATATTATTTGGAATTGGAGTTTTAGGCAGCATAGATATGGAATTCATGTGGACAGAAATTGTAAAAATCTGCAGCAAACACAATGTAATTCCAGGAGGAGACACTAACTGTTCACAATCAAATACTGCAATGTTTCTAGCAGGAGGATTGTTAGATAAAGACTGTTCCCATACATTAGCAGCAATAGCCAGAGCTATTGGAGCATGTAACAGTTTGGTTGCTGTAGAATGTGGTGCAAAAGGACCTCTTAAAGACTGCGGTTATGAAAACCCTATTGTAAAATCAATAAGTGGAGTTCCTATTGCAACAGAAGGTAAAAATGCTGTTTGTGCACACTCTGATTTAATGGGAAATTTAATAGCTGGAATAACTGACTGCTGGAGTAATGAATCGGTTTATCATAGAGAAGAAATGGGTGGAACAACACCTGAAGTCTGGTTACAAGCAACAGGATACGAAGCTGCATTAATGAATACTGCTATTGAAACCGAAAATGATAAAATATTAAGAGACCTGTATACATTAGCAGACAAATACAGAGACCCTCAAGCATTAATTCTCGCATATGACAATGCGCATAGAATTGGCCGTGCTATTGTAGAATATGGTGATGACCCATATCAAAGAAGTATAGCAGGAGCTCTTGAAGCTGGCACCATTATAAAAGAAGCTGTTGAAGACAAAAAAATGCAATTAACCAGATTCGAACAGGACAGCCTTGATGGAGCTATGAAAATCTATGAGAAATTACCAGAAGATTCCGGCAAATTTATCAAACAATCATCCAAACGATACGGACGTAAAGTAGAGGACTTTGATCCTAAAAATTATGAATTATAATAAAAAGAAGGGATTAAAATGACTTATAAAGATTTAGAAAATAAAATAAATCAAAATAAGATAGCTATTAGATACAATATAGTTGTAGAAGGTGCAGCTATAAAACCTGAAGAATATCCTGAAGTAAAAGAAGGATTGCCAACAGAAGAACCCTTTAAATCAATAGCTTTAGGAGTGCTCTATGAAGATAAAGCAAAAGTATTAAGCGATGTTAAAGAATCTCTTGAAAATGAGATTTCACCATTGGACATCATAAACAAAGGACTTATGAAAGGTATTGATGCAGTGAGCTTACTTTATACAAAAGGAGTTTATTTCTTACCTGATTTAATGCTTGCCGGAGATGCAATGATGGAAAGTGTAAAAGAATGTGAAAAAGTTCTTGGACACAAAAGTGAAACAAAAGGAACTGTTGTTTGTTTTGTTGCTGAAGGAGATCCACATGACATCGGTAAAAACTTAATCTTGATGTTTTTAAGAGCCGGAGGATATGAAGCTATCGATTTAGGAAGAGATGTTCCTACCGAGAAAGTTGTTGAAGCTGTTAAAAAGTATCATCCATTATTTATGACTGGTACTGCACTTATGACAACTACAATGACTGCATTTCCAAAAGTTGTAGATGCTCTTGAAAAAGAAGGTCTTGAAGTGCCTGCAATAGGCTGTGGTGGAGGAGCTGTAAGAAAAGACTATGTTGAAAGTATGCCTATGACAGTATACGGCGTAGAAGCTTACCACACACCAAAATTAGCTGATGCAATCCTGAAAAACCATAAAACATGGGAAGATTTAAGAAAAGAGTACAGCGACATTGTAGGGGAATTCGTACCGGAATATTCAAACTAGATAACCATGGCAGAACATTATGCAATAGCTATAGATATTGGAACTAGCGGTATTAGAGCTCAAAGCTACAATCTAACTACCCATAAAACAATATCTACAGCTATAACTTTAAGACATCCATTGCCTGGAGCTAATGTAGTAGATCATCTTCACTTTGCATTAAATATAGGTCGCGAAACTGCCCATAACATTCTTATAACTACAATAAACAGAGTTATAGCTAATTTAAATATTGATTTAAATAAAGTAGAAAGATTGGCAGTTTGCGGAAATCCAATACAGTTATCCTTATTTAACAATATTGAAATAAGAGATTTGGCTTTTTGGGGAGAAAATGCTTTAAAAGAAAAAAATATAACTCCCCCGTCCAGACGTGGAAAAATATTAAATCCTCAATCAATCGGTTTAGATATTAATCCTGATGCTAAGATTTACATTCCTCCAGCCATTAAACATGAAATTGGAGCAGATGCATTAGCTATGCTTTACAAATCCAAAGCTTTAGAAAAAGATGAATATTCACTTATTATAGATTTTGGAACAAATGCTGAAATGGCCCTGATTGCAGACGGAGAAATTTATACTGCATCGGCTGCTGCAGGACCTGCTATTGAAGGACAAAATATTGAAAAAGGCCGGCTAGCTTCTCCCGGAGTAATCTGCGATATTAATGAAGAGGAAATGTTCTGGAGAATGAAAATTCTTAATGACAATTTAATAGTTGAAGACGGAGATTTAATTGATCCTGTTAATGGAAATGTCATTAAAAAATCAGACATACAAGCAAAAGGAATTACCGGAACCGGTGTAATAGCTGCATTTAGTTTAGGTAGTGATGATAAAATCATAAAAGACGGCAAAATTAAAGATACAATTTACCTGCAGGATGATGTTTATCTCAAAGAAAAAGATATTTCAAATATTGGAAAAGCCTTAGGTGCTTTTAGAGCCGGACAGTTAACATTAGCTGAAAGTGCAGATATCCTTTTAGATGAAATTGAAAGTGTATATATGGCCGGAGCTTCAGGATTTTATGTTGATGCTAAAAAATCATTAAACATAGGACAAATTCCACCCTGCCCCAATCAAGTTTATCAAATCGGAAATACCTCATTAGCTATGGCTAAAGACATTGTATTAAACCCGGAATTATTAGATGAATTGCAGAAATTGGCTGATAAAATTAAAAGCAATCATATAATGCTTGCTACTTCTGAAATATTTGAAAAAATATATTCCCTGGAACTGGCTATTTATGAACAGGGAATGCCATTTTGGATGTATAATCAATGGCTGCAAAAATACGGTATTCAGGAAATTCCAAATATTAAAACAGAACCTGAAATAACTAAATTATACCCAAGAGATATTTCAGATTTGGGAGATTATGATTTGAACACAGTTGATATTGAAAATACATTATCTGCAAAATTTGACAGATGTATTTACTGTATGGACTGTGTTAATTCATGTCCTGAAAATGCTCTGTCTTTTGAGAAAGATGAATTTAAATTAAGAACAGACTTATGTTCAGGCCTTGGCTGTTTAAGGTGTGCTGGAAATTGCAAAGAACATGCTTTTAAATATGAAGAATTTTACAAAGATATATAGTGATTAATATGAATCTAAAAGAAAATCTTGAAAATGCACTTTCAGGTGAAGATGTGGAAGTTAAACCTGTTATAAGTGTAACACAAGCAGGAATTATCGAAGCAATGGAACAGACTAATGCTTCCTGGCCGGAAGCACATACAAATCCTGAGCAAATGGCAATTTTAGGAAGTTCCCTACATGAACTTGCAGGCCTTGAATGTGCAAGAATACCTTTTGGACTTACAGTTGAAGCACAATCTATGGGGGCTGAAGTAAATCTCGGAAACAATGAACGAACTCCTGAAGTAACTGGAACTCCTTTTGAATCTGCAGATGATATTGAAGCACCAGATGATTTTTTAGAAAATGGACGTATTCCAGTAGTTCTTGAAGCTATTGATATTTTAAAAGAAAAATATGAAGATTTGCCGATAATCGTTGGAATTACAGGGCCATTTACATTAACAGGACATTTGCTTGGAATTGAAAATGTCGTAAGATATATGAAAACTGATCCTGATGAAATAGAAATAGCTATGGAAAACTGTCTTGATGCAAGTATGGATTACATTGAATCAATTCAGAAACATGATGCAGATGTTATTTGTGTAAACGAACCTACAGCATCCCCAGAATTAATTGACCCTCTTCAATTTAAATCAATGATTAAACCTAATCTTGAAGATTTGGCGGATTTTATTGATGTGCAAAAAGTATTGCATATCTGCGGGTCAACACAACCTATTATAAGTGACATGTCCTCTGTTGGCTTTGACGGAATAAGTATAGAAGAAGCCGTTGACATCCCAAAAGCCAAGGAAAGCATCGAAGATGAATGTGTCATTGTAGGAAACATCTCAACATCCAAAACATTATTGAGCGGAACACCTGAAGATGTAAAAGAAGATGTAAAAAAAGTATTAAGTGAAGATATTGATATTATAGCTCCAAGTTGTGGATTAGCTCCAAAAACACCACTAGCTAATGTTAAAGCACTAGTTGAAGCTAGAAATGAATATTTTAATATTTAAATATTAAATGAAACAATAATTGTAGCTATTGAAGAATCATCACCATAACTATACTTATTTTTTAAATATTCGTCAGATTTAGTTGACGGACTTGATGAAACAACACCATCTAACTTAAAAGGATCCAATTCCGGAAATGGAACGGGAGGTAAAACAAAATATTCATTGCCTTTTTCCAAATTGTAATTATTTAATACATCTTTAAAAATTACAAAATCATCACTTAAAAACATGATATCTTCATCATCCCTAAATTTTTTCTTATCTTCAGGATCAAAAACATCATGACCCAATATTTCTCCGTCAAATGTCAGTAAAACAGTGGGAGTTGGGGGAACTCTAAAATATCCTTTTTTAAAAATTACAAAACATACATCCCTTTTGAAACATTCCTGAACTCCTTCATTGAATACCGGAACTATGTCCTTTGAGCGCTGTGCTTCCATATCAATTATCTTTAAAATATCATCATTGGAAAGTTGCCTTACTTCCAAAACACCATCCAAACCACTTATTACATTTACTACATTGTTTAAGACTTCACACATACTATCACCTAATACAATCAGGACAAATACCCATGTACGGAGCTACAGCTTTTTTAATATCTGTTGATACTTTATTTACTCCAGTACTTGCATCAATTATCTCATGATTGAAATTGCTGATTAAATCCAAATAATTAGCTTTGACGTTACTTAAAAATTCTTCATTTTCAAATTCGTCTTCTTTAGAGCATCGATTTACAGAGGTTTTAACATCTACATCTAAAAGTAAAACCAGATCAGGTTCCTTTGCATATTTATTAATCTGTTTAATCCAGTCTGCAGGTTCCTGATAAGCTAAACTAGAAATAAAAGAGCGGTCACTTAAAATAACTTTAGAATCATCATTAAGTTTATCCATAATAAGCATCCTGTCTGCTGCAAATAGTAGACCTAATGTTTTTTGAATTCTGTCAGTTGTTGCATCAGGCCTTTGCAGTATTTTTCTAATTAACTTACCGACTTCAGAATCTGTCGGTTCCACAACTGTTTCAACATCAAAACCATTCTGCTCCAGCCAATCTTTTAACAGGTTAATCTGAGTAGATTTACCTGCACCATCAATTCCCTCAAAAACAATGTACATAATTTTAAATTTGAATTAAACTATATTAAACTTTAACTATTTTTTCAATGTTTCATTAAAACAAAAAGCAAAACAGCTATTTAATAAACACCTATTTTACATATGAATGACCTATGAAAATCCCCACAAACATGAACTATAATTTTATTAAGCATTATTTATAAAAAAATGATACAATATGATACAAATAAATGATAAAAAATACATACTCACTTATTTAATCGGGTTTATATTGCTTGCAACCTTTTTATTTTCATGTAACACCCATAATCATCCAAAAGCACAGATAATATTAAGTATTTTAACTGTAATATGTGGAATAATTTGTATAAGATATTCTATAAAAAATAAAGATGAATTACACAAAACAGCTTTTTTAATAATCATTATATTTGGATTACTAACAGTATTTGCTTCACCACTTCTTGTAGCTCCTGATGAAGTAGAACATTTTGCAAGATCTGATTTAACCTCAGAGGGAGGACTTATACCAAATTACCATGAAAATCAGGGATATTTCATAAACAACTATTTTTATCAGATGATATGTTCTCAAGGTAGTACCCTACTAGACAATACTTCATTTATGCATCAAGATATTACACACTGCAAATCATTTTTTACATCAGTATTTTCTCAAAATCTATTTTATGTCTATTTAGCTCAAGGATTTGGGATATTCATTGCAAAAATGTTGGAATTACCAGTAATATTCGCATTATGGTTAGGTAGACTTTGTAACTTATTATTATACTCAGGAATTGTATATTTTGCAATTAAAAAGACACCTGCTTTTAAAAAAGAGTTACTTGTATTATCATGTCTTCCAATAGCTGTTTTTCAAGCAGCATCAATGAGCAGTGATGGAATTATTTTTGCTCTGGCAATATTAAATATTTCTTACTTCATACAGATGTATAAATCAGAAATAATCCCAAATAAAAATATAATCATTTATTTGGCAACAGGAGTATTAATTGGACTTATTAAATTTCCATATATCTTTTTATTACTAATGTTATTTTTAATACCTGCAAACAAATTTAAAACAAAAAAAATAGCTATTATATCTAAAATGACAGCTTTACTCTTAATAGTCATAGCTGGAGCATATAGTAATTTTTATGCTTCAAAAGAATTGTTAAAAGGTGGAAGAATAGACTATTACATCCAAAATAATGTTAACCCAACCAATCAAATAAATTATATAATTCACAACCCTGCATCTGCAGTTATAACCTTTGTAAAATCATTAATCTTTTTACCATACTTGATTTTTATTAAAGATTGTTCTTTTTTCCATTTAATACTATTCCCAGGGCTAGATATATACAATGCATTGTGTTTAATCTTCTTTATTGTATTTTTATTCTTATCTGAAGATTTAAAAATGGCTAAAAGGAAAAAATTAGAATTGATAATATTATTTTTAATAATTTATACAAGCATATTTTTTATCCAATATTTAAGTTGGACTCCAGTAGGTTATGATGGTATCTTAGGCGTTGGAGCCCGTTACTTCATTCCAATATTAGCAATACTGCCATTAGTATTTGGACATAAGTCTAACAGTGAAAAATTAACAAAATATTTCATAGTATTTACAACAATATTCTTATCTGGAATGTTACTTATAATAATTGCAGGATTTTATTAAAAGAATAAGACATGAGCCTATTTCTTCTTAAATTTCTTATTTTTTTACTTGATTTATATTATTATTTTGAATTTAAACTACATCTTATCTTTTTAAAATAACCAATATATACAATAAAAACTAAACAGTAAGTTACAACCCTAACAATGCATTATCAGCGATATTTTAAAATTTATTTATATTACAAAAAACATATTTTTAAATGATTAAATCTTAGGGTGTAATAATAAAATGGTTTTATCAGAATTATTAGCTCCAGCTGGATCTTATGATGTGCTTGTAATTGCAGTTAATGCAGGTGCTGATGCTGTTTATATAGCTGGACAACAATACGGAGCAAGAGCATTTGCTAAAAACTTCACAATGGAAGAGATAGAAAAAGCTGTCGAATATGCTCATTTAAATGGAGTTAAAGTCCATGTTACTGTAAATACATTAATAAACAATTTTGAAATAGCTGATGTAATGAACTACCTGTTTAAATTATATCAAATAGGAATAGATGCAGTTATTGTTCAGGATTTTGGAATATGCTGGCTTTTAAAAACTCTGATTCCTGATTTGGAAGTTCATGGATCAACCCAAATGGCATTGAGCAATTACAGTTCCATAAAATGGGCTGCTAAAAACAATATTAAAAGAGTTGTTCTTCCACGTGAAATTAATGTAAACCAGATAGCTAAAACACATGAACAGCTAAAAAAAGACAATATCAATATGGAAATTGAAGTATTCGGACATGGAGCTTTATGCTATAGTGTCTCCGGAAACTGTTATATGTCTTCATACAACAGCGGACGCAGCGGAAACAGGGGCGCATGTGCACAGCCATGCAGACGAGAATACCGTTTAAAATACAGAGGATACAATATCGGGAACGGATATCTTTTATCAACCCATGATCTGGCTACATACAATAATCTGGACGCAATTTCAGATGCTGGAGTAACTTCATTAAAATTAGAAGGCCGTATGAAATCCGGAGACTATATAGGAACCATCGTAAACAGCTACCGCAATATATTGGACGGAAATACCGGAGATTATGCCAAAAATTTACATCTTGTATTCAACAGGAAATTTACAAACGGATACATAATGGGAGATAAACCCGGTGAAGTAATGGGCAGAGGCAGTTCAGGCCATGAAGGTTTATACATAGGAGACATTGTAAAAATAGATGGAACTGAAGTTACAATTGAAATCAAAAATAAAGACAATTACATCACACTAAAAAAAGGTGACGGAATAGCTTTTAAATACAACGGCAAAATCAAAGGAATTTATTTAGAAGACATTGTTAAACAGGACGAAAATGAAATTGTAATTAATACAACACGTTTGGTTAAGGAAGGCACAGAGGTATTTATCAGTTTTTCCAAGTCAATTCATGAAAATCTTAAAAAATTCCAAAAAGAAGTCATTAAAAACCATATCCCACTTTCATTAACCCTAAGCTGGAATGAAGACTTAACAGGATTTGTTAATGTTGAATATTATTTAGATGACGAATTAATCAATTTCAGACATAAAGTCATAGGCAAATTTGAAAAAGCTAAAAACAAACCTATTACAAAAGAAAAAATTGAAAAGCAGTTATCAAAAACCGGAGGAACACCATTCTACATAGATGAAATCAAATTCCACAATATGCCGGACAGTTTATTTATTCCAATCAGTGAACTTAACCAGATTAGAAGGGAAGTTCTATCTCAAGCACAGGACCTTCTGTTAAATCACTACACTCCAACCAAAAAGTCCGTTAAAGCTACAAGGAAAAAACTGAACAAATTTTATGAAGATTATGAATCTTTCAATAACCTCAGCAAAAAGAAAAATCCTAAAATATCATTATTTATTGATAACTTAAACCAGTTAAAATCAATTTCAGGATTTGACCTTAAACGGATTTACTTTGATGGAAACTGTTTATACAATAACCCTGAAGATTATTATGAAAATATTCCAAAGCTTTTAGAAGAAGCCAGTCTTATGACTCCTGATGCAGAACTTGTTTGGGTATTGTCCTCATTCATCAATGAAAAAGAAGCATCCAAATGCAATGAAATAGTTAAAGAACTTGAATCAAAAGGAATTATTATTTCAGTTATGGGAGATTTCCCGGGAATGGGTGAGATTTTTGACTGTCCTGTTTATGGAAACCATAATCTGAATGTTTGGAACTCATTTACAGTTAAAAATCTTAAAGAAGCTGGATTCAATGGTTTAATTTTATCTTCAGAACTTTCAGGTAATGAAATTAAACATCTGATTTCTAAAAATAACACCGAAGACATTGATTTGGAACTGATTGTAAACGGAAATTTAGAGGTTATTGTAAGTAAGGATGATTTCAGTAACTTAAATGACGGTAAAGATTTCATAATACATAACAATGCAGATTATGCCATTTTAGAAGATAAAAAAAGGAAAAAATTCAAGTACAAAGTATTATTTGACTATAATAAACAAAGCCACATTATAAACAAAGACTGTCTATGTTTAATTGAAGAAATGAACGAAATTAAACACTTAGGTCTTGATTCCATAATCCTGGATTGCAGATATTCCAATGAAAAGTACACAACAAACATATTATCCATTTACAATGATTCCCTGAAAGACAGAGATGATGAAGAGCTTTCCAAATACAAATATCAGATAATGGATTTCTCACAGTCATATATCAACAAGGGAAATTATATTGAAGGCAGATTACACGAGGACAAACATGAGAATTCCTGAATTACTTGCACCTGTAGGTTCCATGGACCACCTTAAAGTAGCCATTAATGCCGGAGCCAGTTCAATATATTTATCTGGAAAAGAATACGGTGCCCGCAGGTTTGCTGAAAACTTTACTTTAAATGAAATAGCCGAAGCAGTTAACACTGCTCATCTTCACAATGTCAAGGTTTATGTAACTGTAAACACATTAATTAAAGAAGATGAACTTCAAGACGTAATGAATTATTTGTCCCACCTATATTCAATAGGAGTAGATGCCGTTTTAGTTCAGGATTTAGGCCTTGTCGAATTAATAAACAAACACCTGCCGAAACTAAAAGTCCACGGTTCAACACAGATGACTGCAGAAAACCAGCTGAAACTGGATTATCTTGAAAGCAAAGGAATTAAAAGAATAGTCCTCCCCCGTGAAATGAGAAAAGATGAAATTAAAAATTTGAAAACAAATATGGAACTTGAAATATTTGTTCACGGAGCACTTTGCTATTCATATTCAGGACAATGCCTAATGAGCAGTTTTAAAGGAGGGCGAAGCGGAAACAGAGGAAAGTGTGCACAGCCCTGCCGCCAAAAATACCGATTATCCTGTTTGAACCGTGAAGATTATTACCTCTCACCTAAAGATTTGTCATTATACAATCATTTAAAAGAAATTGCAGAGCTAAACATCAGCTGTATCAAAATAGAAGGAAGAATGAGAAGCAAGGAATATCTCGCAATTGTAGTGAGCAATTATAGAAAAGCCTTAAACAAATTGAAAAGCAATAAAAGCAGCAAAAGCGAAGAAATAAACCTTGTATTTAACAGAGGATTTAGTGAAGGGCAATTTAACTATTCCTCTTCAAGAAGTATCCGTTCAGGACATACCGGTTTAAAATTAGGTAAAGTCTGCAATAGTGAAAACAGCCAAATAGTCATTAAATTAGATGACGGTTTAAAAACAATTCCCCAAAAAGGTGACGGATTATTATTAATAAAAGCAAAAGATGACTACGGATTTGAAATTTCACAAAACCCTCTTTTAACAACATTCAACCATTATAAAAAAGGCAGAAATAAAGAAATTAAAGACATTAACAGAAAAGACAGAGTTTTAATCATTAAAAAAGTAAAACAGAATAAAAAACACCATTTCAATTTAAACGATTCAACAGCATATCTTACAAAAAGAAACAAGCTAACCTCAAAAGTTAAAGAGATTGAAAATAAGGGCAGCAGTTTTATCAAATCCAAATTAATACTTACATTTTCAATTAAAAACAAATATCCTCACTTGAAAGGCAGGTTAACTCTTGCAAATAAAAAAGAAATTGAATGTGAAGTTAAAGGAGAAGTTCCCTTTGAAAAGCCTCTTAAAAGAAGTGTAGATACAAAAACAATAAAAAAACAGTTACTGAAAGTTGACAAATACCCATTTGACATTGTTGGAGTCAATATTAACTATGACGGAACATTATTTATCCCAATAAGTGAAATCAATAAAATCAGAAGGGAACTTTTCAAAAAATTAGAAAAAGAAGTGTATTCCTTATACTCCAATAAAAAGGTAAAAATAAATCTTGAAAATGAAGGCAATGCCCTAAAAACTGACCAATACAGTTTATCTTATTATACAAATAACCTAACTGATTTAGATAAAATAAATAATGTAAAAAGGGTTTATTTGGAGATACCTCCTGAAGACCCATCAGTAATAAATCAAAGCAGGGAAGAATATAATATAAATTATATGGTCAGCTATCTGCAAAAGGCTATTGACATTTCCAGAAACAGAGACTATGAATTAATCTGGAAATGGCCGGACATTGCTCATGACAATTTAATAAAAGTTTTAGGAAAAGTAAGAGGCATATTAAACAAACTGCACTACCCTATTGAAATAATGTCTCCCGATTTTACAGGCCAATACGGACCATACTCCATGAACGTGACAAATACACAAACAATAAAGAGTCTTGAAAACTACAAAATAATTACATTGTCACCGGAACTGAAAAAAGAAGATTTAAAAAATATTTTAGACAATTGTAGTGACAATTCCAAATTGGAAATTATTGTTCAGGGATCTGTTGAGCTAATGAAAAGCAGAAACAGATTATTTACCAAAAAAGAATCTAAAAAGTTAAAGAACAACACAGACGACATCTTCCTGATTGATAAGAAAAACAAAAGATATCCTATTCATAAAAGCTTATCTAATGAAGAAATTATAATTTCAAATAGCGAAGATATTTCACTTTTAAATGACATTACCTACTTAAAATCAATAGGGCTTGTTAATTTTGCTATTGACGGTCGATGGAGAGATGAAAACTATTTAAATAAAATACAGGAATATAACACAGCTATTGACAAATAAAAAATAATACTTCCCAAATGCTCTAGGGAATTTTGGATATATATTTAAATAAAAATGTATAGAAAAAAGGGTTTGGTTAAAATGCAAGGAGAGAAAGTAACATTGCAAAACATAAAAGGTATTGGAGATAAAATCTCTGAAAAAATATTAAATAGTGTTGGAGGAGAAGAAAATCTTCAAAAAATAGTTGAAAATGTGGATGTTGAAAAAATAGCAAATATTGATGGAATCAGCCAAAGGAAAGCTATTGAAATAATGAACCAGCTATTAAATAATCCTACATATGAGTTTATTAAAAGCGACAGGGCAATGGAGATTTATGAAGACATCATAAACAAAATATTAGCATATTCAAACACTTCCTATTCAAAAAATAGGATTTTGCTGCTTTCCCCTTCAAAAGATATTGAAAAAATAGAAAAACAAATCAGTTTTGTGATGGATGCAAAAAAACAGGTTTCACAGCTTCCAATAATCAAGTTAAGAGGATTGATGAAAAACTTAAAGGAAGTTGAAAATCCGAAAGCTGAATATGATGCAAGTAAAGTTATTTTAGTGGAAACAGAAGAAGACAATTCATATCTTACTGATTTAGGTCTGAATCAGTATTATCCAATAATTACAGCCACTGATTCCCCGTTACTGCAGGAGGAATTAATGAATTATGACCTTATCTTTTATGTATATTCACAGGGAATACTTGATTTTGAAGGAATGCCAAACCTTGTAATGATTAATATTGAAGAAAATGATTATGAAATAGTTCCTGAAAAAATAATAAACTTCTTTACACATAACCAGGATCTTTTTAACAGAGTTTATGAAATACAAAAAATCAGAGGCCTGGAAACAATTTTGGGAGAAATTATCCCAATTATTGATGAACTTAATGTTATTGATAAAAGAGAAGTGGACATTGAAGAATTAGTCAATTCTTTAAAAAAGGATATGGATGAAGAACTAGAAAATGCCATACAAAATGTTGATCTTGAAGGAGATGAAATTCTCAACCTATTAAACAAGAATCTCCCTCCAAAGATTAATAAAATATTTGATGAAATTATAAATGAAAGGAAGAAAATCATCAGAGAAAAAACAGGATTTGATTTTGATCCGTATCTCAGAAAATACCCTATTGAAATTGACGACAGTGAAATCCAAAGAATTCAATTGGAACAGTCCTCCAAAAAAGAAAATGATATTTTTGATGTTAAGAAAAGTGCAGCTATCGAATTGAACTCCATAAAAGAACAGGCAATCAAAGAAGTTGAAGATGTAATTAAATTTGACTATGAATTTAGTTTAGGCAGCTTTGCATATGAATATGATTTAAATGCACCTGAATTTGGCGATGAAATAAATTTAAAAGAGGCACTGCATCTGGAACTGGCCCTTAGAAAAGATGATAAAAACACACAGACAATTGATTACAAACTTACAAATGACGAAAACATAGCCCTGCTTACCGGGGCAAACAGCGGAGGTAAAACAACCCTTCTTGAAACACTAACCCAAATTTCCATAATGGCGCAAATGGGACTTCCAGTAAGTGCCGGTGAAGCTAAAATCAAATTGTTTGATGAAATATATCATTTTTCAAAGAAAAGATCACTGGATGCCGGAGCTTTTGAATCCTTTTTAAATGTATTTATTCCAATTGTAACAACAGACAGCGAAAAATTAGTATTGCTTGACGAACTGGAAGGAATAACAGAACTAGAAGCTGCAGTTAAAATTATTTCCACATTTATAGATATGATTAAAGAATCCAATTCCTACGGAATAATTGTAACACATATGGCCAGGGAACTGATGAATTACACAGATATTCGTGTAGACGGTATTGAAGCAAAAGGATTAGATGAAAATTATAATCTGATAGTTGACAGAACTCCAAAAATGAACTTCCTTGCAAAAAGTACCCCCGAACTTATCTTAAAAAGGATTTATGAAAAATCAGACGATAATCTAAAACAGGTATATGCAAGAATCTTAGAGAAATTTTAAGATATTAATATATAGAAGTTTTAACTAATTACAAAAATATGAAAATAATTTCCAACACAAAAAATGATTCCATAAAAAGGGTAGAGGAAATATATAAAGTTCTTAAAAAAAATGATTTCGGTTATCTTATCGAAGAAAATACATTTTTTAAGAATTTTCCTTTTTTAAAAGATACTAAAAGAGATAAATATAAAGAATTGCCCGACGAATCCATTCCAAAAAGAATAAAAGATGTGTTAGAAGAATTAGGGCCAACATATATTAAATTAGGTCAGATGTTAAGTACCAGACCTGATTTGATTGGAGTGGAAATAGCAAAGGAACTGGAATCCTTAAGAGACAACACTCCCACCACACCATTTAATGAAATAAAAGAAGTTATTGAAAAAGAACTTGGAAAACCAATAAATGAAATCTACAAGGAAATTGACGAAAAGCCTTTAGGTTCAGCTTCAATCGGACAGGTTCATAAAGGAATACTTCTTGAAAACAACGATGAAGTAGCCATTAAAGTTCAAAAACCAAATGTCCGTGAAACTATTGAATCCGATTTAAATATTATGAAATTTTTATCTGATAAAATCGGAAAATACATAAACCAGACTAAAGTTTATAATATTCCCTCTATTTTAACAGAATTTGAACGCTCAATATTCAAAGAAATTGATTACCATGAAGAACTAATCAATATGAAAAATTTGGCACATAATTTCAGAGCAGTACATTACATTCATATACCAACTGCTTATCCTGAGTACTGCAGCGGAAAAATCATTACAATGGAATTAATAAAAGGAAAAGAAGTTTCTGAAGTAATGGTTCACGATTATCCGGAATATAATAAAAAATTAATTGCCAAAAGAGGAGTGAAATCTTATTTTAAACAAATAATGATTGACGGATTTTTCCATGCCGACCCACATCCAGGAAATATGATGATAATGGAAAACAATGTCTTATGTTACATTGATGAAGGAATGATGGGTATTTTAGATGATGATTTTAGAGAAGAACTTGCAGAGTTAATATTATTGCTATTAAGCAGAAATGTGGACAATATTATCAACCAGTTAATTTACATGGACATATTAACTCCCGGACAGAACACTCCTGAATTAAAAGCCGATGTAAATGACATAATGAATAAGTATTACGGTGCAGACCTGAAAGACATGCACGGAGGAGTACAGCAACTTCTAAAGGTAATGATCAAACACAACATCCAATTACCAAGAGAATTTGTAATGATTGGGCGTGGAATGAGTTTAATTGAAGATACAGGAATGAAATTAGACCCTGACTTCAATGCAGTAATTGAACTGAAAAAATTATCCAGAAAAATAATACTTCAAAAATACAGCCCCAACAGATTAGCAAGAGTAAGTTCCAATTATATGCTTCAAATAGAACATTTGGCTAAAGATTTGCCAACAACACTTAACAATATGCTTTCAAAACTTGAAGAAGGTAATTTAAGCGTGAAACTTAAGCACGAATCAATCAGTGAAATCATGAACCAGCTGTCAATTTCACTTATTTTATCTGCACTAATTATCGGGTCATCACTGGCCATCATTTCAGATAAGGGGCCTAAAATATTCGATGTTTCAATATTGGGACTGATAGGATTTGTATTCAGTGCAGCTTTAGGAATCTATTTGGTAATTCAATTTATGTTAAAAGAAAAATAAAGTTTATATTTTTGCCTAAGTGCTTTTGATATCCTAATCTGATTTTTTCATGGATTCCGTGATCCCTACAGATTCCAACATTTACTCAAGCAATATTTATCCCATAATCATCAGTTAGAACATGAAAAATTTGAAAAAATTAATATTGAATAATTAACACATGATGGATAAGTTTATGGAAAGTATTGATGATACCTGCACCAAAGGATATGCGAAAACAGGAGAAAGAGGTATTGGTACTACTATTAAAGGTTCGTATAACACTTACCAGGAACTGATTGTGGCTCATCCTACCTGCAGTCTTGGGAACAGCTATATAGTGGGCGGTTTTCTTTATGTCTGGAATGGAAATGCCTGGGAAAATGTTGGGAATTTGAAAGGTAATACTGGTGCAACCAGTCCTAAAGGAGACACTGGTGCTACAGGCGCAACTGATCAGGGCAGTGATGAGGAAGCAGGATGGAAACTGCCGGTTGACCAGATATTAACAACAACCACTTTACCTACCGGTGTCAGTGCAGGATATCGTGTAGCTATTGTTACCAGTTCTGTTATGGGTCATTAAGGAGTATAACTGAACTTGAGATAGTGAATCACTTGATCCGTATTCAGTGATACCATTAAAACATTCTGGAAGCATACAAATGTATCTTGCAAAATCAACAGGCCCCGTCTATATGGGTGTTGAATATGGAGTCTTCGGTAAGTTCCGATTTATGACACAATCAACATATGATACACTAAGTAGCTATGATAATGACACCATTTATTTTGTAAGAAGTTCATAAATGATAATATGGAATTATCGGATGAAATGTTAACAGAAATTAGCTATGTGCAAATCTCAAAATATATGGAAAAAGTGATGAAGTCTTTAGATGGTGATGTGAAAATACCGACTGCCCTTGCTAAAGATTCTGGAATTATGACAAATCATATTTCAAAAGTATTGTCTGAGCTTAAAGCTCATGAGCTCGTTGAATGTATCAATTCTGAAGTTAGAAAAGGTAGATTGTACAGATTGACTGAAACTGGTGAGGATGTAGTTAAAAATTTAGATTAGCTATTTTTTATATTTTCTTTCTATTTCCTTTTCTAAATATCTTTCAAATGAATTCTCAACTCGATTAACTAATTTTTGAGGCGAATTCCAAGTTCTATATTTAAAAGAACATTCTGCACAATTCCAAGTATACCATAGTTCATGTTTTCTAAATTCTAATTTAGTTCCACATTTAAGACATCTTGGAGTTTCAACAACATCAAAATTCCTAATAATTTCATATAATGGAGAGTTATAATATTTTGATAGAACTTCAATATCCCATTTCAGACCATGGTAGTCATATTGCCATTTTAAAACATAATCTCCACCAAAAACCCAGTATACTGAAACTCCTTCGTTCATTTTTGATTTTATTGCTTTAATAATTACAATTCCGATTATTGTTAATATTAACAAGATATAGAAATATGTTGGAGTTAATTTTAGTAAATAAAAAATTGAATCTCCAGTGACATAAGATATAAACAATGGTTTTATAACCGTTATGAATGTAAATATCGCCGTCAATATATTAAAGACTGTTTCAATTAATCCTATTTTTGTTATTGTTTCTTTACTAACCATTTTAAAACCAATTATACTTGTTCTCCTTGTTCTTCATATACTAAGTCCAATAAATCTTGTTTTAATCTTTCTCTTAATTGATCATTAGTACTAATCTTATCATAGAAACTTTTATTACTATTAAATATATGTACTAATTCTTTATTGAAGAATTTATCAAATATTGCGGCAACATTCTCTTTTGGATTATTGCGAACCTTATTCATTAATTCATCATCAGATAACATATTACCAGTTATTTGTGATACTAATAATCTGTCTGTATCAGTAAAGTCAGTTGCAAATGCTTCATTAAGAGCTTCTAAGATTTGTGATAATTTAGTTTGTTCTTCTGGCCTGTAACCTGGATCTGACGGAGACATCGGTTTTAGCCTACCTTCATCTTCGCTAAGCATTATTGATTCGCCTTCATCTCTTGTATCAATTTTATAAGAGTCCATATCAACATCTTCAAGAACATTGAATGGTAAAGGATTATTTATAGTAGGCAATACTTTAGATAAGAATTTAAGGTATATGTAAAGCTTTTCTAAACTTAAATCACTGAATGGTAATAACTGTGCCATGAATGAATATATACTTTGATATCTTCTGATTTTCTTTTTAAATTCAACTTGATCTTCTTTATCACGGCCATTAAACCTTTTAACAGGTTCAGATAATAAGTTATGTAATTCAGCTTGAGGAACTCCTTTAGTATATGCTTTAACAAATTCTTCAACTTCCTCATCATCAAATATGTAGAAGTCGTAAATGTTTTCTTGCAGTTCATATAGTTTCTGATAGTCTGTTTCTTCTTCCAAAGTGGTTTCACCATAATATGGTTCAAATGCTTTTCTGATAACATCCGTATCATTTGCAAAATCAATAACTAATGTATCATGTTTATTTGGAGCTATTCTGTTTAATCTGGATAATGTTTGTACTGCAGCCACACCATTTAATTTCTTATCAACATACATTGTTTGTAGTAACGGTTCATCAAATCCTGTCTGGAATTTATTAGCTACAATAAGGATTTTATAATCCTCATCTTTGAAAGCTTCTTTAATATCCTTATTAATATCATTAATGTTGGCTTCAGTATAGTCAACAGTATCATGTTTAATAGTTCCAGTAAATGCAGCTAAAATTTTAATAGGTAAGTTTTTATCTTTGATTTGTCTGTCAAACTCAAGTTTATATAGGACTGCTTCTTTTCTTCCACTAGTGACTAGCATTGCTTTTGCTTTGCCTTTAATCTTATGTCTGGTGGAGTTCATGAAGTGATCCAATATTATTGCTGTTTTTTCTTTTATTGCATGATGATGTAATTCAACAAATCTTCTTAAAACTTTTTTAGCTTTTTCTTCATTAAATTCTGGGTCGTCCTCAACAGTTTTAACTAACTTGAAATAAGTAGGATAAGTTAAATAATTCTTTAACACATCCAGAATGAATCCTTCTTTAATAGCTTGTTTCATACTGTATAAGTGATGAGGTCTGAAGTCTCCAAAGTTTGGGTCTTTATATCCAAACATCTCTATTGTTTTTGCTTTTGGTGTTGCAGTAAAAGCAAAGAAAGATAAGTTAGGTGTTTTTCTACGTTTTTCCATATGTTCTAATAGAATTTCATCAAACTCATCTTCAGCTTCATCTAAAACATCTTCGTCTGCTTCAGCACTAGTTAAACCTTCACGTAAATGTCTTGCATGGGAACCAGTTTGAGAGGAATGTGCTTCATCAACAATGATGGCATAATTTCTATCTTCAACATCTTCAATCTTATCTAATATGTATGAGAACTTATGCAATGTTGTAACAACAATATTTGTTCCAGATTTAATAGCTTCAGCAAGTTGCTGGGAATCTTGATCTATCGGTTCAACTACTCCTTGTTTTCTTTCAATAGCTTTAACTTGTTCTTGTAATTGTTTATCAATAACTTTTCTATCAGATATTACAATAACCATGTCATAAATCCTTTTGTTATTCTCATCGAATTTCTTTAATAAACCATGTGCTAGCCAAGCTATTGTTTTTGTTTTTCCAGAACCTGCACTATGTTGGATGAGATAATTATGTCCTGGTTCAGGGTCATCTAATAAAATATTGACACAATCTAATTGATGGAAACGAGGGAAAATAACAATTCCCTCTTCTTCAAAAATAAAATTGTAAATCAATTTAGATAACTGATTCTTTTGCAATATCTCAGTATATAAGTAAGAAGTCTTGTAGTCATTTTCCACATCTGGATTGATAATTCCCTTGTTGAATGGAAGGAATCTTGTTTTGGATCCAGCTAGTTTAGGAGTCATGTAAATTTTCTCATTACTCATTGCAAAGTGAACTAAACAATTTTTAAATAATGGTTCTCTAGGGTCACGATCTTTTTTATATTGTTTAATAGCATTCTCCACACCTTGTGAAAATGTGTCTTTTAATTCAATAGTTGAAATAGGAATACCATTAATGAAAATAACTAAATCCAAACGATTACCATTAGTTTTATTTTCATATTCAAGTTCATCAACAACAGAAAATATATTCTGATTAAATTTGGCTTTTAATTCAGGATTTAAGTTGTTATTAGGTTTAGGATAGAATAATTTAAACTTCGTTCCTGTATCTCTAAAACCATTACGCAGAACATCAATAGTTCCATACTTATTAATTCTTTTAACTAATGAAATAATAAATCTGGATTCAGGATTGCTCTTATGTACTTTTGCAAATTTCTTCCAAGCATTAGGTTGAGTAGATTGGATGAATTTTAAAACCAATTCAACATCTAAACAAAAAGCAACATTATAATTCTTTGTTGTTCTTTTTTCATAGCCTGTGCTAGTAAGATAATTTATAATATCTTTTTGAAAACCTTTTTCTGATGTGTCTGTACTCATATATTCTCACCTCTAACATCAACTTTACCTGTGACCACATTATGAATTAATGAAGTTTTATATTCTTCTAAAAGATTAATATGTTTTTTAATTTTATATATTGTTTCAAAAATTCTTGAATTTTCAATATCTAAATATTCTGCAATTTCACTCTGTTCATTTATTGGGGGTTGACAAACATATGCATTGTTTATTGGATATGTGCCTAACCCAAATCTAGTCACACCATTAGCACCATATTCAAATTGTTTATTTATCTTTTCACTTTCAAAAGACCTGAATAAAAATTTTGGATGAATTATATTCTTATTTGGTCGTATGACTGCTAAATGATAACCACAAACAACATTATTCAATTTTTCTGTAACGATTGCTGGAACTCCAATATCATCAGCAGATTCAGAATCTTTAGTTATAATAATATCATCAACATCTAATGATAATTTTTTAATTTGGTCATATGATGCTGTAGATTCCATAAAATCTAAATCCATAGTAATAAACTCTGTGTTATATACATCAGTATAATTACACAGTAAAACTGAAGGTTCATTATCTTTAGATTTTTTATCAATATTGCTTGGTTTTACCTGCGCTATATTTTTTATTTTTTCAACTTCCCAGTGTTTTGGTATTTTACCTATCCATTCTATTCCTGAGTCTTTCATTGGAACATTAGGATTTAAACCTTTAGTAACAGTTTGATTAATTAAAGTATCACGTTTTTCTTTAAGTAGATGAATAAGTTTATTATTCTTTGTAATAATCTTGTTGATTTTAGATGTTTGTTTGTCTAAGTAGTTAGTAATATAATGTTGTTCAGTAATAGGAGGTATTGGAATTATCAAATTATCATATTTCTCTGCTGAAACGTTTTGTATTGTTGCCTGTGTTGAAATATATTTTATCCACTCCGAATAAGATTTAGTAAATGAATAATATAATAAATATTTTGGATTTATAATATTATTATTTGGAATGTATCTGATTAAATAACCTGCATAACAACAAGGACCTTCTTTACTATTGTATAAATATGTTTTACCAACTGTAGCTCCACTACGTGCAAATAATAAATCATCTTGATCAAGAATATAATCTTTGGCATCATTTTTATTTAAATAAACTTTATCTTCTTTTAGTGATGAATCATCATTGATGTCTGTTATTCTAATATATCTATAATCAAATTTATCTTCATTCATTTCAGGTTCAGAATTAGCTCCATATTGAGCTTTTTTTGAAACTAAATGTTTTAAACGAGAATAAACCCAATGTTCTGGTAGTTCATTAAGCCAATTAATTTTAGAATCATAATAACTATCATAAGCTTTAAAATTCATCACTACACCTCGTTACCTACTTTAATCTTTCCAGTTATAACATGATGGATTAAAGAAGTTTTATATTCCTCTAAGAGTTTAATATTCGCTTGAATTTTTGATATTGCTTTAGTTAATTTATCTGTTTCATTATCTAAATATTCAATAATTTCTTTTTGTTCTTCAATAGGTGGTGTTACCATCATATAATCCTCAATGAAATCTGTTCCTACTCTTTTTTGTCCAACAGTACCATGCATAAATGCTTGGCCAATTGTTCTAAAAGCATAAGATTTAATAAGGTAATATACAAACTTAGGAAGGATTTGTTCTTTGAAACGAATAACATGAAATTCTGTTGAACCAAATCCAAAACCATATTTTAAATCTTTAACTAATGCACTTTTTCCATTTTCGAAGCAAGGTGTAATTTTTGCAACTAAGACATCTTCATTTTCAAAATAGGTATATCCTTTAGATATTGATGAATATGGAGCTAAAGATTCTAAATCAAACTGTCCATCTTCTGAAACTTTTTCCATTGGTAAAAAATTTATTTTTAAGCTTTCATTTGAAATTGATTTCTTGTTTGATGGATTCACAAAGCAATTGTACTTTAATCTTTTTACCTCCCAATGAGAGGGTATATCATCAATCCATTTAATACCTGAATCTTTCATTGGAACATTAGGATTTAAACCTTTAGTAATGACATGATTAATTAAAACTGTCAGTTTTTCCTCAAGTAATTGGATAAGTTGTTCATTTAAAGAAATTATATTATTTACCCTATCAATATGCTGATCTAAATAATCGACTATATTTTGTTGTTCAGAAGATTCAGGAAGGGGTATTACATAATTTGTATATTTTCTTGACTTAAAGTAGATATGACTCCACCATTAAGATTTTTAAATAGTTGAAATTGAATTACATCTGAAACCATAGCATAATAAAAAAACTTTGAGTTGATGTTGATATCTTTAAATACAACTAATTGTGGATTTATTGTTGTTGGTTCATTTAAATTTTCAACTAATGCTACTTTACCTACAGATGCTGTTTTCACAAGTAATAAATCTCCATTATATATTTTTATTTCAGGAGATTCATCATATTTCTCCCAAGATAAATATCTCTTATTTTCTAAATTTAATTTTTGATTTACTATATTCGGAGGCCCTAATGTTATTGCCCCTTCACCTTCGTCAACTAAATCCGAAGCAGTATATCCTCTAAAACCAATACGTCCAAATATTTTTGAAAAAAATTTTAATTTTGTAATTTCCCAATCAGCAGGAATATTATAAATTAATTCCATCATGGGAAATCACCTAAATTATTTGGGATTTCAAAATCGAATTGTTGTAATCTTAAAGCAGATTCAATAATAAAATTCAAACAAAAATTCATTTCATTTTTGTTTATTGTTTCATCTCCCCTAAAGTTCACTTCAGGTTCCATACTGCCTAAATACCAAGTAACATCTGGAACAATAGATCTAAATTTTGCATATTTATTAAAATTAATTCCAAAAGCAAGTATCTTCAAGTTTTTCTCTAAAGACAACAAATTATCATTTAAATCATCCACAAAATTTTTCATAGGATCTTTATTATCTAATTTAAGATTTCTTGATGATTTCATTTTTCTTCTTAAAAATTGATAAGGAGATTTTTTAATACTTGTTTTCTTAGTATTCTCATGATTTCTTAATAAGAATTCAAAAGCTAATGATAGATTTGTAATAATAGCTTCATCATCATCATTCTCATTTATCTTCAATAAATAATCTTTTGTTTTTGAATCATTGAGTAAATAAATTAAATTTATTTCTTCATAATCTAATGAATATATTTTATCACAAAATTCATTGAAAAGATTAAGAGTTAAAGATTTAGCTTCCTGAATATCACTTTCAGATGGAAAATAACCTTTATGTTTTAAATTTACTCTTCTATCTTTTAATTTCTCTAAACCTCCTCTTAAAGAAGAAGGAGTTTTATTAGAATTTTCAATAATCTCATTAATTTTATCAAAACATTTCATAAATCTAAAATCATTAGATGAAAGTCCATTATCCTCTAAAATTAAATCAAACAAAAATTCTATTGCATCATGATAATTAGTATGGATGTTGCAGAGAAGGGTATTACATTCTCTGAATTCAAATCACCAATAGAAACTAAATATTTAGCAAATGATAATCGTCTCATTCTAATTTCTTCATTAACCATATTAATTATCTCCTATTAATTTTTGTATTTCAGCAGTGATTTTAGCTATATCTGCTTCGATTTCTTCAAGGGGTCTTGGTAGTTCATATACATAAAAATATTGTGTGAAATTAATTTCATAACCTACTTTATTCTTTGTAGAATCATACCAAGCATCAGAATAATACTTTAATACTTCTTCTTCAAAATAATCATCAATATCTTGAATTAAAGGTATTTTTTCTGTATCTCTGAGATTACTATCTGCTTTTGGGTTTCCTCTTCTATCTGTTACATATTCTGCTTCATCATCATGTTCGGATAATTTCTCAATAACATTTTTTATGAAAGCTGGTTTTAAATCAAAATCTTCGAGAGCTTTTTTTACTTTAACTTCAAATGAATCCCAATCTGTGTATAACTCATCTCCTATTGTTAGTAAAGCTTCTTTAATTAGTTCTTGTTGTTCACGACCAATTTTTTCTTCTTGCATTTTTATTTCTAAATCTTTGCTTTTACTTTCAGCTAATTTTTTAAATTGTGCATATGAATATAAATTTTCTAATCTTTCTGGAGTTACTTGATAGTTAAGTTGCATTGGACGTTCAACAGTAATCTTAGTATATCCAAAGTCTTCATTATCAAAGATTTTAACATTTTCATTTTCGTTAAATTCTTTGTAAGCACCAATAATATTGACTATTGATTCTTCTGGAATCATATGTCTTTTATTTCCTAGTGATTTTCTCATTCCGGTAAATTCTTCACGAGCATCGATTAATTGTACTTTTCCCTGTCTTTGTGGAGTTTTTTCATTAGTTAATATCCACACGTAGGTTCCAATTCCAGTGTTAAAGAATAATTGATCAGGTAAAGCAATTAATGCTTCAAGATAATCATTTTCGAATATCCATTTACGTATGTTACTTTCACCAGAACCAGCATCTCCAGTAAATAATGGTGAACCATTTGTAATTACTGCAATCCTTGATTTTTCATTTGTTTTCATTTTGGAAATCATGTGTTGGATGAATAGTAATTGTCCATCACTTTTACGAGGAAGACCTGCTCCAAACCTACCGTCAAACCCTTTTTTTGCTTCTGCATCAACTGCTTCCTTGTCTTGTTCCCAGTCACGACCATATGGAGGATTGGAAATCATGTAATCAAATTTATTATCTTTTAATTTATCATTTGATAATGTTGAAAATGGGCCTTTGATGTTATCAGCATCTTCTCCTTTCATGAGCATATCTGCTTTACATATTGCATATATCTCATCATTTATTTCTTGACCATATAATACAACATCAATATCAGGATTATTTTTGGTGATAAATTCTTTACAACTTGTTAACATTCCTCCAGTACCACAGGCAGGGTCATAAACAAGTTTAATACTTCCAGATGTTTTTTCTTCTCCAACAAATAACAATTCTGTCATGAGTTTTACTACATCTCTTGGAGTGAAGTGCTCTCCTGCTTCTTCATTTGAAGTTTCTGAGAACTTGCGTATTAATTCTTCAAATATTGTTCCCATATCATGATTTGAAATATTTTTAGGAGATAAGTCAAGAGTTGTTTCATTGAACTTTTTAATTAATAGATAAAGTAGATTAGCTTTGGAAAGTTTAGCTATTTGCTTTTCAATGTCAAAGTTCTCAAGAATATCAGTTACATTACTACTGAAACTGTTAATGTAGAATTTAATGTTCTCCCCAATGTTATCTGGATCCTCTAATAATGTTTTAAAATCGAATCTAGAATAATTATAGAATCCTAGTTCACGACCATCTTCATCAACTGATTTACTCATAAGAATTGGTTTTAAAAAATCCATCCTTTCTTTATTGACTTCATATGTATCCACTACATCTTTTTAGAATGTTCTAATACACTATCAAATCTTTTAAGAACAGTGAATGGTAAAATCACTTTTTGATATTCATTTCTTTTATATGCACCCCTTAATACTGAATCTGCAATGCCCCATATAAATCCTGAAATTTCACCAATGTTTGTCATTTAATCACCCTTTAATTATATTTTGTTTGTATCATGTTATTAATTTTATAGGGAAGTTTATTCTTATTTGAATAAACATCCAAGTTTTACATTAAGTTCTTCATCTATTTGTTTCAATTCCATTTTTATTTCTTTAATATTTGAAATTGTTTTTTCAATATCAAACACTTTTAATTCTTCTAAATCAACATATCGATTAATTGCTATATTATAATCGTTTTCACGTATCTCATCAATAATAGCTATTTTTGATGTTAGCTTTTGTTCCGTTTTATCAGATAATAACTCGATATATTTATCAATATCTAAGATACTAACTACTTTTCTTTGTAGTTCTTTTTTAGTTTGGGCACCTAATAGATTTAAATAGTAAATCCCATTGTCTGTAGGTTTTTTATTAATCATTAACATTGAGGTTGAGATTGAAGTTATATCGAATAATCCTCCAGGCAATCCGATGATGGATGAAATGAGCTCATTATCTACTAAATATTTAATAATCTTTTTATCTGGAGATGAGAAAAGAACACCATTAGGTACTATCATTTTAATGGTTCCCTCATCATCAAGATTATAATACATGTCTAATAGATATGCGAGTTCGGATTTTCTTGGAGTATATGGTTTAAATCTTATATCTTCCTGCCCATTAAATTTTAATCTACGGCCAAATGGCGGAATAGATGCGCATAAATCAAATTTAACATTCCAATTAATTGATTCTGTAATATCATTGCATTTAATGAAAATGTTTTTATAATTTACATTGTTTGCTAATAATGTCATTTTAGCTAGTGCACAATTTTCAAGGTTAGGATGTTGCCCATAGTAGTTTTCCACATTTATTACATTACCAATCTCTGCAAGTAATGTAGCTTCATCCACAAAGGGGTCATAGATATTTTTAACATCTTTTTGATTAGTAGTCATTAATTTAATAATGTCTTCAGTTGGTTTAAGACCTCCACTTTGTGGTCCTCCTGTAGATGTAGTATATTTTGTTAAGAATATTATTACTTCTCCAATTGTAGCTATTGTTTCTGAACATAATTTTTCAGTTGCATCAATTAATGATAACCATGTATCATTTTTATTGAATGTTTCAAAATCAATGAAACTAAATAAATCATAAAAAACATCCGCTGCCTGAACATTATCATTATTCTGAGTTATTTGTTTAATACCTTCTTTTAATGTATCAATAACATTTCCTTTGTTGATGAGTAAGTTTTCATAGTATAACTCTTCATTTAATTCATAGCCAATATCGTCCTTATTATTTTTTACATTTTCAGATAAGTATTTGTATCCAAGTAAACCAATTAGTTGATATATACTTATACTTCTTCCACGAAGGATGTCGGATATTCTCCATGCTGAATTAATATTGTTTGTTAATTCAAAATCAATATGGAATTGTCTGTATTTATCTTCTTGCATATTATTCACCCCCTTGTGTTTTTTGAATAATAGCTTCTTTTAAATTCATATTTTCGTTTATAAGTTCTTTCTGCAATTGTATTTCTTCATCAATTAAATGAATAGCCCCCATATACTTTTTTTGTTCTTCAAGTGAAGGTATTGTTAAGTTAAGTTTTACAAGATCTTTAACTTTGACTAATTTTATCACACTACCTTCAGAGTATTTATTTAATTGATTTTTAACAATTTCACTGTTTAATAAAGCAACTAAGAAATCAGAATCAATATTTTCATCTGGTTTGATAATTGCAAACTTGGAAGATATTACAACACCTTCATTAACACTTTCGCCATCTACTTTAACTGCAAATTGTGGTTCAGATAATCTAAATAAAACATCTCCTTTATGTGAAAGATATTTATCATTAATGTCCGCAGCTATTTCTTCTGTTTCAGTATAGATTTCTTTTCCTTTATAATATAGTACTTCTTTTTCTTCTTTTGAGCCCTCGTATTTTTTGGAGAATCTAGTTGTTAATGCTCCAACAGATACTTCAGCAATTTTATCTAATTTTGTTTTCATATTATCTCTTCCCCTAGGATTCAAGCAGCATGGCCAAAATATTTATTAATATTTGTCACCAAATATTATAATGCAAATAATAAATTTTGGCATGTACTACTGATCCACTTTTTTATTATAAGAAGTGGTTCGGTAACATGTATCTTAACACCAATAATAAGTTACTAGTCACCAGTAACAACTTCTTGATTAAAATGTTGTAGGCTATCATATATAAATGTTTTGTTTCTAGTATCCAGTAACGGATTTATTTTTCATAGAAACTTAAATTACTCTGTAAAGTCAATATTGCTAAAACAAAGTTATTTTTTTAATTAAAGGTCATATTGTATTTAGTTTAACCAAATCCTTATATATTATGTAGTTAAATACATTTTATAGGTATTAACAATGAGTATTAATGATTTACAAAAATATAAACAAACTATTATGGACAATTTTAGGAGCATAAAATTAGAAAAGGATTATGCTCAATTCCAATTATTACAATTCCAGCTAATGGAATTGATATCTCATTATAAAAACCTAATTAACCTTCAAGAAGAAATACAATCAAAACATTATCAGACAATTAAACAGTTAAAATCCCTAAATTTAATTGATAACTATGATTATGTCAAATGGCACCAGAATAAAAGTGAAGAAATTTCTTTATGGAAAAAAGAGTTAGAATTACTTACTGAATACAAATATCAAATCAACAATATACTTGAGAATATTGAAAATGGCACTGCTAAAGAAATGTTAATAAAACAAGAAAAGAATTTATTTGATTAAAAATAATTTAGATTTATTATTATTCTTAATAATGGGCTCAAGACTTTTATTTTTATGCAAAATACTCATTCCACTTACTGAAAACTATTTATAATATAAATTTACAAAATCAAATTAAAGAGACACATGACAAATAATGAATTATTTAATGAAGTTAAATCAATATCCGAAAGATTAAAAGAAATATTCAGTCCAATATATAACTCAAAGATAATATCTGAGTTCTATATTAATCTGTTGGATGATTTAGTATATAGAAATATTTTAGAGAATTTTTTTAATAACTTAACTGAAGAGAATAATAAAGAATATAACTTAAATATAATCGATTTAGAAAAAATCAAAAATGATTTTAAGAAAATTCAAGATAATATTAAAATTTCTTCAGAAGATGTTGATGAAGTAATATTTACTAAGTCTTATTATTATTCTTCAAAAAGTGAAATTATAGAAAGATATCCAACTCTAGAAAAGATTTTCAATAAACTTGAAAAAATATTTGATTTAGATTCCATTGAAGATTTTGTTAAAAATCAAAAGTTAGAATATGTGGAAGGACGTAATGATTATAAAATAACGCTAAATACACTAATATTTGAAAAGTTAATTAAAAACAAGCGTTTTAAGGATTTACTTGAATTAGACCAAAAAGATTTAGCAGAATTAATTGACATCAAAGAATTAAGTAAGGAATTAATTGAAAAATCAATGCAAATAACAAAATGGGAAATTTGGAAAACATATTCAACTTACACTAATCGAACTTTTAATATTGAAGAGTTAAATAAGCTTTCAGAGATTTTAATTAAAAATAATATAGTGACTTCAATATTTGACACTGGATGTAATGTATTTTGGAAAGATGGAGAAGAAGTGAAAAAAGAAAAGATTCTTGATTTAAATTCTTTATCTGAAAATTTAGGATTATTAACTAAAATACCGAATTATGCTGCTGAAGGCATATATCAATTTTATTTAATGTGGAATTCTGAAGAAAGAATTTTAAAAAACATGCATTATGACTATCCATATATTAAATGTTTTTTATCACCAATTAATGTAACTTTCACTACAGGCAAAACAAAAACACTGTATCCTCAATTAACCATATATAATACAGGAGTCTTGAACTTAACTTTTAGAATTATGTCTCCTGAGCAAGAATTCAATTATGAAGTAAATAGTTTTATATATAATGAAATAAACTTAAATAATCTAAAAATTAAAGAATTAGAATTGCCTTATGAAATTTTAGAAAGCATTAAAGATTTTGAAATTTTTGATTTAGAAAATAATAAAAAAACAGTCCATTTAGGTTCTTTTAAACACACTTTTGCGAAAATAGATAAGTTTGAAAATTTACTGGATCTTACTACATTTTTAGTAAGTGTTATATCATACCATATCTCTAATAAATTTAAAAAATTTGATTATTACAATAATTATTGGCTATATTCACAATCCATTTATTTATTGGATTATAAAAATCAACCTTATCATAAAGAGGACATTATTGAAAACTTTAGAGAATATTTAATACAAATATTGTATCAGATACCTTTTTCATATGATGCAAATTTTTCTAAAAAATTACCTGAAGATTTAAGGGAATTAAACCAATACTGTTTATTCATTATTAAGGGAATGTCTTTATGGATTTCCTCTAAAGATGAATTAGAACTCTTTAAGGAGGATATTAATAATGAAAGGAAAGTATACGAAAAACAAGTTTTAGTAGAAGCGATAAACCATTTTAACTTATTGATTAACAAACTTTATGAGGTTTCCCAGAATAATGATGAGAGTTATAATGAAGTTATTAAACTACAAAAATATTTAATTAATTTTCAAAGATCGTTTAAAACAGCATATGTGTCTAATTTTGGTGAAATAAACAATATATTGAATTATTGTTATAAAGAATTGAAGTGGAAAGAGTTAATCAATTTGTCAAATGAATTATTGAATATTAAAAAAAATCATCAGATAAATCGGAAAAACGAGAATCTGCAATATCTGGTTATATTAATTGCAATATTTACTCTTTGTTCTCAGTTCATGAATTATTATCCCAATAGGGCATTTATTTTTATTTCTATTAATATTATTCTATGTATAATCTTCGTTAGTTTAATTTTTAAAGAAAAAATTTCTCATGCTGGGCATGTATTAAGGTTAATGCTTAAATTCTTTTACAACAAATTATTTTGATTACATATAATTGGAAGTTATGTGATTTCTTGTTTATAGTACATAAAAACTTTTTTTTAAATTCTAAAAAAAGTGACTCTTTCAAAAACTTTGTTGATTTTCAAAATCCTTTTTGCGATTGTCATTCCAAATTAGATCTCTGCGATATATTCGTTTTAAAACGCCCCGTTTGGTCTTGAATGTTCGTTTTCTGGATTTTGGCATTGTTTTTTGAAATGCATTTTCAATTTTGTTACTTGTTTTTTCAATTCGTTTATCTTTTAAGTGACGAATGAAGCTTTTATATCGTGGCCTGATTGATTTTTTGATTATTTTATAAATAACTGGATGAAATTCTTCTTTGCGATGAATTAAAGATGTTACTTCTTTTTTGAATTCATCGTAATCATTTAAATCGAATAAATCTTTGATTATTTTCAGTTGTTTGTGACATTCTTGATATTCTTCATCAGAAATGCGATTTTTGTCTTTAAAAGTTTTTAATTGTTTATTTAAACTTTTTTTAGTATGAAAAATACATAATTGGTGTTTAAAACCTAGTTTTGGGATAATTGAAGCATATTTTTTATCTAAATCTATGGTAATTGCAATTTTATTTTTATTTACCGTTGATTCTCTTAAAAACTTCTCAACAGTGTTTTCATCTTCAGTATCGTAAATTGCATCGGCTACGATACAATTTGAAATAGAATCAAGTAATATGTGTCGATATTTCCATTCTCCGTTGATTTTTATCCATTCTACATCGAAGACATAATAACCCGAGCAACGTCCTAAATCAAATTCTAAAATGTTTTCATTAACAAAAAGCCAATTTTCAATTGTTTGATGTGAAACAGTGATTCCAAAGAATTTTTTAAAAGATTTACAAACATTTTTCAAGCTTCCCAAATAATCTGAAATCAAATGTTCAGATTCACTTTTCAATTCATTTGTAAAATTACTGTTTTTATCAACAAGACTTGTTAAATCAGTTTGAAAGGTTTTACTGCATCGTTTACAAATATAACGCTGAACCTTCACTTTAGTTTTACCAATTTCTTTAAATACCAATGTTCTTTTTGTAAAACCATATTTAACAACATGACGAGTTCCACAATGTGGACATCGATCTAAACTCATTTTAAAATAAGGAACATCCTTCTTAAAACTTAAATCAAAAGATTTTAAAACTTTTTGACAGGATTTAAAAATTTTCACAAAACGAGGATCTGAAAGGACTAATCCATCATTTGAATCGCAAAATATATATTGTTTAACATCTAAAATACTATTTGGAGTAAATTTTTTTTTGATTTGGCATGATAAAAACTTTTACTCCACCTATTTATTAAATTTAACTATTTTTAAGCAAAATCAAAAATTCACAACTAATTTTCATGAAAAAATTTCAAATCAACAAAGTTTTTGAAAGAGTCACTGATATTAGATACTGAAAATTCACATCCGACAACAATAACAGTCAAAGGAAAGGAAATAACATTGCTATTGATAGAATCCAGTATATTAATTGATAGCTCTCAAATAGCTAAACTGTTTGATAAAAAAGAAAAGACAGTAGCTACCAAAGTCCAGAAATCCAAACTGGAGAAATACGAAACAGAAAACGTTAAACTTTTAAAAAATTACTGGCTGATGACTCCTGATGCAGTCAAGCCAAAGCCATTCTATGACTTAAGACAGATTTTGGAAGGACCTGCTTATTACTATTTCAAAAAGGAAGATGAAACCGATCTGATTGAAGTCATCATAAGAGTAGCTATCGGAAAGCACCGTGAGTGGATTCATAATAATAACATTGATATTTAATTATCTTTTACCTTCCAGCTGTTTAATGGATTTGATTAGGTTATCAAAATCAGATTCATAATTTCTATCCTGATCTATTCTAAATTCTTTATATTCATTTATTGCATGAGTTTTAGCTTCAATTAGATGAAACTTTGCCTTTTCCTTCCAATAAAGGTAATTGGCTTAATTCCAGATATCCGTAAAGTAATGTTTTCCAGTCTTTCATGAATGTTGGTTTTTGGGAATTGGCTCTTGTTTCTGCCAATGTTAAAAAACCGTCAACTAATGTATTCAAGGAATCTATTTCCATTTCGTTTAAGTAGTTTTTTGAAATCACCACATCTACTTGCAATATTTTTCCATGGGGTGCGTCTTCCCATGTTGTGAGTTCCATGTTAATCTTATTTTTGTCGCTGCGGGATTTTATGATTTCGGCAGCAGTTTGGCCGGTTATGGCAAACAGGAGCATGTTCTGTACTGTGGCAAAGAAATCTTTTGTTTCATCGGCATCCAGATTGTAATCGGCACTTGTTGCATACAAATCAGTAATCTTTTGATTGAATCTTCTCTTTGAAGCTCTTATTTCACGAATTCGGGAAAGTAAATGGTCAAAGTAATCTTTTCCAAATCTTGTACCTTTTTTTAATAATTCATCATCCATTGCAAAACCTTTTACAATATACTCTCTAAGCACACCTGTAGCCCATTTACGAAAGTGTGTTGCCTGTTTGCTGTTTACACGATAACCAACAGAGATTATGGCATCCAGATTGTATAATATCGGTTGTGTTTTCGCATCGGGGTTTATAATAACAATTCCACTATTAATGGAATCGTTCGGATTGAATGTGACTTCTGATTTTACTAACTCTCCGGACTCAAAAATATTAGTTAAATGTTTGCTTATGGTTTTGATATTTTTACCAAACAATTATGCCATGGTTTTTGTGTAGTTCACATTGTGTCATTTTTTGAATCAATAATTACATTTATGGCTACTGCTCCGTCTTCATTGGCATATAATATAATGTTTTTACAATTTCATTATTCATATTATAAACTCCCGCATTATCTAAAATTAGTATAATAATAAGTAGGTTTATAATGTATATAAAAGATTAGAAAGAAAGCATTTGCAATGTAATGGTGCAACAAGAAGAATCTCATTTTTTGTATTTTACAGTGAAATTCTATTTTAATCTATCAGAAAGACCAAACACGTTGATGGCCGAGATAGATTATAAAAACAGATCCTGAAAGAAGTTTCACTCTTTACAAAGATATAAAAAATAGAGTTTGCAAAAAAATATTATCTTGAGAATAGAATAATTCTCTGATTTCTGATTTCTTTTGCAAACTCTTTATCTTCCTGTGTTGGTGCTTCTTGCATTTCTTTTAAAACATCAATTGCATCTTCACCTTCAAAAACAGGAGTTTTTGCGATAGGTTTTGCCATGAAATCACCTCTTAGAAAAATATTTAATTTGTATTCTTACTTTTATTATTAATCAGGCGGATAATAGTAACAATGCCCTATTGGAAACATAACATCTGAAAACCAATGTTAACAGAGTCATTTAAAACTATTATAAAAATTTTTTAAATTATTTTTATCCCCATCAGATAAGTCATGCCAACGAATATTCCGTATGGCTCATTCTAATGCCATCAATCTATTTATGCATGCACTGCCATCTATCTCTTTAATTTTCAACCATGCTTCTTTACTGCCAATGTCAATTAAGTCATCGACAGTGTTTATTCCAACTTCATTTAATTGTTCTTCAACTACTTTACCAATATTCGGAAGTTTAGATAGTTCACCCATATTAACACCTCGAATAATCATCTCTTTAATAAATTTAGCATTTTTAAGATTTATAGTAATGCTTCGAAAATTAATTTCAACATTAACTATTGGGTTCAGCTATTCAAAACTTCTTTTCTGAAACCCTTATATATCGCAGTGTAAAATCCAAATCCAAATCGAAAAAGGTGACAGTTAATGTCAAAAGCAATTCATCAAATTAAAACAAAAGAATAACTATTGATTATTATTAAATCTACATTATTGAAAAACTATAGGATGGAAACATTTGAGTTTAAGAAAAAAATAACATATCGATACATTTAAATATATCAAAATGATATTGTTAGGTATGGAAACTGAAAACAGTGATGAAAACTGTGAGGTGTGCTGTTCAGTCAAAGACCTAATCAGGACATTGCCTTCGGATGAAACCCTTGAAGACAATGCTACAATGATTAAGTCACTGGCCGACCCTACAAGACTTAAAATAATTTATCTCTTGAAAAACGGTGAGCTGTGTGTCTGTCAGATACTGGATGCAATCGACAAATCCCAGTCAACAATATCCCATCATCTAAACATGATGAAAAAGGAAGGGGTGCTGTCAGCACGAAAGCAGGGAAAATGGATTTACTACAAGCTGGCCAATGAAAACATCATCGACCGTCTTGAACAAATATTTGAAAACTAGTGGAGATAACAATGACTGAAAAGATAGCTTTAGCTTCATGCAACGGAATGAGCGCCAACGGACTGGTGTCCCGCGTTGCAGTAGGAGACTGCAAAAAGGAAAACGATAATGTAATATCAATCTGCATGGGATCAACCTCAGCAGACACTGAAGGACAAAACGATGAAATGCTTAAGAAATTCCCAATTATTGTAATCAACGGATGCGACAACGGTTGTGTCAACAAGATTTTAAGCAACCGTGGAATTGAAGTTTATAAAACCATCGGAGTTGGAGATGTACTCAAAGAACACAAGGCTTTTGCCACAGACCCCTTCAGACTTGACAGCGAAGGGGAGAGATGTGTGGAAATCATTAAAAACAAAATCAATGAAGAACTGGAGGAATGAAATAATGGATTATTTTGATAATGAAATTTGGCAAAAATGGGCAAACAATAACTATGATGAATTCAAGTCACTAAAGGACGGTGCCAAAATGGCAATGCTTCTGCCGGACACAGACTATCTTATAGTCCTCACAAAAGGCGATGAAATAACAGTCAGAATTGATGACAGGAACAATTTCAATTTTCCCTTTGCCCAAATTGCATTCAAGTTCCAAGACAATACCGTCGATAAGGTACTTAACGATTCAACATTCAGGACATTCAAAAATCTTGCCATGGCCGATGACATAGGCATTCTCTCATTTGTCGATGAAGGCACCCTTAACAGATTCGATTACAGGCATTTCCTGAAAAAATTCGGATTTGAAATAGGTTCTGGATGTAGCTGCGGGTGTTGCTGATGGCTGACAACTGGAACTTCGACGGACTTATTCAGGATGTACTTGTCAAATCCACTGGAGGATCCTGCTGCGGAGACATCTCATTCCCTGACACATCAAGAATAGAAAATCCCCTCAATCCAATCGATTATGTTACAAAAGAATTTCTCGATGATTTTGAAGTCTATTTGAAGCAGTTGGGTGTTGTGGAAATATCTTATGTTGATGGCATAAAAGACTATTTCATGCAGGGCCTTGATTTTGATTTCAAATCTGCTATCGTGTTTTCATATGAAATCGGCAAGCACATACATGATGCAGGTGCAGGAGCCAAGGCGCAGGAATACAACAACGATCTCTACAGGGACTTTGGAAACCTTGCATACAAGATTTCAGACTATCTGAGACTTAGGGGATTTGAAACATTGGTTGCACATCCTCATGAAGAGACAATAGACTTTTCACATCTCGCCCTGAAGGCAGGAATGGGTGCAATCGGAAAAAGCAGATTGCTCATAAGTCCCGAAATCGGACCCAACCAGAAGATAGCTGCAATACTGGTCAACATTAAAAACCTGACCGTAGCTGAAAGCAATCTTTATGAGTGGATTCCAGACTACTGCAACTACTGCAGCTCATGCGTTCGTGCATGTCCGCATGATGCACTTGTTTTAGATAAGAAAACCAGGACTGTAAGTTTTGTTGAAGAGTTATGCATCGGTTGCAGTGAAGGATGCACCGAATGCATTCAGGTCCGTCCGTTTTATAAAAAAGGATATGATGCTATTTTTGAAAAATACAAAAAGATGAGTCTGTAAAATTTTATAGGCTTATTTGATTTTTATGTGTTTTTCTGTCCAATTTTCCATTTGGTAGTTTAAAAATGTCAGAATTCCGTTTTTAGTTTTGTATAATTTCTTTATTTTTTCTGGGTTAGTTTGTCTGTAGTAATTCTCGATTTTGTTCGATGTTTTTTCAATATTTTCATCATCTAAGTGTTGTACATATCTGTGAAAGTGATTAATGATGTGTTTTCTTATAAAATCTTTTAATACTACTGGTATGGCCACGTAATTTTGTAAATATTGTTTAAATTGTCCTATTGCTTCTTTTGTTGAATTTTGTCTGAAACAGTTTTTTAATTCTTGCGCATTTTCATAGATATGTTCTCTTTGTTTTTTGTTAATCTTGTTTCTTCTGCAGTGGACTTTTAATTTGTGATTTATTGTTTGAAATAAATGAAATGTGCATAATTGATGATTTACTCCCATTTCATCGGCTACATTGCGATACATTGGAAATAAATCTGTTGTTAAGCAAATAAATGGTTTATTTTTCGTCGAATCTAAAATAAATTTTTTAGTATTTTTTGGTATTCTGCGACGTACTATTCGTTCTGAGACTGGAACATTAAGTATAGCATCAAATAATGTTAATCTGTAATGTCTGACTCCATTAAGTCTTAAAAATTGCTCATCATATACATAATAGCCAGAATATTCAAATTCTTCGTTGTTGATTGTTTCCTTGTGATTTTTATTGGACCAATTCTTGATTGTTTGATGAGATACACGGATTCCAAGGAATATTTCAAAGTATTTACTTATTTTACGAAGTGATTGATATCTAATTTTCATTATTCCAAGTATTTTATCCATTATTTCTTGTAAAAATTGTTTATTTTTTCCAATTAATGGATTATTGTATATTCCGAATTTTTTTCCACATTTTTTGCATTGATATTGCTGTTCTTTGAATCCTGTAGTTTTTCCATTGATATTTTGTTTGTTTTTTGTTATTGTACCTTTTTTGATAATTTTATGAGCTCCACAAACTTGACAAATTGGATTAACATATGAAAATATATTATTTTCGTCTAAAAATAGTTTTTGATTAGTATTTTCAATATTTGGGCTTTTGTTAAGCCTTTCTGAAATGATTTTTCCATAATCAATTTTTTCTTCAGAAAAATCAAAAAGTTTAAGTTGTATGAAGTTTAAATTACCATTGGGGGCAAATTTGTTTTGTTTGGTCATAAAACATTATTTGTCCTCACTTATTTAAGTAATTTACTATTTTTAAATCAATATTTTCTAAATTAAAGCAAAATTAGAACGAATTTTTCATCAAGGTGAAGTTTCAACTGTAAAAAAAAATTAATTTGAAAAAAGCCTATAAAATTTTACAGACTCAAAAAAAGAAGATTATACAGATTAACTGAAAAAGGAAATGAATTATTTAAAAATTTAGATTAATAGTTAATTCCACTTTCTATAATCATTAATTTAACATACAGGTCTTCTCGGAGTTTTAAAATCCTATTGAATCTTTCATTTTCAATATAATTTATCTTTTTGTTTGGTTTAAACTGGTCACTTTCTAAAATGTCTTGACTAAGTTTGGATATGAACTCTTCTATACGAACAAGGTTTCCCCAACCGTTTAATTCATATATGGAATATGCTTCATCATAAGTAAGTTTCTCGGGAAGAGTTTCATCAATTCTTTTAAAGTCACATTCCAGTTTCTCATCAGTGTAATTTTTAGATGATATGCATTCAATAATACTGCCTACTGCAAAATGAGGATTTGATAAATAAACACATTTGTCATATACCAATGCCTTTTCACCATTCCAGTCAACAGTAACGGAGTTGTCTTTTTCAATATCAAATGGTATGGTTTCTTTTTTTAATTTTTCCGAACATAATGGGCAGAAATTATATTCTTTGTCAAATTCTTCACCACAATTTTCACATATGCTTTTACCCAGATTATTTAAAGAATCTATAAGTCCATCTAAATTATATTGATACATATCATTTTTTAAAACTTTGCCACAGTTCGGACAGAAAAGAAAATCAGGTTTATCACAATATTCAAAATTTAAATCACAGTCTTCACAGTACCAGTTTTCATCCACGGCAGGTAAACTCATATTTTATCACCATACTCACTATCTTATTTATTCCCTTATTAAAGTTTCTTATAGGTATTTTTATATTTTGTGTATATAACCTATTTAATAACAATGTATAATTATGATGATGAATATATTATAAACTGTTTGGGATAACCAAAGTTTGATGAAATATCTATGGATGTGATTAAATATGGGGATTTGTCCGAATTGTGGAAGTTGGGTTGATGAAGGAGACATATGTCATGGCTGTGGTGCCAGTGGTAGTTACATTACTTCAGAAGATGAAGATGAAGATGAAACATATAATCCTCCTGTTGAAAGCAGGGCAGACAGATTAGGTAAACAAGCATGGGATTTATATCTTGATGAAAACTATGATGATGCAATTTACAAAATCAATCAGGCATTAGATTTTGATGATAGACATGTTGAAAACTGGAATAAGAAAGCTATTATTCTTGAAGGCTTGAAAATGTATGCAACATCAGAAAATTGCTACAATAAATCACTGGAATTATCCAAAAGAAATATGGTTTATGACAACAAGGCAAGAATGTTATTTAGATGGGCACATAAATTACTTGAAGAGTCAAAAGATATTCCCGACGGATCCAATAAACTTGAAGAAGCAAAACAAAAATGCATTAAAGCAATGAAAGCACTTCCCGGAGAAAATAGTGAAGAAGATATTAATCAATATCTACGATTATGGGACTCAATAAATTTCTATATTGGCTATGAAAGAAAATTCAAAAGAAACATTGAAACATTAAAAAAATATGATAAATCAGAACTATTTACAATAACTGGAATAAACTATTATAAAAATGATGTGCAATTTAATCCAGGTTTACCTTTGAAACTTGTCAAGGAACCTGATAATGAATTTGATAAGGATGCAATTGCAGTATATGTTGAAGATAAAAAAATAGGGTATGTTGCAAACAGTGATTATACTAAATATAAATTAACTTCATCTGCATCAGAACTGCAGAATAAAATTCCGGATACTGCTAAAGGAAGCTATTTATTTTATTTAGAAAGATATGTGGAAATACAGTTTCCTATTGGAAGAATAATTAAATGAACTGGAAATAAAATTAATATTTTGAATGAAAATTTAGTCCATTAGATTAAACGTGTTTGTCCTTTTTTTTGAGATTTTTTTCCAGTTATCAATACTTCTTTAATATTCTTTGCAATTTTTTGCATTATTATAGTTGGAACAGCTTCCCCAATACATTCTCTTATATTTGCTTCATTTTCCTTTAAAAATTGTTGTTTTTCTTCTAATGGTAAATTATTTAATTCTTCTTCACTTATTTCAGACCATTTAAAATTATTAGGAATATTCATTAATAATAATTCACGTATTGAAAATGCTCTATCATCAACTGGATGGACTGTATTTTGACTCGCTAGATTAGCCATATAAGTATGCACACAAGGACCAACTTTATCCCAACATTGTCTTGTATATTTATCACCATGTTTGTTATTATGAACAACAATTTCTCCATCAACAATTTTATGGGGTCTTTTATTAATGTCTTCATTATCAAATGCAGATTCACCTTCGGAAATATCATGAATCCATGCTCTCATATCTTCTCTATAGGGCTTAAAATGATGATATATGTCAGAAGAATCAATTTCTCCCATTTCATTCAGACTAGATAAATTACCAATGACTTCAATAAGAGTTTTGGGTTCTTCTTTATCTGGAAATAAATCTAAAGGATGTACTTTATCAATTAAATCTCTTCTAACGCCAATTGTAACTGAACGGGTACGACTGCTGTTCGCTCCATAATCCTTGAAATTTATTTTTTGATTTTCATAAAAATAATCTTTTGATAACCAATCTTTAAACGATTGTTTAATTGTTTGTTCTTTATTATGATCGACACATTTTGTTTTCATAAATGCTCTGACATTTTCTGAGGATGAAAAAAAATAGATGCCCCAATGATTTAAAAATGAATAATCACAAGATTTATTCTGAAGTAATTGAACTGAAAAATAGATTAGAAAAAGATATTGTTAATGTTAAAGAAGCTTTATTATTTGGCCAAGAACCAATTTTAAATACTAACATTAACGAGATTAATTCATTGATTAATAAGTAAATTTAATGTATTTGAACTAAAAAATATATAACAAGTAACACACAAGGTGATTATTTTGAACCGAAGAATTGGAATATCACAAATGTATAATTTGGGCTTTCAACACTATCAAAGTTATTTCATGTTTGATTTATCTAAAAAAGAAGCTAAATTAATTTCGCAGGGAATTACACAAGATAATAGAAAGGATTTAATTTATACTAGTGAAGAAAATGATAATATTGCTAAATCATTTATTATTCCAGATAAATCTTTCAATTTGACAAAAGACCAATGTAATCAAATTGAATTGGAATATGAAAAATTTGGATATGATAGTGATGACAATATCAAGGGAATCTGGAATTTAAACGATATTTTTATCAATAACGAATATCTATCAGATGAGATTAGTTGGCATAATAAAGAGTATGTAAACAGGTTTCCGGATTCATGGATAGACTTCGGAAAACTATTGATTGAGATATTGGGATTTGATTTATTAAATATTAATCAGAAGGACTTGATTACTGAACTTCATTATGATATTGGATACGATGGAGTATACGATAAAAAGAACAGTGATAAATTAAAATTAAAGAAAGTTAATTTTCATATTTCTAATTTAAATGATTTGTCCAATGCATTCAATTTCACAATCTGATGATGATGAAAGATTTTCAAAAGTTTGTGAATTACTTGAATATTATGGTGTTTATAAATGGTATCACAAAGATCTCAATGAGAATATCACAAAACATGATGATTTCAATGATTTTAATGGCAATTCATGGTTTTTAGAACTGATTTTTGAAGATGGTAAAGTTTTAAATTTAAGAGGCGACAATGCTTATCCTGACACTTATATTCATTTAGGACAAGCTTTATCAAATCTAAAGAAAGATTATTTGAAAATTGGCGAAATTAAAAATAAGGAATCTTTAATGTCATTTGGCCAGAAACATTTATTGGATGTCAGAAATGAAATCAAAAAAATTGAAATAAATTATAAACTCAATTTTGGAGTTACTTTGCACAATAGATTTGAAATTGACTGCATAAATCAAAAATTAATTCCAGATACACATTATAATGTTGATTATAACCCTGATTATGATTTGGAGATATATAATTTATCACTTAAAAATGTCCCTAAAAAAGAATTTAAACTAGATTCAAATAAATTAAAAGATTTTTTAGACGAGTTTAATCAATTAGATTTCATTGGATCTAAACATCATCACTGTTTATTTTTACATGGAAATTTTGAAAATTCATTAGAAATTACATATCCTACAGGTGAAGTTTCTTATGACTTTAAATATAATCCTCAAACATGGATTCAATTAGGAAAATCCTTAAATAAATTAGTTGGATTCGATATTTTAAACATCAATAATTCAAAGCAGGCAATTACAAGCTTACATTATGATTTTAAAAGAGACGGAGTTTATGATAAAATGACTAATAAAAAATTAAAATTAAAATCATTGTCTTATCGTCATGGCCCGGTTTTACGTTGGGGATTTTCAAAATATAATTTTAAAATTGATTTTGATAGGAAAACATTAATGTGTTTAGGTCAGAAAAATCTTACTGGTACTGAAATTAAGCTAATTTTTGATTTAATAGAGAAATATCATATTTATCAGCTTGATGATGAGAAATATTGGCAGAAACTAATTTATCATGAGTGGCCAGGGCTTGATGGATATAATTGGCGTTTAAATTTAGTCTTTGAAGATGATAAACATTGGTCTGTTGGGTGCAGTAATGATTATCCAGATATATTTACGCACCTAGCTTTTGAAATTATAGATTTAACAGGTAAAGATATGTTAAATGTTAGATCAATCGGTGAAGAAGATTTGAAATTATATAAAAAATATGGTGATGACATATTAAACGGGTGAAAACATGAGATGTGTTAATTGTTTAAAATTTTTCGATGATTTTTATGGATTCTGTCCTTATTGCGGACATGAAAAGATAGATTATGATTTATATCCTTCAGATGAGGATAATAAATTCAAATCAGAATTATTTAATCAAATTGGGGAGAGATTAGTTAAAGAGTTTAAAAAAGATGATGCTTTTAATGCATTTAATGAATCTATAAAATTCAACAATGAAAATATTTGTGCTTGGAAAAACAAAGCAGATCTCCATAATGATGATTACGGGGAAAACTACACAAAAGCAATGGACTGCATTGAAAAAGCATTAGAAATAAATCCAAATGATTTGGAAGCCATAGTTTTAAAAGGAAAAATCTTAAAAAACACAGATAAAGAAAAATCAAAAGATTATTTTGAAGACATTTTAGTTAAGTGTAATGGTAGTAATGAAGAATCCCTAATTGCTAAGGGGGATGTTTTGTACGAGTTAGACGATTATGATTCAGCAATCACAGCATATACAAAAGCATTAGATATTAATCCCTTAAATTCAAAGACCTGGGAGAAAAAAGGAAAAGTTCTATGTTATAATGATAATAAGAAAGATGGAATTAAATCTTTAAGAAAATCACTTTTATTGAATCCTTATGATATCAAACTTTGGAGAGACTTGAGGGCGTATTGTGGAGATTTAGAATCTGAAATACATGAATGTGATAACGCATTATTGATTTTTCCAAAAAGCGAATATGAATGGCGATGTAAAGCAGATAACTTAAAAAGCATTGGAGACTATGAAAATGCAATAAAATGTTATGATATGGATATGGAAGTAGAATATCATAGCACTATGGATAATAGCTATATTTCACAGGCAGATTGCTTTATAGAATTAGAAGATTATGAAAATGCAATTAAAAGTCTAGATAAAGCATTAAACATCTGGCCAGAAAATTTCACCACCATTAAATCAAAAGGCGATTGTTATTTTAATCTTAAACAATATCAAAAAGCATTGGAATGTTATGAGGTTTTAATCAAAAATAAGAAAAATTGGTATGATGTTGAAATTTCAAAAGGAGAAGCATTACTAAAAATTGATAAAAATCATGGCATTGCATATTTTGATGAATTGCTCAAAAAAGAATTAAGCCTATTTGATAAAGCAAAAATATATTTTGCGTTAGAAGATTATGACCAATCATTAAGGTATATTAATCAAACAATAGATAAAAATGATTCTCACAGTTATAATCATTTATATTCTCTTAAAGCACAGATATTATATGAAATGGGAGATAAACAAGCTGCTCTTGAATATTTTAATAAATCAATTGAATATTACCCAACAGAATTTGCAATAATCCATAAAGCACTTATCTTAGAAGAACAGAAAGAATATAAAAAAGCAATTGATTGTTTAGATGAAATATTAGAAAGTAAACCCTACGATAAAAAAATCATTTCTAAAAAAGAAGAACTTCAAGGCAAACTCCGTGACATGTGAACATAGGATTTTTGAAGGTTTAAGTAGAAGTTCTGTCAAGGACTTTGGGATTTAAAAGAAGAAAAATTATAGAATTAATGAGCATTCTTTTCATTCTAAATTTTTAACTATATTAATTAACTCCTAACAAAATAAATTGTGTCATCATAGTTACTTAAACAAAAATACTAATGCAAATATTATGTACTCTCCCAAAAAAGACAAATGACTCATGAAAATAATTGATAATAAAAACTTTTTTTAAAAAAATACAATAGAACTATAGTTAATTAAGGTATTTAATGATTAAGATTAATCTAAAATAAGTAAAAATAAATATTAAAGCTTAATAAACTCCAAAAATCATTGTAAAATTTTGTTGCCCGTATACTAACTCTCTTGAATCATCGGTAGAATACCCTTCCCTCCTCGAGTAACCCTCGAAACGGGCAGCCTATCTAATGCTGGGTTTCTCCTAATCATTGACAGTATCAACTTTCCTCATAGAAGGACCGAAGGCATCAGTCATTAAAAAATGATACGGCAATAATATTTATGTATAAAATAATATTTAACTATTTCTTAATTCATTGAAAAAACAAATAAAAATAAATTAAGAAATAACTAAAACAATAAAAATAAGTAAATTATAATATAATAGGCTTGCAGCGAAATGAAATTCCCATAGAAAACCATAGTACACAAACAAAACAC
>ERZ773150.419-NODE-419-length-48187-cov-7.614373_pt1 | contig 48187 bp, 29 predicted proteins | sample MGYA00580845_ERZ773150 | MGnify/ENA primary metagenome ERZ773150 (study PRJEB29015, sample SAMEA2737848) | human gut metagenome | biome: human gut; feature: human-associated habitat; material: faeces | place: China | collected 2012 ...
CCTCTAAGGGCCGGCGCTCCCGCTTCAGATTTTCGGTTTCTGGAGCATCCGGATAACCAGCGACGCCCCGTAAATCAGCATTCCGTACATGACCGAGATAAAAAACACCTTGAAACCGCCGGCCAGCAACGTCGGCGAATACCACCCCTCCGGGTCAACGTCGGCGGACAGGAAATCGAAATTTCCCGCAAATACAAGGACACCGCACGGCTGCGGTTCGAGTCCCCTGCGGGCGAATAACGCCCCGCAACCCGCGAACGGGAATTATTGCCAACACATCCGGCAGTGCGGCCATTTCCCCGACGGCATAAAACCCCGATATTTGCATTACGGGAACAATGAGCCGGAGAAGGCCACATGCCACCGGGAAACTTAAAACAGGGAAAGTTATGAAACAATATGATGCCGTCATCATCGGCTTCGGCAAAGCGGGCAAGACCCTCGCCGCCGAACTGGCCGCACACGATTGGAGCGTCGCGATGGTCGAACGCTCGGACAAAATGTACGGGGGAACCTGTATCAACATCGGCTGCATACCGACCAAAGCCCTGATCCACAGTGCCGGGCTCGCAGCCGCAGGGCACCCGCTGACCTTCGGGCAGCGGCGGGACTATTACAGGGAGTCCGTCGCCTCGAAAACGGCGCTGGTCGACCTGTTGCGGGACAAGAATTACCACAAGCTGGCCGACAACGCCCGTATCGACGTCTACACGGGCGAAGGCAGTTTCGCCTCCCCGGAAACCGTCGCCGTGAAAACCACCCAAGGGACGCAGCAGATCGGCGGCAAATACATCGTCATCAACACCGGCGCCGAGACGGTAATCCCGCCCATCGAAGGCATCGCGCAGAGCAGGCGGGTCTATACCAGCACCTCGATCATGGAGCTCGAAGAGCTGCCGCAGCACCTGGTAATCGTGGGCGGCGGATACATCGGGCTGGAATTCGCCTCGATGTACGCCTCATTCGGATCGAAAGTCACCGTGCTCGAAGGGTTTGCGGAGCTGATCCCGCGCGAAGACCGCGACATTGCGGCCGCCGTACGGGAGGCGCTGGAAAAAAAGGGCATCGAATTCCGCATGGGCGCACGGGTCGAATCGGTGAGCGACACCGCCGGGGGCGTCAGGGTCGCCGTGGCCGACACACAGACAGGCGGAAAATACGAAATCGTCGGGGACGCCGTGCTGCTCGCCACGGGACGCCGCCCCGCCACCGCAGGGCTGAACCTCGCGGCCGCCGGGATCGAAACCGACGACCGGGGTGCCGTCAGGGTCGACGCACACCTGCGCACGACGGCTCCCCGTGTCTTCGCCGCAGGCGACGTGACGGGCGGGCTGCAATTCACCTATGTTTCGCTGGACGACTTCCGGATCATACGCGACGTGCTGCTGGGCGACGGAGCCCGCACCATGGCCAACCGGGGCCTCGTCCCCTATTCGGTCTTCATCGAACCGACGCTCTCGCATGTGGGCATGCACGAAGAGGAGGCACGCAAGGCCGGGCGCGACATCCGCGTCAACAGGATCGCCGTCGCGGCATTCCCGCGTTCGCGGATACTGGGTTCGACGGAGGGTGTGCTCAAAGCCGTCATCGACGCCAAGACCGACGAGATACTGGGGTGCACGCTCTTCGGAGCCGAATCGGGCGAAGTCATCAACACCGTCGCCACAGCCATGAAGCACGGCGTCACGGCACACGACCTGAGCAATTCGATCTACACCCATCCGAGCATGAGCGAATCGCTCAACGACCTGTTCGCCTGACGGAAACCGGTACGGGCTCCGCCGGGCATCGCCGGGAAAAGATCCGGGGAAGGCACCGTGGGTAGGCACCGAAAGAAAGCACGGGGGAAAGCCACAGGGAGGGGCACCGGTTACGCCGGCCAGAAAAGACGGCCGGAACGACCCGGCGTCACCCCAACCCCTATGATCGCCGCCGCGCTACTTTCCCATCGCCGCCACCACGCAGCGGATCGTCGGGAAAGCATCCCGCAGGTTGCGGGTGACCTCCGCGGGCGTACACCACACCACCTGCTCAATCCCCTCTTCGGCCTGAGGCACAAGCCGGTCACAGGATGCCGTGTGAAGCTCGTACCAGTGGGTGCGTTTCAGCTCCCAGCGTTCGGTCTTGGGGAAATAATAGGCATGCAGCGTATCGCACAGGGGTCGCACCACCCCGGCGCGGACACCCGTCTCCTCCTCGATCTCGCGGGCCGCACACTCCTCGATCCGCTCGCCGCATTCGAGGTGCCCCTTGGGCAAGTCCCAGCGGCCGTTGCGGCGGATCATCAGCCATTGGCCGCAATCGTTGACCACCACGCCGCCCGCCGCCTCTATAAGCGCGAACTCCGCGGCAAAGGCCCCGAACGCCGCCCCGGGATCGGGCGTGACGACAGCCGCCTTGTTGTACGATTCGAGAATTTTCGTTACCTTCGCTCGTGATATGCCGCCGTCCGGTGCGGGCGTCACGGCATACCAGTCCTCGCCAGGGGTCTTCGCAGTGAAAACCACGGCTTTATCTGCAAAATATACGGTATAGTCCATGCTGGCTCGATTTGAACGCGAAAATACGAATAATATAGAAGAAACCCCGACCAAAATGAAAAAATTACTCCTTTTTATGGTTATTGCAGCTGTGGGACTGGGCGCATGCGACGACAGGCGCCCGCAACCACTTACGATCGACAATGCCCTGACGGCCGACGAAATCGCCGCAGGCAGGCTCACCCCCGAGGTGATGTGGAAAATGAGCCGTGCAGGCTCCTCGTCGCTCTCGCCCGACGGCACGACGCTCCTCTATGCGCAGACCGACTACAACATGGCCCAGAACCGCGGCGTGACGACCATCTGGGTGCAGGATATGGCATCGGGCGCTGTGACGCGCCTTACCGACACGGCGTCGAACAACGCCGATCCCAAGTGGAGTGCCGACGGGCGGAAAATCTATTTCCTGTCGGATCGCAGCGGCTCGATGCAGGTGTGGCGGATGAACGCCGCTAGCGGCGACGCGACCCAGGTTACGGGCAGCGGCGGGGGCGAGGGTGTCCCCGACGTCGAAGGATTCGGTGTCAGCCCCGATGAAAAGCACATCTGGTGGGTACAGGCCGTGCAGACGGCGCGGCGCAAATCGTCGGACGTATACAAGGACATGGACAAGTCGAAGGCCCGCATCTACGACGACCTGATGGCCCGCCACTGGGACTACTGGGACGAAGGCTCCTACCGCCATATCTTCATCGGCGAACTGGGCAAGGGCCTCGTGACGGGAGGCACGGACATCATGCCCGATGCACAGTGGGACGCCCCGCTGGCGCCCTATTTCGACATGGCCGAAATCGCCTGGAACAACGCCGGAACGATGCTGGCCTATACCTGCAAGCCGCTCACCGGCACAGAATACGCCGTTTCGACCGACTCGGACATCTTCGTCTATGTGCTCGAAAGCGGCGTGACGCAGAACATCTGCAAGCCGGTCAATGTCAATACCGGGGAGCCCGTCGCAAGCGACAAGGCCGTCATGGCCGGTTACGACAAATACCCCGTATGGTCGCCCGATGACACGAAAATCGCCTTCCTTTCACAGCGCCGCGCAGGCAACGAGTCGGACAAGGCACGCCTGTTCCTCTACGACTGCCGGACGGGCGAGATGCAGGATCTGACGGAGGATTTCGACTACAACGCCATGAACGTCGTCTGGGAGGGCAACGACCGCATCTGGTTCATCGCACCGATCGAGGCGACACACCAGATCTGCCGCATCTCACCCTCCGTAGGCGAGGTAGAGGTGGTAACCCGCGGCGACCACGACATCAACGCCTTCTCGATGGCCGGCGATAGGATCGTCGCCGAAATGTGCACGATCTCGATGGCCACCGAGTTCTTCGGCGTCGACCCCGCCGACGGCACGCTGACGCAGCTTTCGGCCATCAACAAACCGGTTTACGACAACATCAGGATGGGCGAGGTGCAGAAACGCTGGGTGAAGACCACCGACGGCAAGCAGATGCTGACGTGGGTGATCCTGCCGCCCGATTTCGACCCGGACAAGAAGTACCCCATCCTGCTTTACTGCCAGGGCGGCCCGCAAAGCGTCGTGTCGCAGTTCTGGAGCTACCGCTGGAATTTCCAGCTGATGGCCGCGCAGGGCTACGTCGTCGTGGCGCCCAACCGCCGCGGCCTGCCCTCGTTCGGGCAGGAGTGGCTCGACCAGATATCGGGCGACTACGCGGGGCAGAACATCCGCGACTACCTCTCGGCCATCGACGACGTGGCCGGGGAGCCGTGGGCCGACGAAACCCGCATGGGCTGCGTCGGGGCATCGTACGGCGGTTACTCGGTATTCTTCCTGGCCGGCTGCCACGAAAAGCGTTTCAAGGCGTTCATCGCCCACTGCGGCATCTTCAACTTCGAGTCGATGTACGGCGAGACCGAAGAACTGTTCTTCATCAACAACGACTACGGAGGCCCCTACTGGGATCGGTCGAACCAGGTCGCACAGCGCTCCTACGCCAATTCGCCGCACAAATTCGTCAGCAAATGGGACACGCCGATTCTGATCTTCACGGGCGAGTACGATTTCCGCATCCCCTACACGCAGTCGCTCGAAGCCTTCACGGCAGCCCGCGTGCGCGGCATCCCGGCGCGGCTGGTGGAATTCGAAAACGAGGCGCACCAGGTCTTCAGACCCCAGAACTCGCTCGTCTGGAACCGCGAATTCTTCGGCTGGCTCGACAAATACGTGAAATAACAGACAGGGGCACCCTCGTCACAAGGCCATCCGGATTTCCCGGATGGCCTTTTTTGTCCACCGTACATACTTTTACGTTTTTCATCTTATCATTTCAGTCCGGCCGCCATCCCTCAAATCGGCTGATTCATTGGAAAAATCCTCCGGTTCATTGAATTTATTTTCATTTACGGCTACGCGAATCTACTTTTGTTACGTAACTTTAAACTATTGCATATCATGGGAATTGAATTAGCCAAACAAGGGGGGGGGAAGTACTCTGTCCCTACCATCGAAGTAATCGAGATTACGACTGAAAAGGGGTTTGCCACATCAAATCCAAGCGGGCCTGTTAGTCCGATGTCCTATGACGACAGCTTCATGAGCGAATCCGACGAAGCCTAACACCGCAGCGCCATGAAAAAAATTCTTAAACCGCTCTTCTGTGCAGCCGCCCTCGTATTGCTGGCCGGCTGCAACAAGTTCGACGAGGCGAATGCCACTCCGGAAACCAGCAACGGTTCGCTTATTAAAGTCTATGCCAATGTCGCCGAAAACGACGGCACCCGCGCCAACATCAATGTCGGCGAAAGCGTCTTCACGGCCGAATGGGAAGCCGGCGACGCCCTGGGCATCCTGCCGGTCAAAACCGGCGGCACGGCACCCGCCACAGCCGCTAAGTTCGACTACAACACCGCCTCGGCCGCATTCGAAGGTTCGCTCAACGATTTCGTAGCGGGCGGCGGCAATTACTATGCGTTCTTCCCCCACGCGCAGGTCACAGGTACCACGGCCAACCTCCCGTTCGGGAACCTGCGTACGCAGACGGGCAACGATTTCAACAGCGCCTACGACGCGCTGGTCGCTACTCCCCAGGCATACGGCGCAGCCGACAAGGCGGGCAAAGTGGACGGCAACCCCGTAGCTTTCACGCTGCACCGCCTCACGTCGATCCTCGATTTCTCCATCGCCACGCAGGCCGACAAGGTGAAATACCTGCTGCTGACCGCCGGCGGGGAAACCCAAAAGCTTTCGGCCTCGAGCCTCGATCTCGCCCTCGAGAACGGAGGTGCCGAAACGGCTGCCACCCTCAGCACAACCGACCAGTCGAACGTCATCGCACTGCAATACACGCCCGATGGGGCGAGCGCCGACAAGGTCGAAGCCTTCTTCAACGTCCCGGCCGACCTCTACCCCACGCTGACGCTCGACGTAATCGGCTCCGACAACCAGATGGCTACGGTCACGGTCAACCGCACCGAAGCCTTCAAAGCCGGAACGCTCTATACGAAAGCGGTCTCCGACCTGCAGTTCGCCCCCATCGACGCCCCGTCGCTCGTATGGCTGGGGGAAGATATGGATGCAGTACATGATATTACAAAATGCGGAACAGATTATCAGGCAAATATTAAAATTAATGCCCCGGGCGGAATTGCCAATCTTGTAGTTAATGTTTCTTCCGAAATACTCAATTCTCTCAGCATTAGCCAACTCAATCTTTTCACTGATAAAGTACTATCAGAAAATTTACCCGTATCATACGAAGATGACCTCGGATTAAGTTGCTGCAGCCAAATACAGTATAAAAAATCCATTGATTTCAATATCACACTGCTGATTCCATTAATTGAATCCATTGGAGCTCCTGCCGGCAGCATGCATGTTTTCGAGGTAGTTGTAACAGACCTCGCAGGACAAACTACAACCCAAGAACTGAAATTCCAAATGCCAACAAAAGTCTCGCTCGAAAAAACAGACCTTTGGGCTAACACAGCATCTCTGACTATCAACAACATAGATAAAAATGCGCAATCCGTATCTTTACAATACAGGATTAAAGGTGAAACGGAATGGAATACAGCAGAAGTTGTTTCCAATAGTGACGGGAACTATACCGCTACAATCAAACCGACATGGACATCTGGTGAAAATGAAGCAGGGCTCACAATCTACACTGCAAATAACAAAACAGGCCTCTTTGCAAAAAAACAATATGAATATCAGTTGTTGGTAGACGGTATTGTCCTTGAACAAAATATATTCACTCCTGCAAATAATGAAGGTGATCCTATTTTTTCGGGATTCTCGTCAAGTTCAAGTTGCTTCACAACCTCAAACACATCCTCGACCTCTTGGGGGAGCGGGAATAATACATTTGCTTCGAGTCTTTGCACCTATGACGAAAGTACATCTGCAGCATACATGCAGGCAAAAAATCCAGGCATTGGCTCCATCCAGTTAGCACCGGGAAATTTATTCACAGGAACTTTTAAATTCAACGGAATATTCCAACAAACAGGAACAGTTAGCTTTGGACAGAAATTCACTTACACAGCACGACCTACCGCTCTCAAACTTTACTACAAAGCAGAGATCGGAACTGTAACCGCAGCCGGCACAAGCACTTATATTAATGTCGATGAGCAAGATCAAGCAAGTATTGTCGTATGCATTACCGACTGGAGCAACCGCCATGCAACGACTGCGGGAAAAGGAACCCCTTCCGGTGTATGGAATCCGGCGACCAAAGTGGGACTGAGTGCGGAGGAGAAAATCATCGCCTACGGTGTGGTATATCCGAGTCAAACTGTTAAGGATATGACGGAATTAATCATTCCATTAAATTATTATGACAATTCAAGTGGGGCACCGACTGGAAACTATACTATCGTTATTTCATGTGCAACCAGCCGATATGGAGATTACTTGAATGGATGTGCAGGTAATAGCCTATACGTCAAAGATTTCGAATGGGTATACTAACCCGCCGGAATATCCGGAAGGCCAAAGGCCTTTATCCCCGACCTCCCTGCGATTGCAGGGAGGTTTTTTCTTGCGGGGAGGGACTGCCACGGCAGGCCGTCGCGCAACCGACGGACAAGCGACACAGCCGGCCATCGGGTGCATCGAGTGTTGTGAAAGGCGAAAACGAGATACGGGCATGCTCGCCGGACAGGGTGTTCGTGATGAAAAACCGCACGTTCGTTGAATTTATTTCCAAGATACGCGCCGCATGGCTATTTTTGCACATTGCCAATAAAAAACTCGTACCCATGCGCATAAAATCCCGGACATCCGGCCTCATGCAAACGCCTCGGGAGATTTCACATACCGGTAATCCGACCGGCGGTGCTGGGGCACATTCCGCCGTCCTCCCGGCAGCGCACGAAGCAACCGACAATCCCGACAACATCTTTTACCGAACGATCCGGACTGCTATGAAAAAACAACTTATATATCTATTGGCATCGGCGTGCCTGCTGGCCGCCGGATGCTCCACGGAAAACAAGACGGACGAGACGGGGTACGGCACCCTGGCCATCAATTGCACGGCCGACACGTCGATCGACACGGCTTCGGCCGAGGCTTCAGGCACGCCCGAAGCGCCCGCAACCGGGGCTTTCTCGCTCACGGTAACAGGCGAAACGGGCACGCAGAAATGGGATACGCTCACCGAGTTCGAGCAGAGCCAAACCGTCTTCCGGATGGGCGCCTACACCGTCGCGATCGCCCACGGCGACCCCGATGCGGAAGGAACCGGCAAACCTTACTATTATGCCGAACAAAAGATCGAAGTGCTGCCCCGGCGCACGGTAAATGCAGATCTGACCGCCACGGTGGCCAATTCGCAGGTGGTAATCCGCGCCACGGAGCAGTTCCTCGCCTATTTCCACGATGCCAGGTTCACCGTGACGACGGCCTCGGGCAATGAATTCGCCTTCACGCCCGGCAGCGACCCTGCCGACGAACCGGTGTTCGTCAAGGGCGGCACGCGGCTCACGGTGACCGGCACGGCACGCCGCCAGAGCCCGACGGGTACGGGGGAAGGCCCCGAGGTGACTTTCTCCGCCCAGACGCTCGACGCCACGACGCCGCGCACCTGCCACATCATCACCTACGATGCCAAAAACGCGGGCAGCGCCACGCTGACCATCACACTCGGCGACAGTTACACTGATACCCGGACGCTCGACTGCGAGGTCAACGAGGGAGCCATCGACGATACCGAAAAGAAATAAAAACAGGGAAAGATATGAAAACATTTACCAAATTTCTCACGATGTTAGCGGTTGCGGCACTCTTCGCAACCGGCTGTGTAAACGAAGAGCCCCCGTACAAGGAGGATCCGAACCCCGAGCCCGCCGGGACGACCGGCTATCTGTCGATCGGCAACCTCTCGATGACGGTCGTCTACGACGAAACCGAAATCCGTCCCGACGACACGTCGGACGAGACGCAGGCCGCACGCACCGCATCCGGGACGCGCGCCACGGCTCCCGACGTGGACAGCTTTATCGTGGAGATCCTCGACGCCGACAACGCGCAGGTACTCGAAATGACCTATGCCGAGCTGAAGGAGCAGCTCAAGACGCCGATGGAACTGAAGGTGGGCGTCTACCGCATGGAAGTCAGTTCGGAAGACACGATGCCCGGCGCGGACTGGGAACACCCCGTCTACGGTGCGACGAGCGACTTTACGATCACCAAGGCACAGACGACCTCGCCCGAAGAGGTGGTCTGCACCCTGCAGAACATCAAGGTCTCGGTGGAATATTCGCCCGAGCTGGCCGATATGCTGGCCGACACCAGCAAGGCCACCGTATCGCTGGGCGATACCAGCCTGGATTTCCTCAAAACCAAAACCCGGGCGGCCTATTTCAAACCGCTGGCACTGGAAAACACCCTGGACTTCGTATTCGACGGCACTTTCGCCGACACCGATGTCCCCGCTAAATTCAGCAAGCAGATCACCGGGGTCAAGGCCGGGCAGTGGCGCAAGGTTTCGGTCGTAATCGGCTATGCCGACAAGGGCAACATCCTCTTCTCGGTCAAAGTCGACAACAGCATCCTCCAGGACAACAAATTCGTCGTCGACGGTACGGAAAACCTCGGGGAAGAGCTCCTCGAAGACCCCAACGCCCCGGCGCTCACCTGGCCCGGGCACGACATGACGCAGCCCTTCACGCTGACCGACGCCATGTTCGACGCGGAGGGGAACTGCATCGAGCCGTTCGCATTCGACCTCTCCTCACCCAACGGCATCGAATCGCTGCAAGTGACCGTCGGCTCCACCAACAGCCAGTTCCTGGCGTCGATGTCCGCCATCCAGTTGCCCCAAACATTCGACCTCTGCACCCTCGACGCATCTTCGGCGGCAGGGATTATCCTCAAGGGCTTCGGCTACCCCGTAGGCAGCGAGCTCAAAGGACAGACGGCCAAGAGTTTCAACATCGCAGGGCAGATCAGGGCGCTCTATGAATTCGACGGTACGCACACCTTCGCCTTCACGATGACCGATGCAAAAGGCGTCTCGTCCGAAGCCGTACTGACGCTCGTAGTCGATAAAAACTCGGGGCAGACGGGCCCCCGGATCACGTGGCGCGGCTACGACATCGACCAGCAATACGAAGTGCAGAAGGACATGGTGATCGACATCGACATCGAGGCCGACAAAGGCATCAAGTCGTTCTTCGTGACGATCGACTCCGAAACGCTGAGACCGCTGTTGCCGGTGATCAACCTGCCGGAGAAATTCGACATCTGCGACATCCCCGACGAACTGGTCGAAGTCCTGCAAGGCGAATTCGGGTTCCCGATCAACGAGCAGGTAAAGAACCAGACATCGGTGACCTTCTCGATCACCAAGTTCGTCGAGATACTGCTGGAAATTCCGGGCGAGCATAATTTTGTCCTCGACGTGACGGACAACGATAATGTACTGACACACAAAACTGTCAAACTCATCGTCCACTAAAGCCGACCTATAATGAAACGATATATCTCATATTTTGCCGTACTGCTCGCGGTGCTCCTCGGCGCGGCCTGCTCGAAAGACGACTCCGTCGCGGGCAGCGACAATCGCACGGGCGTCATGGCGATGACGGTCTCGACCCGGCAGACAGCCGACACCGGCGAATACGACCCGTTGCAGCACCAGACCGTCTACATCTACAACGACGAGGACGGCCTGCTGCGCAAATACACCTCGAAAGAGGCCTGTCCCGAACGGCTGGAACTGTTGGCCGGCACTTATCGCGTAGCGGTCGAAGCCGGAGAGGAAGTCCCCGCCGATTTCACGAAACGGTTATACAAGGGCGAGGAGAAGTTCACCGTCAAACCCGGCGAAACCACAAACGTTGCGGTCGTCTGCCAGATCGTGAACACCGTCGTAGAGGTGAAATTCGACGATACGATCGCCGAGAACCTCGCCCCCGGCTATTCCGTATGGATCGCCGGCGGGGAAAAGGTCGACGAGGAAGCCGCCGAAGCGGGCAGCGTCCCGGCGCTCAGGTTCACGGCCGAAGGGACGGGTTACTACACCCTGCCCGCAGGCATGACGTCGCTGGCCTGGCTCTTCCGCGGAACGCATGTCAAGGGTAAGAACGTGGAAATGGAAGATTACATCCCCAATGTCAAAGCAGGCGGCAAGTATACCCTCACGTTCAAATATTCGCCCGACCTGCCCGGTTATATCGACTGCGTGCTGATCAGCGTCGACCCCGGTACCGACGACAAGGACGACGAAATCATCTTCAGCCCCGATCCGGCCGTCATCAGCGAAGGGTTCGACATCGCCGAAATACAGAAATACGTTTCCGGGGAGAAGAAATACCGGATCCTGGCCTTCTCGGAACTGACCCGGTTCACGGTTTCGGTAGGCGACAAGAGCTACGACGCGCTCAACGGCACGACCGAGGGCATCACCCTCGAACCGGTCGACAAATACAACGTCCGGCTGACGCTCTCCGATGCGTTCTTCGCTTCGTGCCAGGCCGGCGACCAGGAGGTGACGTTCCGCATCGAGGACGCCAACGGCGGTTCCTCGGAGGTCGCAACGACCTACCGCCTGGGGGGACTGGTTCCCGTAACGGCGGACGACTACGACCTGTGGGCCAATACGGTCACGCTGCGCGTGGTTTCGTTCACGCCCGGCACCACCGTGCAATTCGGCCTGCGCAGCAGCGGCGGCGAATGGCAGCCGATGGCCGGGACGTCGCAGGGCGACGATTTCATCACGGCGACCTATGCGCCCCAGTGGGAAGAGAAAACCACGGCGGACTGGAGCACTCCGGCCACGGTACTGCCCTATTCGCGTCTCAAAAAGGGCACCGGCATATCGGCAGGCAATACGTACGACTACAAAGCGACGGTCGGCTCGAAGGAACTCAGCGGCCGGTTCACGGCCGCTGAGGGCACACCCATGCCCGACGGAAGCCTGGAATCGTGGAGAAGCGCCCAGCAATTCCCGGGTTCCGGCACCAACTATACCTTCTGGGGCAGCGGCTACAACGCGTTCGCCAAGGAACTCTGTACCCGTGACGAGGCGATGCCGGGACGCGTCGGGACATACTGTGCCAAACTGTCCGCGACATATAATACGCTGGCCAAGGTTCCCGCACCGGGCAACCTATTCACGGGAGACTTCGCCATCCAGGTTCTCGGCGGGATGGGCGGCAACGTCTCTTTCGGCAAAAAGTTCGCTTACAACGCCCGCCCGAGAGCCGTCAGGTTCAAATACCACGCTACGATCGGGGAAGTCAACTACAATCTCCACGGCGGGAAAATTCCCGTCGGCGAAATGGACAAGGCCCGGATATTCGTCTGCATCGTGGACTGGACGGCCCAACAGAAAGTATTTGCCGGGACAAAAGCCCCGACGGGCACCTGGGATCCGGAGACACAAACCGAAGCGGCCAACGGCCCCATCATCGGGTATGCCTCCAAATTCATCGAAGAAACGACCCAGGGCGATGAAATGGTAGAAGTTATATTGCCGATAAACTATTACCAGGACACGGCCGCCGCTCCCGATGGGAAGTACAATATCGTCGTATCCTGTTCCACCAGTGCATACGGGGATTACATGGATGCCTGCACCACCAACGTGATGTACGTCGACGATTTCGAATGGGTATATTAACGATTAAACGTAAACGCACGACAATGCGCAAGATAACCACCAGTACGCTCCTGGCACTCCTGCTCCTGGCAGGCACGGCGCCGGAGAGCCGTGCACAACAGACGAACGCCGCGGCATCCCTCGCCCCGCAGGCCGACAGCACGAGCTGCATGCAGCACGAGGAACGTCCTCAGACCGTCAACGAAATGCGGCGCCAGCGCGGCCTTACCGACAAACACAACCTCTTCGTCCCGCGCGGGCAATGGATCTTCGGAGGGACGGCCTCCTACTCGACCCACTCGAACGATACGTACAGGTTCCTGGTCATCGAGGGCATCGAATCGAAGGGCTACACGTTCAAGGTCAGCCCGATGATCGCCTATGCCTTCCGCGACAACATGGCACTCGGAGGCCGTTTCATCTATTCGCGCTCGCTGCTCAAACTGGACAAGGCCGACCTCAACTTGGGCGGCGAGGACTCCGACCTGAACTTCGAGCTGAACGACTGCTACTCGCTGCAACAGAGCTATTCGGTGGCCATGATCTGGCGCCAGTACATCCCGCTGGGCCGCAACAAGCGTTTCGCGCTCTTCAACGAGATGCAGCTCTCGGGCGGCGGTACGCAGGCACGCTTTGCCAAGGACTCCCCGGTGAAGGGCACTTACCAGACGGGCTATACCTTCTCGCTGGGTATCTCGCCGGGTATCATTGCCTTCGCCACGAACAACATGGCCGTCGAGGTCAACGTCGGCGTGATGGGCATCAGTTACAGCCACACCAAACAGGTACACAACCAGGTGACGGTCGGCAAGCGCGACGCCAGCATGATGAACTTCAAAGTCAATATCTTCTCGATAGGGCTCGGCATGGCATTCTATCTCTAAACACGGCACGCACATGAAACGAATCATACTTTCCATTTTATCGGTATTCATCACGCTCGGCGCCGCAGCGGAGACGGAACAAGCCCTCCCCGCAGTGCAGCGGGCCGCTACGGCCGCAGTCGAAGAAACCCCCTCCGGCAACGAGGACACCGTGCCCCCGGAAACTTCGGACACCCCCGGAACGGGCACCGAAGCCACGGCGGAAACAGCTTCGGGACTCGCCGCAGAAACGGGCACCGAAGCCGCAGCGGGCACCCTCGGCGCCCCGGCGGCACCCTCGGCGCCGATGCCCGCAGCCATGCCGGCCGAAAAGCACAAGCGTCCCCAGGTGGAGCGTTTCCTGCCCACGCGCCGCCGCATCGACCGCGAGATCAACAAACTCAAATTCGCCTACAAGGGCGAAGTGATGATGGGTCTTACGGCCTCCTACGGTACGGTTTCGAGCGACGACACCGACCTCATGCTCATCTTCGACAACATCGATGCGGATGCCACGATCGCAACGGTAAAACCCTTCGTCGGTTATTTCTACCGCGATAACAACTGCATCGGCATCCGTTTCGGATACAGCCACATGGGCGGCACGCTCGACAACACCTATTTCGATGCGGGCGAGGGCAACGACCTCTCGGGGCAGCTCCCCTACGTCGATCTTTCGAGCGACGAATACTCATTCGGCATTTTCCACCGTTCTTATGCGGGGCTCGACCCCAAAGGACGCTTCGGACTCTTCGCCGAGTTCGAGCTGGCGCTCTCGACGGGACATTCGAGCTTCGCATACGACCCGGATCATAACGAAGGAGGCGCACCCAACCGCACCTACAACGACAAAACGCAGGTAAAGCTGGCGTTCAACCCGGGAGCTGCCGTATACATCTTCCCCAACGTCTGTGCGACGATTTCGTTCGGGCTGGGCGGCATACAGTATACGAGCATCACCCAGAAGGATGCCGACGGCAACAAGATCGGTTCACGCAAGGCTTCGAACATGCGTTTCCGGCTCAATATCGCGGCCATCAACTTCGGTATGACGATACATTTGTGGGACAAGAAAAAGCAGTAAACTATGAAATACCTACGCATACTCTTTTCGGCGGCGGCGCTCCTGCTGGCAGCGTCGTGCATCGAGAACGACCTACCGTATCCCACCATCGAACTCAGCATCCGCAGCATCGAAGGCGAGGGGTTCACGGTGACCGGCATCAGCCTCGTGAACCGTACCGTGACGCTCACGCTGGACGAGAAGACCGATATCCGCAAGGTCACCATTGACAAGGCGGAATTCGACGTCGCCACATCCAACCCGATGATGACCGACAAAGAGAAATTCATCAGCCAGATCAGGACTTCGCAGCCGCTGAGCGGGGAGTTCGACCTGCGGGCGCCGCTCTATGTCACGCTCTCGCTCTACCAGGACTACGAGTGGACGATCGTGGCCGAGCAGCCCATAGCCCGGTCGTTCACCGTCGCCGGGCAGATCGGATCGACACTGATCGACACGCAGGCGCGTACGGCCACGGCCTATGTCGCCGAAGGCACCGACCTGAAGGCCGTCACGGTCACCAGCCTCAAGCTGGGGCCTGCCGACATCACCGCCTACTCGCCCACGGCCGAGGAACTTTCCGCCACGGGCTTCGAAACGGTTCGTCTGGTCGACGTCACCTGCCACGGCCGCACGGAGCGGTGGATGCTCCATGTCCAGCCCACCAACGTGAAGATCGGTGTCCGCGAGATCGACCTCTGGAACAACACGGCCGTCGTAACCACGATGGTTACGCCCGAAGATTACGCCACCGCCGAAATCCAGTACCGTCTGAAGGGTACCGCCGACTGGCAGACGACGCAGAAGGGCGCACAGGACGAAAGCGGCATCTTTACGAGCTCGATCGCACCCGAATGGACAAGCCTCACCAACGATGCGGGCATCCCCGTAAAACGCCTCGTCACGACCAAGGGCGTCTACGCCGGGCAAACGTATGAATTCCGGCTTCTCGTCGGCGGGCAGCAGACCGAAACCGCCGAATACACGGCACCCGCGGGCGACACGATTCCCGACGGGAACATGGAAAACCCGGGCTTGTCGTGCTTCACGAGCGAAAATACGAATGCGGAGTTCTGGGCCAGCGGTAACAACACATTTGCGGATAAGCTCTGTAGGCAGGGGACTTTCAACGGAATGGGCGGCAGCTATTGCGCGAAACTGGCCGCGGCAGCCCCTCCCCTCGTCAACATCGCAGCCGGCAACCTGATGTCCGGCATCTTCTACAAAGACGGCCTGTGGACGGGCGTAGTAGAATTCGGACAGCCCTACAACTGGACGGCGCGCCCTTCGGGCATGAAGGTGAAATACCACGCGACACTGGGCACGATCGACGCAAGCAAACATTCCGGGGCCCCGGTCGGCATAGGCGACCCGGACAAAGCCCGCATTTTCGTCGCCATCATCGACTGGAACGCCCGGCACCGGGTCGCTTCGGGCACCAAAGACCCCACGGGCATTTGGGATCCGGCGGAAACCACCCAGACCGCAGAAGGGAAACTCATCGCCTACGGGTCGCTGTTCGTCGACAAGTCGACCGAAGGCGAGCAAATGGTAGAGGCCACCCTGCCGCTCAACTTCTACGACCCGGCTGCGGGACGCCCCACCGGCAAGTACAGCATCATCATCTCCTGCTCCACGAGTGCCTACGGCGATTACATGGTGGGCTGCACGACGAATGTAATGTACGTCGACGATTTCCAGTGGGTCTATTGACCCGGCGCCGGACAAGTCCGCCGGCAACTCAGAAGATATAAAGAGAAAAGGCTGAACCCCTGGGTTCAGCCTTTTTGCTGTAGATTCAGACTTTTCAATTCCTGCCGGAGTTATCTCCGAGCAATCCGGCAGTATTTGTCATAGCGTCCTATCACGTCGTTCACGTAGGCCAGCGTCTGCCGGCTGCCGGTGAAACGTCCGCACTTGACCGCCTCGCTCTCGTAATACTCGGGCTGCGCCTTGAGTTGCAGGTAGCGGGCCACGACCTCCCACGAATTGGGATCCTCGCCGTTGAGCCGTGCCAGGCGCCTCGCATCGTTCACATGGCCGATCCCGCTGTTGTACGAGGCCAGGATGATGCTCATCCGATCCTTCTCGGGAGTCCCCTCGGGGAAACGGAGCGTGTTCATAATCTTCGACATCAGCTTGTTGGCCAACCATATGTTGGTCTCGGGATTGGAGACCTGCTCGGTCGGGACGTCGAACTGGCGTGCCACCGAGGGCATGATCTGCATCAGCCCGCGGGCCCCGCTGCGCGAGGTGATGTCGGGCGTGAACCGCGATTCATGGTAGGCGATGGCGCTCATCAGGCGCCAGTCGTGGCCCTCTTTTTCGCTGATGTTGCGAATGACATTGTCATAAGCCGAGATCACATAGTCGCCCTCACCGAGCAGCGAATTGCCGAAATCGGCCGCATCGTCGTTCAGCAGCATGTCGTCCGTCACGGGTGTGCTGAACTGGGCGTTAAAGCCGTAAAAAGTCGTCAGGATTGTTAAGAACGCAAAAGTTAAAACTGTCTTTTTTAACATAAAATGTTGTTTTGCGGGCAGTTCATACCGCGCAGAACAATACGCTAATCATAGAAACCCCATGAGATACCGATTTTAAACATGCCCGGATTGAGCGGGTAACCCGCCGCGGAGAAATACTCCCCGTTTCCGAACAGTCCCTTGTTCACATGCTGATATTTGAGGAATATCCGCATTCTCTTCCACTTTCCCATGACGAAGGCGTCCATGTAGGGGTAATTGCCTACTTCGACGTCCCGTTGGTTGTAATAGGCCGACAGCGCAGGGTTGTAACTGGGCGCATAATAACGCGTGTTATAGCGTCCGTCCAAACCGATCTGAAGGCGTAATACGTTGCGCACGACCCAGAACTCGTAATAATACGAAAGGAACGCGCTCAAAAGCGGAACGGGTGCAACTTCTTGATTCGTACTCCACTGCAACAATACCCTGTTGTCCAAATGAAGTCCGCCTAAGCGGAAATCTTTGCGAGCGTACACACTCGTGAGGCTTACGTTGTCACTGCTTTGGGCGATCTGGCTCTCCTTGTCGTAAAAGATCTTGTTGCCGACCACACCTTGCCATGCCCCCGCTTCAAACGCATAATCGGGGACTGAAAACTTCACCTCGAACCGAGTTTCATTCTCCTTATTCAAAGGAGTGGACCACACGTAGTGGTTCGAGAACAGATTCTCCTGCCAGTAGTTGGGCGAACGCCGATCCATCGTGAACCGGCCTTCGAGAATCAGGGGGTGTCCGCGGAGATATCCCGTCAGCGCCAGGTGGGCGCCGATGGTGAGGTCTCCGCCTCTGTATCCCGACGGGTAGAACTTGAGGTTCGCGTCCCAGTCGACATATTTCTTTATCTTTCCTCCGACGGAACCGTATGCGAAATAGCTGGTCTTGTTGACCTTCGTATACTTTCCCGTCTGGTAATCCCTCATTTCGAATTGCGAGTAGGTATGCATGTCGATACCGATGCCTGCATCAATCGTGCCTACCACGCCGTTACGATCCCAAGGCTGTGCCTGCACGAAGAAGCGGTTCGAAATCACACGCTCGTAGATCGAGTCGCGCGTCTGGTCGGGGTTGATATACCAGTTCTGGTAGTAGTCCAGCGTATCGGGCACGAAATTGCCCTGTTCGTCCCGGTGCGCCCTTTCGTCGATATACCGCGCATATTTGTCCGAATAGACCTTGCTCCACGAACTGTACTGGAACGAATGGCCGATATAGACCGCCGACAGGTCGGCGAGCGAAAAGTCGTTCTCCGTCACGCGTTGCAACGGCAGGGCGTAGGACTGCGTGATGAAAAAGGCGTTGTTGCGGTAAGTGTTCTGCGCCTCGGCATCCGACAGCTTCATCGGCACGCCCGAAGGCATCTGGAACGTCGTATCTGCGATAGCCCATGTCCCGACCACGCCGCCGTTCTCCTGCTGTTCGATGTGGTTGTTGTAATAGGCCGCATGCACCGAATAGCGCTTGCCCGTATGGCTGAAGGCGACCGACAGGTTGTGGTTCTTCGTCCGTGACCAGACATATTGTCCGCGCGTTCCCCGTGCCTTGTAGTCGACGTTGAACCCGGTCGTGGGCGAAATATTCTGCGCGTGCATGATATTGAAGTTCTCCTCCCGGAAACGCTTCTGCCCCGACTCGAGGTACGTCATGCGGATGATGGGCTTCTTCGTATTGTAGAACGGAACGTTCTCCATGTCGTACGTATACGCATAGTAGGGGCTCGCAAAACTGAAATCAAAGAACTGCGGCCGCCGGAAATAGTTCATCGGCAGCGATGTCTGCCCGAGGGCGCCCTGCGCGATGTCGCCCACCTCCTCGCGGAAGAAGGGGTAGTCGATGCGCCAGTCGGTGAGCGTCGTGTCGAGCGGGCTTATCTCCACGCGGTTGTAGTCGCGCTTGACGCTCCAGCGAAAATTGTTCAGGGCGCGGATCGAATCGCTGAAAAAATACGATTCGAGCGGCTTGCGGATCCGGCGTTCCTTCTTGGTCGTATCCTGCGGCTGGCCGTCCTGGCCCTCCTCCCCCTCCTCGCCGGTCTGCTCGTAAGGGTTCGTACCGTAAAGGTTCCCCGTCTCCCCGCGCTGCTGGGCACGCTGCAGCGTCCTGGCGTTGAAACCCTGCGAACGGACGATGCCGGGCGCTGTAAGGAACAGACCGAGCAAAGCTGCCAGCAATATTCTATTCGTCAACCTCGACATGGAACGCTAATCCGGGGCAAAATTAATAAAAATTCTTAAAATACACAACTATCCGGCTTGTCCACAGCCTTTTGCCTTCATCGACAACCAGCGTACGACCGAGGTTGCGATGTAGAGGACGATCACGACCGGCACGGCACGGACACCCAGCACGGCCAGCAGGAGCGCCGCCGATACAATAAAAACATAACGCACCCCGTTGCCTTTCCAGGCGAAGTGCTGGAATTTGAAGGCGAACATCCGCACGGGCGAAACGAGCAGCCACGACATCACAGGGATGAGCAGCAGCAACCAGTAACCCAAGTCGAAACCCGTCTTCACCTTAATCCACCCCAAAGATATGAAAAACAGCGCATTGGCAGGGGTCGGAAGGCCGCAGAACTCGGTATGCTGCGTCTCGTCGATATTGAATTTCGCCAGCCGCAGCGCCGAAAAGGCCGCCACGAGGAAACAGAAGGCGCTGCCGCCGTAGCGCAGCCATGCTTCGGCATCCGCAGGCAGGGAATTGTTCCACAGGACGAAAAGCACGGCCGACGGGGCGAAGCCGAACGAGACCATGTCGGACAACGAGTCCAGTTGTACGCCGATGGCGGAAGGGCATTTGAGCAGCCGGGCCACGAAACCGTCGGAATAGTCGAAAACACCGGCGGCGATCGTGAGCCAGAAAGCCAGCGCCAGATCGCCGTAAACCAATGCTGAAACCACTGCGAACGAGCCGCAAAGCAGGCTCGAAAGGGTCAGCAGGTTGGGTATGGTGAACAGTTTTATCTTCATCGGGGGTACAAAAATATTATTCCTGCAATAGGCGGCAAAGTTACAAAATATTTTTATCTTTGTCTCACTTAATTCCATATTATAACTTATGGCAAGCAATAAATATTGTGTCATCATGGCCGGCGGCATCGGATCGCGTTTCTGGCCCAAGAGCCGGCAGTCGATGCCAAAACAGTTCCTCGACATCCTCGGAACCGGGAAATCGTTTATCCGCCACACCTACGAGCGCTTTGCAAAAATCGTCCCCGCCGGGAATTTCCTCGTCGTGACGAACCACAAATACAAGGATCTGGTATTGCAGCACATCCCCGAAATCGGGGAGAAACAGGTGCTCTGCGAGCCGATCGGCCGCAATACGGCCCCCTGCATCGCCTATGCGGCCTATACGCTGCTCAGGGAGAACCCCGACGCCGAAATGATCGTCACGCCGTCGGATCACCTGATCCTCAACGAGGACGATTTCCGCACGATCATCGGCGAGTGCCTCGAATTCGCCGACCGGCACGACGCACTGCTGACCGTGGGCATCAAACCCACACGCCCCGATACGGGTTACGGCTACATCCAGGTTTCGGACGACCACACCATCAGCAAAGTCAAGTGCTTCACCGAAAAGCCCGACCTCGAGCTGGCGCAGACCTTCCTCCAGACCGGCGAGTTCTACTGGAATTCGGGGATCTTCATCTGGAAGGTGCAGGCCATCGTCGAGGCCTTCCGCAAATACCTGCCCGAGCACCATGCCATGTTCAGCGGTGTGATGAAGGCGCTGGGCACCGATGCCGAGAAGGCCACCGTGGAGATCGTCTTCTCGGAGTGCCGCGCCATCTCGATCGACTACGGCATCATGGAAAAGGCCGACAACGTCTATGTCCGCTGCGGCGACTTCGGGTGGAGCGACGTCGGCACATGGGGCTCGGTCTACCAGCACGCCCGCAAAGACCGCTACGCCAACGCCGTCCCCGAAGAGGGGTGCTACGTCTACGACACGCGCAGCAGCATCGTCTCGCTGCCCAAGGGCAAGGTAGCGGTCATCAGCGGCCTGAAGGAATACATCGTCGTGGACACCGACGACGTGCTGATGATATGCCCCCGCGCCGAAGAACAGAACATCAAGAAATTCATCGACGAAGTAAAGTTCCATAACGGGGACAAACATATCTGACACCTATGACACCTATGAAACGCATGCCGTTCCATACCACAGCCTTGCTGCGACGATTCGCTGCGGGCTGTTTTTTAGTGGCGGGGATGCTTTCGTGCTCCGCGCCGCAGGCCACCTTCACCAACCCGCTGCGCGACGGCGCCGACCCGTGGATCACCAAATACGACGGACGCTATTACACCTGCTTCAAATCGGGACGCGGCATCGCCGTGACCGAATCGGACGACATGACGCGTTTCGAACGCGAGCGCGTCGTCTGGCAGCCTGCCGACAGCGGGGCGTGGAACAGCTTCAACATCTGGGCGCCCGAGCTACACCGCCTCCGCGGCAAATGGTACATCTACTACGCCGCGGCACCCGTCCCCGGCAGTCCCTTCACAGGACAGCGCACCGGCGTGCTGGAGTGCGACACGCCGCTGGGCGACTACCGCGACTGCGGCATGCTCTATACGGGCGACAACCCCGACGGCAAGACGGACAACATCTGGGCCATCGACATGACGATCTTCGAACACCGGGGAGAGCTCTATGCCGTATGGTCCGGCTGGGAGCGCCAGCGCGATACCGACGCCACCGACCAGCTGCTCTACATCGCCCGCATGGAATCGCCGACCCGGATCGGGCCGCGCATCCTGCTGTCGCGACCCGACCAGCCGTGGGAACAGGGCGACCACATCTCCCTGCAGGAAGGCCCGTCGGCATTGCGGCACGGCGACGACCTCTTCATCGTCTACTCCACGCGCGGCTCGTGGTCGCGCCACTACAAGCTCGGGCAGCTGCGCCTGCGCACCCCCGACAGCGACCCGCTGAATCCCGCATCATGGATCAAGAGCGGCCCCGTCTTCACCGGCAACGACCGCATACACGGCGTCGGCCACGCCAGTTTCACCACCTCGCCTGACGGGAACGAATACTGGATCTATTACCACTCGAAAAAAGATACGGTACACAACTGGGGGCGCGACGTACGCCTGCAACGCTTCGACTTCGACGCCGCGGGCAACCCCCGCTTCGGAGAGCCCGCAGAGCCGGGGCCCTACCCCATGCCCTCGGGGACACCCATACACGCGAACTGACATGTCCGAACTATACGATATTTTCCGGGAACACCCGCACATCTCCACCGACACGCGCGACATCGGGGCTGATTCCATCTTTTTCGCCCTGCGCGGCACGACGTTCGACGGCAACCGCTTCGCGGCGGAGGCGCTGGACAAAGGCGCGGCCTATGCCGTCGTGGACGACCCGGCAGCCGTCACCGACGAGCGTATGGTGCTGGTCGGCGACACGCTCGGGGCGTTGCAGGAGCTGGCACGCGAACACCGCCGCCGGCTGGCGATCCCGATACTCGCCATATCGGGCAGCAACGGCAAGACCACGACCAAGGAACTGGTGAGCCGCGTGCTGGCCGAACGCTTCGAGGTCTACGCCACGCGCGGCAACCTCAACAACCACATCGGCGTGCCGCTCACGCTGCTCGCCATGACCCGCGACACGCAGTTCGGCGTGGTCGAAATGGGAGCCAGCGCCTGCGGCGAGATCGCCCTGCTGGCCTCGATCGCCGAGCCCAACTACGGCATCCTGACCAACATCGGCCGTGCACACCTCGAAGGCTTCGGCGGCCCGGAGGGGGTGCGCCGCGGCAAGGGCGAACTGTTCGACTACCTGGCCGCGAACGGCGGCCGCGCCTTCGTGCCCCGCGAAGACGAGGTGCTGACGAACATGGCCGCCGAACGCGACGGGCTGGCCGCGGAGTATTACAGCGTCACGCTGTCCGACGGCCTCGAAAACCATCTCGAAGGGCTTTACAACCGGTTCAACATCGCCGCGGCCGTGGCCGTCGGGCGTTATTTCGACGTCGCCGACGAGCGCATCCGCCATGCCGTCGGCAGCTATGTCCCCGACAACAACCGCTCGCAGCGCACCGAGACGGGGCGCAACACGCTCATCGTGGACTGTTACAACGCCAACCCGTCGAGCATGCGGGCATCGGTCGCGAATTTCCTCGCCGAGCCGCCCGGCACACGCACCCGCCGCCTGCTGATCCTGGGCGACATGCTCGAACTGGGCGCCTGGTCGGCGGAGGAGCACGCCGCTGTCATCCGCCTCGCAGCACAGGCTCCGCAGACGGAGGTGATGCTCGTCGGACAGGAATTCGCCAAGGCCCGTGCCGACATGGAGCCGCAACCCGCCCGGATCACGCTCTTCGCCGATCGGGAACACCTCATCGCGGCGCTCCGCACACACCCCGTGGACAACGCGCTGGTGCTGATCAAGGGTTCGCGCGGCATCGGACTGGAAAAAGCGGTCGGGGAGCTGTAGCCCCGCCGCCACGACCCGCCGGGCACCAACCCGGTACAGGCACGATACGCAGGAACAAAACGCCGGTAAACGAACCGGAAGGGCACGCCGCACAGGCAAAAAAACACCGACTGAGAACAACCTGAAACCCATAAGCCATGAAACACCTGCTGACAGCCATCCTCCTGCTGGCCTTCGCGCATACCGCCGCCGGCGAAAGGAACGTCTCGCTCGAATGCGATTTCGGAACGCTTTACGGCACGCTGCTCACCCCCGATGCAGGTACGGAAACCGTGGCCGTCATCATCGCCGGTTCGGGGCCCACTCCGCGCAACGGCAATGTAAACAGCTATCTCTACCTGGCGCAGGCGCTCGAAAAGGCAGGCATCGCCTCGCTGCGCTACGACAAACGCGGCATCGGTGCGAGCCGGTTCACGGAACCGGAAAAAATGGCCGACGCCGTACTGGGGGATTTCATCGGCGACGCCGCGGCATGGGCCGACTACCTCGCCGGCGAAGGTTTCCGCCGCGTCGTACTGATCGGCCACAGCGCAGGGGCGCTGATCGCCTTCTGCGCGGCGCAGCAAACCCCGAAAGTCGCCGCCGTCGTTTCGCTGGCCGGCGCCGGCTACCCGCTCGACGAGATACTCCAGTTGCAATTGGCCTCACAACTCCTGCCCGACAACATGGATCTGCTCTTGCAGGCCAACGCGATCACCGCCGCCCTCAAACGGGGCGAACGGGTCGAATCCTGCCCGCCGCAGCTCGAAGCGCTGTTCCACCCTTCGGTACAGACATTCTGGATCTCCAGCCTGCGCTACGACCCGCGCGAGGAGATCCGCAAGGTGCGGGTTCCGATACTCGTCGTGGGCGGGGACAACGACCTGCAGGTGCCGCCCGACAATGCCGAGGCGCTGGCAAAGGCACAGCCCCGGGCCCGGAAGGCAATCATCGCAGGGATGACCCACCCGCTCAAAAAATGCACGGGACGCATGCGCATCGACCAGACGGGAGCCTACGGCGACAGCACGCTACCGATCGACCCCGACCTCGTGGCCGTCGTTACGCAATTCATCCGGGGGCTCTGATTTTTCCCTGCCGGAAAGACAAAACCGGATTATTTTTTTAATTTTGTATAAACCGATTCCGAACCAAACGACATACCGAACCATGAAACTCCTGATCAGCATCGAATACCGTACCCGCTGGGGCGAACAGCTCGTCATGCGGATCGGCAAACGGCGCATTGCGCTGCAATACGCCGACGGAGGCGTCTGGACAGGCGCCATCGAACGCTATACCCAGAGTGAAGATACCGAATACCGCTATGAAATCGAACGCGACGGCGCGTGCATCCGCAGCGAATGGAGGCCGCACACGCTGCGGCTCCCCGCCCGGGAGGGGGTGCGCACGCTGCGCATCCGCGACCGCTGGCAGGAGATGCCCTCCGACACGCCGTTCTACTCCTCGGCATTCACCCGGGGCATCTTCGGCCGCGGGAAAACCGGCAGTCCGAAGAAGGCTACAGGCAACATCACGCTGCGCGTCGTGCTGCCCACCCTGCGGCCGGACGAAACGCTCGCCGTCGCCGGCAGCGGCCGTGAACTGGGCGACTGGAAACGAATCGTCCCGATGGACGACAGCCGCTTCCCGGAATGGGAACTCACGCTGCATACCGCGCACCGGTTCGAATACAAATTCCTGATCGCCGACCGCAAGACCCTCACCCCCATCCTGTGGGAGGAGGGTGCCAACCGCACCTGGGGCGAGCTGCCCGGCGCCGGCGAACACGCCCTCGACGCCGCGGCATCCCCGCGTTTCCCCGAGCGCAGGTGGCGGGGCGCCGGGACGGCGATCCCGGTCTTCTCGCTCCGTACGGAAGAGGATTTCGGCGTCGGTGAGTTCTACGACCTGAAACGGCTCATCGACTGGGCGGCCGCCACCGGGCAGTGCGTCATCCAGGTACTGCCGATCAACGATACCACCATGACCGGTACATGGGAAGACTCCTACCCCTACAACGCCAATTCGACCTTCGCCCTGCACCCGCAGTTCATCCGGCTGCCCGCCGCGGGCGTCGTGGAGGACGACGAGTACCGCACCCTGCGCAGCGAACTGAACGCCCTCCCCGAAATAGACTACGAACGGGTCAACCGGCACAAACTGCGGCTGCTCCGCCGGGCGTTCGAACGCCACGGAACCCGCACTGCGGCACGCCGCGACTACAAGGCCTTCATCGCCGCCAACAGACACTGGCTCATCCCCTATGCCGCCTTCTGCACGCTGCGCGACGAAACGGGCACGCCCGACTTCACCCGCTGGGGCGGTTTCGCCCGCTATGACCGCAAAGCCGTCGACGCCTATTGCCGCAGCCACAGCCGCGACATCGCATTCCACTGCTATGTCCAATACCACCTGCATACGCAACTGTCCGAGGTCTGCGCCTACGCCCGCGACCACGGCATCGTCCTCAAGGGCGACCTGCCCATCGGCATCAGCCGCACGAGCGTCGACGCATGGCTCTACCCGCACCTGTTCCACATGGACTCACAGGCCGGGGCTCCGCCCGACGCATTCTCGGCCGTCGGCCAGAACTGGGGATTCCCGACTTACAACTGGGAACGTATGGCACGCGACGGCTACGCCTGGTGGCGGGCACGCATGGCCAAGATGGCCGAATACTTCGACGCCTTCCGCATCGACCACATCCTCGGGTTCTTCCGCATCTGGGAGATTCCCACGCATGCCGTACACGGGTTGCTGGGCTATTTCAACCCCGCCCTGCCCTATTCCGCAGATGAACTGCGCGGCATGGGCTTCGACACGCAGGGCGGACGCTACACCACCCCGGCGCCCGACGAGCACACGCTCGGGGAACTGTTCGGCGACCTGGCCGGCGAAGTCCGCGCCACCTGCATGAAGGAGGGGCGGTTACTGCCCGCCTATGCCACCCAGCGCAAGGTCGCAGCCCGCTTCCCGGGCGACGACGAACGCCAGACCCGGCTGCGGGAAGGGCTCATGGCATTGCTCGACGACGTGCTCTTCATCGAAGACCCGCGCCGCAAGGGCTATTTCCACCCCCGCATCGCCCCCCACTCGACACATGCCTACCGCCGGCTCGACGGAGAGCGCCGCGCGACCTTCGACCGGCTCTATACCGACTTCTTCTACCACCGGCACAACCGTTTCTGGCAGGAATCCGCCCTGCGCAAGCTCCCGGTACTCCTCTCGGCGACCGAGATGCTGACCTGCGGCGAAGACCTGGGGATGATCCCCGACAGCGTCCCCGAAACGATGCACGAACTGCAAATCCTCTCGCTCGAAATCCAGCGCATGCCCAAGACGCCGGGGGAACTCTTCGCCGACCCGGCGCACTACCCCTATTTCTCGGTCTGCACCACTTCGACGCACGACATGAACCCGCTGCGGGCCTGGTGGGAGGAAGACCGCGAACTCACGGCGCGCTTCTACCACGAAGCACTCGGCATCGGGGGCGACGTTCCCTATTTCTGCGAGCCGTGGATATGCCGGCGCATCCTCGACATGCACCTCAATTCCCCGGCGATGCTCACCATCCTGCCGTTACAGGACTGGCTTTCGACCGACGGGGAGCTGCGCTACCCCGACCCGGCCAAGGAACGCATCAACGTCCCGTCCATCCCCCGCTACCACTGGCGCTACCGGATGCACCTCCCGCTCGAGGAGTTGCTCCGCAAGGAGACCTTCAACGAATCGCTGCACGACATGATCGCCTGCAGCGGGCGCCGCTGACAGGCGTACTGCGGCACCGCCGCTCCCGGCTACAAAAAAGGGGTACCCCGGATTCTCGGGGTACCCCTTTTTATCATGCAGCCGCGACGAAGGCTCAGCCATTCCCCTCCAACCACTTTAGGAAGTCGTCGACCCGCGACCTGCTCACCACCATCTCGAACTCCGGACGCGGTCGTGCCGTGATTTTCAGCCGGTTGCCCAGGTATTTCACGATACTGACGATCGCCGGCATGGCGATCATGCAGCCGCGCGATATGCGGAAAAACCGCCCGGGATCCAGTTCGTCCGAAAGGACGTCGAGCGACTGATCCACAACATAGCGGTTGTTGTCGCTCGTGACAAGGTAGGTGTTTTTCTCTTCCGAGTAGAAATAGGCGATGTCGGTGGTTTGTACCGGAACGATCCGGTCGTTGAAACGCACGACATAGCGCTGTTTGTATTCGCGCGGGCTGCGGATCGCGTTCAGCAATACGTCGGGGTCGATACCCCCGCTCCGCACCCGGCAGCGCTCCACGGCACGCCGCAGCGCCGCGGGGTCGATCGGTTTGAGCAGGTAGTCGATGCTGTTGACCTCGAACGCCCGCACGGCGTAATTGTCATATGCGGTGGTCATGATGACCCGCGCCGTCACGTCCGCCTGGCGGAATATCTCGAAGCAATCCCCGTCGGAGAGCTCCACGTCCATGAAAATCACATCGGCACTGTTCCCCGGCGTGCGCAGCCAGAGCACCGTCTCCCTGACCGAGCCGGTCGTCCCGACGATCCGTACGTCGGGAAAATGCTGGGTCAGCGCTCGCGCCAGGTTTGCCTGGGCCATCATTTCGTCTTCTACGATCAGTACGTTCATATTACAGCAACGGTAAGGTGACACAATATTCGGTATCGGTACGGCGTATCCCGATCGGGATGCCCGACAGGTCGAGGTATTGCTGGCGGATGTAGTTCAGCCCCACACGGGTCGAGGTAGTGCCGGACACTTTCAGCTGAAGGTTGTTCGACACCGTCACGGCTCCGGCCCCGGCGACGATGCGGATCACCAGCGGCCGGTCGGCCCCCACCGAGTTATGCTTGATGGCGTTTTCGATCAGCAGCTGCACCGAGCAGGGCAGGACATGGCGGTTCATGGCCTCGTCCGGAATGTCGGTCTCCACGCGAAACCCCTCGGGGAAACGCACCTGCAACAGGTCGACGTACATCCCCACGAAAGCCATCTCCTCGCGCAGGCGCACGAGCGTCTCCTCCTCGTTCTGGAGCATGTAACGGTAGATGCCCGCCAGTTTATGGATGTAGGCGCTGGCCTGCTCCGTGCGCTGCTCGCAGACCAGGCAGTCGAGGATATTGAGCGAGTTGAACAGGAAATGGGGGTTGACCTGCTGTTTGAGTTTCATGTAACGGAACTGCGCCTGGTGCGCCTTGCCGCGCTCGGCACGCAGCACGGCACGTGCGACCAGGGCGTAATCAACCATAAATACGACCGAATAGAGGGTCACCTCGACCAGCAGGGTGACGATCCACAGTTGCAGGAACTCCCGTGCGGAGAACGAGCGGTCGAAGGCGAACGGCAGGTGCAACCCCGTAATGAGCGCCACGCAGGCCGACGTGAGCAGCACGAACAGGAGGAACGCCGCGATTTCGGCGATCAGACCGTGCCGGGTTTCACGCCTGCGCGTATGCCGGACATAGATGATATTGACGCACAGCAGGATAATCAGTGCCGCGGAATTGGAAGCCAGCAAGTCGGCCATGTGGTAGAGGCGGTCTGAGGAAAAGGAGGGCGAGGCGAAAAGCTCGACATAGGCCAGCCTCAGCACGAAAATCACCCCCACGGCCAGCAGCAGCAACCCGATGCGGGGCGTCCAGGCCGAGGAGCGGCTCGCCGTGTCGTCGCCGCGGCGGAACAACTTGGTGAACCACACGATGCTCCAGCCCAGAATCTCGGTGGTTATGAAGGTCGAGACGGCATGCACCACGGGCGGGGCGTGCAATAACAGCTCGATCAGCTGCGCACCGCCCGTACCCAGTAGGTAGCCGATCACGTTGACGACGATCACGCTGGCAGCGGTGAACTCCACGTTCAGGCCGCGTTTGAGGCAGATCAGCACGATCAGCACGATCGTCAGCAGCGTCAGCACCAACTCGTCGTTGATCCCCGCCAGATGGCATGAAAGGGCGACCACGGCATGGAGCACGGCGAACAGGTGGATAATTCCGGACACTTTGAGCGATCGCATATAGGCTGACTGAGGCTGTATTAAGTATATACGGGTTTCGTTTATTTATGAATAAAGGTAGTGTTTTTCCGCGTAAATTCCAAATCGTCCCCCGCGGGCTACCGTTCGTCGTAAAAATCCGCCCGTTCATCCGGCTGAACCTTCCGTTCGTCGCCCTGCGGTTCGCCGTCCGGATTTTTTTATTAAAATTTGTATAACCTGAAAACCAACCGAAAAACCGAAATGACCAAGCCTAAACTCTCATTTTGGCAGATTTGGAACCTCAGCTTCGGCTTCCTCGGCGTGCAGATCGGATATTCGCTCCAGAATTCCAACACGTCGAGCATCTTCGAATCGCTGGGGGCAGACGTCAGCCACCTGAGCTACTTCTGGCTGGCGGCACCGCTGGCCGGCATGATCGTCCAGCCCATCGTGGGGCTTTTTTCCGACGGCACCTGGACGCGCTGGGGCCGCCGCATCCCCTACATCCTGGGCGGGTCGCTGATCTCGGCGCTGGCGCTGGTGCTCATGCCCAACTGCCCCAAACTGCTCGCCTTCGCCCCGCTCGCCATGGGGGCTTTCATCCTGCTGTTCATGGATTTGTCGTTCAACGTCACGATGCAGCCCTTCCGGGCGCTGGTGGCCGACATGCTCGACGATTCGCAGAAGACACAGGGCTACGTGGTACAAACCTTCCTGATAAACCTCGGTGCGGTCGTCGGCGCTATCCTGCCGCTCGTCATGACATGGCTCGGCGTGTCGGACGAGGCCGCTCCGGGGCATGTTTCGCCGCACATCGCCTACTCCTACTATGCCGGGGGCGCGATCCTGCTGCTCACGGTGCTCGTCACCTCGTTCAAGACACGGGAATATCCGCCCGGGGAGTTCGCCCGCTACAACAACCTCTCCGAGGAGGACGCCAAACCGGTGAGCTTCGTCGGCCTCATGCGCAACGTCCCCGGCGTGATGGTGCGGCTGGGCGTCACGCAGTTCTTCTCGTGGGCGGCGCTCTTCCTGATGTGGACTTACCTCAAACCCGCCATCACGGGTGTAGTCACCGACCATGCCACGGGCGAAGTGCTCTCGGCCGGCGCCACGCAGACATGGGTCGGCGTGCTCAACGGCACCTACCCCATCCCCGCCTGCATCGCCGCCCTGTTCCTCGGGCGCGTCGCCGCGCGCTACGGCAACAAACCCGTCTACGCGGCCTGCCTGCTCGCCGGGGCGCTGGGCTTAGCGGGGTTGTGCCTGCTGCACGACCAGTACGCGCTGATGCTCCCGATGGTGGGGATCGGCATCGCCTGGGCGGGCATCCTCGCCATGCCCTACGCCATCCTGTCGCGCGCAGTCGAGCCACGCCGCATGGGCGTATACATGGGTATCTTCAATTTCACGATCACCGTCCCCCAGATCGTCATCGGACTGACCGGCGGTGCCATCGTCAAGTACTGCTTCGCCTCCGACGCGGCCGACATGCTGGCGCTCGCCGGGGTCTTCATGCTGCTGGCCGCCGTGTCGGTCTTCCTGGTCAAAGAACACAAGGCCCAATGACCTACAATCCATAAAATCAACTTATAAACTAACCAAAATTCTTATGAAACGATTTTTAACTATGTGTGCGGGTATCTTGCTCATATGTCAATTTACCCCCCCCCTCACGCTGGCGCAAAACGCTGGTTATGAGGTAAAAGGCGTAGTTGTCGACAAGTCCGGGATGCCGATCCTGGGCGCTACCGTCGTCGAAAAGGGCACGACCAACGGTGTCTCGACGGGCATCGACGGCGACTATGCCATCCGCGCCGCCGGCCCCGAGTCGGTCATCGAGGTCAGCTATGTCGGTTACAAGACCGTCAGCCTGGTGGCCAGTTCGTCGCTGCTGGCGCACCTCACGCTCGAAGAGGATGCCATGGGTATCGACGACGTGGTGGTGATCGGCTACGGTACGGTCAAGAAGAACGACATGACCGGTTCGGTCGTGGCGATCAAGGCCGAAGAGTTCAACCGCGGCGCCGTGGTCTCCACACAGGACATGCTCAAGGGTAAGGTTCCGGGCGTGCATATCATCCCCGGCGACGGAGGCCCCGGATCGAGCGCCACCATCCGCGTGCGCGGTGCGGCTTCGCTCAACGCCTCGAACGACCCGCTGATCGTGATCGACGGGGTGCCCATCGCAGTCGACGGCGGCAAGGGTATGGCCAACCCGCTGGAGACGATCAACCCCAACGACATCGAATCCTTCACCGTGCTCAAGGACGCTTCGGCGGCGGCCATCTACGGTTCGCGCGCCTCGAACGGCGTCATCCTCGTCACCACCAAGAAGGGGCGCGGCAACACGCCCCGCGTATCGTACAGCGGCAGCGTGAGCGTCCAGACCAACTCCGACGAGCTGCCCGTGATGTCGCCCGGCGAGTTCCGCACCTACATCGACCAGGTATACCCCGCAGGTACGACCACGGGCGACAAGGTGCAGTCGATGCTCGGCGACAAGAACACCAACTGGCAGGACTTGGTCTTCCGCACCGCCATTTCGCATGACCACAACGTCAGCCTGATCGGCAACATCAACGATAGGATGCCCTACCGCGCATCGGTGGGCTACACCAACCAGCAGGGTACGCTCGAAACATCGAAATACGAACGCGGGACGCTCGACCTGAGCCTCTCGCCCAACTTCTTCGACAAGCACCTCACGGTCAACCTCAACGCCAAGGGCGTCATCACGTCGCAGCGCTACGCCTCGGGCGGCGTGGTGGGTTCGGCGGCCTTCTTCAACCCCACGATCGACCCCTATTTCCGCAACGACGACGGTTCGATCGACTACACGACCACCAACGGATACTGGAACTACGGATCGGGCCGCGGCGAGGACTTCACGCCCAACACCCTGCTGGGCGCAGGCCCGCTCTCGCAGCTCTACGACCGCGACAATACGGCGCGTGCCAAGCGTTTCATCGGCAACGCCCAGATCGACTATAAGGTTCACGGCTTCGAGGCGCTGCGCTTCAACCTCAACCTCGGCCTCGACGTATCGAGCGCCAAGACCTACGACGGCGTGAACCCCGGCTCGTTCCAGGCATACACCGACACCGAGGCCCGCGGCTGGGGACAGTATTCGTGGACGACGAACTTCCGCCGCAACCAGCTGCTCGAATTCTACGCCAACTTCAATAAGGAGTGGGGCATCCACCACCTCGACGTGATGGCCGGTTATTCGTGGCAGCATTTCTACAGCTCCGACCACTCGGTATCCTATTTCAACGAGACGCACGAGCAGAAGGGCGAGGATTCGCGCTACCCGTTCAACCGCCAGGAGAATTATCTGCTCTCGTTCTACGGACGCCTGAACTATTCGATCGCCTCGAAATACCTCTTCTCCTTCACACTGCGTGACGACGCCTCATCGCGTTTCTCGAAGGATACCCGCTGGGGCCTCTTCCCTTCGGGCGCCTTTGCGTGGAACATCGCCGAGGAGAATTTCCTGAAGGATTCGCGTGCCGTCTCGGCCCTCAAGCTGCGCGTCAGCGTGGGGCAGACCGGGCAGCAGGAGATCGGCTCCAATTATCCCTACCTGGCGCGTTACTACATGTCGACCGACGTCTATAAGACCTATTACATGGGCAGCGCCGGGCACATGTTCTACCTCACGCCGGGCGCCTACGACCCCAACATCAAATGGGAGACCACGACGACCTACAACGTCGGCCTCGACTTCGGGTTCCTCGGCGGCCGCATCAACGGTAGCGTCGACTGGTACCTGCGCCAGACGGACGACCTTCTGAACAGCGTCATCACCCCCATGGGCTCTAACTTCGGCAACACAGTGCTCACCAACATCGGCTCGATGGAGAACAAGGGCGTGGAATTCAACCTGAATTTCATCCCCGTGCAGACCAAGGACTGGAACCTCACGGTCGGCTTCAACGGCACGTTCCAGCACACCGAGTTCACCAAGCTCAACAACACCGACGACCCCGACTACAACATCCAGACGGGAAGCATCACCAAGGGCACGGGCAACCTGCTCCAGATCCACAAGGTAGGCTATGCGCCCTACACTTTCTACTGTTTCCAGCAGGTATACGACCACGACGGCAATCCGATCCAGAACGCGCTGGTCGACCGTGACAAGGACGGCAAGATCACGCAGGCCGACCGCTACGTGACCGACAAGAGCCCCAACCCCGACTTCTTCTACGGCATCAGCCTCAAGCTGAGCTACAAGAACTGGGACTTCGGCTTCAACGGCCACGGTTCGGCGGGCAACTGGGTCTTCAACGACTTCGCCTCGGCCAACTCGACGTCCAACATCGACATCAACGCCGGCAACCTGCCCAACTTCGCACGGCTGGTCAAGAAGACCGGCTTTACGAAGGCCAACAGCGGCGAGCAGTGGTATTCGGACATGTTCCTCGAAAACGCTTCGTTCTTCCGCATGGACGACATCAACCTCGGGTACACGTTCAACAAGATTGGCAACTGGAAGGGCTCGATGCGCGTCGCCTTCGGCGTGCAGAACGTATTCGTCATCACCGATTACAGCGGCGTAGACCCCGAAATACCGGGCGTCAACGGCATCGACGGCTCGATCTGGCCGCGCCCGCGCACCTATTCGCTGCGTCTGAATGTAAACTTCTAAAAACGAACGAACCATGAAAATCGACATAAAACATTTCGCCTTGGCGGCGGCAGGCGCAACGATGCTGCTCACTTCGTGCATCGGGGATCTCGACACCCTGCCCCTCAACCCGTCCGACTCGACCTCGGAGACCGTCTACGGGAAAGACGAGAACGGCTACCTGGCCGGGCTCACCAAACTCTATTTCAATTTCGTCTCGAACGACACCACCGACCTGCAGGTCAGCGACGGCGGCGCCTCGGAGCTCATCCGCGCATTCTGGACGATCCAGGAGGTTACGGCCGACGCCTGCAAATGCGCCTGGGAGAACGACGCCTGGGTTCGCGCCATGAATACCGACACGTGGTCCGACGCCGACAACGACGCGACCTACGCCGTCTACGTACGTACGTTGCAGGGCATCGCCTACGTGAACGAGTACCTGCGCCAGACCGCCTCGGACAAACTCTCCGACCGCGGCGTGAGCAGCGAACTGGCCGCCAGGATCCAGAGCTTCCGTGCCGAGGCCCGTTTCCTGCGCGCCTATTTCTACTGGATCGCCCTCGACGTGTTCGGCGACGTGCCGTTTACGACCGAGACCTCGCCCTTCGGCGGCGGTGTGAACCCCAAACAGGCCTCGCGCAAGGATGTCTTTGACTACTGCATCTCGGAGCTGACCGACCTGGCTTCGGACGAAAGCGCGATGCCTGCCGCACGCTCGAACTACCCGCGTGCCGACAAGGGTGCGGTCAACGGCCTGCTGGCCCGCATGTACCTCAATGCCGAGGTTTATGCCGGCACCCCGATGTGGACGGAGGCCAAATCCGCCTGCGAAGCGATCTTCGGCATGGGCTACTCGCTCTGCCCGGAGTATTCCGACCTCTTCCGCGGCGACAACGGCGAGAACGCCGACGCCCTGAAGGAGATCATCTTCGGCGTGGCATACGACGCCGAGCAGACGCAATCCTACGGCGGCACGTCGTACCTAACGCTGGCAGCCATCGCCGCCACCGACGTGACGGCCGAACAGAAGATCAACGGCGTGAACAACGGCTGGGCCGGCATCCGCGTACCCTACGAATACGTGCAGAAATATTTCAACGCCCGCAACGCGGACTACACCACGGGCGAATATACGGTCAGTGACAAACGCGGCGGAATGTTCTACATCAAAGGCCGCCAGGAGTCGATGAACGATGCGCTCTATGTCTTCCTCAACGGGTGGACTTGCCTCAAGTTCAACAATATCCCCCACGACATGACCAACGACGAATTCCTTGCCACGGCTGCATCGAAGGCATACAGCGACATCGACTTCCCGATGATCCGCCTGGGCGAGATCTACCTGATCTACGCCGAGGCCTGCATGAACCTGGGACAGGCCAACACCGCGCTGCCGAAGCTCAAGGAGCTGACCGACCGCGCCGGGGTATCGGCCCCCTCGTCGGTCACGGCCGACTACCTGCTCGAGGAGCGTGCCCGCGAGCTGATGTGGGAGGGGCACCGCCGCACCGACCTGATCCGCTACGGCAAGTTCACCACCCCGTCGTTCCTCTGGACATACAAGGGCGGCACCTTCACCGGACAGGGGTTCGATGATTACATGAAAATCTTTGCCATCCCTTCGTCGGAGCTCGCTTCCAACCCCGAACTGCACCAGAATCCCGGCTACGGAAACGCAACCGATAAATAACCAACCCTAAAAATCGTACGACTATGAAAATTACACGATATGCGATGATGCTGGCGGCTGCGACGGGGCTCCTCTCCGCCTGCCAAAAGCTCGACGAGGTAAAGGCCTACGACCCCGACAAGGTCGTGGCGCCCGTGCTGCATGCGCTGCCCGGGGAGATCGTCATTACGCCCGACAACATGGGCTCGACGCAGACCTTCACCTGGGACGCCGCCGACTTCGGCGTCCGCACCCAGATCAACTACTCGATCGAAGCCTCGTACAACGACGGTGCGAAACTGGTGCTCTTCACGGGAATGAACGGCACCTCGTCGGAACAGACCTATGAAAGCCTCAACAACATCCTTGCGCTGTCCGTGGAAGACGGCGGCCTGGGGGTTCCCTCGGGCGAACCTACGGACGTGGATTTCTACATCAGTGCCACGATCGGCACCGACTTCGAGAAATTCTACTCCGCCCCCGCCACCGTCCGCATGACCGTGACGACGGCCGAGCGTACCTACCCCCAGGTCTGGGTAATCGGCGATTACTGCGGCTGGAATTTCGACAACGCACAGGGACTGTTCTGTTTCTCCGGCGACGAGGTCACCTACGAAGCTATCGTTGACTTGGGCGAAAAAGCCGCCAACGGCTTTAAACTGAGCGGTGAAGCCGGTTGGAACGATGCCTGCAACTGGGGCACCGACGGTGATGCTGCGGCTCCGGAAACGGAAGCCCCGTCGATCACGCTGATCTCCAGCGGCGGTTCCGGAAACATCATGGTCTTTTCCAAGCGCTTCTACCGCTTCGTATTCGACCGTTCGACATTAACGTTAAGCAACAAGCTGTCGTTCAACTCGATGGGTATTATCGGCGATGCCACCCCGGGCGGCTGGGACACCGACACGGAGATGAATTTCGACACCCAAAAACAGCGTTTCTGGGTCGACGTCACACTGACCGCCGGGGAATTCAAATTCCGTGCGGACAACGACTGGGCGATAAACTTCGGCGGGGCGGACGGACGCCTTTCGCAGAACGGCGACAACATCAAGGCCACGGCGGGCAACTACCGCGTATACGCAACCCTGAACAACTCTGCGGAGATCACCTACGAACTCAATGCCGGCGACTACGGCACGGGCGGCGGCGAAGAACCCGACCCGGGGCCGGAAAAGGCCGACTGGTACATCCACGGCCAGACCGTCGCAACCCCCGACTGGGGCCCGACGGCCATGGAGAGCGCCAGCTCGAACATCGTGGCCTACAAGGCCGCAGGGGTCGAGGTAGCCGCCAACTCGGAATTCCTCTTCAAGAGCGGCGACGAGTCGCAGTGGATCGGGGCCGACGCCGCATTCGCCGGCAGCAGCCCCTACACCTGCACGATCGGCTCGGCCTTCAAGGTTTCCGCCGACAAGGTCAATGCCGTGATCGCCGAAGCCGGCACGTACGACTACTGGCTGCTGCCCGAGGCGGGACGCGCCTACGTGATGGCCGCAGGCGCCAAGCCCGAGCTGGTCGCCGACACATGGGGACTGGTCGGCAACATCACCGGATGGGGTGACCTGGGCGACTTCTCCATGAGCGAGGAGGGCGCCTACCTCGTTCGCAAAGGCGTAGCCCTGACCACCGCCAGCGAATTCAAGATCCGCTTCAACAACGCCTGGGACGACTCCAAGAACTACGGCACGGCGTCGGGCGGTGCGGTCGACATCAACAAGGCCGTCGACATCATCACCAGCGGCGGTTCGCAGAACATGAAAGTCCAGCTCGACGGCACCTACGACATCTATTTCGACCTCGCGAATTCGCAGATATACATCATGTCCGAGGGCAAGACCCCGGCAGAGGCCGAATAACGGCCACCCTTTCACGGGACGGCACACAGAGGTTGCCGTCCCGTTTCTGGCCTGCCGTCCCTGACCGGACGGCAGGCCCCGAAACGAACTTTAACCGAGATTCCGCTATGAAAAAATTTCTTTTCCTGCTGCTGGCACTCGTACTTTCCGTATCCGTGTCGTGCAGCGACGACAAGACCGGCGATACCGGCGGCAGCATGCTCTCCGTGACCCCCACGGAGATAGAATTCGAAGCCGCAGGCGGCAGCCGGCTGCTCGACCTGCGCACCGATGCGGGCGCGTGGTCGCTGACGCAGAGCGACAATACCGCATGGTGCACACCGGCCCTCACATCGGGCAAAACCTCCACGTCGTTCGCGGTCACGGCGACCGCAAACGAGTCGTCGAAACGCTCCGCGACGCTTACCTTCACCGCCCCGGGCTGCGATCCGGTCGTCGTCACCGTGACACAGAGCGGCGATGCCTCCCAGGATTTCGAGGGCGAGCAGGTCGTCGCCCAGCCCGATGCGTGGGACAACCGCAAACGCGCCGACATAAGCTACCAGCTGCTGGTATACAGCTTCGCCGACGGCAACGGCGACAAGGTGGGCGACCTGCCGGGGCTGACCCGGCGGCTCGACTACATCGACGCACTCGGCGCCTCGGCCGTATGGCTCTCGCCGATCCATCCGGCGGCTTCGTACCACGGCTACGACGTGCTCGACTACGAGGCGGTCAACCCTGCCTTCGGGACGGACGCCGACCTGAGGGCATTCATCGACGCGGCCCATGCCCGCGGCATCCGGGTCTACCTGGATTACGTGCTCAACCATACAGGCAAAGACCACCCGTGGTTCAAATCGGCCGCCGCGTCCGAAGGGAGTCCTTACCGTGACCGCTATATCTTCTCCGAAGACCCGCAGGCCGACATCGCGGCCGGGCGGATCGACCAGATCGCCACGGAAGGCGCCGCAGGCTACGATGCCGGACAATGGTTCTCGACCGACACGGGGGCGGGTGCCGCCGGGCGCTTCAAGTTCGTACTCGACTGGACAAATGCCGACAGCCCGACGGTGACCGTTACCGAAACAACCGACGCCGCGGACGCGGACAACACGCAGGGCGGCCCGGACGACAAGTACCTCTATTTCGGCAACGGCACGAGCAAACGCTTCTACGCCAGGGGCGGCAACAGTTACGAACTGACGCTCGACTTCGATTCCGACTGGGGATTCCTCGTCCGCACCTCGACCACGTCGTGGGCCGCAGGCACCAAATACGACGCCCCGGACAACCGGACGATCATCCGGTTCGGGGAGCCCTTCACCCTGATGTCGAACCGCTCGGCCGACCCGGCCAACGTGCAGTTCTCGCTGCCGACGATGTACCATTCGCACTTCTGGACGGCGGCATTCGCCGACCTCAACTACGGCAAAGCTGCCGAGGCCGAGCAGTCCGGGGCGTTCAAGGCCGTCGCCGAAGCGGCTGACAAGTGGGTACGCATGGGCGTGGACGGGTTCCGCCTCGATGCCGTGAAGCACATCTACCACAACGCCTACAACGACGAGAACCCCACGTTCCTCAAGAAATTCTACGACCGCATGAACGAGAGCTACAAGGCCGCCGGCGGAGAGGGCGATTTCTACATGGTGGGCGAGATGCTCGACGAAGCGGACAAGGCGGCACCCTATTACCGGGGGCTGCCGGCACTGTTCGAATTCACGTTCTGGTACAAGCTCAAATGGGCGCTGCAAAACGGCATCGGATGCTATTTCGTCAAGGACATCCTCGACGTGCAGCCCCTCTACGCACAGTACCGCAGCGATTACATCGAAGCCACGAAACTTTCGAACCACGACGAGGATCGCACGGGCTCCGACCTGGGGCAGTCCGTCGAAAAGATGAAGGTGGCGGCCGCCGTACTGCTCACGGCGCAGGGCGCACCCTACATTTACCAGGGCGAAGAGCTCGGGTACTGGGGCACCAAATCCAACGGCGACGAATATGTCCGCACCCCGATCCTGTGGGACAAGGCGGGCAACGAACTGGCTTCGGGAAGCCTCTCGGGCAAGATCGACATGCAGATGCTGACCGCAGCAATCTCGGTCGAGGCGCAGGCCGACGACGACGGTTCGCTGCTCAACCTCTACCGCACGTTCGCCCGGCTGCGCAACACCTATCCCGTGCTGGCGCAGGGCAAGATGGTCAAACACCCGGTCTACAACGACGGCAACACCTCGCAGCAATCCATCGCGGCCTGGTACCGCGAACTGGACGGCGAACGGATGCTCGTCGTGCACAACTTCGGCCAGGAGACACAGATACTGACCCTTACCGACCAACCGGACAAGGCTGTAGGCGTCTCAGGTGAAGTGAAGCTCCAGCGCGGCGACGCTTCGTCGAAACTGCTCATGGGCGCCTGGTCGTCGGTGGTATTCACGCTCTAAACGACACGCCATGAAACGGTTGCCCGCATTACTTCTCGCAATGGTACTGGTTGCCTGCGGCACACGGCCGCAGCAACCGGCCGCCCACCCCGACTGGAGTTACAACTCGGTCGTCTACGAAATGAACGTGCGCCAGTACACCCCCGAAGGGACGCTGGCGGCGGCCGCACGCCACCTGCCCCGGCTCAGAGAACTGGGCGTGGACATCGTCTGGCTGATGCCCGTCTACCCCATCGGCGTCAAGGAGCGCAAGGGAACCCTCGGCTCGTACTACGCCATCTCCGACTACGAAGCCGTCAACCCCGAATTCGGCACGCTGGAGGATTTCGACCGGTTCCTGGCCGAAGCCCACAGACTCGGGCTGCGCGTGATCCTGGACTGGGTGGCCAACCACACCTCGCCCGATGCCCGCTGGATCGAGGAGCGCCCGGCCGACTGGTATGTACGTGACTCGCTGGGCAACACCATCGTGCAGTACGACTGGACGGACATCGCCAAGCTCGACTACGGCAACGCGGACATGCGTGCCGCAATGGCGGCCGCCATGCGTTTCTGGCTCAACCGCGGCATCGACGGATTCCGCTGCGACATGGCGTGCGAGGTACCCATCGACTTCTGGCAGCAGACGCTGCCCGCACTGCGGAAGGAGTACCCCGGCATCTACCTGCTCGCCGAGGGCGAAGCCCCCGCATTGCACGACGGGGCGTTCGACGCCTCGTATGCGTGGGAACTGCACCACCTGCTGAACGACATCGCACAGGGACGCAAAAGCGCCGCAGACCTGCGTGCCTACGTCGCCAGAGACTCCGCTGCCATGCCGCGCGAGGCGTTCCGCCTGATGTTCACCTCGAACCACGACGAAAACTCGTGGGCCGGGACGGAATTCGAGCGCATGGGCGACGCGGCACGCGTGATGGCGTTGCTGACCTTCACGCTGCCCAACGGGCAGCCGCTCGTCTATACCGGACAGGAGATGGGGTTCGACCACCGCTTCGAGTTCTTCGAGAAAGACCCCGTCCCCGCGTGGGAACATAACGGGTTTACGGATTTCTACACCGCACTGATCCGGCTGCGCCACGAGAACCCGGCGCTCGCGGCCGGAGAACGCGGCGGGCAGGCCGCATACCCGCTCGGAGAACGAACACCCGACGGCCTGATGCTGTTTTCCCGCACGGCCGGCGGCAACGAGGTGACAGTCGCTGCGAACCTCAGTGCGGAGGAGGTCGCATTCGACCTGCCGTTCGAGGGCTCGTGCCGCGAGTTCTTCACCGGGAAGGAATACACGGGCGGCATCCGCACCGTGCTTCCCGCATGGCAGTGGCTGGTCTTCGCACAAGACAGGAGATAAGGGTTGCGGACATGCGCCGGGGATGCGCGGAAACAGCGCCGGGAACCCGATAGCACCCGACAGGAATAGACAGTAAACCATCCGAGAAGCACGGGGATGCGCATGAGAAGCACAAGGATGCCCCGGGCGAAACGGGAATCGCTGGAAACCGATTTTTTGCTAACTTTACAAACGACGATATTTTGAACCGATTTTTCATGACACTCGCAGCAGCCGGACTGCTCTCCTGCACAGGGACAGGACAGTCCGCATTCGACCCCGCCTCGGTGGCAGACGCCTCGGGCGAGGTTACCCGCGTCGAACCCCTCTCGTGGTGGACGGGAATGCAGACCCCGCTCCAGTTGCTCGTCAACGGGGCCGGCATCGCGGCATACGACGTCCGCATCGAAGGCGGACAGGGCGTCGGGGTGAAGGCCCGCCACAAAGCCGACAGTCCCAATTATCTATTCGTGGATGTGGAGGTGAAACCCGACGCGGAGCCGGGCACCTACTACCTCGTATTCTCGCAGGGGGAACGGCAGTTCAAGGTTCCCTATGAGATCGCGGCACGCGCCGAAGGCTCGGCCGCACGCAAGAGTTTCACCACGGCCGACATGATCTACCTCCTGATGCCCGACCGCTTCGCCAACGGCGATGCGTCGAACGACTCGACGCCCCACACGCGGGAGCGCGCCGACCGCAGCGCCTTCTTCGGCCGCCACGGGGGCGACCTGCAGGGGATAATCGACCACCTGGATTACATCGCAGGGCTGGGCGCCACGGCCGTATGGCCCACGCCGCTGCTGCTGGACGACGAACCCGAAGGTTCGTACCACGGCTACGCCTGCGGCGACTACTACCGCATAGACCCCCGGTTCGGCTCGAACGAACTGTATAGGGAGTTCGTCGGCAAAGCCCACGAGCACGGGCTGAAGGTGATTATGGACATCGTCACCAACCACTGCGGCACGGGCCACTGGTGGATGAAAGACCTGCCTTTCAGGGACTGGATACACCAGTTCCCCGAATACACCGGGACGAACGTCTGCTTCTCGACGAACATGGATCCCAACGCTTCGCGCTACGACCTCGACCTGCAGGAGAGCGGCTGGTTCGTGCCGTCGATGCCCGACATGAACCTCGACAATCCCTACGTGCTGCAATATTTCAAGCAATGGGCCGTGTGGTGGATCGAGTATGCCGGCCTGGACGGGTTCCGCGTCGACACCTACCCCTACAACGAAAAGGTGCCGATGAGCGAGTGGTGCGCGGCCGTACGCAGGGAATACCCCGGTTTCAACATCGTGGGAGAATGCTGGACGTCGTCGATCCCCCAACTGGCATACTGGCAGGGCGGCAATCCCAACAAGGACGGCTTTGACTCGCACCTGCCGTCGATCATGGATTTCCCGCTGCAGGAGGCCATCTGCCGGGCGCTGCCCACCGACTCGCTCCGCTGGGGCGAGGGCATGACGCGCGTCTACGACTGCCTGTCGCACGATTTCGTCTACCATGACCTGTCGAAAATGATGATCTTCGTCGCCAACCACGACACCGACCGCATCGGCGACATCGTACGCAGAAACCCCGACCGGCTGAAACTCTCGATGGCGATGCTGGCCACGATGCGCGGCATCCCGCAGATATTCTCGGGCGACGAGATGATGTTCACCTCGAAAGACCTCTCGCAGGGACACGGCGGGCTGCGCGTGGATTTCCCCGGCGGCTGGGAGGGCGACGCGGTGAACCTGTTCGACCCCGCGCAGCGCGATGCCGTACAGGCGGGGCTCTTCGACTACACGCAGCGGCTCTTCCAATGGCGCAAGTCGAAGCCCGTGATCCACAACGGCCGCACGATGCACTTCCTCTCGCGCGACAACACCTACGCCTATTTCCGTTATGACGACACCGACGCGGTATTCGTCTTCATCAACAACTCGCGGGGCAAGAAACAGGTGCCGTGGTCGCACTATGCCGAGATCGCCTCGGGGCTGAGCAACGGGCGCAACGTCCTGACGGGCGAAGCCACGGAGGTGGACGATACCACCACGGTCGGCCCGCGGCAGGCGCTGATCGTAGAATTCAAACGTAAATAACAAGACCGAACCATGAAGAAAATATTTTTATATATCTCCGCGCTGCTGGCCGGTGCAGCCTGCACGGCACAGGAGACGCTCCTCTCGCCCGACGGCCGCCTCCGCCTGGAATTCAGCCTGGCGGATGGAGGCCGCCCCACCTATGCGCTCGATTACAAGGAGCGCCCCGTGATCCTGCCCAGCGGCATGGGGCTCGAACTGCGCGGCGAAGCTCCGAAGCTGGAATTCGGGACTGAAATCCGCAAGGGCGAACCGGGGCACCCGGTATCGCTCTACGACGGGTTCACCCTCGGGCAGGTGGCCCGCAGCGAGTCCGACCAGACATGGCGTCCCGTATGGGGCGAGCAGGCCGAGATCCGCGACCACTATAACGAAATGGCCGTCACGCTGCATCAGGCCGCGACAGGCCGCGACATGACGATCCGCTTCCGGCTCTACGACGACGGGCTCGGATTCCGCTACGAATTCCCCGAACAGGAGTCGCTGACCTATTTCGTCATCGGCGAGGAGAAAACACAGTTCGCCATGGCGGGCGACCACACGGCGTTCTGGATCCCGGGCGACTACGACACGCAGGAGTACGACTACACCGAATCGAAACTCTCGCAGATACGGGAGCTGATGCCCGGCGCCATCACGCCCAACTCGTCGCAGACGCCCTTCTCGCCCACGGGCGTACAGACGGCCCTGCAGATGAAGAGCGACGACGGGCTCTACATCAACATCCACGAAGCGGCGCTGGTCGACTATGCGTGCATGCACCTCGACCTGGACGACCGGAATTTCATCTTCACCTCGCACCTTACGCCCGACGCACAGGGGTGGAAAGGCTACATGCAGGCGCCCTGCCATACCCCGTGGCGCACGGTGACGGTCTCGGACGACGCCCGCGACATCCTCGCCTCGAAGCTGATCCTGAACCTCAACGAGCCGTGCGCCTATGACGACACCTCGTGGATCAAGCCCGTGAAATACATGGGCGTATGGTGGGAAATGATCACCGGCAAGAGCGACTGGGCCTATACGCGCGACGTGCCGTCGGTACAGCTCGGCGTGACGGATTACGCCCGATGCAGGCCCAGCGGCCGCCACGGCGCCGAGAACGAGAACGTGAAGCGGTACATCGACTTCGCGGCGGCACACGGGTTCGACCAGCTGCTCGTCGAAGGCTGGAACGTCGGCTGGGAGGACTGGTTCGGGCACACGAAGGATTACGTCTTCGATTTCGTGACCCCCTACCCCGATTTCGACATCGCCGCACTGAACGAATATGCGCACGGGAAAGGCATCCGGCTGATGATGCACCATGAAACGTCGGCTTCGGTGCGCAACTACGAACGCCACATGGAAGCGGCCTACCGCCTGATGGACAAATACGGGTACAACTCGGTCAAGAGCGGGTACGTGGGCGACATCCTGCCCCGCGGCGAGCACCATTACGGGCAGTGGATGAACAACCACTACCTCTATGCCGTCCGCCGGGCCGCCGACCACAAGATCATGGTCAACGCCCACGAGGCGGTGCGCCCGACGGGCCTCTGCCGCACCTACCCCAACCTGATCGGCAACGAGTCGGCACGCGGCACGGAGTACCAGGCGTTCGGCGGCTCGAAGCCCCACCATGTGACGATCCTGCCCTTCACGCGCCTGCAGGGCGGCCCGATGGACTACACGCCCGGCATCTTCGTGATGGACGTCGCGGAGGTCAACCCCGGCAACCACTCGCACGTCAACGCGACGCTCGCCAACCAGCTGGCGTTGTACGTGACGATGTACTCGCCGCTGCAGATGGCGGCAGACCTGCCCGAGCACTATGAGAAATACATGGATGCGTTCCGTTTCATCGAGGACGTCGCACTCGACTGGGAAGAGAGCCGCTACCTGTTGGCCGAACCGGGCGACTACATCGTCGTAGCGCGCAAGGCCAAAGGCACGGGCGCGTGGTTCGTGGGCGGCGTGACGGACGAGAACCGACGTACGGTGACGCTCCCGTTCGACTACCTCGATCCCGGCAAGGAGTACGTGGCGACACTCTACGCCGATGCCCCCGATGCCGATTACCAGACCAATCCGCAGGCGTATGTCATCCGCACCGGGAAGGTCGGACAACGCACGGAACTCGACGTGGAGATGGCGCGCGGCGGCGGCTTTGCAATCTCCATACGCGAGGCTACCGACGCAGACCGCAAACTCCGCAGGCTGAAATAACGGGAAATGCCGTGCGGACGGCAATCATGCCGGGGCCCACACAGCCGGCGCCGGCGCTGAACCCGTACCCCGGCACGGCCGCGGACGGCAGCAGACCGTCCGGCCTCCACTGCCAGCCGGCATGCGGCACTCGGCAATGTCCGGCAACGGAATGCCCGTACAGCCCCCCCCCCTCAAAAAATCCTTTGCCCCTTGTTCCATAGGAACAGGGGCTTTTTTATGCGTATTTTTAAATTATTTTGCTATTTTTGCCCTCGGTAGCACCCAATATTCACGCTCAAAATCAAAACCATGACACTCAACGAATACCAGCAGCACGCACTCGAAACGGCAATCTATCCCGAAAATCGTCGCATCATCTACCCCACGCTCGGGCTTACGGGCGAGGCGGGCGAAGTGGCCGACAAGGTCAAAAAGGTCATCCGCGACGCCCACGAGGAGTTCACGGACGAGAAGCGGCTGGAGATCGTCAAGGAGATCGGCGACGTATTGTGGTACTGCGCGACGCTCGCCCGCGACCTGGGGTACGAACTGGACGACGTGGCGCAGATGAACGTCGACAAACTCCGCTCGCGCATGCAACGCCACATCATCTCGGGCAGCGGCGACAACCGCTAAGGACATGGAAGATTATATCTTACGGGAGATCAACAGGATCGGGGAGCTGATCGCCGCCCTGATGGCCAAAATCGGGCTGATGAGACAATCGGCCTCCCCGGAGCAGATACGGACGACGGCCAAGACGGAGCTGGCCGAGAAACTGGACATCGACATCGACACGTTGCTGGATGAGGCGGATTTCATCGGCCGGCTTACGGACGAATACGGGTTCGGCGACCAGGAACTGGACAAGTTCGCCGAACTGCTCTTCGACATGGTGGCCGCATCGGAGCAGCACGCGGAACGGCTGCGCCTCGCGGCTGCCGTCGGCGCGATATACAGTTATCTCGACGCAAAGAAAGCCCCGGCGTCGCTGAACCGCTACTACATTCTCAAAGACCTGGACAAGTACATCAAAGAACCTCAATAAATGGAACAGGAAAAACAACTTACGTCATTGCCCGAGAACGCTTACCGAGAACTCAAACCGGGCGAAGAGTACACGCCCATCATGCCCGCCTCGTCGTCGCCCAGGGAGGTGACGCCCTACTCGGTCACGATGGGTATCGTCATGGCCATCGTCTTCTCGGCCGCCGCGGCCTTCCTCGGCCTGAAGGTCGGGCAGGTATTCGAAGCGGCGATCCCGATCGCCATCATCGCCGTCGGCATGGGCAACGTGATGGGTAAGAGGAACATGCTGGGACAGAACGTCATCATCCAGTCGATCGGCGCCTCGTCGGGCGTGATCGTCGCGGGTGCCATCTTCACCCTCCCGGCGCTCTACATCCTCGGGCTCGACGCGGCATTTTACCAGGTGTTTCTCTCGTCGCTCTTCGGCGGGCTGCTGGGCATCGTGCTGCTGATCCCGTTCCGCAAATATTTCGTCAAGGAGATGCACGGGAAATACCCCTTCCCCGAGGCTACGGCCACGACCGAGGTGCTGATCTCGGGCGAGAAGGGCGGCAACCAGGCCAAACTGCTGGCCGTGGCAGGTCTCATAGGCGGCCTCTACGACTTCGCGGTAGGCACGTTCGGCATGTGGACGGAGTCGGTATCGACGCGCCTCTGTGCGTGGGGACAGGTGGCAGCCGACAAGTTCAAGGTGGTATTCTCGCTCAACACGTCGGCCGCCGTATTGGGCCTGGGCTACATCATCGGATTGAAATACGCCATGATCATCACGGCGGGTTCGTGCCTGGTGTGGTTCCTCGTCGTACCGCTCGTAGGGTCGCTGGCCGACACGATCGACCCCGCGGCGCTGGCCTCGCTGCTGGGCGTGACGCGCGCCGACATCCTCGCCGACCCCGGCAGCATCTTCACGGCAGAAAACCTCTTCGCCTTCATCGGCAAACCGCTCGGCATCGGAGGCATCGCCATGGCGGGCATCATCGGCATCGTCAAGCAGTCGAAGATCATCCGCCAGGCTGTAGGGCTGGCCGTATCGGAACTGGGGGGGGGCAACAAAACCGCCCCGGCTGCGGTAGAACGCACGCAGCGCGACCTGACGATGAAGCGGATCCTCACGATCCTGATCGCCACGCTCATCTCGGTCTTCATATTCTTCCACTTCGGGCTGCTGGACGGCTGGGTACAATCCGTCACGGCCATCCTGATCGTCTTCGTCATCGCGTTCCTCTTCACGACCGTGGCGGCCAACGCCATCGCCATCGTCGGCACGAACCCCGTGTCGGGCATGACGCTGATGACGCTGATCCTCTCGTCACTGGTATTGGTGAGCGTCGGGCTGAGCGGCACGACGGGCATGACGGCGGCGCTGATCATCGGCGGCGTGGTCTGCACGGCGCTCTCGATGGCCGGAGGGTTCATCACCGACCTGAAGATCGGTTACTGGCTCGGCACGACGCCCCGCAAGCAGGAGGCCTGGAAATTCCTCGGCACGT
>ERZ773150.422-NODE-422-length-47957-cov-9.837063_pt1 | contig 47957 bp, 46 predicted proteins | sample MGYA00580845_ERZ773150 | MGnify/ENA primary metagenome ERZ773150 (study PRJEB29015, sample SAMEA2737848) | human gut metagenome | biome: human gut; feature: human-associated habitat; material: faeces | place: China | collected 2012 ...
AGAAGGCTCCGCCCTCTGGACTCCCGCCACCTTTGAAAAGCTGGACTAAACTTTTTACCTTTGTACTTATTTGTGCTGATTTTTTCATTTGCCACTCTACCTGCCATAAAAAATCCGCCCCTCATAGAGAGACGGATAATTTTTTATGCCTTAGGCTTTGCAGGTGCTTCCTCAACAGCCTTTACAGCCTCGGAAAGCCACTTGTCTTCAACTGCCTCAATATTTCCGCTGTCGCAGCTCTGCGCTATGGCTGGGTCAACAGGCAGACTGCCCAGCACCTTCAGACCATATTCCGCAGCAGCTTCCGCAGTGTGGCTCTCGCCGTACAGATTGATCTTCTTTCCGCAGTCGGGACATTCAACATAGCTCATGTTCTCTACAATGCCCAGAATGGGAATGTTCATGAGGTGTGCCATGCCCACAGCCTTGCCCACGATCATCTTTACCAGATCCTGAGGAGATGTTACTATGATAACGCCGTCAACAGGAATGGACTGGAAAACTGTCAGAGGAACATCACCTGTTCCCGGAGGCATATCAACGAACATATAGTCAACATCGTTCCAGATTACCTCGTTCCAGAACTGCTTTACAACACCTGCAATAACAGGGCCTCTCCAGATAACAGGATCGGAGGGGTTTTCCAGCAGCAGGTTGATGCTCATTACATCAACGCCGCCCTTGCTGCGTACAGGGATAAGTCCCTTGTCGGTACCTGTAGCCCTCTCGGTAATGCCGAACATCTTTGGGATAGAGGGGCCTGTGATATCAGCGTCCAGCACGGCGGTGTGCAGACCCTTCTTTGCAAAAGCGGAAGCCATAAGACCTGTTACCAGCGACTTTCCAACGCCGCCCTTTCCGCTTACGATGCCTATTACCTTTTTAACGCTGCTGCCCTCGCCCAGCTTTTCGATAAAGCTCTGGGGAGATTTTCTCTCGGCACATTCCGAGCCGCAGGAGGAGCAGTTATGCGTACATTCGCTCATTTGAAACATCCTTTCCCATACATATAAATCGAGACCGTTTTAGTCTTGTTTGTACTTATATATTATATGCCTTTTTTTTGCAAAAGTCAAATGGTATGTTTATCAGTATTTCAGCTCACTTCCCCCGATAAACTCACGTATCATCGAAGCAGACGGCACATATTTGGGGTCAATGGCGTTAAGCTCACCCAGAAACTGCAATATCTGAGCGCAGCAGGGGAAATCAGCCAGCTCGCCATGCGCCTGAGCAAGAATATTGTCATACAGAAAATTTTTATAGACCGATGCTTCATATGCCATAAATGTGTCAATGTCATAATCCGAACGCTTTTTGTAGGGCGTGATGTACAGCTTTTCGCCACGGGAAACGCTGCCGAACATACGGAATATATCCGCATAGCTTCGCTTTCTGAAAAGACTGTCACGGCAGAGCCGCCTCATAAGACGGATCTGCGCAGGGTGCATAAGGCTGTCGTCAGCCGCTTTAAGATAGGTGCGGACAGATATATACATATGCAGCGCAAAGCCCTCGTCATTGCCCGTAACATCTGGGTTAAGGGCGTGAATACCCTCGATTATGATTATCTCCCCATGCTTTCTCAAAAACGGAACAGGCTCTCTTCTTGACTGAGCCGCAAAATTAAAGCGGGGCATTTCAAATTCCTCGCAGGCGGCTATTTTTTTCAGATGCTCCGTAAAAAGCGGGATATCCAGCCTCATCGGCGATTCAAGGTCAATGTTCCCCTCCTCGTCACGGGGAAGCTCATGCCTGTTTTCATCGGATATGGGCAGAAAATAGTTATCCATGGAAAGGGTGTGGGCAGTCCTGCCAAGCTCCCTGAGACGGGCTTCTATGCGCAGTGCCGCTGTGGTCTTGCCCGAGCCTGAGGGGCCGGAGAGCAGAACAACGGGCTTTCCCGATGAGAGTATCATCTCAGCCGCCTCGTTTATATATGCGCTGTAATTGTCCTCAGCCAGCTCGATTATCTTTTCGGGACATTTAGCCTCCCTGTTGACAGACGAGACCCGTGCAAATTTTTCCATGACATATTTCCTTTCTGACGGATTATCAAGGTTTTATGATGTCCCCGTTGCTAAGCACTGCCTCGGATCTGCTTACAGATTCGTTGAAAAGCGCCGCACCCAGCTTTCGTGAAAGCTTCTTGCGTGCTTCCGAGTATCTCGGAGGATCATCAAGGCTGCATCTTCCGCTGCCAAGACCGCATATGCTTCCGCCCTTGATAAGGCGGGCCGCATACCTTATGCCTGCGGTGCTGAAAACGGAGTCGCAGTTTATCTGCCCCGAAGCGGAGGAGAAAAGCTCCGCCAGGGCTTCTTCATCGGCATAAGCCGCATATTTTTCAATGTGTGCAAGCAGCGGACGAACTCTTCCGCCGCATGCAAGCTTTTTGAAGCTGCCGATAAGCTCCTCCGTAGCGGGAACGGAGGGCAGCTCCACCAGCATATAATTTGTGTCGCTTATGCAAAGGCTCTCCAACTCAGGCTCATCAGCCATATTGTCGGTAAAGCTTACCAGCGCCCCCATTACAAGCTGGGGAACGTGGCTCATTCTGTTCTGAGAAAGATAAGCGCTGAACTTTGCCATAGCTTCCCCACGCCTTGTAATAAAGTGGGGGACAGATTCATCATATCTGTTAAAGCGAGGTGCGGCGACAACGTGAGTTACGCCCTGCTCGCCGAGTTTTACAAGTATCTGAGCCGCTTCAGAGCAGCTTTCGGGGCCGCAGCCCATATCGGGCAGGATCTGCGCATTCAGATCAACGATCATTTTCGGTGGGTTATACATTCCGAAAAGCTCCTTTCAGTTCGGCTTTTTCGGCTGAACTTTTATATTAAGCAGCGATATCCGCTGACTACTTTCCATAGTAATTATAACCCAATTTTTTGACACATTTTTGCTTTGTCGCCTAATGTTCTGTAAATTTATTGATTTGTTATGACAATAAATTTTAAAATATTTTTATGCTGTTCATTTATTGTCTTTGTGATAACTCTTCGATTTCATCTGGCTTTTCCAAGAATAAGGCAGCCGTTTGAAGCGGTGTGCTTGTTGCCGAAGCGCACAGTACAGCCGCTTTCATCGGAAAGTCCCGCCGCCAGATAAGCTCCCTCGGGTATTTTGTCTGCATCTGTTGTAAAGGTATAGACCTTTGTTTTGCCTGCCTCAAAGCTGCCGCTTTTGATCAAAAAGCTTTTGCCGCATATCTTACGTGCATTCCTGCCCTTTTTATCCGTGGCCGCAATTTTCAGCCGCATATCGAAATGCTGGGTATCAAGTCCCTCGTTCTTTATTTTAAGCGTGATAACAGCCTTACCGTTATCATATGCCACAGAAGCGCTTTTTACAACAAAATTGTAGCCCAGTTCGTTCTGGAGCTTGGTTACAGCGGTTGTCCTTTCCTTGTACATTTCGTATCCGTCATATACTCCGCCCGCAAGAGCCATGTATGTAAGATGACCGCCCTTTACCGCCTTTGTAAGCTTGCTGTCAGTCCATTTGCCGTTGTCACGCATATATGTGTAGCCGTAGCAGGTCTCGCCGATGGTGGGAAGCTTTGCTTCATATGCCGGAGCAAGATATTTTTCGCAGCCCTCTATGCCCACAAGCCCGTCACGTCTCAGTGTCATACCCAGTGAAACGGCATATTCCGCTGTCTCGCTGTAACGTTCATCGTTGACATTCAGCGCAAGCAAAGTGTGGTCAAATGCGTCTGCCCATATTTTGATGTACTGCTTCTGTACATCAACCGAGGGCATCTCGCTTCCCTCAAGCCCATAGGTGTGCCATTCGCCCCAGTTGCCAAGGCTGCGTATGTCTATGAACTCAATTCGATGGTCGCCGTCATATTTCTCAGCCACCGCCTGCGCCAGACGCTCCACTGCCGAGATGTATATTTCGTCCGACCACACAGGCACACGCTGAACGCCGTCCTCGCTGTAAAAGCTTGATGTCTTTGCAATGACATATTCGCAGCCCTCGTCATAAACATATTGTGGCACATATCCGTCTTTGCAGTCAGCGCCCGAATCGCAGGGGATAATGCCGAAAGCAAAGGTCTTGCCGTTTTCGGCGCAAAATTCAGCCCATTTCTCCACCTTTGACCAGTCATACACACCCTTTGATGTCTCGATATCGCTCCACGGGAATCGGGTATAAACAACGTTTGTAAATTTCCATGTGGGATTGCTTTTTATGCCTATCTCAGGGCTTGTGATGTCCCAGTCGGAATACACATACTGCACCCAGCCCTTGTGGGGATTTGCCACAGGAGCGGTCTCTTTCTCAACAGAGAAGCTTATAAGCTCTTCACCGTAAACAGCAGGCGAAAAGGATAACAGCATAACAGCCGCAGTGATGGTAGCTAATGTTCTTTTCATATTCATTTTTATTCTTCCTCCTGTTCTGCCAGATACAGCCCCATGCTCTTGAGCCTTTCAGGCAGGTCATATACGCTTATTCCGTCCAGCTCTATGCTTATGCACTCGCCTGCTGTGGTGTCGGAAAATGTTTCCCACGCAGTTTTGCAGCTTTCGACCTGAGGTGCATATTTTTTCATCAGCTTGTGATATTTCTGCGGTTCTGTTGTCCACACGGTGATCTCGTTATACTTATTTTTCATTATCTCCGACTTATCGTCATGGCAGCCGAAGCCGCAGCAGCTCAGACCGTCGTTTATAAGCAGGTCGCCGTAGCAGTCCAGCAGCTCATTTGCTTCCTTTGCTGTAAGAAAATCCATGTAATAAACGTCCTTGTGCATAGGGTCGGAGGAATTTTGGCGGAGCTTTTTTTCATCGGCTTCACTTGCGGGGATCTCCAGTATAAAGAACACCTTGTCCTTCTGCATGGAGATGTATTCACGCATCAGCTTTTCTATTTTGTCCCCGTTTATGTTTGCGGTAAAGCAGCCGTCCTTTTCGCTGTACTGCTCGCAGAGCTTATCTGCAAGAGGCACGTAGCAGCCCTTTGTCATTTGCAGCATAATTACACCCTTTCTATCTTCATAAGCCTGTTGGATACGTCCGCAAACTGCTGAAGCGACAGCTGTTCGGGGCGGATATTTTCACTCAGTCCCGCTTCTCTTATGGCGTTTATGACCGTCGCCTTTTCCATTCCCATTGCCGAGGAAAGGGAGTTTGCAAGGTTCTTTCTCCTCTGGGAGAAGCTTCCACGGACTACCTTAAAGAAATATTTCTCGTCAGATACTTCCACGGGGGGAGTGTCCAGTATATCAAGCCTTATAACGCAGGAATCAACGTTTGGTGCAGGCATAAAGCTGCCCCTGGAAACGCTGAACAGCAGCGAGGGCTTGGCGTAATAGTTTACCGCCGCCGTTACAGCGCCGCATTCTCTGCTGCCCATTTTTGCGCAAAGCCTTGTGCCTGCTTCCTTCTGCACCATTACGGTGATAGATCTTATAGGCAGTCGGCTTTCCAGCAGATACATTATAATAGGCGAGGTGATGTAATAGGGGAGATTTGCGCACACAGCCACGTCAAGATCACTGAAATTTTCTTCTATCACTTTTTTCAGGTCAGTCTGCATAACGTCCGCATTGATGATCTTCAAGTTGTTATGCTCCGACAGAGTTTCGTCCAGTATGGGGATAAGTCGGCTGTCTATCTCAACGGCTACCACCTTGTCCGCACGCTTAGCCAGTTCGTGAGTGAGAACGCCAACGCCCGTGCCTATCTCGATAACTCCGAAGCCTGCCTTTGCGTTGCCCATCTCGGCAATTTTGGGGCACACGGAGGGATTGACGATAAAGTTCTGACCCAGCGCTTTAGAAAAAGTAAAGCCGTGGCGCTCGAAAATATCCTTTATAACGCTTATATTTGTAAGATTTTCCATAAAAACTCCTGTTATAGTATTACTTTGCAGGGCTTGTCAATGACCATTTCATCGGGTGAGACCTTGCAGGTGTAGGCAAGTATCTTAACGCCCTTTTCCGAAGCCGTTTTCAGTGCGTCCGCAAATTCGGGGTGAGTTTCTCTGTTGGGCGTGAAATATTCTGCCCTTTCCATCTGGATAACAAAGAAAATATACGCCTCATACCCACTTTCGCACGCCTTTATCAGCTCATGCAGATGCTTCACTCCACGCTCCGTGGGAGCATCGGGAAATTTGCATACTCCCTCATTTTCCAGCGTGCAGCCCTTGACTTCCATGAAAATTTTCCGTCCCTCCGCCTCAACGTAAAAGTCAATCCGAGAGCTGCCGAAAACTGTCTCGGGGCGGATAAGGGTCACATTTTCAAAAAGCCGTGGGATAAATTCGCCCACCGCCTTGTTGGGGCTTTGGCTGTCCATATTTATGAGCATACCGTTCTTATAAACGGCTATAAGGTCATACTTTGTCTTGCGTGCAGGATTGTCGGAGCATTCAAGAATTACCTCTGCACCGTTCGTAAGCAGCTCCTTGCACCGCCCCGTGTTCTTCACATGAACGGTCTGAACCTCTCCGTCAATATCGACCCTTGCAATAAAGCGGTTTGGGCGGGAGATAAATTTTCCCCTGCATATTTTACCGTATCTGATGGCACATCACTCCATATCACATCTGATGCTTTACAACGCCGTATTCATCGTCCAGACGATAATAGGGACAGGCATAATTTGTGCCGTTGACAAAGCGGTACATTTCGTCCTCGTCCAGATTTACAAGGCAGGTGTAGCACTCGTAATCCTCGTCATAAACATAGTTGACACAGCTTTCGCAGTTGGTCGCTTGCATATTATCACCTTTTTTCAATGTGTTCTGAAAATACCTGAACATATCTTGACTTATATGTTATCAGCCTGATATCCGAAATTTTTATCCGCACAGGCTCGTACCATTCGCCACGGGCGTCAAACCATTCAAATAAAATGTGCTTTCCCGAGACCTGCGTCACCTTGCCGATGTAATAATCATCGTCAGTCTCAACGGAAATGCACTCGCCGCTTTTTTCAAAATGCCTGCACACTTTTTTCATTGATGAAATGTCGATATCGGGAATGGCAAGGTCATTGCATACTCCCTCAGCACGCATTATTTCATTGTATTTTCTGCCCTTGCTTCTTATATCCTCCACAGCGGAGAGGGGGAAGATAAGGAAGCCGTCAAGCTGAAAATCATTGTCCCTTGCTGCAACTGCAGCTTTTTCGCTGCGCTTTAAGGGGATAAGGTTATAGTAATAGCTGTCGTGGCTGAAAAATACATTTATGGAAGTCGGCTTCTGGGCAGCAGTTTTGTCAAACACTTTTAAAAGCTTTTCTTTCATTGCAGTTCCTCATCAGATGTAATCGGAAATGTACGGCATACTGTGGAGAAGCGTGTCATCAAGCCTCTTCACCGCCTCGGGAGCGGAGCTTATCCTGTTCATGCCGTACAGCTTTTCGGCAGTCTTGTAGCCCATAAGCATGGTGGTAAGCGTGCCTATGGTCATCTTCATGCTGTACTGCGGCACTTCATCGGTGATGCGGCACTTTCCGTTCTCGAACATTACCCTGAAGCTGCCGTTGTTCCATGGGAGCAGCTCGTCCGTTACCACAAATTCAAAGCACACCGCAGGCTTGTGGGTGCAGCAGCTGTAATGCCCGAAGAACTGCTCAATGTCGATTATCCTGCCCATGGCATAGGGACGGATAGTCTCCTTGATGTCGCTGTCCTCCAGCTCAAAGGCGATAGGCTCGCTGTAGTAGTTGTTGCCGTGAACTTCATCTATCATGGAATCGTGAGCATATATGTATTCCCACAGCCCCAGCTGAGCCTCACGGTTAAGATATATCATTTCCTTGATGTGCATGATGTCCGAGTTGATGAGATATACCATGTAGCCGTATGGGATATCATCATCGGAGTAATATACCGCAACGGCAGTGTCGTCATGATCCCAGCGCCAGTATTCCTCCCAGGCAAGGTCATTGCGGAAAAGGCAGCCGTGGGTTTTCTCGGCAAAGCGGGTGTGGAGCGCCATAAATTCGGGATTGTCCCATTCCACACGGCGGACATAGCCCGGCTCCTTGTTTTTGCGGGGGATCTGGGTGTCCTTCACCACATATGTCATCTTGTTGGAGATTATCTCCCACCCAAGGCGGCGGTAAAGTGGGATAGAATAGGGGTACAAAAGCGCAAAGGAGCGGTGCTTTTCCCTCATTCGTGTGAGGCTTTGTATCATAAGCCGCTTCATGATGCCGTGACCCGTGTATTCGGGGTAGGTGCATACGCTGGTGACAAACCCCACGGAATACTCTGTGCCGTAGATGTTCATATCCAGCGGATATACCGCAAACTGGGCAACAAGGTCGTCCTCATTAAAACAGCCCAGCACGTCTGCCCTTTGCAGCACGGGGAATTTTGACTGCTTTATCTCATCGTCCTTCCAGCCCGTTTCCTCCAGCTCCTGCTCCGTTACCTGAAAGGCATATCGAAGCAGAGCGTTGTACTGCTCTGCATCATCGGTGGTCAGGGGTCGTATATTGAAATTTTCTTCTTTATTGTGGCTCATGGTCTTTCCCTCAGTTGGAATATTTTTTAGTTGATTTCAAAGTGTCAGACCTATGTTTCAAAGTGTCAATTTGATACTTTGAAATCAGATGGTGATACTTTGAACATCAATCATATATGTATTGGCGCATTTCAATTTGTCTTTTAAAAATAGTATCGACAATGTTATCGCAGCTTTCGTTTACTCTTATTCTTATGAATTGCTGTTCACCTCTGATAACATGATGTGATACCATTAAACTTATATTAACATAAGAACTTATATCAGGCTTTTTCATTATTTGGTTATCAGTTACAGTGAAAAAGTTGCTGTTTTGTGATATAGCTTCACAAATTAAAGCTCCAATATTCGATGTGTCTGTATTTATTTTCTGACCAAATAGATCCAATGCTTGCTGAGCGTATAAAATGCAATACGGTATGTTAAATTTGTTTGTGTGAGTATAGCGATAGTTTCGAGCGCTTATGTACTCTTTGATTATTTGGTTTAAATATGTGTTTTTGAAATATATACCTGTTATTTCTCTAATGTCTCGGATGATTTTATTATTATTGTCCTGAATAATTTTAAGCAAGACATTATTGAAGGCATCATCATTTCTAATTTCATTCAATCTGAATGCTATTGGATTGTGAAGAGGACAGTTATCATAATTTTGTTGGTTATAAATAGCAAGTCCCTTTACATTATTTTTATGATGCCTACCGTGTGTTCTGATTTTATGTGTTTTCTTTTCCTCGTATTGCTTTTCAATTAAGTTAACAATGTTGATAGGATTTTTACATGCGGGACAAATTGCAAAATACGAAGTGCTTTTTTTCCCTTTTATTTTTTGATAATATGGATATTGCTTTTTTGTTGCTTCCATATAATTATCTCTTGTCAATTCAAAGGTATCTCCGTTTATAATAGAAAAAATGTTCAATTTTACTGCCTCGTTTCTGTTGTTTGTTCAATTTATGTTATCCGTTTTTTTGCTCTTCAAAATTTGATTATCCAATTACATTTAATTTAAAACTGTTTCACTAAACCAAAAATTATCTTGCGTCAGATCCGGCGTGTTGACCCAAGCATCGCAGAGCCTTGAATAAAGCTCACCGAAAACTATCTTTGTTTCAGTGATGTTCTTATTTTTCGCCTTTCACCAGCAGACAAACCGTCTCAACATGCTCATTGTTGTCCAAACAAATATCCATATTCTCCTCAATAATCGGGAGCTTGAATTTGATAGATTTTATCCACTGACCGTTGGACTGACGCTCGTTATAGATCTGAATCTCGGAAACAAGTGCTTCAATGAGCTGTCGTTTTTCGGCATCATTCATTACAGCATACAGCCTTTCAAAACAGATCAGCACCTTGTAGATATTGTCGCTTGTCAGCTTTTCCGCTTCAACAGACTGTTTCTTTGCTCTTGCGGAAATAAGCTGATTTTCAACAGCTTCTATCTTATCATACATCTTGTAAAGACGATCGTCAAGGTCAGCCTTTCTGTTTATATAGTACTTGTCATCGGGGTCAAGGGAATCTATCTCTTCAATGATCTTCGACTTAACCGAATATGCTTGCCTTAGCTGCTTTTCATAGTTTGCAAGCTCCTGCTCAATAGCGGACGTATCGACCTGCGTATTGATCTTGTCCTGCATCATTGACGCAAATTTTGGATTGCGTACTAATTTAATTATAATCTCTGAAACAGAATTGTCAAGCAAATCTTCATTGATCTGCTTCTTATAGTCACACTTATATCCGTGGAGCATAGTGCGGTGCTTACAGCCATAGTAGTAAAAATCTTTGTATTTAGTGCCGTCTTTCTTATGTTTAACGCTTTTGTTGCCGTACATTCCCGCACCGCATACAGGACATTTCACAATGCCTGAAAGAAGATGAATTTTTGTATCTTTGCCTGTGTTCACACGTTCGTATTTCTTTGATTGTGCAAGGAGCTTTACCTGTGCCGACTGCCAGAGTTCTTCCGAAACGATAGGTTCATGGATTCCGTCTGCAAGCAGAAAGTTGTCCTGCTCCACAAGATGATAATCATTTCTTGTTCCGTGTATCTTCTCTGTTTTTCTGCGGCCATAAGCAATCTTACCGCAATAGACGGGATTTTTCAATATCTTGCGGATAAGAGATGCATCAAAAAGCGGAGTTTTTCCATTCTGTCTGATGATCTTATGAATACCGTGATCTTCAAGATATTTGGTGATCCCGTTTGCACCCATATCGGTACTTACATATTGCTCAAAGATGATACGGATTGCCTCAGCTTCCTCTTCGTTGATAATCAGCTCGCCGTTTACAAGCTTGTAGCCGTATGGAGCAAATCCGCCGTTCCATTTGCCTTCACGGGCTTTCTGAATACGTCCTTCCATTGTCTGAACACGGATATTTTCTCTTTCAATTTCAGCAACAGCAGATAATACCGATATCATCAGTTTGCCTGCGTCCTTTGAAGAATCAATGCCGTCCTCAACGCAGACAAGGTTCACACCAAAATCCTGCATGATCTGCAATGTTGAAAGTACATCAGCCGCATTTCTTCCAAAACGTGAGAGCTTGAATACCAGTACGTAGGATACCCCGTCCTTGCCTGATTTTATATCGTCCATCATCTGACTGAACTGTAATCTGCCTTCAATGGACTTTCCGGATTTGCCCGCATCTTCATATTCGCCGACAATTTCATAGCCGTTATAGTCGGCAAAAGCTTTCATTCGTGATTTCTGAGCATCTAAAGAGTAACCGTCGATCTGCATTGCGGTTGAAACTCTTGTGTATGTATAGACCTTTGTTGCCATATTGCAAAACTCATCTCCAATTTATACATCAGGTTTGGACAAATATCTCACGAATATTATATCACGCACTATCAGGTTTGTCAACAGTCAGTTCTGTGTCTGTATGTTCATTACTTCTGTCATTGGAATCATTATTAGATGTAGGTATATCATCAAAGGAAAGTTCTGCGGCGTGTTTCTCAATCAATTCAGCTAAAAGATTTGCAAAACCGTCCCATACATCTGTCATTGACATTCTCCTTTCTTTGTTGTTTCTTTTGTTCGTGTTTTTTATCTTTTTTTAATGATACCATAACTTGAACCCTTTCGATTGACGCCATTTTGACCAGCATTTGACATCATAATCATATTTCTATTGAACAATGCTGTAATTTATGTTATACTGAAAGAAAAGTCACGAAAGGAACCGCCATGCGCAGAGTGGATTTCAGCACAGTAATAAGCATCATCATCGAAAACTGCCGTGAGAATATGCACATTTCCAAGAACAGAGAACGTGCATTCACGCAAACCGACCTCATAACGGGAATATTCTCCGGATATTATGACAGCTGCGATGATAAAGTTTTTGAAAGCTCCTCAATATCACGCTGGATAAAAGGCAGCCGTCCTGTTCCTGCCGACCTCATAAATTTTTATCGAGATAACGGCTGTGAAAGTATCGGATATGATTTTCAGGATAACTGTGTTGATGTGGTTTATGATTTAAGCAACCTCTGCAATGAGCTTGTAACTCTTGTATCAAACGACTATTCTCTTTCCGAAGAAAAGAAAGCGAAAACTCTTACAGAAATTGATACCACAGATGAATCCGAAGTCTGCCGTTTTATCGGAAATGTGATTTTTGCAGCTATTGACAGACCTTTCATTCCTGCGGATAAAGCAATGCTGCCAACCTCTGCGGTTACTGCTTCGGAGTGTGTATTTGGTGCAGAAGTCCCCGCACCTTGCAGATATTTCTGCGGACGTGATACGGAGCTTGACGAACTTCATACGGCTTTGCAGGAACACAGCAAGGTTTTCATAAAAGGCTTCGCAGGCATAGGCAAAAGTGAATTTGCCAAAGCATACGCAAAGAACTTCAAGAAAGAATACCGAAATATTCTGTATTTCAATTACCACGGCAGTCTGAATGAAATGATAACCAATATGGATTTTGCAGGTGATAACCTTTCTGATGATGAACACACCAGATTTACAAAGCATATCCGCCTTCTGAAAAGTCTGCGCAGAGATTCGCTCATCATAATTGATAACTTCAATACTGCAAATGACAGCTTTCTAAGTACACTTATCAATTATGGCTGTAAAATGCTGTTCACCACTCGAAGCAACATTGATTGCGGATATATTTTCAGCCTTGATGTTATCGGAAATCCCGAAGATTTGTATCAGCTCGTAAGTAAATACTATTCCTATGCCAAGGAAAACAAAGCCGTTATCAATGAGTTGATTGAAACTGTTCATCACCACACATTGTCTGTCGAGATGACAGCAAAGCTTCTTGAAAAAGGTCTGCATACTCCCGAAGAAATCCTTGAACATCTCAAACAGAACAGTGCCGATCCCGAATCAGCTGATAAGATAAAAATCAACAAGGACGGCATAAATGCAAATGAAACATACTATAATCACATTCGTTCCCTGTTCTCTCTGTATCTGCTTGATGAGAGCTATCAGAACATCATGCGAAATCTGATTATCTTTGAGGAAGTCCGCATCAGATATTTTGCAAAAATGCTTGAACTGGACGATACGAACGGAATAAATGAGCTGTGCGAACTTGGACTTATCGAAAATAATCAAGCTGACCTCATTTCATTACACCCGATGATAAAAGATATTGTCCTGCTTGACCTGAAACCAACTTTTGTTAACTGTGATGTGCTTATCACCAATTTGAAAAACAAACTTCAAATAATCGGTATTGAGCTGCCCGACTCTGCGACTATCATTTCGGCAATCAGAAATGTAATGAAATATATCGGCAGCACCGACAGCAATTCATATCTGAGTTTTCTCGAATCCGCATACATATTTCTTGACAACTACCACGAATATTTACTTATGGAAAGCATTATCAGTGAAACCGAAAAACTGCTTTCCGACAAAACACTTGGTACTGTCAATGATCGTGCATTGCTTCTGAATAACAAGGCAATGCTGCCTATGAACAGAAATGATAAGCCTGTAAAATCTATCAGTATGATGAATAAGGCTCTGTCTATGTGTGACAGCAATGCAAATCCCGTGTTGTTTGCAAACATAAATATGAATCTCGGCTTGCTTTACACCGAAAACAAGGAAACCGAACGTGGGATTGAATTTATGGACAAGGCTTATCTTTTCATCAAGCTGACAAGAGCCTACAATAATGATTTCATCACCATTGCAAGAAACTATGCAGCAACACTTTCCGAAAACGGCAGAGTAACCAAGGCACTCAAGGTTCTTACCGAATGCGAATTTGCTACAGAAGCCTGCTGCTCCAATAATCATGCTGCATTGCTTTTTGACATTGGAGCCGCATATATTCTGTCGGGGAATTATCCGCTTGCGGTGAAAAAATACAGCCTTGCTTTTGCGGAATATTTCGCTCTCGGCTGCTCCGAAGAGCTTACCGCAAGAAAAATTGCAGCAGCACGTCAGATGCAGAGACACGGATACGAATACCCAAAGGAATGGGAATTTGATTACCTTGAATAATCATAACTCTTGCGTTTTGCCCGTTCCTGTCTTTCCCACTCTTCCTGCTTTTCAAGCTCAAGCAGATATTCCATTTCTGCCCGGCGCTGTTTTTCTGCTTTGATCTCTGCAAGATAATTAAACTCTGCATTGCGGATTTCTGTGGCTTCAGGATTCTTAGTATAGGTACCGTCCTCCTGAAGCTCATATCCCTGATGATACATTTCAATCTGCTTACGCAAATGCTCCTGCTTGCGGATACGGTCAAAATCAGTTTCAAGAGTTCTTTCAAGTAATTCCTGACCGTTCCATGCACGATAATAGTCCGAATTGGCTTTCTTCAGCTCAGCATATACGCTGTCAATTCCACGAAGATCACTCTGTATCTGATTTATCTGTTTTTGCACCCAATCGGGATCACCGTAATTGCCACGACTGAGAAAAGCATTGGGCAAAAATTTCCGATATAATTCTTCAAGCCGTTTCTGTTCAATGTTCGTTCTGTCGGTTTTGTTGACAAGATAATGATATTCATTGCCAAAATTTTTTAGCTGTTCAAGCAGCTTTTTCTCCTTGCAAAGATAATCATAACGATAGTAAAGCTTTTCTGCTTTCGCTTTTGCTTTGCCTACAACCGCTTTCATATCATCAACAGAATGAATGTGATTATCGTGTACGTAATTCAGAAGTTCCATTGTTCTTCTGACCTCTGCATAAGAAATGTTAGATAAAATGGAACGTGAACGATAAAGTTCGACCTGCTTTTCACGAACAGTAACAGCGTAATCAACCTGAACACCGAGAAACGCACTTATCTTTATTCCGGCAAATTCATTCTGCTTGTTTGCAATTCTTGTTTGAAGCATTTCCATTGAATAACCATAACCGAGTTTGGCTATTGAACACCCGTATTTCACATTTGCAGGCTTAGCGATCATTCGCTTTTCATTGGTGAAAACATAACCGCTTTCACGCATTTTTCCGATGAGCGAAGCAATATCGGAGACATCATCACGAACTATCAGCCTGTCGATAACATCTGCCATTTTCACTTTCCACGAATATCCTTTTTGGCGTGCGTCCCATTCCTTGTAATTTATGGAACTGTGCTTTTTCGGCTTTTTGATAATGCTCAATCCATGTTCAAGGCAAATCATGTCGGAAACCTCTTTGGCAAGATTATATGTGTTCTGATCTCCGAACCAACGATTGCCTTTCACATCATAAGCGCAGGCAGCTATGTGATTATGACAATGCCCGGTGTTGGTATGCGTTGAAACAATAACCGGACGATTTTCACCAAACATTGCTTTAGCCCATTCCACTCCGATCTGATGAGCCATTTCGGGAGAAACTGACTCATCAAAGGACTGAATATATGAGTGAATACGGACGCTTTCGTTTTTTCGCTTGCGGTAATTATCGAACTTGTTGCCTGCAAACGCTTCATAGATTTCCTTAAAGTCCTCGCAGACAGCGGCGTAATCATTGGTACAGCAAATTGCGGTGCTGTATTTCATATCCTCGTTTTTGCCGGGATTGAGAATGTATTTCAGATGCGCCCTCGGTGTGGTGTGGATCGCTGTGTGCTTTATGTAAGCCAAATTACACCTCCTGACTTTTCAGCGGAGATAAATAGCTATGAAATTCCTCGGAGATTTTTTCAACCTCCCGACGGAGCGAATCTATATCACCCTTGAATACTTTTTTCTCAGAGTTCACCACCATTGCGATCTGGTTGATGTTCGTCCCGATCGAGCGCATAAGTTGGTTGAAGCGGTAAATGTTTTCTGTGTCATACAGAATGATTTTGCCGTTCAAAGCCATATCACGGAGAAAGTTGCTGACCGTCATATCGGAATCGGCAGCTCTTTTCTTTATAGCCGACAGTTCATCTGCCGACACCCTTATTTTTATATAGTTATCTCTATTCATAAATCTCCTTTCGCTATGGGATTTTGTTCCCACAAAATCAATGCTTGCTAAATCTACCCATAATTCTCTGTGGTTGAAAGGATTTGTTTTTCTCTTGATGCGAATATCCTTTCTCCCACAGAGAATAACGAAAATTTACGGATTCTTTCTGAAAATCTTGGGGATAGCTTCGTACTTTTCGGTGAGAAGCCTGTTTTCTTCGGTCAGCTCCGAAATACGCTTTTCAAGCTCCCGTATAGCCTGTTCAGAAGTGTGCCGTTCTGCTTCAAGCTGTTCTGAAAGCTCGCTGATCTCCTTGTCCTTTTCCGATAAGCTCCTTTTAAGACTATCGATTTCGGCAAGCAGATTTTCATTATCTGCAAGTGCCTTTGAAAGCTGATTATCTGTCTGTTCGGTAATGATTTCAGCCGATTCCAGCTTATCCTTAAGTTCTTCATTCTCACGGACAATGCCCTCACATTCCTCAATAGCCTGCATAACCTTTACATGAGTAGGGAGAAGAAAGTCCACCGCAAAATCATCAAGCTCAAGGCTCTTACCCTTAATCTTTGTAATATGTCCTGCAAGCTCTTTATCCTTATGGTGTGAGATTTTCTTATACACCGTCTGAAACTTCAAATCATAATTGCTGCATAATTCCTTTACTGTCATATCATCAACCTCCGATAAAATCCATGTCAATGTCATCATCGTCAAGGGTATCATCAGATTTTGTAACAGGCATATTCTCCTGCTCCGTTTTAGCATGATTATCCGAACCGAAAACAGAAAGCAGTTTAGGGATTTCCGCTTCCAGAGTTGTGCGGATAACGGAAATTATTTCCTTTATATCGGACTTTTCACTCTTCTCGGTAGCATTACCGTTAATAACCGAATACAAAATAGTTTTTATCGCATTATTAACCGTATGATATTTATTTTTGTCAATGTTGGCAAGAAAGTCGGATATCTTCTTATCGGACGGATTTTCAAGAGAGAGCCTGAGAGTAATTCTTTTCATCTGCCTCATTAGTCAGCCCTCTTTTCCAAAGCTTTGAGTGATTTTAATGCAAACTGCTGATAGCCTTTAGCCGTAGCGCAGATATCATCAATGAAAATTACCCTGTCCGAGCAATAATTTCCGAAACGTCTGATAAGCTTAACACCGCCGCCGCAAACATACAGCTTCATAAAATCGGGATCATATTCACATCTGGACAGGGCATCAAAAATTTTCCGGCAATATTTTTCCGCTTCTTTAAGAAAAATGTTTTTGTAATTGTCGGGAGCATCGGTATCGCCTGTTCTGATGAAATGCTCGACAACTTCCGTATCAATCTTCTTGCCGTATGCAGCCATAACCGATTTCTGAACTGCGATCATATACTGATTCACGCCCAACTTTTCGGTTACGCATTTTTCTTCGATAGGCTTTTTGTTGTTGATTTGCAGAATGTTCGCCGTGCCGTTTCCAATATCTACGACCATATTCACGCCTGTCATGTTGTGAAGGTGTTCCGTTACCGCTGCATACCCCTGGGGATAAACAAAGCAGCCGACAATGTTGAGGTGATAATGGATATTATTGTACTCGCAGTCGATATGCGGATCTTTCAGAAAATACTCTCTTGTACTTTCACGCTGAGCTGTGACCATAGTGGTGGGACAACCGACTGCTAGATAGATATTGCCTTCATAATATCCGCAGCTGTGGCACTCGTCGCAAATTGCTGCAATTGTCAGCAGACGAAATTCTTCGTCAACGGTCTTGTCGGGAATATACTCCTTATGACCTTCACCGATACGATAGTACATATCTCCGATGTGAAGAATCTTTCCTTCAAAGGCAGGCTTGGTCTTGTAAGCTGCGATTCCCGTGGGGCATGAGTGAAGCGAGTTTTTGATGTTTCCGTAGCCTGTATCAACAGGCACGATAATAGAATTGTTGTAAGGGATCATGCGATTTTTTCCTCCTTTGCCACTTCTGTGACTTTTGATTTTAACATTCTGATGATAAGTTTCTCCACCGTATCAGTTGCCTGAGTATCGGTGAATGAGTTCACTACAAAAGTTGTTTTTCCGACAGTAACGCTGTGTGCAGCTTCATTGGGTTTGTATCTTTCCGGCATTTTGCACCTCCAATTTTCGTCATATATATGGAATACGTTAAAAGTCACATTTGGCCAAAAATGAGCATCTTGGGATATGGTGACGTCATATTTCCTTAAAATGACGTTCCTTATCCTGATTTCAATTATATATCAGTTCCGATTTCTGCATTTGACGTCTGTTTGACATAAAATTGACGTCGCAGAGGTGTCATTTCTATGATTATGATGTCATTTTTTGTTTTCGCACTGCTTTGAGCTATGTTTCTGACAGCAAAACGGACGATTTTGCTGTCACTTGACGATAAACGCTGACGTCATTTATTATGAAAATGCTGTCATTTTCTTTATCCAAACATAAAAAATGAAGCTCCAAAGGCTGTATCTGCCTTCGAAACTTCATTTTTTGTGGATATTCTATTGTAATGACGTATTTGCGTGGTTTTCAACTTGTGAGAATATTTTTTCAACCCGAGAGAACGGAAACGGCTTTCAACTCGGGAGAATTATGCTTGATTTTAGCAAGCATTGATTTTGTGGGGACAAATCAAAAAATTGAGAGAAATAATCATTAGAGTATATGATAAACTATTGTTCATTAAGCAAATCATCTGCTTCGGAACCTCAATAAAAGCAAAAACATAAAAAGCAAAACATTCATCCTATTATAGAATCTGTTTTCCTTAAACATAAAAGCAAATATATAAAAATCATTATTATAAATACAATAATCGAAATTATAAAGCTTGTTAATGTTACCGTATGCATACCGGTTATTTTTCCAACCGCAAACAATCCTGCAAAGGAAAAAACGCAAGCTACAAAAACTTCAAATATCTGCACACCAAGCAATATAACAAACATTTTTTTATTGTCAGCACCAAGTATCTTATATTGAATATAGACCGGTTCATTTTTTTGGTATGTAAAATAGCTGCCGGAAAAATAACCAATTACTGAAATGATCAATATTACAATCCCAAACACAAGCAATGTTGCCATTTTGCTGTAGTTATATGATAAAGCATTATTAAGTTCAAATTGTACTGCATTTATATTTTTGTCCAATTCATTGATCTCGTTTATGGATTCATCAATGTTATTATTCTTTAATGTTAAAAAGATACAGTCCAGAGAGTGTTTATTAAGGCTGTCAAGTCTACTGTTATCAAGTATCATAACAAAAGAGCCGTTGGTCATTGCATTGCAAATATATTGTATGGTATTATTTTTTATAATACCGGCTATATACACCACAACTCCATTGTCAAGAGTATATAAATCGCCCTCGTGAAGAGTATCTGCCATATCTTCGGTTACAATAGCAGGTATTCCGTTGTCACAATCCTGAACAAGTGCATTTTTTTGTTCTTTTGAAAGGAACGCATTTTTTGATGTAAGTATGCTGTCTGAAACTGCAGCAATATAAATCTTATCAGCAATAACAGTATCACCGCTTTTTATATCAGAATAATAATATCTTGTATAAAAACCATCGTTTACATCTTTCATTCTCAAAATATCATCGTAATTATTGGCCGAATCAACAGAACAATAAACCGAAACAGCATTATCTGTATCAACTCCTCCAAAGTACAGAATCGTTCCGACGTGGTCTTTAATAGATACCATACATAAATTAACGCAAACCAAAGCGAAGATCATTTGTACTATAACCATTATGACAGCCGATAAATTTGACAATATTTCGGTTTTTATCAAAAATAAATTTTTCATTTCAGTCCACCTAAACCAGCTTTTTGCGAGCCGTTCTGACAATTATTTTTCTGCTTCCCAGCATTATTGATGCCATTGATATAGCAAAAACAATTATTGTGTATTTGGTTCTTATTTCACACATGACATTTATTCTGCTCATTGCATAGCTTATATATGGCAGTAAAATCAAGGCAATAACAAATGAAATGACAAAACAAGCTGCCAGTTGAAAATACACTAAAAAAATCACTGTTCTTCTTTTAGCGCCAAGAACACGAAAAATATCAAGCATAGGCGATGTTTTTTCAATCAGAGCATTTATTACACTTAACATACTGCATACGCAAAATACTGCTGTTATTCCGCATATTACCAGTTCAGCCATTATAAAAAGTGCAATATCTACTGATGACGGTCCTATATCATGAAGATATATATTTCCCTCCGGATACAATACTTTACTTATATTCTCTATCCACTTACCGCTGAGCTTGTTTTCGTAAATGTATGATGTCATAAACAAGCCTTGAGCGGTATATCCGCAATCATTCAGATAGTTTTCAAAAAAAGAGAAAGGAACTATATAACTATCGTATTCACATCTGCCTATAACTATCAATTCAGTATTCAGACAGGATATGACATCACCATTTTTATATAATGAATTATTTGGAACTATTATGTAATTTCCTGTCAAAATGTCCGGATACTTTTTCAAAATATCATCATGGGAATATCCCATTGAAACTTCAATAAACTCACGGACATTGCTATATTCGTTACTAAACAGCGGATATGCCGATTCTATTTTCTCGTTTGATATATCCTCACCATTTACCTTATCTATTATAAACTGACAATAGATCTGTTCCGTCCCGATATAGTCATCTATACTCAGTTTGGGAAAGGGATCATCTTCTGAGCTCTCACCGCCTATAATATAGCTTAATTGTTCTGCACTCATTGGATGCCACGTTCCTGTATCAAGTACATAAGTCCTTTCCCTGCGTTTTTCCGTTTCGATTGATGGAAACACATCAGAACCTATAACAAAGGTTGAAATATACAATGCCAGTACTGATAAAAACATTGTTATTATCATTAACAGCGTATATTTTATATCCTTTGTAAACCAATCTCTAAAGACCGATCTTAAAATATACAGCAATTTCATTACGTCACCTCGCAAATTGTTCCATCTGTTATCCGGAATTTTCTGCGGCATATTTCAGCAACCGAATTATCATGAGTAACAATAACCACAGCTGTACCATTTCGATTAAGTTCAGCGAAAAGCTCTGTTATCTCTTTTGCCGTATTGCTGTCCAAAGCAGCCGTCGGTTCATCTGCAAGAATAAGATCGGGATCGTTCACAATTGCTCTGGCAATAGCCACTCGCTGCCTCTGTCCGCCGGAAAGATCAGATGCAAGTCTGTCCCTAAAAGTAAGCATACCAACTTGTTCAAGGGCGGAATCGACCTTTGCTTTTATGTCACAATATTTAACTTTTGTTCCCAAAAGAAGCGGATACGCCACATTTTCATAAACGGATTTATTGAAAAGCAAACCGAAATTTTGAAGAATAAATCCTATGGTTTCGTTGCGGAGCTTATTTTTATCGAGATTGATGACATTCTCACCGTTTATGTAGTATCCACCCTCAGTAGGCTCGTCAAGGCAGCCAAGAATATGCAGCATTGTAGATTTACCGGATCCTGACACGCCCATTACGGAAATAAAATCATTACCGCTTATTTTCAAGTTTGCCTCCCGCAGGGCTACAACCTCGCTCGAAGTAAACCTATTATATATTTTTGATGCCTTTTTCAGCTCAAATTCCATATTATGATTTCTCCTTCATCACTTTATTATCCAGAAATATAGAATTATATAATCTCATAATAAAATTCCCAACACAATAACCTAAAAGGAAATATATAATTATGATAACAGGCGCAATGGTGTTTATAATCCATACTACTCCACCCCAGTAAATGTTAACTGCCAGTGGAAATACAATCATCAATAGAGCTAAGCTTAAAGAAATAATAGAATTAATCAATAATGAATATTTCTTTTTGAATGTAATTACATTGATTACAGATATTCCTATAAAGACCATGGCGGCAGGCAAATTTTCTTTCAGAATGATTTTAGCTATTTCAACATCAGAAAAATAATCTGTCCACTTAAAAAACTGCCCCATCCAGTAGAATTCGGACCAGTCATATGGATGATAATCATAAATAGGAATATACGGAAACATCCAATTAAAATATATATTAAATAAACAGCAGTTTATAAAAAGCATTAATCCCACTTTCTTGTTAATTTTATTTCTGCATACTAAATTGATAATTATAATTAAAGATATTACTGTCATAATAGCAAGTGATGTAAATGTATCAAGCATTGCATCCATTTTCATAGTCTCCATTAAATTTTCAAGTATAGGCAAATAATTGTTGCCTATACTTGAAAACCAAAATATACAGTTCTTTTACATATTAATATCAACATACATATGAGGTGTTATTGTCACCTTATATGCCTCTGATGGAGATGCCAATGCCGTTTCCTTAAATCTGCCTCTGTATGAAGTATTGGCATCCAATGTAACAGTAGACACGCCACACTGTGACTTCGTATAAGCTAAATAAGTGGTGTTTGAGCTATTAGGTATAGCTATGCCTGATTTGATCTGTAAGGAGCAAGCATTTGTCCACACTCCAAGTGTTTTCTTCTGAATGTATCCATCCACTCTACCTGTACGTGCTGTCGTTTTGGGAGCAACTGTTACCATAAGAGAAGATGTAACCGACTTAGGATTAGTTTGTGAATACACAGTAGTAAATTCCGAACTGTAAAAATCCCTTTCCACCGCTGTCATACCAGATGTTGTGATATCATAAGTGATTCCACTAGCTGAAACAGCTACCGCTCCCACAACTGACATTACAGTAGCTGCGAAAAGGGCTACAAGCATACTTTTTTTACGTTTAACCATTGTAGTACCTCCAAAGTGAAATGTGTAACAATATGCTGTACATACATATGTTACAAGGTGAAAATCAAATATTTGATTACATATATATCAACATCTTGTCCCATATATGAAACAGATGAATGATAACGTAATTGTAGGTTACATGGATTTATATCCTTTGCAAAAATTCGTTACGCAAAGAATATAAATCCACTAAAAAACCTGTCCATAAACATTCGAAATGTCTAAAATGAATATATAAAAACAACATTGCCGGCTTTACATATTCAATAATCAGAACTTTCTCAGTTTCTTTATCTTGTCGGTTTCCTTCGGCTGATTCTGCCAAAGCATACATGCTGAATTAGCACTTTTTACAGAAGATTTCACTGCCTTATCAGCAATAACTTCAAGCAGCATTTTTGTTATTTTTTCGCCCGGTTTCATTTCTGAACCTCCTTCCTTAATTTTATGTTCACAGTATAATTCGGATTTATCCAAAAGTCAATGGATTTGGTCTAACTTACAATAATTTGGTCAAACTTACAATATTTTGCAATATACAGCAAAAACCGACAGCTTTTTCAGTACTCTTTGATAATTGAAAAGCACCTTGATTTCGGGCTGAAAACTCATAAATCAAGGCGCTGTAATTATATATCTTTTTTCGGTGGAATCGGAATAGTAATTTCGGATTTAAATACTTTTTCATTCACCTCTGTCTTGAATATGCCGTCATACTTATCCACAGATGCTTGAATACTCGATAAGCCGATTCCCTCGTGATGTTCCTTAGTTGTCAGAAATGCTCTGCCCTTTGTTTTGCAGATTCCATTAAAGCTGTTTTCAAGATTTATAAGAAGGAAACCATTGAATTTGCTCACACTAAATATGATGTACTTATTTTGTCCTGCTTTTCTGCATGCTTCGATAGCATTGTCCCAAAGATTTGCAAAAACAGCAGTTATGTCAATATCGCTTATAAAATCCATATTTATTTCATCAACTGATACATCTACCCTGATTCCTTCCGATTTTGCCCTTGACATCTTCTGACTAAAAATTATTCCCATTATTCTGTTGGAACAGTGAAAACCGCAAAAAATCTTATCCATTTGCATATTAATATGATCTCGGTACTCTTTTGCTTTTTCAGCATCCTCTTTTTCCAAATCTTCCAACACATTCAGGTGCTTTTTTATGTCATGAATAATTGCACGTGATTCTTTGTATTTTTGTTCGGTTTCCTTATAGTTTTCAAGCTGCATTTCCTGAAGCTGCTTTATCATACAAAGTTCGTGTTCATATTGATATGACTTTGAAACTATGCTGAGTACATATGTCAGAAACAGATTTATCAATAAAAATCCTAACAGCATAATTATCACATGAACTCCTCCCATTCTATTAGAGATCTGCGAAGAATAGGAAATAATTATCCATGTTTCAAAAAAAGTAATAGAGATCATCAGCAAGGCAATTTTAAGCTGTACAGAATTAAAGCTTATTTTTCGGACAAATAAAAGAAGCACTCTGTATGCGGTAAACAAAAGAATGATGTTCAACAGGTTGCTTCCCAACATAAGTTGATTGTTTGATAGAGTGCCTTCAAGGGTATTTCCCTCAACGACAGACCATATCAACACCGTAACTGCATCACAGCATAAAAAAATAAACCATATCAGTAAATTATATATCCAAACCTTTTTCCAGTCCGATTCATACATTATTAAGCATATTGCATTTATTGAAACATATGAGTAAACCATATTTACATATGGTTCATTTATCTGGCTGACCGCTATCATTAGCAATACAGCCATAAAAAAAGAGATTATGTAGTATTTCTTTCGATATTTTTCCCCGTACTGCTTATGAAAAATCAAAAAAGCAAATAGATTTATTGCCACCGAAACAAAGCAGTGACCTAATAATGATAATAATTCCGTATTCATTAAATTAAACCTCACAAGCTATTTCTTCTTGCAAATGCATGAATTTTATTCTTGAATTCTTCTTTTCTCTTTTGTGACAGCGGTATTTCAAAGCCGTCCGTCATCTGTATTGTATACAGATTTTCCAATGTTCTGACGTGTTCAAGATTAATGATAAATGAAGCGTGAGGCATAAAAAACTGTCCTCTATCCAGTGAAGCCATAATTTCGGATATTGTACCATTTATCAATATTTCTCCTTGGGTTGTATGCATTAGTATTTTTCGCCTTATAGACTTGTCCTTTTCAAAATATATGATCTCCGACTTATTCTGCATGATCAATGCACCGTTATCCGCATAAACGTCCAGAAAAGAATGGGCATCACTAATTTTGTTTGACCGCAGGAGATCTCCGAGCACACGCTTAAAATCCTCATATTTAAAAGGTTTTATGATAAAATCAAAGGAATGAACAGAATGTGCGGGCATACTGTAATATGCAAAACTTGTGATAAAGATGATTGGAATATCCATATCCTTTTTCCGTATTAGTGATGCAGTTTCTATTCCGTCCATTCCCGTCATCTGACCGTCCAAAAAAATAATATCAAATTCTATTTCGGAGCTGACAAGTGTTTCTCCCTCATAAAATTTATAAATCTGCAAGTCAACACTATTCAATTTTCCATATGTCAAAATATGATTTTCAATATCATCTACTACCGAACGTTCGTCATCGCATATTGCAATTTTGACCATAATATTTAGTTCCTCCGAAGATTGTTTTTACACAAATTATATCACAATAAGATATAAATGTAAACCACAAATCGGACCAATTATTATTATACATCTTTAGAGCTTTAAAATCAACTCTTTAGATAGCTTATCAAAAGAATTTTTTTTGGTTTATACTATAATTATAATAAGATATGAGGTAATAGATATGGAAATTGGTGAAAAATTATACTATTGGCGAAGCAGAAAAGACATAAGTATATACAATTTGTCCAAAATCAGCGGAATTTCAGAAGGTCATATTAGAAATCTTGAAAACGGCAAAAAGCAGCCAACATTTAAAACTTTAGAAACCTTGGCTAATGCACTTAATATTTCACTTTTAGAATTACTGAATACAGATAGCGAAGCAGTTTATCTTTCCGAAGGCGAGAAAAAACTCATTGAATTATATCGCAGTCTGCCCAAAAATAAAGCTGACATTTTAATTGAATTCTATGAAAAAATGAAGGACTGAAACACGCAAATGCACGTTTTCAATCCTTCATTTTTCTTTATAGCTTTAAATTCATTTTGACTGAGTTGCTTGTCCAAGTATAAAAACTAATCACCTTTTTCAATTCTTTTATTATTTATCTGCCCTTTCAGCATAAGGTATGCTTCCATTATAATTCCTATCATTATAGCGGTCGAAAATCTATATGCCTTGATATATAAGCAAATTTCCAAAATGATAACCAATATACACACTGTTATTCCGGTTCTTTTTCCGTATATACGGAGTTCATCTGCATCAAGTCTTTTGTTTGGTGTATCAATCGGTGCAATAGTAATTATATATATTACTGAAAGAAACGTAATAACCGCTTCAAGTATAATAAATACATCACAACTTTGTGCTTTTTTTATTATAAAAATGGCACAAATAAGCATTAGTACCGAAAGTACAAAGCACTTCTGTTTAGTTTCAGCATGATAACCACCACCGTACTGACGAAGCAGAGAAAAAGTAATTGTATAAATAATGCTTTCGAGAAAACATTTTGTTAGTATTCCTATTGATGTGATAATAATTGCAAATAAAACCTTTGTAAAAATAATTTCAAGCCCATACTTGACCACTTCTTCATCAACCATAATATTTTTATTTTTCATTGCACAAAAAATTTTATCCGTTATTTTTTTCATTTCTACACCACCTATTATTCAAGGATATTTATGAACAATATCTTTGGATAACAGTATACGACATTTTATGATATAAAGTCAATATATGTGGTATAACTTACAATAATTCGGTCTATCTTACAAATTCTTCACTTTGTTAGTTTGGATCCATTACAATATCGACATTATAATCATTCCTTATTAGCTTTAATATTTTGAAGATGATATTTTTGATAAATAGAGAATTAAAGAATAATCTCCTTACAATTTTTACTGTGAGGGGATTCATTCTGTCGAAAAAGCCACCCTTTGGGGTGACTTTTTCGACAGAATGAGACCTGCTCATAGCTGATGAGTGGGTCTTTATATTAAGATTACACTTTTTCAATATATAGAAAAAAAGTCAAAATGTAATTTTGTGTAAAAATATACAATTAAATAGCGTCAAATTTAGAGATAAGGTGTATAGATTTTGTTTTTAAAATGTTGTATAATATTTCTAAAATTTTAAAAATTATAGGAGACCAGCATGAATATTGCTTTTGTAGAAATTAAAAATTTTAGAAAACTAAAAAGTTGCAGGATCGATTTAAGTCCTAAATCCACTATTTTCGTAGGTGCAAATAATAGTGGAAAAACATCGGCAATGTTTGCCCTTGTGAAATTCTTAAAGAAACGTCAACTTGTTGTAGAAGATTTCACATTGTCTAACCTAGCAACCATTGCGCACTTAGGCGATAGATATGTTGATGAGTCAAATCCTATCATTCCTAATATTGAAGATTGGAAAGACATCTGCCCTTTCATTGATGTATGGCTCGATGTTCGTGAAGATGAATTACGATATGTGGCCGATATTATTCCCACACTTTCGTGGCGCAGTGGAAAAATTGGCATCCGATTGATATATGAACCAAGGGATGTAGAAAAACTGTTTCAAGAATATATATCAGCATATAAATTGGCACGCACAAGATCTGATAAAGCAAAATTATGGCCATTGAATTTAACAGACTATCTTCATAATAAAATGAAAACTCATTTTATTATGAATGCTTATATTCTTGATCCGGCCAAAGTAGTTGAACTTACCGAAAACAGTGTTGCCTCACCACAAGAGACCCCTTACAATAATTCTCCATTGGATTTTGATCCATTCAAGAAGCTGATCCGAATTGACATTATTTCAGCGCAACGTTGGCTTGAAGATTCCAATGAAGATGATAATGACTCTAAAAGCGAAAGTAACCTATTGTCTGCACAATTGAGAGATTACTATGACAAACAGTTAGATCCTGAACGCAAGCCATCCGCTTCTGATATACGGGCACTAAATGAGATGCAAGCTGCCAAAGAAGTGTTTGACAAACAGATTTCAAAGCGTTTTCAGAACGCTATGGATGAGTTGGCTAAGTTCGGATATCCCGGAAAGTATAATCCCGGCATTGTAATTGAAGCTAAAACACAGACAAGTGATATTATATCCCATAGCACGGTTGTAAAATATCCGATTTTTTCAGATGGTGATAATAAATACAAGTTACCGGAGCAATTTAATGGCTTGGGTTACCAGAATTTGATTTCTATGTCTTTCAAGCTGATGAGTTTTAGGGATTCTTGGATTAATGGTGATAGACGCAAAGCAGATGATGAAGAACTTGAAGCGATACAACCTATTCATCTTGTGTTGATTGAAGAACCTGAAGCACACTTGCATGTTCAAGTTCAGCAAGTATTTATAAAAAATGCCTATGACATTTTAAGAAACAATCCAATGTTAAAAAACAAGAATGCCTATTGTACTCAGATGATTGTTTCTACTCATTCGAGTAGTATAGCGCTTGAATGCAAATTTGCTGATCTTAGATACTTTAGAAGAACAAGAAGTGTAGAAGGATTGCCCATATCCGTAGTAATCAATTTATCTAATGTGTTTGGTGTACCCACTCGGACATCCCGTTTTGTAACAAGGTATCTTAGAACAACACACTACGACCTGTTTTTTGCTGATGCCGCTATATTGATAGAAGGGGCAGGCGAGCGCATATTTATGCCTTATTTTATCAATAAGTATGAGGTGTTGAATGATTCTTACATTTCTGTTTTGGAAATTGGTGGACGCTATGCACACTATTTGAAGCCTATGATTGATACCCTCGGAATATCATGTTTGGTTATTACTGATATAGATTGTGCCCATGGTAAGAACAATGCAAGCGTAAAGCCTGAGCGAGGAAAAAAATATTTTTCCTCGAATCCAACTATTAAAAATTGGGTAGTAAAAAATGCTGATTTAGACTATCTTCTGAATCTAGATTCTAACAGCAAAATCGAGTCAAACCCCAATATTGCAGAAGCAAAAACAAGAATAGCATATCAAAAGCCAGTAAAGGTATTGTTTTCTGACAAAACCGAGCACGAATTTATTCCGACAACCTTTGAAGACTCGTTGGCATATACAAACTTTGAAAGTTTTAAAAGTATGAAGGGTAATGGACTTATCAAGAAGTTTAAAAAAGCCTTTAAAACTGAAAACGCAACGACTATTCCACAAGATGTATATAATGCCATAAAAAGCAAAAGTGTTGATAAAGCCCAATTCGCATTGGATATGATATTTAATAAAGATCCACAAAACATTGAGATCCCCGTATATATCGCAGAAGGTTTGAAATGGTTAGAAAATGAGATATTATCAAAAGGCAACAACGATTTTCTAAGTAAGGAGAACGAATGATGGCGACAATTTACAATATTACTGATGATAACAGAGATAGTGCTGCTGACAGCATTATTCAAAGTTGTCTTGATTTAAAGAATCCTAAAAGCTTTTTTCTGTTTGCTGGTGCTGGAAGTGGAAAAACAAGGAGCCTCATATCTGCTTTAGACTATATAAACAAGACTTTTTGCAGAGAACTTAAATTAAATAATCGGAGAGTGGCAGTCATTACTTATACTAAAGCCGCAAGAGATGAGATAAAACGTAGGTGTCGCTACAACTCCTTGTTTCAAATATCTACTATTCACAGTTTTGCTTGGGATCTGATATGTTCACATACAGAAGATATACGTACATGGCTCAAAAGCGACGTGAGTAAAAAAATTACTGATGCTGAAACAAAGTTAGCATCTATCAGAAACAAAGAAACAAAAACATATAAGCAAACCGAGAAAAATTTGAACAAACTCAAAAAAAGATTGGAATATTTGGATTCTGTAAGACGTTTTATTTATAATCCTGATGGAATAAACACAGAAAGTAATTCATTAGATCATACAGAAGTTGTAAAAATATCAGCATATTTATTGTCGAAACAAGAAACTTTGCAAAAAATCTTAGTTGATACATATCCGATTTTGTTAATTGATGAAAGTCAAGATACAAAAGAAGATCTAATGAATGTTTTCTTGTCTATACAGGAGAAATATTCCCATCGCTTTTCTATGGGGTTACTTGGAGATATAATGCAAAGGGTATATTTTGAAGGAAAAAAAGATTGGCAAACATCTATTCCGGACTCTTGGGAAACTCCGTCAAAAATCATGAATCACCGTAGTAGAAAAAGAATTGTTGATTTATGCAATTTAATCAGAAAACCCGTGGATGCAATTGAACAGCGTTCACGTTCAAACAAAGAAGGTGGTTTTGTTCGAGTTTTTGTTGCTTCTCGTGATAACCCATATGATACCGAACAAAATGTACAATCCCAAATGGCTGAGATTACTTGTGATGTAAGATGGAAACTATCAGAAGAAGTTAAAAAGCTAACTGTTGAACATAAAATGGCTGCAGAGCGATTGGGATTCAAACAATTATTTGAGGCTCTCGATAGTGTTTCCTCTTACAAACAAGGGTTGCGTGATGGCTCGTTGTCAGCTATAGGGGTTTTCACGCATATTTTATTGCCATTGCACAAAGCTGACTTGGAAAATAATCCTTTTGAGAAAGCCAAGATCGTAAAGGAAAATGCAATTCTTTATAAAGATAAGGATTGCATTTTGACAAATGAATCTTTAAATAACCTTCAGAATAGTATTGATGATTTATCTTTGTGCTGGAAAGATAGAGATCCTCTATGTAGTGAGCTACTGCAGATAATTTACAAGCATAACATCTTTCCCATTTCGAAGGATCTTCAACAGCTTTTGGAGAGCCCACTAGGCGAAGATGATGAGGATTATCAAAAACTATGCGGATTATCAGCAGCACTTGAAGCTCCTTTTTCGGAGATAGAACGGTACTGGGAGTATATTAACGGTAATGCAAGTTTCGATACACATCAAGGTGTAAAAGGATTAGAGTTTGATAGGGTAATGGTTATAATTGACGAAAAATCGTCTCATGGAACAATGTTTAATTACGAGAAGCTTTTCGGAATTATGCCAAAATCACCAACGGATTTAAAAAATGAATCCGAAGGCAAGGAAACTACTCTTGATCGAACAAGGCGATTGTTGTATGTGACGTGTAGCAGAGCCATTGATAGCTTGGCTATTGTTTTTTATACCGATTGCATTGAAACGACTGCCTCTGCATTATCTCAAACGGGTTGGTTTAATGAAAATGAAATAATAGCTATTTCATAAGGTGGTGATCTTTGTAAATAATAAATATCATAATAATTTTTTGTTAATAATAACATTTTTCTTCTAATAAAATCATCCGGCTGCAAGACTTCTCGCAGCCGGATGATTTTTACCTATTTTTCTACCTCTGCTGCATATTCGCAGGATAATTTCCTTATCTCCTCTGTAGCATCAGGAATAAATTCCTTCCACTTCTGCTCGCTGTCGCAAATTATAAGGTTGCACTCATAGTTATCGCCACATGCCACGTAAATATTTAGTTTGGTTTCGCTTGTGTCCCAATCAGGCTTTACATCAAACGTTGCATAGGCGATATAATCCCCGCCGCAAGTTCCTACGCCTCATCGATTTTCGACATCCTTGACATTGCGAAATCAAACAGCTTCTTAACATACACAGCTATGATTTTATCAGCGTTTTGCTTTTTCATTGCTTTTCGCTCGCTTTAAGAACGTTCTTGATAATATAGTGGGGGGTTCAAAATGGTTGGTAAGTTTATGATAATATTTTTTAGGGGATTTGTCAATAAAAGTATCTGTGAGAAAAATCGCCAAAAAGCATTGATTAATACGCCGAAAAGTGTTATAATTTAACAATGAGCACAGTGATGATAGATTTGCTTAATTTTACAATAGAAGGATTCAACAATTGTGCAATGATGCGTTGCACAATTGCTGAATCTACAAAGTTTAGATTGACATATTTTCTCTATAATGGCTAAGATACGACAATTGAGCTGATTTAAAGCAAAATGAGCTTTGCGGATTCAGGTTAAAACGGAAATATACCATTTTACGGAACAAGCCTGTCAAATTATCATTCGTGGAATATTACATTAAACAGTGGTTTCAAACCTGTGTGGATCGAGATCGGAGCAACAAAGCTGTAAAACTTGACCGTATTTTATTTCGCAATTTCCAGGAATAGCTTAACATTGAGGAAAGCTGAATAAAAACAATATGGATCAAGCAGGGCTTCTGCGTATATCAATCGATTATGAAAGATTTTCAACAGGCGGATTATTCTATGAATAGATTACAGGATATTTTGGAGGTGCTGGAATGAAATATATACTTCTGCACGAGATGGGACAGAATGCTTCAAGCTGGGATAAAACAATATCCTTTCTGCCCAATAATACCGAAGCTGTATGTCCGGATTTAGATGATTTTTTCACTGAGGAGAACTGTCATTATAATGAATTGTATGGTGCTTTCTGCGATTATTGCAATAACTTCTCATAGCTGATGAACTTGTGCGGGCTTTCTCTCGGTGCGGTTCTTACACTGAATTATGCCATTGACTTTCCACAGAAAGTAAAATCACTTATTTTGATTGCACCGCAGTATGATATGCCGAAATTTCTGCTAAAAGTGCAGAATGTGCGGTTCAAATTTATGCCGGAAAGTCAGTTTAAGGACATTGGGCTTACGAAAAAGAATTTTATTACGCTGACAAATTCAATGGCGGATATGGATCTTACAAGTGGTCTTGACAAGGTGACTTGTCCCGTGCTTGTTCTTTATGGTGAAAAAGATAATATCAATAAAAAAGCGGCTGTAAAGCTTGCCCAAAAGCTTAAGAATGCTAAATACGATACTGTTTCAAATTCGGGACATGAGGTTAATATTGATAATCCTCAGGGATTAGCTAAGGCTTTTGAGAAACAACATTGAAATATTCATTGCATACTATGTTTGAAAAATCATCTTTTATCACATAAAATGGGGGGAGAACTTATGGATAAGACCAAATTGCAAAAAAGTGAAAAATGATTTATTTTCTATTATCATTCTATTTGCTTACGTTACATCAAGCTGTTTTTTCTTCCCTTATATGGCAAATTCAGTTCAGAACATAAACAGATAATTAATGATTTATATAAAAAGTTGATTCATATATAAGTAATTCCAGTCTATCATGAGTAATACAAATACTTATGTATCCAATTTTAACGGAATTTCGAATAGATTTATTTTATAATACTTGATTTCAGTTGTAACAGCTGCCTACATAATACGGAGGTATGTAAAATGGAAATTATGTCAGCTAGTAAACTCGATAGTTTAAGTACCGAAAAAAGCCGATTATTCCAAGAATTATTACCAGAACTCGTGAAAAGATTAATAATAGACAGTTCTAAATCATTATCATCAATAAGAATCCCTTCAAAGGATGATATTTGGGCACCGGGGTTTGATGGTATAATAGAAAACGATGAAAAGAACACATATGTATCTTCTGGGAAAAGTGTATGGGAATTTGGCACTAATAATGATTCACTCACTAAAATCAATGATGATTATGAGAAAAGAACAATTAATTCTTTAGGAATTGATAAGAAAGAAACAACATTTTATCTTGTAATACCCAAAATTTGGGCTTTTAAAGGTTCCGGCGGAGCAATATCTGAATGGGAAAATAACAAGAATGATTGGAAAGAGGTGCATTTATATGATGCATCAGTTTTATGCGATTGGATAAATAGCAGACCTGCAGTAGCTGCATGGTTGATGGAAAAACTATTTGATGATACAAAGTTTTCTTTTGAAACCCCATCTAAAGCATGGAATCAGTTTTCCCAGAAAACTAATCCACCGTTTACAGACAAAATGTTTCTTCTTAAAAGAGATGTGGAAATTAAGAATTTCTTAAATTGTATTGAGCGTAATGAAATAATAAAGATAAAGAGCAACACGTTTATTGATTCATACGGATTTTGTTTAGCATCAATATTAATATCTCCTGATTTATTAAATACAGTTATTGTAATCAATGATGAAGAAACTTATAAAACACTGTCAAATATAGTAGAAGGGAAAATATTTCTTTTGTCATTTATGAATCTCTCTACATTTGATGAAAGAAATAAGACTATAATATGTTATAGTCAAGAGGCAGTAAGTCTAACAAATGTTGATATAAAACTAACCGCATTTGGAAAAAATCAATTTATTGAAGCGTTAAAAGATATGGGGATTAAAGAGGGTGAAATAGAAGATTTTTATTTTCATACTCATGGAGAAATTTTAGCGCTTATTCGTAGAATCCCAGGATTAAGCAATATAACAAAACCAAATTGGTCATCAATGGAAAACACAAACTTATTGGTGTCTCTATTGTTTTTAAGAGCCATCAATATAACAAATGATACAGAAAAAAGGATATGCGAATTATTGGTAAAAGACTCTTTCGATAACATTTTAAGAGTATTTGATAACTTTGTAAAGTTAGAGGACTCTCCAATCAAAAAAGTAGAAAGTATATATTCTATCGCAAGCTATGAGGAAACCTGGAATGTTTTACAATTAAATATAGATGGACCAGAATTTAAAAGGCTCACAGAACTAATTAGTTTTATTATTAAAATCAGTATAGGAAACATTCCCGATGACTTAAAATATATCCACAAAGCTCGGTTGTTAAATATTCTCTCGTTTAATCTATTATATTTTTCATATTCTTATCCATATAATTCCACATTAAATGCTGCTATTAAAAATATACTTGAAAATATATGGTTATGCGAGGATTTGTGGGAGTCATTATCATTTTATGCCGAGATTAATCCTAAATTATTGTTGGATATATTTGAAGAAGACATTAATGGAGAAGATAGCAATATTTTATGTAGATTTCAAGACGGCACTTACCACAGCAAATACTGGCTTTTATTATCCGCTATTCAGAAACTAACACAGTTTTCAGAAACTAAAGTTAAAGCATGCATGATGCTATTTGACCTATGCAAGATTGAATCAAATTACTGTTATAATGGAAACACTCCGGAACAATCTCTGCTTTCAACATTATGTTTATGGAGTACAGAGGGTGAATTAAGCATAACAAATAAAAAAGATTTGGCTTTACTTTTTATTGATTGTGATAATAATTATGGCTTATCGTTTTGTATTGATCTTATTCAAGTTGATTCTATATCAAGTGGAAGAACAATAGGGGTAAAGCACAATGAAAAACACAATTTTGTTTCTATTCAGGATTACAAATCAGCAATAGTTGAAATCGAAACAAAAATCATAGAAACTGTGATCAAGAATAAGGATATCTGCTTTCTACCAAAAATAATTGATGCATATGAGCATTTTCCGCCGGAGCTAATTGAAAAGCTGTTGATCGGAATATCAAGTTTTAATCTTGAAATGATTAATAAAATCGGAATTGGCTACAACATTAGACAAATAATATACAGAATAAAACTATTTAAAATAACGGATGAAAAAATATATGCGGATATTTTCACTACACACATTAAAAATGTAGAAGAGGAATACTATGATGATTGCCTTTTTGCTTTTTTAGGAAATTACTATGATTGCCCCATTATTGATGCGCCATTTTTGAATGAAAAAGAATCCTTGCATTCAGAGAAAGAGCGATACTTCTTTGAGTATAGAATATCAGTTTTAAATATGTTGTTCAGGAAAAATAGGGATTTTTATCTTAAAGTTATAATTGATCTTATGGAAGATTCTTTAAATTGGGGCATACTACTGGCTTATTCTGATTATTCATCTTTTGCAATTGAGTTATCGAAATATGCTATAATAAAAGGCAAGTATAAAATTATCAGCGGACTTATAGATGGTCTGGATTTAGAAAAAGCAAAATCACTTCTTGAACTACCAAAAGAAATAAAGGAGGTTGTTATATCACATATAACAAGACAAGATATTCTGCCTTTTATTAATGACAAGGAATTACTAAAAATGTTCTGGTCAAATCAAACAATGTATGAATACAGCCCTTTTATGTTTGAACAATTAATTAAATACAATCCATCCGGATTATTATACTACTATTCCTTTCGCTGCAATGACATAATTAATCAAATTGAAAATGTTATACAAGTTTTAATAGCCTTAACCGATGCTGAATCTGAGATTAACCAAGTCTTATTGAATGAACTAATCCAAAAGATAGATAATAATGGTTTTTACTCAGATGAATATGCTGAATTATGTATGGGGCTATCTGCTTTATATAAACATCATTCTGAATTTCATAATTATTTTAAAGAGTATTATTACAGACACCCTGAGAAACTGAATGAATTAATGACAGACGAGAGAGCGTATTGGAACATTCTATCTTATTATCAGCTGCAGCCAAGGGCAAATGAAACAATAGAGAATATTGCACATTTTTTTGATGCAATTTTACAGATCGACACAAGTGAAGCTAAGTATAAAGCATACAGTTTGTTTGGCGTGTTATTAGGAAGTTTATTGAAATCTGTTTCCATAGATAACTTTATTGAAAAAAATTATATTTCGCTCATTGAACAATACTATTCGAATGTATTTGAAAAGTATTTTATTGAGAGATATTTTGAATTTGTTAGTTGTAGATGGATCGGAGATGGAAGTGATCAGAAACAAAAAGGAGATGAGTTAAGTAAATATATTGATAGACTTGAAATACAATATCCTAATACCACCCAAATTTTGAGAAAACTAATTTGTCAATATGATATAAACGCAAAAAGTGATTATATTCATAACGAAACAAATGTGTTGTGATTGAAAAATATATTCATACAAAATTCACCCGATTGCCAGAAAACCTCGCAGTCGGGTGATCCATTACCCAATCATCTTAAAATACTTCAAAGCTCCCACAATAGCCTCTTCCTTCTCCTCAGTACATTTAGGCTGTCGAGAGTCCTTAGTCTTAGCCTTGTTGTAATTCTCCCGCTCAATAATGCCATATTTCTGCTTCACCTGTGCGATATTCAGCGAAGATACCGTCAGACCCGAATGTTCCTTAACATAAGTCTTGATCTCATCGTAAGTAGCCTTGCTCTCCTCAGAGGTTAGATCAAGCTCGTCTGTTTTCAGCTCAACCTCGATATGTTGGTTGCTTTTAAGTTTGGACAATAAGCATACCGTCTCAACGTGCGAAGTAAAAGGAAACATATCCACAGGAGAAAGCTTCTTTATCTTATAACCGTTCTTGATAAGGAAGAACACGTCTCTTGACTGGGTTTCCGGATTGCAGGAAACATATACAATGCGCTTGGGAGCGATCTTCACCAGATTGGAGAGAAATCTCCTGTCCGCACCTGCTCTTGCGGGGTCCATTATAACAACGTCCGCACGGAGCTTTTCCTCGGTAAATTCTTCAAGAAATTCGCCGCTGTCCGCACAGATGAACTTCACGTTCTCTGCCTTGTTGAGCTTTGCGTTTATCACAGCGTCGTTTATGGCTGCACGGTTTATCTCGCAGCCGTAAACCGTCCTTGCCTTGTCAGCCGCAATAAGGCTCAGCGTGCCTATGCCGCAGTATGCGTCTATCACAGTCTCTTTTCCCGTGAGAGCGGCGTATTTTATAGCAAGAGAGTACAGCTTTTCCGTCTGCACGGGATTTATCTGCGCAAAGGACTTGGGGGATATCCTGAATTTCTTTCCGCAGATGATGTCCTCGATGTAGTCCTTGCCGTGAAGCGTCTCGTATTTTGTTCCCGGAGCTATCCTGTCGGGCTTGCATACCGTGAACACAAGAGAGGTTATCTCGGGACATTTTTTCATAAGCTCCGCAGTGAAATGCTTCTTTGAGGGAAAATCATTGCCAGTGCCGCCGATAACGCACATTATCTCCCCCGTGCCCTTGGCGATCCTTATCATGGCATAGCGCAGGAAGCCCTGACCGCCGTAGCTGCTCCATAAGGATATCTTCATTGCGTTTGCGGTTTTAAGTATCTGCCTTGCAATGCTGTCTGCCTTGGGATTATCCGCAGCACAGCTCTTAACGTCAATAACTCCGCCTGTTGCCGACTGATATACTCCGCACAGGGACTTTCCGCCCTTGAAGTCATATACCGCCGTGACCTTGTATCGGTAGCCAACAGGGTCGTCCATGCCAACGATAAGCTCGGGGCGGCAGAGCTTGCCCATGAGTCTTTCTACCTTTATCTGCTTGAAGCGGAGCTGCTCCTCGTAGGTCATGTTCATAAGCTGGCAGCCGCTGCATTTTTTATATACGGGGCAAAGCTCCTTGTCCTTTTTTACATTTGGTTCGTTCATCTTTTTTCCTTTCGGCTTTGTATCATAAAGCACGCTTATCCGTTGATATCGTCCGCAGCGGGAAGTTCTGTTTCTCCGCCTATATCGGGAACTTCCATATTGCCCACCGCACCGTCAACATAATCTGCAGCCTTTGACTCTATAGCGTCTCCTGCCGCATTCTGAGCGCTCTCCAGCGCACCGTTCGCCTTTTCCGTTATTTCGCCGCCGCAGCCTGTGAGAGCCATGGCAGCGGCGAGAACGGCAGTTATGATGATCTTTTTCATATATTACCTCTGATATCAAAGTCCCTTGTTCAGATATGCTTCCTGCTCGGCGGTGAGCTTGTCTATCTCAATGCCCCATGCGGAGAGCTTTCTGTGAGCGATCTCCATATCCACCTCACGGGGAACGTCGATTACCATGTCATCGAATCTGCCCTTGTTCTTTACCAGATAAAGTGCGCTCATTGCCTGAACCGCAAAGGACATATCCATTATCTCCGCAGGGTGTCCGTCACCTGCCGCAAGGTTAACAAGACGGCCCTCGGCGATGATGTAAACACTTCTGCCGTTTTTCAGCTTGTAGCCCATGATGTTGTTGCGGGCAAGCCATGAGGTTTCGCAGTTGTCCCTGAGCCATGCCACATCTACCTCGCAGTCAAAATGACCTGCATTGCAGCAGATAGCTCCGTCCTTCATGTTCATAAAGCTCTTTTCGGTGATAACGCCGTCGCAGCCTGTTACGGTAACAAAGAAATCGCCCACCTTTGCGGCCTCTTCCATCTTCATTACCTTGAAGCCGTCCATAACAGCCTCCATTGCCTTTATGGGGTCTATCTCGGTGACGATAACGGAAGCGCCCAGACCCTTTGCACGCATGGCAACGCCCTTGCCGCACCAGCCGTAGCCTGCAACAACAACGTTCTTGCCCGCAACGATAAGGTTGGTAGTGCGGTTGATGCCGTCCCATACAGACTGACCTGTGCCGTAGCGGTTATCGAAAAGATGCTTGCAGTCAGCGTTGTTTACAAGCACCATGGGGAATTTGAGCTCCTTTGCCCTGTTCATGGCAATAAGGCGGATAATGCCTGTGGTGGTCTCCTCGCAGCCGCCGATAACGTTGGGGATAAGCTCCTTGTATTCGGTGTGGATAAGGTGAACAAGGTCGCCGCCGTCATCGATGATGATGTTGGGGCCTACTTCAATTACCCTTGTGATGTGGCGGTGATATTCCTCTTCGGTGGCATTGTACCATGCAAAAACCTTGAGACCGTCATGTACCAGAGCCGCAGCCACATCGTCCTGAGTGGAGAGAGGGTTGGAGCCTGTAACATACATATCCGCACCGCCTGCTGCCAACACCTTGCAAAGGTATGCTGTCTTTGCCTCCAGATGAACGGAGAGGGCTATTTTAAGACCCGCAAAGGGCTTGGTCTCGGAAAATTCCTTTTCAATACCTCTCAGCAGGGGCATATTCTGCTTTACCCACTGAATTTTTCTTGCTCCGCTTTCCCAAAGCTCGGGATCTCTTATCTCGCTTGTGTTTGACATATTTTTATTTTCCTTTCTGATTTTTATTTTTAGTAAATACCGTTAGCATATCTGCTGTCGGTTTATTTATTAAGTGTTTATCTTTCTGATAGTTGGCGGCTCGTTGGAGATAACATCAATGATGTGATTTTCACCATAGATGCCGTAATGCTTTCGGCAGACCTTTTCATTGTCAGTATCCTTGTCGAAAATAACGCTTTCGTAATAGTCAAGAAAATGAGAGCGTTCAAATATGACAAGGTATTTGCCTTTCATCACTTCCGTCGGGTCATATGATGTGTAGCTTTCATTCCTGCATTGGTAAATGACATATGACCCGAAAGCTATTTCATAAAGTTGCTCCGTGTCCTCAATTACCAGAGTGCTGTGCGAAAGGATATCTTTCAGCCGTGAGTCAGCAATGTCCTCATCGGCTGCGGGACAGTTCTTTGGCAGGGCTATTACAATGCTCAGCCTGTTGTCAGGGTCATCTTTTATTGAAAGCACAAAAGGAGCAAGCCGACTGTGCTTGTTTATTTCGCTGTTTTCACTTCCGAATGTAAGCATATTTCACCTCCGGCATTTTATAGCTGAGCACACCGCTAAATTAGAATTTATCTATTGTAATGATACACTACTTCTTTCTCATGTTTTTCGGCGTACTCAATTTCTTTTTTAACCGCTTCCCCAATATATCCATCAATATTCACAACATATATACCGTCGCTCAAGTCGATTTTTCTGTAATGAGCATCTGCAAGTCGCGAAAGTTCCTCATCTGTTGGAATAACATTTTCTTCACAATAAACACACTGCAATATATTATATCCTTTACCGGTTTCAAGGTTATAAGCAATTTTCTTCATCTCTTTATCAAATCGCATACTTCCACAAATCGTATAAGTTTTCATCTAATCACCCTCCCAAATGCCGATTTATATGCACAAACCAAACACGTCAAACCGTCATCGGTCACAGCCCTCATCAGAATTTCTCTGCAACAGCCTTTGCGTGAGCGTATATCTCTTCCTCGTCAAATTTTGTGAGCCTGCCGTGTTCAAGAACGACCTCACCGTCAATGATAACAGTATCGACCTCACTGCCGTTTGCGGAATATACAAGAGCGGAGGACAGGTCATTGCGTGGGCAGAACTGGGGACGGTCAAGGTCAAGAATGGCAATATCAGCCTTTTTGCCTGCTTCTATCGAGCCGATGTCGGGTATGCCCAGAGCCTTTGCGCCGTTAACAGTCGCAAAGTCCAGCACCTCTTTTGCGGTGCATACGGTGGGGCAGCCTGTTGCGCCCTTGTGGAGCAGAGCCGCAAAGTTCATGTCGGAGAAAAGGTTCAGGTCGTTGTTTGATGCCTGACTGTCCGTTCCCATGCAGACGTTTATGCCCTTTTCCATCATTCTCGGAATGGGAGCGGTGCCGTTTGCAAGCTTGAGATTGCTCTTGGGGTTGTGGATAACGCTTACGTGCTTTTCCGCCAGAATATCCATGTCGCTGTCGGAAACATGAACGCAGTGAGCGGCGCAGGTCTTTATGTCCAAAAATCCGATGTCGTTCAGATATTCCACGGGGGACTTGCTGCGTTCCTTGTAGCAGTTCTGTACCTCGGTCGTGGTCTCGGAAAGATGAATGTGGAACTCCTGCTCAGTCTCGTGAGCCTTTTCGATAAGCCACCTGAGATAATCCTCGCCACAGGTGTAGATAGCGTGGGGGCCAAGCTTGAATGTGATGCGGTCATTGCCCTTGAAGCGCTCACGCTCGTCCATGTGCTCATTGTAGCGCCTGATGCCGTCCTTGTCGTTCCTGTCGGAGCCTGTCAGACCTCTTGTCATAACAGCTCTCATGCCAAGCTTGTCCGCAGCGGAGGCGGTCATTGCGGGGAACATGTGCATATCCATAAAGCAGGTGGTTCCCGTCTTTATCATCTCGGCGCAGGAGAGCATAGCGCCCCAGTAAGCGTCTTCGGGGGAAAGGGCATCCTCACGGGGCATTATTGCGCCGAAAAGCCAGTCCTCAAAGGAAAGGTCGTCCGCCAGATTGCGGAAAAGCGACATATAGGTGTGGGTGTGGCAGTTGATAAGACCGGGTATCGCCAGCTTGTCCGAGCCGTCTATCACCTTGTCAGCCGCAAACCCCTCGGGAATTACTCCTGCGGAAAGGATCTTGTTCCCCGAAATACAGATATCCCCCTTGGGAGTGCCGCCGTTTATGAGCATTTTTATATTCTTTATCAGTATATTCATTGCGAGCATTCCTTTCATGTGCGCCGTCATGCGGCAATATATATTTTTATTATATCACAATATGCTCTCAAAAGCAATGATAATTTTGCATTTTGACCGCCAAATGGCGGCGCTTGATCCCTATTGACAAGCGGTGAAAATAATGCTATACTCAAATTAGTTAACACTGTTAAATATATTGCGGGAGGTGCTATATGGACAAGGCAGACGCAGGTCTTTCCGACGAGCTGATAGAAGTGCTCCGACAGTACTATTATATGAAAATTCCCTTGGGGCTGGAAAACTTCATGCAGGGCGAAATGAAGGTGCTGTCCTATATCCATTACACCGCAGGCGGCGGAGAGATCGCCACAGGCGATATTGTTTCCGCCCTTGATATGACAGGCGGGCGTGTGGCAGGCATTCTCCGTTCCCTGGAGAAAAAAGGCTTTATCAGCCGCCGCACCGATGAGAACGACCGCCGCAGGATAATGGTAAGTCCCACTCCTGCAGGTTCGGATTATGTTGAAAACGGCAGAGAACTGCTCCGCAGCAGGCTTTCCGCTATAATAAACGCAATGGGCAGCGAAAGTGCAGAAAATTTTATCCGCTCCATGGAGGAGTTTGTAAATGCCTGCCGCAAGGCAGATTTCCCTTGATCTTAATAAAAAGGAATGATATATATGGATATGCACGAGTTTTACATGGGCAATGTTTTTGATGCTTACGAGTTTTTCGGCGCTCACCCCAACCCCGACGGCACTGTTTTCCGAACCTTTGCACCCTCAGCTGAGAGGATAACCATAATCGGCGAGTGGAACGACTGGCAGGAGGAAAATATGATAAAGGACGGTCATGTCTGGTCGTATTTTTCCGCCAAGGCAAAAAAGGGTCAGATGTATAAGTATGTCATCTATTCTTCACTGGGCAGAGTGGAGCACTGCGACCCCTACGGCTTTGCAATGGAGCTTCGCCCCAATTTTGCGTCCATTATAACCGACCTTGACGAGTACAAATTCACCGACAGCGAGTGGCTGGAAAAGCGCAGCAAGAACTATAATGAGCCTCTCAATATCTATGAGGTGCACATCGGCTCTTGGCATACCGACCCCGATAATGAAAACGGCTGGTATTCCTATTCCGACATTGCGGACAAGCTTATAAAATACGTCAAGAAGCACCATTATACACATATCGAGTTCATGCCCCTCAGCGAGCACCCTGCCGACTGCTCATGGGGATACCAGAATACAGGCTTTTTTGCCCCCACATCACGCTACGGCACTCCCGCCCAGCTTATGAAGCTCATCGACAAGTGCCACAAGAACGATATCGGCGTTATCATGGATTTCGTTCCCGTGCATTTTGCCATGGACGGCTATGCCCTTGCAAAATACGATGGCACCTGCCTTTATGAATACCCCGACAGCGATGTTACCATCAGCGAGTGGGGAACCTGCAACTTTATCCATTCAAGGCGTGAGGTCTGCTGCTTTTTGCAGTCCGCCGCCAACTACTGGCTTGAAAAATATCATTTCGACGGTCTGCGTATGGACGCAATAAGCCGTGCCATATACTGGCAGGGCGATCCCGAGCGCGGCGTTAACAAATGCACCGTCGATTTCCTTAAAAAGATGAACTCAGGGCTTCATGCCCTCCACCCCACCGCAATGCTTATTGCGGAGGATTCCACCGCATTCCCCAAGGTAACAGCTCCCGTTGAGTATGATGGCCTTGGCTTTGACTACAAGTGGGATCTGGGCTGGATGAACGACACTCTCGATTACTTCCGCACCCCACCTGCAGAGAGAAAATATCACCATGGCAAGATAACCTTTTCCATGCAGTATTTCTACAATGAGCTTTATCTGCTGCCGATCTCCCACGATGAAAACGTTCACGGCAAGGCGACCGTCATTCAGAAGATGTGGGGCGATTATGATGTGAAATTCCCTCAGGCAAGGGCATTTTATATGTATATGTATTCCCACCCGGGCAAAAAGCTGAACTTCATGGGCGGCGAGTTTGCCCAGTTCAGAGAGTGGGACGAAACAAGAGAGCAGGACTGGGATATACTCAAATATCCCCTCCACGATTCATTCCTCAGATATATGACCGACCTTGAAAAGCTCTACACCACCCGTCCCTCCCTTTATAACGGCGAATATAACCCCGACTGCTTCAAGTGGATACTTCCCGATGAGTCGGAGCGCTCGGTATTTGCATATAAGCGCTGTGCGGAGAATGAAACGACAATCTGCCTGCTGAATTTCTCCGACAGGGAGCAGACCATAACCATTCCCACAGACGGACTTACAGATATTAAAGAGCTTATCAATTCCGACAGCAACATCTACAGCGGCAAGACCGAGGTCAAGCGCAGCGTGAAGATAAAGCCCGCAGGCGGAGAATTTTCCGTAAAGCTCAGCCCGTTCTCAGGCAGACTTTTTGACGGAGAAGTGTTTTCTAAACCGGCTGCAAAATAACATATAAAAGTAAAAGCGGAACTGTTTTGCTATGCAGTTCCGCTTTTATACTATTTATTATTTTGTGCATGGAGCATTGCCGGGCGACAAGCCCGCCTGCAGTCGCTTTCCTAGACTGGTCTTATTTCATCTGTCGGCTTTGTCTATAGAACGATTAAAGATTAGTATTATGATACGTTTCATATAAAACATCCTTTCTTTATTTTATATGTTAATTATATCATATTTTGCGATTTGCTTCAAAGGTGATTTTGTACAAATTTCATAACTTTTTGTGCGTCTCAAAATCGGGATTTTGCCTACAGATACCTGTATTAAGCCGTCAGGACGTCGATATTACGCTATCTCCTGTCCGCCAGCCCCTCCAGAACTATCAGCCCCAGCGTAAGAGGCAGCGTGAAGCTTATGCTCCCTGAGACAAAGAAAAACACCGCCGCTGCGATCCCCATAACAATGCCAAAAGCGTTCTGCACCCCCGAGATGTCAGCGGCAGGGAATATTGCTTCCACGACCGTGCGCAGGATACGCCCCCCGTCAAGGCTTGGCAGAGGGAGCAGGTTAAAAAGCATCAGCGCCAGATTTATCCCCGTTAATATCCTGCTGTCCGTAAGCGTCCCTGCCAGCGCCAGAAGCAGATTTACCAGACACCCCGCCGACAATATGAATATCTCACGGGCAGGGGACAATATCGCTCCGCTTTTCATGCCTATGCCGCCGCTGTAAAATGTAAGGCTCCGTGGCTTTATCCCCATGACCGCCATGGCTGTTATATGCCCGCCTTCGTGGAGCAGGCAGGAAAGCAAAGCCAGCTCGCCTGCTTTTGAAACGGGGGACTGCATTATCAGCACCGACCATACCGCAAAAAATCCGAAAGTAATGCGTATCCTTGTCCCTTTAAAATAAAATTCAGCACCGCTTGTCAAAATATATTCCTCCATGGCAGATATGCGCATTTGGTGCGCTGTAAAAATTTCTGCTGCTTTCCGAGCATATGCGTATATTTTTTATCACTGCGCCCAAAAACTGCGGCGCATAATTACCCGTTCCGACGATTTGGATTCACAAATTATATGATGTAAAACCGCCTTTTATTCCAAAAGTTACACATTGGTTACAGCAATGTTCAGAAATTACAGAAAAGTAACAGTCTGTTGGAATTTATCTTTGCGCCTGATACCACAATAGTTAAATTTTGTTGATATTGACATTAAATTCTTTGTGTCAGCCGTAATTTCCGTCAAAATGTTCAGTTGAAAATACTTTTAATTTGGTTTCGTTTGTGATATAATAGTTAATACAAAAAATCAAAGGCGGTTTTGTCTGTTGCAATAATGTCAGGACAGCCGCACTTTTTCTGCGGACATTATCCGCAGTTTTACAGGAGAGTTGTGTTTTGGAAAAATTTATTATAAAGGGCGGCCGCCGTCTTGAGGGCGAGGTCACTATAAGCGGAGCAAAAAACGCCGTAGTTGCCATAATCCCTGCCGTTATCCTTGCGGACGGTCCCTGCATACTTGAAAATATACCGAACATAAGCGACGTTTCCATTTCTCTGCGTATCCTTTATGAAATGGGAGCTGACGTTCAGCGCATAGACAAGAGCGTTTACCGCATCGACGCAACAGGCATCAAGGACCCTGTTGTTCCCTATGAGCTGGCACGCCTTATGAGAGCTTCCTATTATTTCCTTGGAACACTGCTGGGCAAGTTCGGAAGAGCGCGTGTTTCAATGCCCGGCGGCTGCTATCTCGGCGACCGTCCCATTGACCAGCATCTCAAGGCATTTACATCACTGGGCGCTACCTGCACTCTCGATAACGGCATGATAGATATCTGCGCCGATAAGCTCATCGGTTCTCAGATCTATTTCGATAAGATAACCGTAGGCGCTACCATCAACGCAATGCTGGCAGCCGTTAAGGCAACAGGTCTTACAGTTATCGAAAATGCAGCTAAGGAGCCTCATATCGTTGACCTTGCAAACTTCCTCAATTCCATGGGCGCAGATATCATGGGCGCAGGAACAGATGTTATCAAGATAAGAGGAGTTAAAACTCTCAAGGGCACTACCTACGCAATTATCCCCGACCAGATCGAGGCAGGAACATATATGGTGGCAGCTGCCGCAACAAGAGGAAATGTGCTTGTAAAGAATGTTATCCCCAAGCACCTTGAATCTATCACCGCAAAGCTTGCAAAGATAGGCGTTAACGTTGAGGAATATGACGACAGCGTTAGGATTTCCGTTGACGGACCTCTTGTAAAGACCAGCGTAAAGACTATGCCTCACCCCGGTTTTCCCACAGATATGCAGCCCCAGATATCCACACTTCTTTGTCTGGCGGAGGGTACCAGCATCGTTACCGATGAGATATTCAACAACCGTTTCAGATACGTGGACGAACTCAGGAGAATGGGCGCAGATATTTCCGTTGAGGGCCGTGTGGCAGTTATCGAGGGCGTGGGCAAGCTTATGGGCGCACCCGTTACCGCTCCCGACCTGAGAGCAGGCGCAGCCCTTGTTATAGCAGGTCTTGCAGCCAGCGGAGTTACCGAGATAGATGATATCTATCACATTGAGCGTGGCTATGAGGATATCGAGCAGAAGCTCAGAGCTTTGGGCGCAGATATTGTTAAAAAGACAGTTCCCGGGAATTCAGTCCGTCAGGTGTCATCGCTCTGATACAAACAGAACATAAAAAAGCAGCACTTCCGAAAAATGGAAGTGCTGCTTTTTTCTTTGTAATGTTTAACGGCTCAGCATATAACGGCGATAAAAAGTATCACGTTGTTTTGTCCTTCCTGTGGGATATCATAATATCCCTTACGCAGCCCAGAATATGGGGCTTCAGCACCGAAATGTCCGCAGGCTCGCTGTAAAGAACGGCGCTGTAGCACGATGAGCTGATAACATTCGTTATCATAAAGAACATTATCTCAGGCTCATTGTATCCTTGCGCCCGGATTTTCAGCCTGTCATAAATATCCGTCAAAGCATCATCATCGTCCTCGGGCTGGGTCACAGCGGAACGGAGAGAACCCCAGCTCAGATTTTTTGAGATGAATTTAAGCAGATTGGGATTTTCCGAAAGCTGGTTCAGGATACTGTCCGCAATGAAAACGATGCTGTCCTCAAAGTCGGAGATATTTGCAGTCATCAGTCGGGAAAGCGCATTTTTCAGCAGCTGGGCAGACTTGTGGCATATGAGCTTGTTGTGTATATCATACTTGTCCTTGAAATAAAGATAAAATGTGCCTTTTGCAACGCCTGCCTGGTCAACGATGTCAGAGATAGAGGTCTTGCTTATACCCTGACTCATAAACAGCCTGAAAGCCGTATCAAGGAGGGAATCTCTTTTGACCTTTTTGTTGGTATCGAGTTTTCCCGTATTCCCGCTTCTTTCTGTGCGTGATCTATGCAATAATTATAACGCTAAAGAATAGGATTGTCAAGCGTGATGGCAGGGGACAAGGCTTGTCATTTGTTTATTTTCCTCTAAGAACCCGTCTTCACAAGCATATGCGCACGTCTTTTCGGCAAATTTTGCCG
>ERZ773150.438-NODE-438-length-47000-cov-18.059687_pt1 | contig 47000 bp, 43 predicted proteins | sample MGYA00580845_ERZ773150 | MGnify/ENA primary metagenome ERZ773150 (study PRJEB29015, sample SAMEA2737848) | human gut metagenome | biome: human gut; feature: human-associated habitat; material: faeces | place: China | collected 2012 ...
CGGCGGACCGCCTGCACCCCTCGGTGGTCATCGCCATCGACGCGCTGGCCGCCCGCAGCCGTCACCGGCTGTGTGCCACCGTGCAGCTGGGGGACACGGGCCTGATCCCCGGCAGCGGCGTAGGCAATCACCGCAAGGCAGTCAACGCCCGGACGCTTGGCGTGCCGGTCATCGCCCTGGGCGTCCCCACGGTCATCGACGGCGCGGCCCTCTGCGGCGACGAGGACGCCCCGCCCTCCGGGTTGTTTGTCACGCCCCAGGACATCGACCGCCGCGTCCGTGAGCTGGGCCGGCTCATCGGCTATGGCGTCACCCTGGCGCTCCAGCCCGGCCTGACGCCGGAGGATGCAGCGGCCCTGCTGGGATAGCCCTTGCAAAATCCTCCCCGACGCGGTACAATAGGACATCAAAACTTCGGAACGGGAGGTATCGCACATGGAATTCAACCCCCAGATACAGCTGGCCGGCCTGCTGGAGTGGATGGCCGAGCAGATGAATGCCTGCCACGGCAAGACCGCCGTCATCGGCATCTCCGGCGGCAAGGACAGCTCCACCGTGGCCGCCCTGGCCGTGGCCGCCTATGGCCGCGAAAACGTCCTCGGCGTCCTCATGCCCGACGGCGTCCAGCCGGACATCGACTACTCCCAGGCACTGGTGGAGCACCTGGACCTGCCCCACATCACCATCAACATCCACGACGCTGTTCAGGGCGTGCTGAACGAGATGGAGAAGGCGGGCCTGACCCCCAGCCGCCAGACAAAGGTCAATCTGCCCAGCCGCGTCCGCATGGCCACCCTGTACGCCGTGGCCCAGTCCGTAGAGGGCGGTATCGTCATCAACACCAGCAACCTCAGCGAGGACTGGGTGGGCTACTGCACCATCTACGGCGACAGCGCCGGTGCCTTCTCCCCCCTGGGGATGTACACCACCGAGGAGGTCGTCGCTCTGGGCCGTCAGTTGGGCCTGCCGGAGAAGTTCCTCATCAAGCCGCCGTCCGACGGCCTCACCGGCCTGACCGACGAGGACAATCTGGGCTTCCCCTACCGCGCGGTGAACGAGTACGTCCGCCGTGGCGTGGTGGACCCGGCCATCAAGGAGCGCATCGACGCCCTGCACCGGGCCAGCCGCTTCAAATTCCAGACCCTGCCGGTCTACCACAACGGCCTGCCCATGGCGCTGACCGACGAGACCGATTATTATAACTGAGCCCCGTTTCCTTTTGTGCGCCTTTTTTCTCTCCGTCTTTTGAGAATACAGGGCTTTGGATCCTTAGGGAACACAAAGGCACACCATGACTGCCTCAAAAGTATAAAAAAGAGCACATAAGCAGCACATGCAGAGGACAACCAGGTAAACGCTGCGTAAACCAAAAAGCAAGCAAACATACGTTGCCGAAAGCGAAAAAAAAAGCAGAAACACCCCGGCCCAATGGCCGGGGTGTTTCCGTGTGTTTGTGTTAGGAGAGAGAGAAAATCACATCAGGAAGTGTTGTTCCTTTGGATGATGCTATAATACCCTCTAATTTTGGCCGAATCTTGAAGCGGCCATGAACAATTTGTGAATTCTGCCTTTTACGCCGCGTTTTTTCCACAGCAGACAGCGCATTTCACTGAAACTTTCTGCTCTCGGCCACAGCCATCTGGTCGCAGCGGTTGTTTTTTTCATTCTCCGCGTGGCCCTTCACCCAGTGGCAGCGCACCTCGTGGATATCGGTCAGCGCCAGCAGCTGCTCCCACAGGTCCGGGTTCAGCGCCGGCTTTTTGTCGCTCTTCACCCAGCCCCGCTGCCGCCAGCTTCTGGCCCAGCCCTTTTCCAGCGCGTCGATGACGTACTTGCTGTCGCTGTACAGCTCCACCACGCACGGCTCCTTCAAAAGCCGCAGCGCCTCGATGACGGCGGTCAGCTCCATGCGGTTGTTGGTGGTCTGGGCCGCGCCGCCGGAGAGTTCCTTTTCCGTTCCCTTGTAGCTGAGGATGGCCCCCCAGCCGCCCGGACCCGGGTTGCCGCTGCAGGCCCCATCGGTGTAGATCGTAACGGTTCTCATATATCCTTCCTTCACTCCACCCCAACGACGCGCACGGTCCCGTCCTGCACGGTAAAGCGCACGTTCTTTCCTGCGTAAGCCATGCCGTACACGCGGTCGGGGTCGTCCTGATACCGGGGCCTGGGGTCGGCGGCCAGGGCGCTCAGCAGCCCGTGGCGCTGCCCACTGTCAAACTGCGCCAGCAGCTCCGGGGGAAAGTCCACCGTCAGCACCGCGCCGGCATCGCCGCCGGTAAAGCCGCCGGCGGCGTCGGGATAGCTGTCCGCGTAGGCCAGATAGGGTTTGATGTCTACGATGGGCGTTCCGCTGACCATATCCGCGCCGCGGACATACAGCACCGGACCCTCCGGCTCGTCCAAGGCCACACGCTCCAGCTCCACAGCGGAGAGCCCCAGGCCGTTGGGCCGGAAGGGCGAACGGGTGGCGAACACGCCCACGCGCTCGTTGCCGCCCAGCCGGGGCGGCCGCACCGTGGGCGACCAGCTCTGCCGCTGCGCCCGGTCAAACTGCCAGATGAGCCAGATGTGTGAAAAGCCCTCCAGGCCCCGCACCGCATCCACGTCCCGGAAGGGCTTTTCGAACACGATCCGTCCGGGGCTGTCGGCAATGCCGCTCTGCCGCGGCACGCCGAACTTCTCCGCAAAGGGCGTCTCTATCCGCGCGATGATGTCCAGCCCGGAGCCGTTCACAGCGGGGCCTCCTCCGACGCGGGCTGCTCTTTCTCCTCGGGATCGGCCAGAGCCAGCGAGATGACCCGGTCGCCCTCCTCCTTGAAGCGCATGACGATGACGCCCTGGGTGGCACGTCCCGCCACGCGGATATTTTCCACAGGTGTGCGGATCAGGATGCCCGCCGCCGTCACCAGCAGCAGGTCCTCGGTACCTTCCACCACCTTCATGCCCACCACCGGGCCGGTCTTGTCCGTGACCATATAGTTGCGGATACCCATGCCGCCGCGGTTGGTAATGCGGTACTCCTCAATAGGCGTCCGCTTGCCGTAGCCGTTCTCGGTGATGGACAGCACGGTCTTGTCCGCGTCGGCGCGGGCGGCGCCGATGACATAGTCGCCCTCCCGCAGGCGAATGCCCCGGACGCCCACGGCCGTGCGGCCCATGGCGCGCACATCCGTCTCGTCGAAGCACACCGCCTGTCCGTCGTGGGTGGCGATAAGCATACGGTCATGCCCCCGCGTCTCCGTCACGGAGATCAGCTGGTCGCCCTCGTCCAGCGTCAGGGCGCGGATACCGTTGTTCCGCAGGTTCTTCAGGGCACTGACCTCCAGCCGCTTCACCGTGCCGTTCCGGGTGGTCATGAACAGGTACAGCTCCTCGTCTCCCGTCTCCCGGAAGTGGAGCATGGCCTGTACGCGCTCGCCCGTCTCCACCTGCAGGATGTTGACGATATTCACACCCTTGGCTGCCTTGCCGCTCTCGGGGATCTGATAGCCCTTCTTGCGGTAGACCTTGCCGGTGTCGGTAAAGAACAGAATATAGTCGTGGGTAGACGCGGTGAACACGTCCACCACCGTGTCCTCCTCACGGGTGGTGATGCCCTTCTTGCCCATGCCGCCCTTACTCTGAGCGGCGTATTCGCTGACCGGCGTGCGCTTGATGTAGCCGTTCTCCGTCAGGGTGAAGACGCACTGCTCCTCCTCGATGAGATCCTCGATGTCCAGCTCGTCCTCCACGTCCTGGATCTCGGTCTTGCGGTCGTCGCCGAACTTCTCTGCAATGGCGGTCAGCTCCTCCTTGAGGATGGACTTCACCAGACTCTCGTCGCTGAGGATACGAAGGAAGTAGGCGATCTTCTCCTCCAGCTCCTTGTACTCGGTCTGGAGCTTCTCCCGGTCAAGACCCTGCAGCGCCTTCAGGCGCATATCCAGAATGGCCTGGGCCTGCACGTCGTCCAGCCCGAAGCGCTGCATCAGGTTCTCCTTGGCGTTGTCGTAGCTGCTGCGGATGATCTTGATGACCTCGTCGATGTTGTCCTGGGCGATCAGCAGACCCTCCAGCAGGTGGGCGCGCTCCTGTGCCTTTTTCAGGTCGAAGCGGGTCCGGCGGATGATGATCTCCTCCTGGAATTTCAGGTACTCGTCGATGATGTGCCGCAGGGACAGTATTTTCGGCTGCCGCTGGTTTTCCACAAGCGCCAGCATATTGATGGCAAAGGTGGTCTGGAGCTGGGTCTGGGCGAACAGGCGGTTCAGCACTACCTGGGGATTAGCGTCGCGCTTCAGCTCGATGACTATTCGCATACCGTTGCGGTCGGACTCGTCCCGGATGTCGGAGATACCCTCCAGCCGCTTGTCCTCCACCTGGTCGGCAATGGCCTTGATGAGCATCCGCTTGTTCACCTGATAGGGCAGCTCCGTGATGATGATACGGGTGCGGCCGTTGTTGAACTCCTCAAACTCATGCCGGGCACGGACCATGAGCCTGCCCCGGCCCGTGGCGTAGGCGGCGCGGATGCCGCTTCTGCCCATGATGATGCCCTTTGTGGGGAAGTCGGGGCCCTTGACGTGCTCCATCAGGTCGCTGAGGGTGGCGTCCGGGTTATCCAGCACGCAGATGCACGCGCCGATGACCTCCCGCAGGTTGTGGGGCGGGATGTTGGTGGCCATGCCCACGGCGATACCGCTGGAGCCGTTCACCAGCAGGTTGGGGAACCGGCAGGGCAGCACACGGGGCTCCTTGCGGCTCTCATCGAAGTTGGGGTCCCAATCCACCGTGTCCTTTTCGATGTCGCGGAGCATCTCGTTGGAGATCTTGCTGAGACGGGCTTCGGTGTATCGGTAGGCGGCCGGGGGGTCGCCATCCACGGAGCCGAAGTTGCCGTGGCCGTCCACCAGCATATAGCGCATGGAGAAATCCTGCGCCAGACGCACCAGCGCGTCGTACACGGAGGCGTCGCCGTGGGGGTGATAGCGGCCCAGCACATCGCCCACGCAGGTGGCGGATTTCTTGAAGGGCTTGTCGCTGGTCAGGTTATCCTCGTACATGGCGTACAGGATACGCCGGTGCACGGGCTTCAGGCCGTCCCGCACGTCAGGCAGCGCACGGCCCACGATGACGGACATGGCGTACTCGATATAGGAGTTCTCCATCTCCGGCACCAGCGGGGACTCTACGATATGCTGGTTGGGAAAGCGTATTTCTTCCGGGTCGTATTGGGGCTTTTTGCTCATACTGACACGACCTCCTTAATAATCCAGATTTACCGCGTACTTAGCGCGCTGCTCGATAAACTCCTTGCGGGGCTCCACCTTCTCGCCCATGAGGACGGTGAACGTAGCGTCGGCCTTTACGGCATCGTCCAGCGTGATGCGGCGCAGCGTCCGGGTGTTGGGATCCATAGTCGTCTCCCACAGCTCATGGGCGTCCATCTCGCCCAGACCCTTAAACCGGCTGATACCGATTTTCACGTTGGGGTCGCCGTTCCGCATCTCGTTGGACACCCGGTCACGCTCCTCGTCGGAGTAGGCCACCCGGGAGGTCTTGCCCCGGATCAGCTTGTAAAGCGGCGGCACGGCGGAATAGACGTAGCCCTCCTCGATGAGGGGCCGCATATACCGGAAGAAGAAGGTCAGCAGCAGGGTGCGGATATGGGCGCCGTCCACATCGGCATCGGCCATGATGATGATCTTGTGATAGCGCAGCTTGTTCTCGTCGAACTCCTCGCCGATACCTGCGCCCAACGCGATGATGACGGGCTGGAGCTTGTCGTTGCCGTAGACCTTGTCCACCCGGGCCTTCTCTACGTTGAGCATCTTGCCCCACAGGGGCAGGATGGCCTGGAACCGGCTGTCCCGTCCCGCCGTGGCGGAGCCGCCTGCGGAGTCGCCCTCCACGATGTACAGCTCTGTCAGCTCGGGGTTATTTTCGTTGCAGTCCCGGAGCTTATCCGGCATAGCCGCGCCGCCCAGCACCGTCTTGCGGCGGATGGACTCCCGCGCCTTGCGAGCCGCCTCCCGGGCGCGGTTGGCGGTCATGGCCTTATCCAGAATGGTGCGGGCCACCATGGGATGCTCCTCCAGATACACCGCCAGCTGGTCGTTGACGATACTGTCCACCAGCGTGCGGATATGGGCGTTGCCCAGCTTGGCCTTGGTCTGGCCCTCAAACTGGGCCTCCGTCAGCTTCACGGAGATCACCGCCGTGATACCCTCGCGCACGTCCTCGCCGGAGACCTTGTCTCCCTCCTTGATCATGCCGTATTTCAGGCCGTAGGCATTGAGCACGCGGGTCAGGGCCGCCTTGAAGCCCGTCTCGTGCATGCCGCCTTCCGGCGTATGGATGTCGTTGGCGAAGGACACCAGCGTCTCGTTGTAGCCGTCGTTATACTGGATGGCGATCTCCGCCGTGCTGTCGCCCTTGGCGCCGGAGAGATAGATGACCTCCTCGTGGAGCGGGGTCTTGTTCCGGTTGATGAAGGTGACGAACTCCCGGATGCCGCCCTCATAGCACATGGCCTCGGACTTCTCTCTGCCCGGCCGGGCGTCGCTGATAGTGATCCGCAGACCAGCGTTCAGGAACGCCTGCTCCCGCATACGGGTGTGCAGCGTCTCGTAGTCATACTCCAACGTGTCGAACATCTCCGGGTCCGGCTTAAAGGTCACGGTGGTGCCGGTATGGTCCGTCTCGCCGATGACCTTCATCTCCTGGGTGATATTGCCCCGGGAGAATTTCATCTCATAGATTTTGCCGTCCTTGTGTACCTGCACCGTCAGCCACTCGCTCAGAGCGTTCACCACGGACGCGCCCACGCCGTGCAGGCCACCGGAGACCTTATAGCCGCCGCCGCCGAACTTGCCGCCGGCGTGCAGCACGGTGAACACCACCTCCAGGGCGGGCCGGCCCGTCTGGGCCTGGATATCCACGGGGATACCACGGCCGTTATCGGTGACGGTGATGGTGTCTCCCTCGTTGATGGTCACGGTAATGTCCGTGCAGTAGCCGGCCAGCGCCTCGTCGATGGCGTTGTCCACGATCTCATATACCAGGTGGTGCAGACCGCTGGCACTGGTGGAGCCGATATACATGCCCGGCCGCTTCCGCACAGCCTCCAGCCCCTCCAGCACCTGTATTTCTGATGCGTTATATTCCGTATCCACCACGGTCTTTTCCAGTTCTGCCATGTACTACTCTCCTTTTCCTTGGACCCGCTTGCCCAGCGTCCGGGAATTGATCTGCGACAGATACACGATCTGCCGGTGATAGGGATGATCACACACCACGAAGGACCGCGGTATGTCCTCGCAGGCACTCTGTACCACACCCTCCTGCTCGGCTCCCTGTAAAAACTCTCTCGTTTTTTTTGAGGTAGAGGTGTTATCCAGGTCAAAGATACCGATGACCCGCCGGTCCTCTACCATCACGTTCATACCGATGTGCAGATACGCCATCACAGTACCTCCCCGCCCCGCACATGGAACACCCTGCCGCTGAGCAGCGTGTCCAGCCGGTCGTTTTCGCAGCAGGTGATAAACACCTGTCCGCCGCTGATGCGGTTGAGCACATACTCCTGCCGCCGGGGGTCCAGCTCGCTGAGCACGTCGTCCAACAGCATTACCGGATACTCCCCCATGGCGTTTTTGTGTATCTCGCGCTCCGCCAGCTTCAGGCTCAGTGCCGCCGTCCGTACCTGCCCCTGCGAGCAGAACTGCCGCGCGCTGCGCCCGTTGACCAGCACCTCGATATCGTCCTTGTGGGCGCCGGAGAGACACAGCTTCGACGCACGCTCCGCCGCCTGATGGCTCTCCATATGCGCCGCCAGCGCCGCGTAGATATCTGCCTGGCTTCCCAGCGGGTCGGCGACGGTCCTGACGGTCTGGTACGTCAGGGTCAGTTCCTCCCTCTCGCCGCTGCACTCATAGTGTGCCTGCCGGGCATATTCCGCCAGCGCCGCACAGAACCGCGCCCGATAGCCTACCAGCACTGCGCCGCTGCGGCACAGGCCTTCGTTGAATTCCGGCAGCAGGTCCAAAAGCTCTGGCTTGTCCTCGCTGTCCCGCAGGATACGGGTCTTATGCTCATACAGCCGGCTGTACTGGCTCAGCGCCTCGGCGTACCGCGGCCGCAGCTGGCACAGCGACAGGTCCATAAACCGCCGCCGTTCCGCCGCACCGGCCCGGATCAAAAACAGATCCTCCGGCGCAAAAAACACCGTATGCAGCACGTCGGACAGGGCGGCGCTGTTTTTGGCGGGCACACCGTTAACGGTCATTTTCCGCCGCTTTCCGCGGAAGAGGCGTATGTCCGTCACAAACTCCCGCTGCCGGGAAAAGATATCTCCCAACAGTGCGGCCTCCTGCATATCAAAGCCGATCAGCTCCTTGTCTCCGTGGGCGCGGGGACTTTTTCCACAGCTAAGATATACGATGGCCTCCAGCAGATTTGTTTTTCCTTGGGCGTTCTCTCCGTAAATAACGTTGCAGCTGGGGTCGAACGTCAGCGCCTGCGTGCCGTAGTTCCGCCAGCCCTGCAGGTGCAGGGCGTCAACTCTCATACGTCACCGTCAGCGTCTGCCCGTTGAAGGCCACCACGTCGCCGGGTCGGATCTTCTTGCCCCGCATGGTGCACACCTCGCCATTGACCGTCACGTCACCCTCCTGGATGACGAGCTTGGCCTCGCCGCCGGTCTCTACCGCCGCGGCAAACTTCAGCAGATCCTGCAATTTGATATATTCCGTTGTGATGGTGATAGTCTCCATAATAATGAACCTCGTTCATAGATATAATATGCCGTTTTTTTCTTCAATAAAAAGCGAGCACAGTTCGATAAAGGTGCAGCTCCTGCGTTCTGCCGATGGCAAACCAACGACGGCGTACCGGGTGTATGTCGAGGAGGTGTAGCGATGGCAGGGCACAAGAGATGTGCCTTTATTGCGCCTTCAGGCGCACCGGCAGCACCATATAAAGAAAGTTGTCACTGTCATCTACGGGCGTGATAATACAGGGCGAAATACCGGTGTTCAGCTGCATTTTCACCGTGTCCGCCGGGGCATAGCGCAGGGCGTCCATGAGATAGCGGTTGTTGAAGCCGATCTCCAGTTCTTGTCCGTCGCCGCGGACGGGGCAGATATCCCGGGCTTCGCCGTTTCCGGTCCGGGCGGACATATACACCCGGTCCTGGCTGAACAGGCAGCGTACCGGACTTTTCAGCTTCTCGCTGATGACCACGCTGACGCGGTCCAGGCTTTCGATCATCGTCTTGTTGTCCACCTCGATGCAGATGGGGTTGGTGGTAGGTATGGCATTCTTGTAGTCCAGGAATTCACCCTCCAACCGGCGGCATATCAGCTGGGTAGCCCCGGCCTCGAACATCAGATGGCGCTTGCCCTGGGTCACCGTCACCATGTCGTCGGTGTCGGCGCATATTTTCTCCACCTCATTCAGGGCGGCGCCGGGGGCCACGAACTTAAAGGCCCCGCCGTCGATGTGCTCCAGCGGCTCGCGGCGCAGCGCCAGACGGAAGCCGTCCACCGCCACCATGGTCAGTCCTTTGTCATTGATCTCAAACAGGGCGCCGGTGTGGATGGGACGGGCCTCATTGACGGAAACAGCAAAGCTGGTCTGGTTGATCATGGCCTTCAGCGTCCGCTGCTCCAGTGTGACGGAGAACTGGTCGTCCACCTCCGGCAGCTCCGGATAGTCGTCGGCGCTGAGGCCGGGAAGCTCGAAGCTGGCATCGCCGCAGTTCAGCTTCACGTTGAACTTGTCGTCTGCCTCAAAGGTCACCATATCATCCGGCAGGCGGCGGATCATCTCGCCGAACAGTCTGGCGTTCAGCACGATGTGCCCTGCCTCGGACACTGCGGCCTCTACCGTGGTGCGTATGCCGGTCTGCATATTATAGCCGGACAGCCGCAGTCCCTCGCCGCACTCCAGCAGGATACCCTCCAGCGCCGGGATGGAGCTTTTAGCCGCCACCGCCCGGGATACCGCGGCCACCGCCTGTTGTACCAGTGCCTTTTCACAGGAAAATCTCACCATATCCGTCGTTCCTCGCTTTCCGAAAGTCATTGCCGCCTGCGCTGTCTGAAAGATCAGCCCTACGCAAAAAAGCGGTTCTGTTTTTCTAAATCAAATCATAAACTAATCTTTTATTTCAGTAGTCTTATTAGTAGGAAAATTTTATGTGGACATCCATGTTTATCCCGCGCTGTTATCGGCTTTTTTATAGACATACCTTTATGGAAAATACGCCGGGTTTCCCACAGTTGTATGTGTGATGCGGATGTTACACAGTTTTTCCACGTGGATTACACAGGAAATGGGGAAAACCCTCCCCTTTCGCTCTGTCTCGCCAGCACCTGCGATTTCTCACTTTTTGCTGTTGATGTTGGTGGTGATCTCCTTCACCTTTTCGGCAAAGGCGGGGTCGGAGCGCATTGTGCTCTCCACCTTGTCCAGAGAGTGCAGAATAGTGGAGTGGTCCCTGTCGCCGAACTCCTTGCCGATGTCGTTCAGGCTCATGGAGGTCATACGGCGGATGAGATACATGGCGATCTGCCGCGCGGCCACCACATCTCGGCTGCGGCTCTGTCCCCGCAGCGTTTCCTCGTCCACGTGGAAGTAGCTGCATATGTATCCCACGATGATGCTGGGGGTGGGGGCAAAGTCGTTGCTTTTCTTCAGCATATCACGGATGGCCCGGCTGACGGTCTCTTCGTTGACCTGGTCGTCCAGTAGGTCCCGATAGGCCAGTATCTTATTCAGCGTGCCCTCGATCTGCCGCACGTTGGAGGTGATGTTCTCCGCGATGTAGTCCGTCACCTCGTTGGGCAGCTTCACGCCCAGCATGGCTGCCTTATTCTGCACGATGGCGAACCGTGTTTCAAAGTCCGGCGGCGCCACATCCACCATCAGGCCCCACTCAAACCGGGTCCGCAGGCGGTCCTCCAGCTGGGTGATCTCCTTGGGCGGACGGTCCGATGTCAGCACGATCTGCCGGCCGGACTCATACAGGGTATTGAAGGTGTGGAAGAACTCCTCCTGGGTCTGTATCTTGCCGGCGATGAATTGGATATCGTCCATCAGCAGGATATCCGTCTGCCGGTACTTTTCCCGGAACTCCGCATTGCGGTTTTCCCGGATGGAGGCGATCAGCTCATTGGTGAAGTCATCGCCCTTCACATAGACGATTCGTGCCTCCGGCCGCTTTTTACGCAGGGCGTTGGCTATGGCGTACAGCAGGTGCGTCTTGCCCAGTCCGGAGTCACCGTAGATAAACAGCGGATTGTAGTTCTCTCCGGGCTTCTCGGTCACCGCCTTGGCGGCGGCAAAGGCCAGCTTGTTCTGGGGTCCCACCACATACGTCTCGAAGGTGAAGGCCTCCGACTCTGACAGATCTCCCGGCCTGTCCGGCGCCACGCCGTGATAAGCCGCCAGCTGCTGATCGTCCAGGATTTTTACCTCCAGGTCCGTGGAGAACAGGTCCCGCAGTGCCGCCTTGATGTGTGGCAGAAACCGAGCCTCGATGGTGCTTTTTTTAAAGGTATTGCTGCAATGGAGAACGAAGGCCGAGTCCTCCATCGTTACCACCGTTACCTCGTCGAACCAGGTATTGATGGTGGTCTCGGACAGCTCATGGCTCAGCCGTTTGAGCACGCTGTCCCACAGGTCTTTCATGGAATTCAAGCAAAAGCTCCCCTTTCGGCGGAGGCTGTCTGTTTTCCTCCGCAGTAAAATGGCGGGGGGGTGTACCGCCGCAAAATATCCCACCACATTATAGCAGAAAACACACCCGAAGTCTACACCTATTCTAAATATAAACTGCCGGCTTTTTTCCTGTTTTTCCCGCAAAAACGGGCGCTTGTGGGTAAATTTTTGTTGACAGTGCCCCCCTGTATCTGTATAATATACTCCGCGTGGTTGCACGCAGATGTGCAACAGGCGTGGAAATGTTTACTGCGGCGGTGAATATCTCACCGCTGTCGAGTAAGCGCGGGACCTCACCGTTCCGCCGGATAATCTTAAAAATGGAGGTGTCATGCAATGTTCCGTACCTATCAGCCCAAGAAGCGTCAGCGCTCCAAGGAGCACGGCTTCCGCAAGAGAATGGCCACCCGCAACGGCCGCAAGGTTCTGGCCCGTCGTCGTGCCAAGGGTCGTGCCCGTCTGACCCATTGAGGTCACGGAAGGTGCATCGCACATACAGATAAGCCCTGAGGGACGGAGGATCGAGATCCCCGTCCCTATCGGTGTATCTGGCGAGGCAAAACCAGTATAGCGAGGGAACACATGGACGCAAGAGTAACGGTGAAGCAAAACAGCGACTTCCGCCGCATCTACCGCAGGGGCCGGTCTGCCGTCTCCGGCGGCGTGGTGGTCTACTGCCTGAAGAACAGACAGGGAATGAGCCGCCTGGGCGTCACCGTCTCCACCAAGCTGGGCCACGCCGTGGTCCGCAACCGTGTCCGCCGCCGGTTTCGTGAGCTCTATCGCCTGCACAGGGCCGATATGCTCCCCGGCTGGGATATTATCATGGTGGGCCGTGTCCGTGCCGCCGAGCTGCCCTATCACAAGCTGGAAAAGCAATACCTCCGCTGCCTTGCAGAGCTGGGATTGCTGCGGGAGGACGTATGAAAAGACTCCTTCTCTCCGCCATCCGCTTTTATCGCCGGGCCGTCTCGCCCCTGTTCCCGCCCCGCTGCCGCTATATCCCCACCTGCTCGCAGTACGCCCTTGAGGCGGTCGAGAAATACGGTGCGGCCAAGGGCGGCTGGCTGGCCTTCAAGCGTCTTATGCGGTGCCATCCCTTCCACCATCACAAGGGCGGCTGGTATGATCCGGTGCCCTGAACCAACCCCCCTCAAAAAACTACGGAGGAATAAAAGCCTATGTTCGCACAACTCGGCTACTACATCTGTGTGCCGTTCGCGTGGCTCACCCGCCTGTTCTATACCTGGACGGGCTCTTACGGCGTCGCTCTGATCCTCTTCACCCTGATCGTCAAGCTGGTGCTGCTTCCCTTCCAGCTCAAGAGCAAGAAGAGTATGCTCCGCATGGGCCGCATGAACAGCAAGGTGCAGGAGATCCAGAAGAAATACGCCAATAACAAAGAAAAGCAGCAGCAGGAGATCGCGGACCTCTATGCCCGCGAGGGCGTCAACCCCATGTCCGGGTGCCTGTGGTCCTTCCTGCCCTTCCCCATCCTGATCGCCCTGTACTACATCATCCGCACACCTCTGCGCTACTTCATGTCCCTGTCTAATGAGGTCATCGCCAAGATCACCGAGCTGGCGGTGTCCCTGGGGTATGTGTCCGGCGCCAGTGGTCAGGCCTCTGCTTATGACCAGATCTATCTGGCCAAGTTCATCCACGATAACTGGTCCAGCTTCGAGGGTAAATTCGATGGTCTTATCGACCTGAACTACACCTTCCTCAGCATGGACCTGTCCGCCGTGCCCAAGGATCTGTTCAGCCAGTTCCCCTCCGGCGGCTGGCCCGTCATCGGCATCATGCTCATGCCGCTGATCTCCGCCGCGCTGCAGTTCCTGATGACCCGCATCTCCATGAAGACCAACGGCAACAGCAACATGAACGGCTCCTCCAAGGCGATGCTCTACATGATGCCCCTGATGACGGTGTGGATGGGCTACATCCTCCCCGCCGCCCTGTGCGTCTACTGGATCGCCAACGCCGCCTTCTCCTGCATTCAGGAGCAGGTGCTGAACAAGCACTTCTCTAAGGTGCTGGACCGCGAGGAGACCGACAAGGAGCGCCAGAAGCGCGAGGCCCGCTACGCTAAAATGCAGGCTGCCCGCGAGAATTACAACCGTCAGCTGGAGCAGCAGGCCCAGTCCAAGGGAGGCAAGAAGCCCCAGCCCCAACCCAAAAAGAAAAAGACCGGCGAGAGCACCACGGAAGCCGGTAAGGTGGGCAATCGTCCCTACGCACGGGGCCGCGCCTACCGCGAGGAACACTACGACGAATAAGGAGTTTTGTCTATGAGTTATATCGACGTAACGGGCAAGACTGAGGACGAGGCGCTGCGTAAAGGCCTTGAGCAGCTGGGCATGGACCGCGATGACGTGTCTGTCTCCATTCTGGAGCGTGCCAAGACCGGCTTCCTGGGCATCGGCGCCACCCCCGCCCGTATCCGTATCACCTATGGTCCCGAGGAGGCAGACGTTGCCGCCCCCGCCGAGGTGAAGATCATCCCCGAGACCCCTGCCGCCCCCAAAGCGGAGCCCAAGCCCGCCGTCCCCGCTAAACCGGCAGCGCCAAAGGCTGACAAGCCCCGTCAGGACCGTCAGAGCTGTCCCGACCGCAGCGACCGTCCCCGCCCCGAAAAGAAGGAGCGTCCCGCCCCTGTGGCCCCGGCCATCGACCTGCCCGAGTGTGATGACGATAACGCCAAGCGTATCATCGCCTTCGTCTCCGGTCTGCTCCAGCATATGGACAGTGCCGCCGAGGTCAAGGTCTACGAGGTGGAGAAGGGCCGCTACAAGGTCATTCTGGTGGGCGAGCGTCTGGGTCAGCTGATCGGCCATCGCGGCGAGACGCTGGATGCCATCCAGCAGCTGACCAATTATGCCATCAACACCGGCAGCGACAGCAAGCGTGTTCGCGTCCAGATGGATGCCGAGAACTACCGTGCCCGCCGTGAGCAGAGTCTGGAGAGCCTGGCCCGCAAGGTGGCGTCCAAGGTACAGAAGTATCGCCGCAGTGTGACCCTGGAGCCCATGAATGCCTACGAGCGCCATGTGATCCACGCCGCCCTGCAGGATGTCCCCGGTGTCACCACTTACTCCGTGGGCACTGAGCCAAACCGCCGCGTGGTGGTCTCCTATGACCGCGCCCAGGCCCGATAACAGCAAAAAAAGAAAGCCCGAAGGGCTTTCTTTTTTTGCTGTTATACGCCTGTTCCGTCAAAAGCCGGCGTGTATGCATCCTCGGCGGAGGTCCGTTCCTGCACGAAGCCGTCCTCAATGCCGCAGTTCCGCATATAGGTCACTGCCGCCCGGTACTCCGCCGCCGTCACCCACCGCGCCAGTCGGCCCGTCATGCCAGCCGGCGGCGTATACTGGCTCATCAGCGATACCACCACGTCGCCGGGCGCGAAGGTCTCCGCGATCCAGTCCAGCACTTGCCGGGTGTTGTTCAGATACCCCGGCAGTACCAGATGCCGCAGGATCACACCCTTTTTTATCAGCCCGTTCTCGTCGTACACCGGCCGTCCCACCTGACGGAACATCTCCCGTATGGCTTCGCAGGCCGCGGGAAAGTAGTCCTCCGCCCCGGAGAGTGCCTTAGCCAGCGCGCCGTCGGCATATTTCAGGTCCGGTAGATATATGTCTACCTTTCCTTCCAGCTGCCGCAGCGTATCGACCTTTTCATACCCACCGCAGTTGTACACCACCGGTACCGGAAGCTTTGGCTCCAGGGCCGGCAGTATCCACGGCAGAAAGTGTGTGGGCGTCACCAGTTCGATGTTGTGTGCGCCCCGGGAGATCAGCTCGTCGAAAATCTCCCGCAGCCGCGCCGTGGAGATATCCTTTCCCTGACCACCGGCGGAAATACTGCCATTCTGACAGTAGCAGCACCGCAGGGTACAGCCGGAGAAAAACATCGTTCCCGCGCCATTTGTGCCAGAGATGGGCGGCTCCTCCCACTGGTGCAGCATGGCCCGTGCCACCCGCAGTCCGGCGGGCATACCGCAGAATCCGCTGCCGTGCTCCGCAGTGCGCTCTGCCCCGCAGTTACGGGGACATAAGGTGCAGATCATACCTTGTGGATGTCAAAATCCGGGCCCAGGTCGCCAGCCATCCAGTGGCGGCGACACAGACCGATATACTTGTCGTTGGCACCCAGCACCACCTGTGCGCCCTCCTTTACCACATGGCCATTTTCGTCGAAACGGGCGTTAAAGGCCGCTTTTTTGCCGCACCAGCAGATGGTTTTGACCTCCTCCAGCTTGTCCGCCAGCACCAGCAGGTGGTAGCTGCCCGGGAACAAGTCGCCCTTGAAGTCGGCGCGGAGACCGTAGCAGATGACGGGGATGCTGCAGTCATCGACGAGGTGGACGAGGTAATAGACCTCATCTTTTGTCAGAAACTGGGCTTCGTCGATGATAATGCAGGCATAGGTCTGCAGTTCGGTTTCCGACATTTCGCGCATCTCGTCAAAGTAGATGCAGGGGTGTTTCAGGCCGATGCGGGAATAGACCATATGGTCGCCGTCACGGGTGTCCAGACGGGGCTTTACCAGCAGCGTCTCCTGGCCGCGCTCCTCGTAGTTGAACCGCGCCATCAGCGCGTTGGCCGTCTTGCTGGAGCCCATGGCGCCAAACTTAAAATACAACTGTGCCATCCCTGTTTCTCCTTTATTTGCATACGATTTTATTTATTTTCCAACTTTTTGAAGGCGGTGGGCATGGGGTAGAGATCCCGGTCATCAGATGCCCAGACCCAATCCGGAGGGCCGTCGCCAGCGACGGTTAAGCGAAATACCGTCATATTCCAGCGGAGATGGGTAAAGATATGCCTGTCCGAAAAGCGCTTCTCCCAGGAAAGCGGCGTGAGTCCCCAGTCCCGAAGCTGTTGTGCCGCAAGGGCTTCCGTCAGCATCCCCTCGGTGTTGGGAAACTCCCACAGGCCGGAGAGCAGGCCCGTTTCCGGGCGGCGGCGCAGGGCGGTGCGGCCATCGGGGGTGGTCAGCAGAAAGACCGTCAGGTCCTTTTCCGGCTTGGCGGTATTTTTTTCCCGCACCGGCAGCCGGGACTGAAGCCCCGCAGCCTTTGCGGCACAAAGGCTTGCGGCGGGACAGCTTTCGCAGTTGGGATTTTTTGGCAAGCAGACTGCGGCACCCAGGTCCATCATGGCCTGGTTAAAATCGCCGGGGCGGTCGGTGGGCATGACGGCCGCCAGCGCATCGCGGACATGCTGGCGTGTCCGCGGGTCAAGGACGTTATCGCCGCAGGCGGTCAGCCGCGCCGCGATACGCAGTACGTTGCCGTCAACGGCAGGAACGGCTTTATTAAAGGCGATGGAGAGTATCGCGCCCGCCGTATAGTCGCCGATGCCGGGGAGCTGTATCAAATCGCTGTACGTGTCAGGGAGACAGCCGCCGTATTGGTCCACCATGACACGGGCGGATCGCTGCAGGCTGCGGGCGCGGCTGTAATAGCCCAGGCCCTGCCACAGGGAGAGCAAGCGGTCCTCCGCTAATTCCGCCAGGGCGGGCACGTCCGGCGCGGCGGCCATAAACCGATCAAAATAGGGAAGCACCGCCTGTACCCGCGTCTGCTGGAGCATGATCTCCGACACCCAGGTGCGATAAGGCGTAACGATATCTCGCCAAGGGAGAGAACGCTTTTCCCGGTCGTACCAGGGCAGCAGGACTGCCGGCAGAGAGGCCAGCGGGACTGGTATTTTATGGGAGCTTTGGTTGCTGTTTTTGTTACTCTTGTTTGCCATTTATTTTCAAATGCTGTTGTCTGATCGTTACTTTTTGTTGCTCTGTGGTAAAGGTATATTAAAGCGGGAGGCGTAGTGGCAGCGGCGGCAGAGGGCCTCGGCGGGCTCACGGCAGTCAAAGCCGCGGCGGATGCGCTGGGCCCGGGGCGTGTTGAGAATGTAGTCCAGGCTCTGGTGGAAAATGTTGCCCAGGGCCAGCCGGCCCTCGCTGTCCAGACAGCAGGGGATCACGGTGCCGTCGCACAGCACGCCCAGCTGGCGGCGCAGGCCGTAGCAGTACTGGGTGTCGTCGGGGCAGTCGTTGTTCTCGTCGCCGGGCCAGTAGAAGTGCTCGTCCTTCTGTATGTAGATGCGGGGGGCCAGGCGGCGGTTGTGGAGCATATCCTCGGGGAGGTGGGCGGTATTCTGCCCGGTGAGCTCGCCCAGAATGCGCTCGATCTCCGGGTTCAGGGCCTGGGGCATGCCGCTGTTCCACAGGCGCAGGGTGCAGTTGACCCCAGCGGCGGCCAGCTTCTGGCAGCTGCGGAGACAGCCGGTGACGTAGTCCTCCAGGGGCACGTTCAGGTGGTTGCCCTCGAAGGAATGGAGAGAGACAGCTACCTTATGCAGGGCGGGGCAGGCAAGCAGGATATCCAACTTTTTGGGCAGGAGCGTGCCGTTGGTGGTGATGCAGACACGGAAGTCCAGCTGGGCGCAGGTATCCAAAATTTTCCCCAGCTCCGGGTGGAGCAGCGGTTCGCCCATAACGTGGAGGTAGATATACTGCGTGACGGCACGCAGCTTTTTGGCCGCCACCGCAAAGTCGTCGGTACGCATGGCCATCAGCGGCCGGTGGTGGCCGGCGCAGAAGTCGCAGTGGAGGTTGCAGAGGTTGGTGATCTCCACATAGGCGCGCTGGATGTTCATGGCAGAGCCCCCTTGTCCTTATCGTGTCGGGCAGGCGTGCCCGCCCGCACTGTGCTATGGCAACATTGTATCACATCGCGAGGCGTTTGAATAGGGAAAGTTTGCCGGGACGGCAGGAGGCGCGTATAAAATGTTTGGTACGTTTGGGATGATGAAAACCATGTATTTTTGAGAAAAACACCATGTTTTTATCATATAATAGTTGCAATTTCTTATAGAATGTGGTACGGTATACGCAGAACGAAGCCACGCCCGCGAGGCGAATAAAACGGAACATCAGGAGGTACGTCCATGAAATACCCGAAGACCGGCAGTGAGGTCTATGTGAGCCTGAACCTGTCCAACACCATGCTCACCGGCATCGGCAAGGGCACGATTACCCGGGAGGAGGTCTCCGCCAGCTATCTGAAGCGGCTGTTTGCCGAGCACGGCGTCATCGTGTCCGCCAAGCCGGAGCAGCGCCGTCTGCTGGAGATCGTAAACGAGCGCTGTGACCTGGAGCTGGAAATTCCCGAGCAGCTGAAGCTGTTTCAGCTGTCCGAGGAGCACCGCCGGCTGGTGGTGATCGAGGTCACCGGTCTGCGCCGGAAGAACGGCTCCCTGCTGCCGGAGTACACGGAGGAGGAGTTCAACGAGGCCACGTTTGCGTTCGTGAAGTACTACGTGCAGGGCACCCACTACGACACGCTGGTGGAGGAGAACAAGAAGCTGAAATTCGAGCTGGAGCAGGAGTTGGAGTGGCGGAACCGCACGGACAACTGATGAGATACAAAAAGAGACGGCGAAGGCCGTCTCTTTTTTTGCGCCTGCGCGGGGGGCGCTGCCCCGGCGGCGAGTCGGTTTCCCCCTGGCGGGGAGGCGGCCTCCGGCGGCCACATTTCTTTCTGCGAAGAAAGAAATGTGGGAAAGAAAGTCGCTTAGACCTACGGTCTAAGGGTCCCTTGGCGCGGGGAGGGTTTCGCCGCCCCGGCGGCGAGTCGGTTTCCCCCTGACGGGGAGGCGGCCTCCGGCGGCCACATTTCTTTCTGCGAAGAAAGAAATGTGGGAAAGAAAGTCGCTTAGACCTACGGTCTAAGGGTCCCTTGGCGCGCTAAGGGTTATGCAGATTTGGCGGTGTGCACTCGCGCATGAAGTGCAGTGGGTAACATTGTCGGTTCAGAGATCGCTTGTACCTCTTGCGCCGCTGCCGCTGATGCAGTGAGGGTAGGGGTTGGTGCGCTGGTCGAGTGGCGATTATCAAATCGCGCCTTTGGCGCCTTGCGGCGGCAAAGGTAGGTGTGCCCGTTGGGCACAGGATATAATAGCCTGCGACACGGCAGAACGAATAATTTTTACCATAGTAGCAGGCAGCGGCAGCGGAAAGCTGTGCTGGCACAGTCGGGGAACCGACAACGGATAAGAAAATGCCGGGCGCGGGATGGGGAGTTTCGTGCCCCGGCACGAGTAACTTTCTTTTTTTGTCAAAAGAAAGTTACCAAAGAAAACCACTTAGACCTACGGTCTAAGGACCCTTGGCGCGGGGCGGGCAAGTGCGAATTTGGCGGTGTGTACTCGCGGGCGGGGTGCAGCGGTCATCACTGTCGGTCAAAAGGACTGTGCCTGCGTTCACCGGCGCGGAGGCTTCCGCGACCGCTTGCCTCAGCCACGGTAGGGGTATTTGCTTCTACCGGGTGGGCGATTATCAAATCGCGCCTTTGCCGCCGCAAGGCGGCAAAGGTAGGTGTGCACGTCGGGCACAGGATATAATTATTTCTTAGCCTGCGACACGGCAGAACGAACAATTTTTGCCGTAGTAGCAGGCAGCGGCAGCGGAAAGCTGTGCTGGCACAGTCGGGAAACCGACAACGGATAAGAAAATGCCGGTTACGTGAGGGAAAGCGCGGGCGGCAGCGAACAGGTATAGCGCGCTGAGGAAGTGCAGAAACGCAGTTTCTGCCGGCGTTCTTTCCCCCATTTCTTCCGCTGTTGGAAGAAATGGGGCCGTCGGAGACAAGGAAAGCGCTCGCGCCGGGGCGCGAAATAGCCCGCTGCGGCGGGGACGGGGGGCCTTACGCCGCTGCGCGGCGACACCTCATCCGCCCCCTTCGGGGGCACCTTCCCCTCAAGGGGAAGGCTTGAGGGTGCGCCACTCCCACCGCGAACCCCTCAAGGGGAAGGCTAACGGAGGTGCGCCACTCACACCGCGGACCCCCAGAGGGACGGCTGACGGCTGCGGGCGGGGGACGAAAAAAGACCGGCGGGGCCGGTCTTTTTGTGTTCTTTTTGGGCTGCGCGGCTCACTGCGCTTTGTTTTGCAGCTTTTGGAGCATGGCGGTGAATTCGGGCGGCAGGGGGCAGTGGAGCTCCACCGGTTCGCCGGTGCGGGGATGGATGAAGCGCAGGCCGGTGGCGTGGAGGCACTGGCCGGTGAGGCCGGGGACCGGCTTTTTGGCGCCGTAGACCGTATCGCCCAGGATGGGGTGGCCGATGTAGGCCATGTGGACGCGGATCTGGTGGGTGCGGCCGGTCTCCAGGCGGCAGCGCAGGTGGGTGACGCCGGGGTAACGGGCGACGACCTCCCAGTGGGTGACGGCACGGCGGCCGGTGGGGACCACGGCCATCTTTTTCCGGTCGGCGCTGCTGCGGCCGATGGGGGCGTCCACGGTGCCGCTGTCCTGCTTCATATTGCCGGTCACCAGGCACTCGTAGGTGCGGGAGAGGGAGTGGTCCTTCAGCTGCGCGCTGAGGGCCAGGTGGGCGGCGTCGTTTTTGGCGGCGATGATGAGGCCGCTGGTATCGCGGTCGATGCGGTGGACGATGCCGGGGCGCTTTTCGCCGCCGATGCCGGAGAGGCTGTCGCCGCAGTGGTGGAGCAGGGCGTTGACCAGGGTGCCGTCCGGGTGGCCGGGGGCCGGATGGACCACCAGGCCCGTGGGCTTGTTGACCACGATGACGTCGTCGTCCTCGTAGACCACGTCCAGGGGGATGTCCTGGGGGGGCAGGGCCGTCTCGCGGAGCTGGGGAACGTCCACGGTGACCGTCTCACCGCCGGAGAGGCGGGCGCTTTTGGCGGCGGGCTTGCCGTTGACACGGACGCGGCCCTCGGCGATCAGGCGGGCGGCCTGGGAACGGGTCAGCGCGCCGTCGGCGGAGAGGAAGGCGTCCAGGCGGACGCCGGCGTGTTCAGTTGCGGCTGTCAGCTCCCGCGTCATGGTCAGGCTCCTTTTTCGGCTTGTCGTATTTGTCGTAGAACCACAGGTAGTACACCGCGCCCAGCAGGACGCCGATGACCACGAAGATATCCGCCAGGTTGAAGATGGGGTAGGACATGAATTCCAGGTCAAACATATCCACCACGTAGCCGCGGCAGAGACGGTCGATCATGTTGCCTGCGCCGCCGCCAAGCACCAGCATGGCGGACGTAAGGCCCAAGGGGTGGCGGACGATCTTCTTTACCACCAGATAGACCACGGCGGCCATCAGGACGATGGTGACGGCGGCCAGAAGGCCGGTCTTGCCGGAGAAGCTGCTCCAGGCAGCGCCGGTGTTGTGCAGGCGGGTGAGCCGGACGATGCCCGGCAGCAGCGGGGCCGACTGGCCCACGTCCAGGTGGGAGGTGACCCACCACTTGAGAAGCTGGTCGCCGCCGATGCAGACGGCCAGCAGGATGACATACCACATAGTGTTTCCTCCGGGAGAATGTACTGCTGTTATGATAGACTATTTGGGCGGGGATTGCAACCGGAAAAGAAAAACGCCCCGAGGGGGGGGCGCTGCGAGGGGCGGGAAAGGGGCGCCGGGAGGTCAGTCCTCCGGGAAGCCGGGCTTCATGCGGAAGGTGTAGGTGCCGTCGGCGCAGAGGGTATCCTGACTGTCGGTGACCCAGGCGTGCATGACCACCAGGGTGCGGCCCATGTGGATGGCCTGAGCGTGGCCGCAGAGGACGTCGCCCTGGGCGATGCCCAGGAAGCGGGTCTCGCAGTTCACCGTAAGGCCGCGGCTGCCCCGGGTGCAGGCGGCGGCGCCGGCCACCTGGTCCAGCAGGGTGCAGTACACGCCGCCGTGGACGATGCCCAGGGGGTTCAGGTGGCCGGCGGTCAGGCGGACCTCGCCCTCGGCACCGCCGTCGGACAGGGATGTCAGGCGGATGCCGTTTTCCACATTGAAGCTGCCGGGGAGGTTGGCCCGGCGGAGGATGGTGTCAAAAAGGGCTTGTTGTTCTTCGTGGGTCATGCGGCGGCCTCCGTGGCGGTGTCGGCGGGGGTATCCTCCAGCTTGACCAGTTCGCCCAAGACCACATAGCGGTAGTTGGCCGCCTCGTAGGAACAGGTGCAGAGGGTCACGATCTGGCCGGAGGGGACGCCCTTGCCGGAGTAGAAGGTAGAATTATTGATGAAGCGCTGGAGCTGGTCGGCGGAGAGAGAGGTGCTGAACACCTCGTGGGTGCCGGGGACAACGATGCCGGCGAACAGGTCTACCCGGTACTTGCCGGCGTTGGTGTAGAGGAAAAAGTAGGGGTGGGCGTCGTAGTACCACTGCTGCTTATAGTTGGAGATGGAGGCGAACATGGAGCCGTCGGACATATGGTGGCCGTAGAGCACGTTGTTGTGGCCGGAGAAGTCGCTGGGCACGCGGGCGTCCAGGAAGATGGTGCCGTATTCGCTGTAATTGCCGTACAGATCGTGGTGGAGGTAATACTCGTTGTTGCCGTCGTAGGCGATGGGGTAGCTGATGGGGGTGCCGGGGCTGTAGACGTAGCCGATGATGTCGTTGTAGTGGCTCTGCCACCAGCTCAGGTCGATGCCCTTGGGGCCGGTCTGGCGCTCGATCTCCCGCTGGAGGTCGGCCCTGGTCTGGGCGATCATGGCGGCGGCGTCCGTCTCCGGGGTCATAGCGGCGGCCAGGTCTTCCACGGAGGGAAGGGCCTTCAGCAGGGCCACGGCCTGGGCCGGTGCGGCGGAGGAAACGGTTTTGGCCGCGGCGGTGGGGACGGCGTCGGCGGCCAGCAGGTACAGCGGCACGCCGAGGACCAGCGCCAGCAGCGCGGCGAGGATGCGGTTTTTCATATATGGAGCTCTCCCCTTCTGTCGGTTTGGGAATACACAATGGAAATATTATACTTGCATGAATGGTGTATCGTCAAGGAAAAATATGGGCGCTTGACACGTTTTGACAGCGGAAGGGAAAACGCAAAAAAGAGACAGCCTTGCGGCTGTCTCTTTTTGTGCTGTGAGGAGATACGGCTTATTTGTCGTACATATCGATGAGCTTGAGCAGATGCTCGTAGCGGGCCTTGGCCTCGTCCTCGTTGCGCTTGAACAGCACGTCCGCACGCTCGGGGAACTCGCGGGTCAGGCGGGAGTAGCGGGCCTCGTTCATCAGGAACTCCTGATAGCCGCCGGCAGGGGCCTTGGAGTCCAGGGTGAACTTCTTGTCGCCGCCGTCGGGATTGTAGCGGAACAGGTTCCAGTAGCCGCAGTCCACGGCTTTCTTCATTTCCTTCTGGCAGTTCATCATGCCGCCCTTGATGGAGTGCATCTCGCAGGGGCTGTAGCCGATGATCAGGGACGGGCCGTGATAGGCCTCGGCTTCGGTGATGGCCTTGATGGTCTGGGCGGGGTTGGCACCCATGGCCACCTGGGCCACGTACACATAGCCGTACTGCATGGCGATCTCGGAGAGGCTCTTCTTCTTGACCTCCTTACCGGCGGCGGCGAACTGTGCCACCTGGCCGATGTTGGAGGCCTTGGAGGCCTGTCCGCCGGTGTTGGAGTACACCTCGGTGTCGAATACGAAGATGTTGACATCCTGCTTGGAGGCGATGACGTGGTCCAGACCGCCGTAGCCGATATCGTAGGCCCAACCGTCGCCGCCGAAGATCCACATGGACTTCTTGGCCAGGTATTCCTTCTTGCTGAGGATATCAGCGGCCAGCGTGCAGGCGGCGCAGTCGCACAGCAGGGCGCCCTTGGCCTTCAGCTCGGCGGCGTGCGCGGCGAGCTGAGGCATGGCGGCCAGCTCCTCCACGGTGCAGATGCTCTCCTCCAGGGCCTTGACGTAGGCCTTGGCGGGCTCGGCGTTGGCGGTGCCGTCGTCCATGGTGTCCAGCCACGCCTGTGCGGCGGCCTTCAGCTCGGGACGCGCCCACTCCACGGCGATCAGCTGGCGGGTCTCGTCGGCCAGATCCTCGCGGATCTTGTTCTGGCCGGTGAACATACCCAGGCCGTGCTCGGCGTTATCCTCGAACAGGGAGTTGCACCAGGCGGGACCGTGGCCGGCCTTGTTGGTGCAGTAGGGAGACGTAGCCGCGGGACCGCCCCAGATGGAGGAGCAGCCGGTGGCGTTGGAGATATACATATGGTCGCCGAACAGCTGGGTGACGAGACGGGCGTAGCTGGTCTCGGCGCAGCCGGCGCAGGAGCCGGAGAACTCCAGCATGGGCTGCTTGAACTGGCTGCCCTTGACGGTGTTGTCCTGCATATCCTTCTTCTCGGACACCTCGGCCACGCAGTAGTCGAACACGTCCTGCTGGGGCAGCTCGCCCTCCTGGGCGACCATGGACAGAGCGTTCACCGGGCAGGCGCCGATGCAGACGCCGCAGCCCATGCAGTCCAGCGGGCTGATGGCCATGGTGAACTGATAGGTGCCCTTGCCCTTGCCGGCCTTGACATCCACGATCTTGGCAGCCTCGGGGGCCTTGGCGGCCTCGTCAGCGGTGAGGGCGAAGGGACGGATGGTGGCGTGGGGGCAGACGTAGGCGCACTGGTTGCACTGGATGCACTTCTCGGCGTCCCAGGTGGGGACGGAGACGGCCACGCCGCGCTTCTCATAGGCGGCGGCGCCCAGCTCGAACTGGCCGTCCACATGGTCCACGAAGGCGGAAACGGGCAGGCTGTCGCCGTCCATCTTGCCCACGGGCTCCAGGATATCCTTGACCATCTTCACCAGCTCGGGCTTGCCCTTGAGCTCCTTGGCGGGCTTGGTATCCACGGCGTTGGCCCAGTCGGCGGGCACGTCGATCTTCTTATAGGCGGTGGCGCCCAGATCGATGGCCTTGTAGTTCATGTCCACGATGTCCTGGCCCTTCTTCAGGTAGGAGGCCTTGGCCTTCTCCTTCATGTAGGTGATGGCCTCCTCCTCGGGCATGACCTTGGCCAGAGAGAAGAACGCGGACTGGAGGATGGTGTTGTTGCGCTTGCCCATGCCGATCTCGATGGCCAGGTCAATGGCATCGATGGTGTAGAGCTGGATGTTGTTCCGGGCGATATAGCGCTTGGAGGCGGCGTCCATGTGGTGGTTCAGCTCGTCGAAGTCCCACTGGCAGTTGATCATGTAGACACCGCCGGGCTTGACATCCTGCACCATCTTGAAGCCCTTGGTCACGTAGCTGGGGTTGTGGCAGGCCACAAAGTCAGCCTTGTTGATGTAGTACGGGCTGCGGATGGGCTTGTCGCCGAAGCGCAGGTGGCTGATGGTCACGCCGCCGGTTTTCTTGGAGTCATACTGGAAGTACGCCTGGACGTACTTGTCGGTGTGGTCGCCGATGATCTTGATGGAGTTCTTGTTGGCGCCCACGGTACCGTCGCCGCCCAGACCCCAGAACTTGCACTCGATGGTGCCGGGGGCCGCGGTGTTGGGACAGTTCTTATCCTCGGGCAGGGACAGGTTGGTCACATCGTCCACGATGCCGATGGTGAACTGACGCTTCATCTCGGCCTTGGCCAGCTCGGTATAGACGGCGAAGACAGAGGCGGGAGGTGTGTCCTTGCTGCCCAGACCGTAACGGCCGCCGATGACGGTGATGTCGTTCCGGCCGGCGTTGGCCAGAGCGGTGACAACGTCCTGATACAGAGGCTCGCCCTGGGAGCCGGGCTCCTTGGTGCGGTCCAGCACGGCGATCTTCTTGCAGGTGGCGGGGATGGCCTCGATGAGCTTCTCGGCGGCGAAGGGGCGGAACAGACGGACCTTGACCAGGCCCACCTTCTCGCCGTGAGCGTTCAGGTAGTCGATGACCTCCTCAGCCACGTCGCAGATGGAGCCCATGGCCACGATGACGCGGTCAGCGTCGGCGGCGCCGTAGTAGTTGAACAGCTTGTAGTCGGTGCCCAGCTTGGCGTTGATCTTGTCCATGTACTTCTCGACCACGGCGGGCAGGGCGGTGTAGTAGCTGTTGCAGGCCTCGCGGTGCTGGAAGAAGATGTCGCCGTTCTCGTGGCTGCCGCGCATATGGGGATGCTCGGGGTTCAGGGCGTGGCGGCGGAACTCGGCCACGGCGTCCATGTCGCACATGTCCTTCAGATCCTCGTAGTCCCAGACAGCGATCTTCTGGATCTCGTGGGAGGTGCGGAAGCCGTCGAAGAAGTTGATGAAGGGGACCTTGCCCTCCAGCGCGGCCAGATGGGCCACGGGGGACAGATCCATGACCTCCTGGACGTTGCCCTCGCACAGCATGGCGAAGCCGGTCTGGCGGCAGGCCATGACGTCGGAGTGGTCGCCGAAAATGTTTAGCGCCTGAGTGGACACGGTACGGGCGGACACGTGGAACACGCAGGGCAGCTGCTCAGCCGCGATCTTGTACATATTGGGGATCATCAGCAGCAGGCCCTGGGACGCGGTGTACGTGGTGGTCAGGGCACCGGCGCCCAGAGAGCCGTGGACAGCACCGGCGGCACCGGCCTCGGACTGCATCTCGACGACCTTGACCTTGGTGCCGAAGATGTTTTTCAGACCGTTGGCGCTCCACTGGTCCACGAAGTCCGCCATGGGGCTGGACGGGGTGATGGGGTAGATGGCTGCGACCTCGGAGAACGCGTAGGAAACGTGCGCCGCGGCGTTATTGCCATCCATGGACTTCATTTTTCTTACCATAATGAGCCTCCTTACATTATATACTTCCGTACCGCCAGAAGGGCGCAAAGACCCCTTTGTACGGAATGTTAGGCACCGTCATAGTAGCACAAAAAATCCTGGATGTAAACCCACATTTTCGTGATTTGTGCCACGATAAAACTTTTTTAGCGCCATGCACAAAAATTCTCACGGCGGCGGTGCAGGTTCATGCACTCCGCGCAAACGGCGGGGGGACTTTTTTGGAAAAGTGGCTGTTCACGGCGGAAATTTTGTGGTAAAATGTACGGTGCTATAAAATTAGTGTAAAGGGGGCGCTGTCCATGATGGTGACGGTACGGTCGCTGGGCCTGACGGGCATCACCGGCTATGAGGTGTCGGTGGAGTGCTTTCTGTCCGGCGGACTGCCGGGGTTCGACGTGGTGGGACTGCCGGACGCGGCGGTGAAGGAGTCGCGGGAGCGCGTTCGGGCGGCGGTGAAAAACTGCGGGGCCAAGTTCCCCGTCAGCCGCATCACGGTCAATCTGGCTCCGGCGCGGGTGCGGAAGGAGGGCACGGTGTACGACCTGCCCATCCTGCTGGGTATCCTGGCCGCGGCGGAGGAGATATCTCCCCTGCCCCAGGGCGCGGCGTTTTTGGGCGAGCTGAGTCTCTCCGGCGCGCTGCGGCCGGTGACGGGCGTGCTGCCCATGGCGCTGACGGCGGCGCGGCTGGGCATCGACACGCTGTATGTGCCCGAGGCCAACGCCGCCGAGGCTACCCTGGCCGACGGGCTGACCGTGTACGGCGTGACGGACGTGGGACAGCTTATCGCCCACCTGAAGGGCGAGCAGGTCATGACGCCGGCGCCCCGGTGGACGCCGGGACATCAGGACCGGCCCCTGCCGGACTTCGCCGACGTGATGGGGCAGGAGAATGTGAAGCGGGCGATGGAGATCGCCGCCGCCGGCGGCCACAATGTGCTGCTGGTGGGCTCGCCCGGCGCGGGCAAGTCCATGCTGGCCCGGCGGCTGCCGTCCATCCTGCCGGACATGACCCGGGCGGAGGCCCTGCAGACCACGGAGATCTATTCCGTGGCGGGCATGACCGACCCGCGGCACCCGCTGGTGGATACGCGGCCCTTTCGCAGCCCCCACCACACGGCGTCCACCGTGTCGCTGTCCGGCGGCGGGGGGATACCCCGGCCGGGAGAGATATCCCTGGCCCACAACGGCGTGCTGTTTCTGGACGAGCTGCCGGAGTTCAGCAAGGCGGCGCTGGAGACACTGCGCCAGCCGCTGGAGGACGGCTTTGTGACCATCACCCGGGCCTCCGGCTCCCTGACGCTGCCCAGCCGCTTCATGCTGGTGTGCGCCATGAACCCCTGCCGCTGCGGCTGGTACGGCCATCCCTCCGGACGCTGCACCTGTTCACCCCAGCAGGTGGAGCAGTATATGCAGCGCATCTCCGGCCCGCTGCTGGACCGGATCGATATGCACATCGATGTGCCGTCAGTGGAGTATGAGGCCATGCGCCGCAAGGAGCAGCCGGAGCCGTCATCGGCCATCCGGGAACGGGTCAACGCCGCCCGCGAGGTGCAGAAAAAGCGCTTTGCGGGGACCGAGGTGTCCTGCAACGCCTACATGACCCCCGCCATGATCGGCCAGTACTGTGCGCTGGACGCCGCCGGCGAAAAGCTCATGCAGGGCGCCTTTGAGCGCCTGGGCCTGACGGCCCGCAGCCACGACCGCATACTGCGTATGGCCCGCACCATCGCCGACCTGGAGGGCAGCGAGCGCATCGAGGCGGCACATCTTGCCGAGGCCATACAGTACCGCAGCAGCAGTACACTGAAATGACGGCGGCATCTTTTCCGCCCTGCCATCGTCAAGCCTCCTCGACGTATACCCGATACGCCGTCGTCAGCTTGCCATCGGCAGGACGAAAAATCTCGCCGCCGTGGCGGGATACATTTCCGCCCTGCCATCGTCAAGTCTCCTCGGCGTATACCTGATACGCCGTCGTCAGCTTGCCATCGGCGGGACAAAAAATCTCACCGCCGTGGCGGGATCTTTTCCGCCCTGCCATCGTCAAGCCTCCTCGACGTATACCCGATACGCCGTCGTCAGCTTGCCATCGGCGGGACGAAAAATCTCGCCGCCGTGGCGGGATACATTTCCGCCCTGCCTGCGTCAAGTGATGAGCCGCAGGGTGCCGGAGAGAACTACACAAACAAGGAGAGAACCATATGCACGAGATCATTCTGTGCAAGCTGGGCGAGGTGGTCCTGAAGGGACTGAACCGCCGCAGCTTTGAGATGAAGCTGATGAGCAACATCCGCCGCCGTACCCAGCGGTTCGGCAAGTGGAAGATATATTCCCGCCAGTCCACTATCTATGTGGAGCCGGCGGAGGAGAAATGCGACATCGCCGGGGCTTACGCCGCCTGCAAGCAGGTGTTCGGCATCATCGCCATCACCCGGGCGCTGCCCTGCGAGAAGAGCAAGGAGGCTATTTTCGACACGGCAAAGACCTATCTGGGCGGTGCGCTGACCGCGGCCAAGAGCTTCAAGGTGGAGAGCAAGCGGGCGGACAAGTCCTTCCCCATGGGCAGCATCCAGCTGAGCCAGTGGGTGGGCGGCGCGCTCCACGACGCCTTCCCCCACCTGACGGTGGACGTACACCACCCGGAGCTGACGGTGTACATCGAGGTACGGGAGGACGCGGCCTACGTCCACGGCCCCGCCGAGAGCGCCGCGGGCGGTCTGCCCCTGGGCATGGGCGGCCACGCGGTGAGCCTGCTGTCCGGCGGTATCGACAGCCCGGTGGCCAGCTATATGATCGCCAAGCGGGGCGTACAGCTGGAGATGATCCACTTCGCCTCTCCGCCCTATACCGGCGAGCTGGCCCGGGAGAAGGTGCTGAAGCTGGCGGAGGAGCTGACCCCCTGGTGCGGCCGGCTGGCGGTGTTCATCATCCCCTTTACCGAAATTCAGGAGGAGATACGCCGCAAGTGCCCGGAGGATCACTTTACCCTGATCATGCGGCGGTTCATGATGCGCCTGGCCAATATGCTGGCGCTGGAGCTGCGGTGCCGCGCCCTAGTCACCGGAGAAAATCTGGGTCAGGTGGCCAGCCAGACCATGCAGGCGCTGGCCGTCAGCGAGGACGTGACCACCATGCCGGTGCTGCGGCCCCTGATCGGCATGGACAAGGAGGAGATCGTGAAGATCGCCCGCCATATCGGCACCTTCGACACGTCCATCCTGCCCTATGAGGACTGCTGCACCGTGTTCACGCCCCGGCACCCCAAGACGAAGCCCAGCGTGGAGGAGACGCGGGAGTACGAAAGCGCGCTGGATGTGGAGGGCCTGTGCCAGCGGGCCATGGCCGGACGCGAGATGATCCGGATCAAACCAACGCTATAAGGAGGCGCGTCTATGCCCCGTACCGCGGAGATCATCGCCGTGGGCAGCGAGCTGCTGACCGGCGGCGTGACCAATACGAATGCCGCGTTCCTCTCCCGGCTGCTGACTGCCGCCGGTGTGGAGGTGCTGTACCACACCGCTGTGGACGACGACGCGGCGCGGCTGGAAAAGGCCGTGACCATCGCAAGGGGACGGGCAGAGCTGCTGGTGTTCACCGGCGGGCTGGGTCCCACCTACGACGATATGACGAAAACGGCGGTGTGCGCCGCGCTGGACACGCCGCTGGTGTTCCACCCGGAGGTGGTGGAGGATATGCGGCGGTATTTCGACCGGGTGTTCCGCCGGGAGATGCCGGAATGCGATATGCAGCAGGCCTATCTGCCGGAGGAGTGCACCGTGTTCCGCAATCCGGTGGGCACGGCCCCGGGGTGCGTGTTCACCGCCGGGAAGACCACGGCAGCGCTGCTGCCCGGCGTGCCCCATGAGTGCCGCTATATGGCGGAGCACTGCCTGCTGCCCTGGCTGGAGCAGGTCCGGGGACAGACGGTGCGGTCCCACACGCTGCATATCTTCGGCCTGACGGAGCCGCAGGTGCAGGAGCTGCTGGGCGACCTGCTGCGGCGGGAGGCGGACATGACGCTGGCACCCTATGCCAAGCCGGGCGAGGTGATGCTGCAGCTGTCCGCCCGCGGGGCGGACGAGAGTGCCTGTGAGGCGCGGATGGCGCCGGTGCTGGCGGAGGTAAGGGCCCGGCTGGGCGCGTATTTCTACGGCGCGGACGTGTCCGGGCTGGAGGAGACGGTGCTGACGCTGTGCCGGGAACGGGGACTGACGCTGGCGGCGGCGGAGAGCTGTACCGGCGGACTGATCGCCAAGCGGCTGACGGATATCCCCGGCGCGTCGCAGGTCTTTCTGGGCGGCGTAGTCAGCTATACGAACCATGTGAAGCAGCAGGTGCTGCACGTGCCGGAGAATTTGCTGGCGCGCTGCGGCGCGGTGTCGGCGGAGGTGGCCCGGGCCATGGCCCTGGGCGTCCGGGTGCTGACAGGCGCGGACCTGGCGGTGTCTGTCACCGGACTGGCCGGTCCCGACGGGGATGACCGGGGAAACCCGGTGGGCACCGTGTTCGTGGGGCTTTCCGCGCCGGAGGGCGTGACCGTGCGGCATCTGACATTGGGCGGCGACCGGGAGCGCATCCGGACGCTGTCTGCCCACCACGCTTTTGATATGCTGCGGCGTTATCTTACCAATCTACCGACAGAAGGAGAATAAAACCATGGCAAAGAACAGCTACAAGGCCAACGTGAACCAGTACGCCAACCAGGAGGAGGCCATCCGCAAGGCCAAGGGCAACCCCAATAAGAATATCCATTCCAAGAAGAAGAACAGCAACTACGGCGGGTACACCACCGGCGCCTACATGGCCCAGAAGGTGGCCGAGAAGGTGAACCAGCAGGAGAAGGTGAAGCTGCCCACCTGGCTGAATGTGACGCTGATCGCGGAGTTTGCCGTGGTGCTGGTGATCCTGATCCTGCGCCTGACAGTCTTCAAGGACAGCGCGGTAATGACCCACCTGTCCTCCCTGACGCTGGGCATCACCTGCGGCACGCTGTTCTATATCCGCAAGTACAAGCACACGAAGAAAACCAGCGCCATGTACAGCATCATCACCATTCTGCTGGTGGTCATGTGCCTGCTGTACACCACCTTCGGCATTCTGGGCCTGCTGGGCTTTTTGGGCTGAGCGCCCCGCGCTGTAAGGCGCAGACTTTCCGGAGGGAGAAAGGAGCCGAGCTATGGCTGAGCTGACACCCATGATGCGGCAGTATATGGAGGAGAAGGAGAAGCACCCCGACTCCCTGCTGTTTTTCCGGTTGGGTGATTTTTATGAGATGTTCGGGCCGGATGCCCGGACGGCGTCGAGGGAGCTGGACCTGGCCCTGACCACCAGGGACAAGGACAAGAGCAAGTCCGACGAGGAGCGCATTCCCATGTGCGGCGTGCCGTATCACTCCGCCGAGGGGTATATCGCGCGGCTGATCGCCAAGGGGTACAAGGTGTCCATCTGCGAGCAGATGGAGGACCCGGCTCTGGCCAAGGGGCTGGTGAAGCGGGAGATCATCCGTACCGTCACCCCCGGCACGGTGCTGGACGAGGCATGCCTGGACGCGGGACGCAGCAACTATCTGTGCGGCGTGTATCTGACAGACACGGCGGCGGGACTGTGCGCGGCGGACATCTCCACCGGGCAGGCCCAGGTGACGGCGTTCACCGGGGCGCAGCGGTTGACGGGGCTGATCAACGAGCTGGGGCGCTTCGCCCCGGCGGAGGCGGTGATGAACGCCGCGGCCTATGACGACCCGGCGCTGACCGCCGCGCTGGAGGAGCGCTTTTCCTGCCGGCGGGAGAGGCTGGCGGAGGGACGGTTCGACGTGTCGGACGCGGAGAAGAAGGTGCGGATGCAGTTCGGCGAGGCGGCGCTGCGGGACCTGCCCCGGAATGAGAGCGCACCGCTGCTGGCGCTGGGCGGGCTGCTGACGTATCTCTACGAGACGCAGAAGACCGACGTGAAGCAGCTGGACAAGCTGGAGTGGTACCGGACGGGACAGTTCATGGAGCTGGACCTGACGGCCCGGCGCAATCTGGAGCTGACGGAGACGCTGCGGGGCAAGGAGAAGAAGGGCAGCCTGCTGTGGGTGCTGGATAAGACCAAGACACCCATGGGCGCGCGGAACCTGCGGATGTGGCTGCAGCAGCCGCTGGTGAACGTGGCGGCCATCGACCGGCGGCTGAATGCCGTGGCGGCGCTGACGGACAACACCGTGGGCCGCCAGGAGCTGCGGCTGGCCCTGACCGGCATGGGCGACATGGAACGGCTGATGAGCCGGATCGTCTACGGCACCGCCGGAGCCAGGGACCTGGTGAACCTGCGGGCGGCGCTGGAGCACCTGCCGGAGATCAAGCGGTGCCTGACGCCGTTCCGGACAGGGGCACTGGGAAAGCTGGACGAGCAGCTGGAGACGCTGGAGGACATCAGCGGGCGCATTGCCGCCGTGCTGGTAGACGAGCCGCCGTTCTCCGTCCGGGAGGGCGGCATGATCCGCGAGGGCTATGACGATGAGGTGGACCGGCTGCGGGGGATACTCTCCGGCGGCAAGGGGTTTATCGCGCAGCTGGAGGCCCGTGAGAAGGAAAAGACCGGCATCCGTACCCTGAAGGTGGGGTACAACAAGGTGTTCGGGTACTATATCGAGGTGAGTAACTCCTTTAAGGACCAGGTGCCGGCAGACTACATACGCAAGCAGACGCTGGTGAACGGCGAGCGCTATATCACCCAGGAACTGAAGGATCTGGAGCATGAGGTGCTCACCGCCCATGACCGGGACGCGGCACTGGAATACGACCTGTTCGCCGCGCTGCGGACAGAGGCGGCGGGACAGGTGACGCGGGTGCAGCTGGCGGCATCGCTGATCGCGCAGCTGGACACGCTGTGCGCCTTTGCCGAGGTGGCGGCCCAGAACCACTACTGCCGGCCGGAGGTGGACGAGTCCGGGGTCATCGAGATCACGGCGGGACGCCATCCGGTGGTGGAAAAGGTGCGGGGCGACGCATTCTTTGTGCCCAACGACACCCACATGGGCGCAAAGGAGGACCGGGTGGCCATCATCACCGGTCCCAACATGGCCGGTAAGTCCACCTATATGCGTCAGGTGGCGCTGATCGTGCTGATGGCCCAGGTGGGGTGCTTTGTCCCCGCCCAGCGGGCGCACATCGGCGTGGTGGACCGCATTTTCACCCGCATCGGCGCCAGCGACGACTTGGCGGCGGGACAGTCCACCTTCATGGTGGAGATGACCGAGGTGTCGGAGCTGCTTCGCTGCGCCACGAAGAACAGCCTGCTCATTCTGGATGAGATCGGCCGGGGTACGTCTACATTCGACGGAATGTCCATTGCCCGGGCGGTGCTGGAGCACTGCGCCGGGAAGCTGAAGGCCAAGACGCTGTTCGCCACCCATTATCATGAGCTGACCACGCTGGAGCAGGAGCTGCCCAACGTGCGGAACTACAACGTGGCCGTCCACGCCCGGGGCGAGGATATCGTCTTTCTGCGGAAGATCGTCCCCGGCGGTGCGGACCGGAGCTACGGCATCGAGGTGGCCAAGCTGGCGGGCCTGCCGGACACGGTGCTCAAGCGGGCGCGGGAGATCCTGCGGGAGCTGGAGAGCCAGCCCCGGCAGCCCCACACCCCGGCGGCGCGGGAGGACCAGGTGTCCCTGGAGGGCATGGCCGAGGGCGCCGTGGCGGATATCCTCCGCCGGACGCAGGTAGACGCGCTGAGCCCCCTGGAGGCGCTGAACCTGCTGTATGAACTGAAGAGTAAGCTGCAATAGAAAAGGAGTGAATACCATGCCGCAGATACAACAACTGCCTGCCCATATCGCCGATCTCATCGCTGCCGGCGAGGTGGTGGAGCGCCCCGCCAGCGTGTGCAAGGAGCTGCTGGAGAACGCTTTGGACGCCGGGGCGTCCGCCGTATCCGTGGAGCTGGAGCACGGCGGCATGACGTATCTGCGGGTGACGGACAACGGCTGCGGCATCGCGCCGGAGCAGCTGCCTACCGCGTTTCTGCGCCACGCCACCAGCAAGCTGCGCCGGGCGGAGGACCTGGCGGCTATCGGGACGCTGGGCTTCCGGGGCGAGGCGCTGGCGGCCATCGCCGCCGTGTCACGGCTGGATATTTTCTCCCGTGCGCGGGGCGCCGACAGCGGCGCGTCCCTGCATCTGGAGGGTGGCGTACCCGGTGAGGTCACGGCCGCCGGGTGCCCGGAGGGCACCACCGTGTGCGTGCGGGACCTGTTCTACAACACCCCGGCGCGAATGAAATTCATGAAAAAAGACAGTGCCGAGGGTGCGGCGGCTGCCGCTGTGGTGACACAGCTGGCGCTCAGCCACCCGGAGGTGTCCTTCAAGCTGCTGCGGGATGGGCAGGAGGTGCTGCACACCCCCGGCGACGGGCAGCTGCTGTCAGCTATCTACGCCGCCCTGGGCCGGGATTTTGCCAAAAGTCTGCTGGCGGTGGACGGCGGCAGCGGCGACGTGCGGGCCAGCGGCTTTGTGAGCAGTCCCGCCGCGGGACACGGTACCCGGGCGCGGCAGCTGTTCTTTGTCAACGGGCGGCTGGTAAAAAGCCAGCTGCTGACCGCCGCCGTGGAGGAGGCCTATCGCAACCGGCTGCTGAAGGGGAAGTTCCCCGGCTGTGTGCTGCACATCACGCTGCCGGTGAACGAGGTGGACGTGAACGTCCACCCGGCCAAGACGGTGGTGAAATTCGCCGCCGAGAAAGCGGTGTTCGACGCGGTACACTACACCGTGAAAGACGCGCTGGACGGCGAGGGGCGGCCAAAAGCGGCGGAAAAGCCCTTCTATCAGACCATGACGGCACAGGAATTCCTGAAACGGCCGAACGCGCCAAAGCCTTCGCAGGCGGCGACGCTGCCCATGGGGAAGGCCATCGGCTCGGTACCCGCAAGACCGGCGGCCACGGAGCCGGTCAGACCCGCACCCGCTCCCGCCCCGGTCACGCCGGTGATGGCCGTTCGGGATGTGGCGCCGGAGCCGGACAAGCCGTTTACGGCGCCGGCCGCGCCGGGCGTGGTGTATCACATCACACCGCCGGAGGAAACGGCGGAACGACCGGAGACGACGCCCTCCCCTGCCCCGGCCGCGGAGCCGGAGCAGCAGGAGATCGCCATGCCGGAGGGCCCCGCCGCGGCGGAGCAGCCCTGGCGCGTGGCGGGCGAGGTGCTGAAGACGTATATCATCTGCGAGGACGCGGAACGGAACGTGTGGCTCATTGATAAGCACGCCGCCCATGAGAGGATGCGGTTCGACGCGCTGAAGGCGCGCACGGAGCCGCCCATGCGGCAGCTGCTGCTGACGCCGGCGGCGGTGACGCTGGCGGCGGAGGAATACACCGCCGTGCTGGAAAATCTGGAGCTGCTGGCGGACTGCGGGTTCCTGTGCGAGGACTTCGGCGACGGCACGGTGCTGGTGCGGGAGGTGCCCGACGATGTGCGGGCCGAGGACGCCGCCGCCACGCTGGAGGAGCTGGCGCAGAAGCTGTGCCTGCACAGTGCGGACCGGGCGGCCCTGCGGGACGAGGTGCTGCACACCGTGGCCTGCAAGAGCGCCATCAAGGCCGGCATGATCAGCGATCCGGCGGAGCTGCGGGCGCTGGCGGCGCAGGTGCAGTCCGGCGCGGTGCGCTATTGCCCCCACGGGCGGCCCGTGGCGGTGAAGCTGAGGGAATACGAGATCGAAAAAATGTTCAAACGGGCGTAAAGCCGCGTCTTTTCCGTTCTGCCATCGCCGGGTCGGCTTGCTGTACACAAAGTACAGCGGCACCGTCCCGTCATCGGCAGAACGAAAAATCCACGACTTTACAGGCCATAACGGCGCTGCGGCGCTTTCCAAAACGGATCGAGGTGAGGACATGGACAACAAGGTCGTCTGCGTGGTGGGGCCCACGGCCTGCGGCAAGACGAAGATGGGCGTGGCGCTGGCGCAGCGCTTCGGCGGCGAGGTGGTGTCCGTGGACTCCATGCAGATATACCGGGGCATGACCGTCGGCACCGCCGCCCCCACGGCGGAGGAGATGGAGGGCGTGCCCCACCACATGGTGGCCGTGGCGGACCCGGCGGAGAGCTGGTCCGTGGCCCGGTACGTCCGGGAGGCGGACGCGTGTGTGCAGGACATCCTGCGGCGGGGAAAGCGGCCGGTGCTGGTGGGGGGCACGGGGCTGTATCTGGACGCGCTGGTGCGGGGGCAGGACTTTGCCGCCGGCAGCCAGGGCGGGGAGATACGCCGGGAATTGCAGGAAAAGCTGGCGAAGGACGGCGCGGAGGCGCTGCTGGAGGCGCTGCGGGCTGTGGACCCGGAGAGCGCGGCGCGGCTGCACCTGCGGGACGAAAAGCGGATCGTCCGGGCGCTGGAGGTCTATTACGAGACGGGGGAGACCATCGGGGCGCACGACCGGTGGAGCCGGGAGGCACCGCCCCGGTACGACGCGGCGTACATCGGCCTGGCCTTCCGGGACCGGGAGGACATGAAGGAGCGCATCGACCGGCGGGTAGATGCGATGGTGGCACAGGGGCTTTTGCAGGAGGTGGAGACACTGCTGCAAAGCGGCCTGCCCCGGGGCGCCACGGCCCTGCAGGCCATCGGGTACAAGCAGTTTCTGGCGGTGGCCGAGGGCCGCGCCACCGTGGCCGAGGCCATCGCGGAGGTAAAGCTGCGGTCACGGCAGTACGCCAAGCGGCAGCTGACCTGGCTGCGGCGCAACGAGGCCATCCACTGGATATTATGGGAAAAAACGCCGGATTTTTCGGCGGGGTTACAAAATGCGACAGAATTCCTCCTGTCCGCCGGGGTATGCTGATAGCGGCGGGCGGAGGCAGATATTGTGCATATCGTCCGTACAGACATACAAGGAGTGGACGATCATGCAGAAGACAAACAACTTACAGGATATCTTTCTTACCAAGGCCCGGAAGGAGAACGTGCCGGTGACGCTGTTCCTGGTGAACGGCTTTCAGCTGCGGGGCGTTATCACGGGGTTCGACTGCTTCGTGGTGGTGCTGGACAGCGAGGGGCGGCAGCAGGTGATCTACAAGCACGCCATCTCCACCATCGCGCCGGCGCGGAATGTCACGCTGTGGGAGGACGCGGAGTAAGAGAACATAGACAAAGAGGAAAGCCCATGAACAACACCCCAGACAACAACACGAACATTCCGGCGGGGAGCAACAAGCGCTCGTCGCCGCTGCTGAAGGTGCTGCCTATCGCGGTGCTGGCGGCGGTGCTGGTGTACTTCGCCGCGCAGGTATACAACTACTTTGCCGACCCGATGACCATCACGCTGGTCTATGAGGCACAGGCGGAGGACGTTATCTCCATGGAGGGCTGGCTGGTGCGGACAGAGGAGCCGCTGCCCGGCCAGACCGGCACCGTGTCCCGAGCTGTGCAGGAGGGCCAGCGGGTGGCCGCCGGCGAGACGGTGGCCACGGTGTACAGCGACGACAGCGCGCTGCAGACCGTCAGCCGGATCGAGACGCTGGAATTGCAGCTGCAGCAGCTGCAGTTCGCCCTGACGTCCTATCTGGACCCGGACGCGGCGCTGAAGCTGGACACGTCCATCACCGGCGACATCCTGACCCTGCGCCAGACGCTGAGCGCCGGGGACTATGCCGCGGCGGAGAGCGACCTGGCGGCGCTGAAGGCCGCCGTGCTGAAGCGGGACCACGGGAGCTATACGTCACAGGAGGAGATACAGGCCCAGGTCAAGTCGGTGGAGAGTGAGATACAGCAGCAGAAAGCCGCGCTGTCCGGCGCGAAGACCGTGACCGCCAAGGCCTCCGGCACCTATTCTGCCGTGTGCGACGGGTACGAGAGCGTACTGACGGAGGCGTTTCTGGAGGACGTGACGCCCAGCAAGCTGAACGGCGTGAAGGCGGCGGCGGAGCAGAGCAACGTGGGTAAGCTGATCTACGGCGACACCTGGTACTATGCGGTGGTGCTGCCGGCGGAGCAGGCGGCGGCGCTGAAGGATATGGGCCGGGTGGATGTACGCCTGGCCAAGGGCTTTGACCAGAGCATCCGCATGAGCGTGGTGTCCGTGTCCCGGGAGGAGAACGGCCAGGCGGCGGTGGTGCTGTCCAGCACACGGTATCTGGCACAGACCACGCTGCTGCGTCATCAGGCGGCGGACGCGGTGCTGCACACCTATCAGGGCTTGCGGGTACCGGCCGACGCGCTGCGGGTCAGCGCGGACGGCACCACCGGCGTGTACTGTGTGGACGGCGAGAACGCCTCCTTCCGGCCGATCGAGCTGGTATATCAGGGGGAGGGCTACGCACTGGTGAAGCCCGCCGAGGGCGTGCGGGACACACAGACCCTGCGCTCCGGCGATCAGGTCATCGCCACGTCCGGCGAGCTGTATGACGGCAAGGTCATCCGATAAACACGGCGGCACCTGCCGGCGGCGGGCGCACGCGGCTTAGATACGAAAGAGACAAGGAGGCACAAGCGATGTCTATTCGGGAAAATTTGGAAGCGATCCGCGCCGAGATCGACGCGGCGGCACGGGAGACGGGCCGCACCGGGGCGGATATCACGCTGGTGGGCGCCAGCAAGATGAACGATGCCGCCGCCTGCCAGGAGGCCATCGCCGCCGGCATCGACGCCCTGGGCGAGAACCGGGTGCAGGAGATGACCGCCAAGCTGGCGGAGGACGCCTATCGCGGCGCGCCGCTGCACTTCATCGGCCACTTGCAGCGCAACAAGGTGAAGCAGGTGGTGGGCAAGGTGGCCCTGATCCAGTCCATCGGCTCGCCGGAGCTGCTGGCCGAGGTGGACAAGCAGGCGGATAAGCTGGGCATCGTGCAGGATATTCTGCTGGAGGTGAACATCGGCGGCGAGGCGGCCAAAAGCGGCTTTGCGCCGCAGGAGGTGGAAAACGCAGCGGCACAGGCGAAGGAAATGGGCCATGTGCGGGTGCGGGGACTGATGACCATCCCCCCGGCGGACGCCACACGGGAAGAAAATGTGGTATATTTCCAAAAAGTACAGGCACTATATGTTGACATAAACAGAAAAATGTACGATAATGGATTAGAATATCTTTCTATGGGTATGAGCGGCGATTTTGCCGATGCCATTCGCGCGGGGGCCAACATGGTCCGCGTGGGCACCGCCATTTTCGGCGCAAGAGACTATTCCAAATAATACGCGGGAGGTATTGCACATGGGCCTGATGGACGAGCTGAAGAAGATCATTCATCCCTACGATGATGAGGATTATGATTATGAGGACGATTTTGAGGAGCCGGTAAAGGAGTCCTCCCGTTCCCTGTTTGACGACCGCAAGGACGACCGCCGTGAGGATCGCCGCAGCGAGGACCGCCACAACAAGGTGGTGAACATCCACGCCACCACCCAGCTGAAGGTGGTGCTGGTGAAGCCGGAGCGCTTCGAGAACGCCTCGGAGATCGCGGACCATCTGAAGGAGAAGCGCACGGTGGTGCTGAACCTGGAGTCCACCAACAAGGACGTGGCCCGGCGGCTGATCGATTTCCTGTCCGGCGTAGCCTATGCCGGCGAGGGCAAGATCAAGAAGGTGGCGGCCAATACGTACATCATCACCCCCTACTCCGTGGATATCATGGGCGACCTGATCGATGAGCTGGAGAACAACGGATTGTACTTCTAAAGAAATCATATAACGGAGGGATCGGCAATGTTTACACCCCAGGAAGTTTCCGAAAAAGTATTCCCGAAGGCGTCATTCGGCGGCGGCGGATACAATATGGCGTCTGTGGATGAGTTTCTGGACGCGCTGACGGAGGACTACACCGCCCTGTTCAAGGAGAATGTCACGCTGAAGGCCAAGCTGAAGGTGCTGGCCGAGAAGGTGGAGGAGTACCGTTCCACCGAGGAGGCCATGCGCCAGGCACTGCTGACGGCCCAGAAGATGGCCGCCAAGCTGGTGCAGGAGGCCCAGAGCGAGAAGGAGAAGATCCTGGCCGACGCGCAGGTGGAGGCCCAGGCGGAGATCCACCGGCTGGACGATGAGCGCAGGGCGGCGGAGAAGAAGCTGCAGGCCGCACAGGAGAAGACCGCGGCGTTCATTCGCCGCAGCGAGGAGCTGTGCCAGGCCCAGAGCGCCTTTTTGCAGTCTCTGCCGGAGCTGGACTTTGTGCCGGAGCAGCCGGAGGTCCCTGCTGCCGCGCCCCAGGCCGATGTGGTGTCCGCCATCGAGCAGGATATCCTCAGCAAGTACATCGACGCGCCGGAGGAGAAGGGCGCCGGGAGCGCCGTCACCGACGAGCCCACCATCAAGCTGCCGCCGGTGGACGGCAGCGCCATCCCCAGCGATTTCCGGCTGAGTCTGGACGAGCTGAAGTTCGGTCGGAATTACAGCGGAGACAAGTAAGCACAACAACAAAAGGCGGCCTTGCGCCGCCTTTTTTCCACGGAGGAAGACGGTATGACAAAGCCCATCATCGCGCTGCTGTACGACTTTGACAAGACGCTGTGTACTACGGATATGGAGGACTACGCCTTCATCCCGGCCCTGGGATACACCCCGGCGGAGTTCTGGCACAAGGCCAACACCTTCGGCCGGGAGAACCGGATGGACGGGCTGCTGGCGTATATGTACACCATGATCGTCGAGTGCCGCGCCCAGGGCAAGGACCTGAAGCGGGACTTTCTGGTGGCGTGCGGCCGCAGCATGGAGCTGTTTCCCGGCGTGCGGGAGTGGTTTCAGCGGATCAACGCCTTCGGTGAGCAGCAGGGCGTGACCATTGAGCACTATGTGCTGTCCTCCGGGCTGAAGGAGATCATTGAGGGCAGCGGTATTGCCCACGAGTTCAAGCAGATCTACGCCTGCGAGTTCTACTATGACGAGGCGGGTGCCGCCTGCTGGCCCAAGCTGGACGTCAACTTCACCAACAAGACCCAGTTCGTCTACCGCATCAACAAGGGTGTGCTGGACGTGGCCGATGACAAGACGCTGAACGACTCCATGCCCGACGACAGCAAGCGGGTGCCCTTTACCAACATGATCTATGTGGGCGACGGGCTCTCCGACGTGCCGTGTATGAAGATGATGCGGTCCTACGGCGGGCAGGCCATCGCCGTGTACCAGAGCAGCAACCGGGCCGGCGTGGAGGACCTGCTGGCCAAGGGACGGGTGGATTTCATCTTCCCTGCCGACTACCGGGAGGGCACGGGGCTGGACGTGACGGTGCAGAACATCATCCGTAAGATGGCCATCAGCGATGCGCTGACCGCCGAGAATGTCCGCCAGGTACAGTCCATCGGGCACACGGAGGTGCCGGGACAGGCGGGGTTGTTTGAATAAAAGGCATAAAAAGAGACGGCCGAGGCCGTCTCTTTTATTTGACTGCTTCAGTCAATTTTGGTCTCATAGTATTGCATCCAGGTCAGCACATCGTTTTCGAATTTCAATGAAAGACCGCTGTGACTCGACATATCGAAAAAGACAATGTCGCCCTCAGAGGCTCTACGGGTGTCGACACTCAAACGATATTCCTCAGAACCATCGGGGAATACCACAGGATTCCAATCAAACCTTGCGGAGGAATGATCGACAAGAGCTTGACACCAGGGCGTCATTTGAAGCTGTGCGTAGACCTGCTCCCGGGTCATGCCGGTCATTACCCCGCAGGCGGAAAAGGTGACAAACGGTGATTCAAGCCGAACCTCCTTTTTGGAATTGGCCTGCATATAGCTGTCCAAAGTCACGCTATCAAATGAAGCGGCGCTGACCAGGGCGTACAGATTTGTACGCATACACTCATCCGCCCACTGGAAGAAAGCATCGAAGCCCATTTCCTCAGCCTTTTCGGGGAAGGTCTCATCCAAAGTAAACTCATCCCCGTCCCTCAGGTCGTAGATCAGGACGTTGTTGCCCCAGTTGCCAAAGGGGGAGGCGTCAAAATACTCATCTAAATAACAGTTGCCCTCAAAGTAAAGATCATCGAGGCCCAGCGGCTCCAAGCCGCGGGCGGCAAGGCAATCGGCGTTCACCTGCGCCTGTCCCTCGGTATCACCCAGCAGGCGGTATAGCTGCGCCATGCGCTTATAGGCGAGATAAATGTCCCACCCAGTCCAGGTATCTGTTTCCTCAGCGGCCACAGCCTTTTTCAGGCCCTCGATGCTGCCGGGAAAATCGCCGTCGCAGGCCAGCTGTATGGCGGCCTCGTACAGGGTGCGGCCATCGCTTTCCGCGGATACGGTATTACCGTCGTCACCGGCGGCGCCGGTGGGCTGTTCGCCGCAGGCAGTCAGGCTCAGGACCATAGCCAGGGCCAGCAGCAGGGTGATGAGCTTTTTCATGTCGTTCTCTCCTTTTCCAGAATTTTACTTTTAACGGATATGCAACTAAAATATACCATGTATGGATAGAAAAGGCAAGCGAAATAAATAAAAACCGCCCCGGGCCATTGGCCCGGGGCGGTCTGCACGCTGTTTATTTTTTCTTCTTTTTGCCCACGATGAGCAGCACCACAACGGCGATGACGGCCACGACCACCAGGGCGATCCACAGGCCCATGTTGCTGGTGTCGCCGGTGAGGGGGCTGGCACAGGCGACGCACAGGCTCATGGCCGCGGCGCACACCGCGCACAGCAGCGCGATCAGTTTTTTCATCTTTTTCACCTCATTTTAACGGTTTCTCCATTCCACCGCCGCCGGCGGGGAAATACATACAGGCGCAGGTCTATTGTACCATAGTTTTTGGGTTTTGCAACCCCGGAAACGTGCGCCCTGCCGCAGGGAAAGATCGGCGCCCCCGCCGATGGGCAGGGGCGCTGCGGTTTACAGATAGTTCAGCGGGTTGAGGAACGTGCCGTTGAGCTTGATGCCGAAGTGGCAGTGGTTGCCGGTGGAGCGGCCCGTCGAGCCCATGCGGGCGATGAGCTGGCCCTTGTGGACCTTCTGCCCCAGGGACGCCACCAGACTGCTGTTATGCCCGTAGTACGTCTGATACCCGTTGCCGTGGTCGATGATGATCAGATAGCCGTACCCGCTCATCCAGCCGGAGTACGTCACCGTGCCGCCGTCGGAGGCGTAGATGGACGTGCCGTAGCTGTTGCCGATGTCGATGCCGCTGTGGTAGGTGCTGCCCAGCAGGCTTCGATAGCCGAACCGGCTGGTGAGGATGCCGGTGCAGGGCCAGGAGAACGACCCGGTGGGATACCAGGTGGGCCGCTCCTTCGTGCCGCGGAGCTGCTGCTCCGTCACCGGCTGGGACAGCGTCACGCTGGCCACCACCTCGCGCTCCGTCTCCTCGCCGTTGATGTACGTCACGTTGGCGGTCATGTCCGCCTTGCCGTACACGCCGGGGGACGTGACCTTATACTCACCCTGATACATGGAGCTGTCGTCGGTGTACTCCACCTGGTACGGCACATCCTGCACGTACCGCTGCCGCTCCACGTTCACCACCGTCAGATAGGGCACGGCGTTGCTGATGGTCAGCACATCGCCCACCCGCAGGATCTTCGGGTCATAGCCGGGGTTCAGCTTCATCAGCGCTTCCACGTTCAGGTCGTATTTCTCCGCGATGCTGTAATAGCTGTCGCCGGAGGTGACGGTGTACGTCACCTCGCCCTCCTTCGTCTCGTTGAGGATCTCGGCGATGTAGCCCAGGTTCATCACGTAGGACGACTCCACGTACTCCTGCCGGATGTCCACTTCCTCCGCGAAGTAGGCGTTCACCGTGTCCGCCGTCTCATAGCCCAGCTTCAGCTGCTCCAGCAGGTCCTCCAGCGCGCCGGAGCGGGTGGTGGCCACCACCTTTTCGCCGTCCACATACAGGACATAGGCGTAATCCACCACGCCGAGGGTGTCGCTCAGTGTCTCTTCAAACTCATCGTCGGAGATCAGCTCGCGGCGGGGGAAAACGCCTGTTTCGGCGGTGAGCAGCGCCGTATCCACGGTGTAGCCGCCGTCGCCGGTGGTCGCGCGGGTGACATCCTCCAGCTCCGCCACCACCTTTTCGGCGGCGCGGCGGGAGGAGACGATGCCAAGGTCCTGACCGTCATAGGTCACCTGAGCGCCCAGGGTGTACAGGGACAGAACGGTGGCCGCGGCGGCGATGGCCATGGCGCCGCACAGGAATGCCACCGGGTGCAGATGCATCTTCTCAAAAAAGTGGCGGCGTTTGCCGCCCATCCAGGTCAGTGCCTTGCGCCGGTTGGAGAAGCCCTCGCGTATGGCGGCGGCCCGGCGCTCCAGGCTGCCGCGGAAGAAGAGGAACAGCTGGGCTGCGCCGTATTCGGATTCGGGGAACCGCCTGTCGCGGTTGGCGGCCGCCAGAGCCCGCGCATTGCTGCGCAGATCGGACAGCCACCGACCGATGCGGCGGAAGCCCGCTTGTATGTTCAGGGTGAACAGATCGTGGTGCTCATCGCAGAAGCTCCGCCAGCTCATTAAATTGTCACGCCACAGCTGCCACAGCTCCGATAGGGTCATGTGCTCCCGGTTGGGGTCGCGGCCGGCGGCTTTTTTCTGTTGTTGATCCTGCGTCATGGTGTAAGCCCCTAAAAGTTACAAATAGTTACAAAGCGTATGATACAATGATTTTCCCCTCACGTCAAGGATTAAATTGTAAACAAACCTTGCTGTGAAGAGAAAACCTTATAAAAAGGGGCTTTAATGGGGGGAAACGGCGAGTTTTCGGAAAAAACTTTTTGATAAAAAGCGACGGGACAGTGGCCGGGGCGGTCAAACGCGGTCTGTATTGTTCCTGATAAAATAAAAATCCAAGCCCCGAAAGGGGGCTTGGCTTTTTTCTTTTTCAAAGCTGCTTGTCCAGAGAACGGATCAGCTGGGCAATGGCGTTGTCGCGGCAGTCGGGCAGGCGGCGGACGCCGGGTGTGTGCAGCACCTGGGGAATGGCGTTGGCGGGGGCGTAGCCCTGGCCGGCCCAGGTGAGCATACTGATGTCGTTGGCGTGGTCGCCCACGCAGATCACGTTTTCCCGTGCCACATCCAGCAGGTCCGCCAGACGCCGGACCATGCCGCCCTTGTTGGCGCCCTTGGCTGTCAGTTCCACCAGGGTCACGGCGCTGGGGACTACCTCATAGTCGTGGTACCAGGGCCGGGAGGCCAGAAAGTCCAACAGGGCGGGCAGGTGCGCCTCCTCGGTGGAGAAAAGGGCTTTGCTGATGGGGGACGGCACGTCGTCCATGGTGTCTACCTCGATGGACGGCGCGTGGGTGATGTGCATATGACGGCGGGTGACGTCGTTGGCGTTCAGGGCGTGAATGGTGTTGTCATCGTGGTACAGCTCCACAGCCACCTGGGGCAAGGCGGTGACGACCTCCGTGACGTGCTCCCGGACGGAGTCGGGCAGGAAGGCCGTGACCAGGTACTTTTTCTGCGGGAAGTCGTAGATAGCCGCGCCGTTGAACAGCACGGTGGGACCGTTCATGGGAATGCCGTCCACAACCGTTTCAAAGGCGGGCTTGGCACGGCCGGTGGCCACGGAAAAGATGCCGCCGTTGGCCATGAAATACTCGATGGCGGCGCGGTTCTCGTCAGAGACGGGGGGCATATCCACGCACTTTTGCAGGGCCTCCTCGGTGTAGACCAGGGTGTTGTCAAAATCGCTGACCAGCAGCAAGCCGTTGAATTTACGCATGATTTACGCCTCCGTGCCGCCGTTGGGCTTATTGCCGCCGCTTCTGCGGCGGGGCCGATGGCGGCTGCGCTTCTTCTCACCGCTCACGGTACCCTGGCCATCCCCGGCGGGCTTGACTGCCTTGGGCGCGGGTGCGCCGGTGCTGCCGGCGGCGTTGGCACCGCC
>ERZ773150.439-NODE-439-length-46985-cov-17.356424_pt1 | contig 46985 bp, 32 predicted proteins | sample MGYA00580845_ERZ773150 | MGnify/ENA primary metagenome ERZ773150 (study PRJEB29015, sample SAMEA2737848) | human gut metagenome | biome: human gut; feature: human-associated habitat; material: faeces | place: China | collected 2012 ...
AATCCCTCACCAACACAGAGAACATTCCTCTGCTGATGATCCCTACGGCCCAGCCACAGATCCGCAATGCCGACGACTGGGAGGCTCGCTTTGAAACCGTCCGCAGCACCTTCTCCTCCCGCGTCGGCCAGATCTGTAACGCCGCACTGGACCGCAGCATCATTGCCTACAACGAAAACTCCGACGCCGAGGAGCGGAAGCGCTGCCGGGAGGAGACGGAGACATTAGCCATTCTCACCGGGCTGGAGATCGACTCGGCCAAGAGCGGCATCCGCCCCGATCTGGATGAGTACCTGACCCACAAGACCGTCAAGCGCAGTGCCTTCCTCAAATATAAGACGCTGGTAGAGGAGGCAGAGACCCGGCGCGCCTGGTACGAGCCTACCCATGCGGCCAAGGTAAAGTCGTTTTTCAAAAAGGTGGATTGGGACGAGGTGGACTCCAATGTGGAGCGCCTGCCGTATCTGGCACAGCAGCTGAAAAAGAACACGCCGCGCATCAAGGCAAAGCCCACCAAGGACGAAGAATTGTTTTCCTTTGCTGCCCAGCAGCCGGACTGGAGGGAACAGCTGGATTCCGATAAGCTGGCGGCGGTAGCTACGCTGCTGCAAGATTACGATGCCTGCCTCTCCCGCATCCGGGCCTGCCGCGTTCCGTTGAAGGAGAAAAAGCGGAAGAGCGATGTGGAGCGCATTCTGTATGCCAGAGGGCAGGAGGATGCATACGATCCTGACGAGCTGTACGCTCTGTTCGGCAGCCTGCCGCCGGAAAAGGTGTCCGCTCTGCGGCAAGCCATGCAGAAGCAGGCCTGGCACCTCATGGACGAGGATGCACGGGAGCGTTTCCTGCGGGAATGGCTACCGGAGTTTGACGATATATACGATCTGCTGACCGATTTCCGCTTCGGCGGCTACCGCATCCTCGGAGACATTGTCTGTGATATGGAGGACGAGAACACCGGCAGGGAGAAAAAGCAGCTGTTCCGCGAAAGCGACTCGAAAGCCTTCACCGCCATGATGAGCGCCTTCGCGGACAAATCCGCCTCCCGGAGCTACCGTGATGCGGTGACGGCCAAGTGCCGGGAGCTGCTGACCGCGATTATAAGACCGGCTCTGGCCGTGCGCTATGTGGTGGCCCTCGGCAGACGCGACCTGCTGTGGGAGCTGCTGCCGGAGTACATTGAGAAAAATGTTCTGGAGGTGCGGGATGATTAACGAATGGGAGGAATTCTGCGCATATACCGGAACGGTTTCCTATACCGCCAGCAAGAAGAGCGACACGACATGGCTGGGCCGTTTCACCTTTGCCACGATCCTGGAGTTTGAGGGGATGGCACGGATTTTGACCATTCTGGCCCGCGGGTATCTGTTCCACGGTAAAGACGGAGCGGTCATTTCGGGTGATCCGCATGATCGGATCGACTACGCCCGCCGTGCGCTCCGCGCCTGGTGCAGTGTACCGGAGGACGAGAAGCGTACGCCGAGCAAGGAATGGCGGTTCCAGACGGACTTTTCGGAACTGCACACGGAGTTCCCGGAGCTGGTGGATGCGGATGGGGTCGGATGGTTCCTCCGCCATGTCCTCCGCATCGCGGACTTCATGCTGACGCACCCGGAAAAGGTGCGCAGCACCTCGCTCAAGTATGCGGAGGTCATTCAGTCCAAGTTTGCCGCCGCATGGCGAAGCAAGGTGATGCAGTATCAGACCCCGATTTTTGCGTCCCAAACCAAGGGCGCTTGGACGCTGCGCTTTGATGATGTCCTTGCTGATGCGTTGGAGCTGGGAGCGCTGCGCAGAGAGGAGCCGGAGCTGCCGCCTGAACTGACAGAGAAAGTAACAACAGCGCTTCCGAAGGGAATTCCATTCGAGGTTGTCTGTACGTTGATCCGCTATTATCTCGCCAACCGGCAGGATGATTGCGAATGGGTCGTCCTGCCGGTGGCAAGCTTTGACGCCTACTTCGGGGACACCAGCTTCAGCAAGAAGTACCTGCCCAAGATCCCGCCGGAGATCATGTGAATATCGCCTGTATCCATATCCATTGCCATGTGATCTCCCATGTGCATCATGAGATTCCCATCGGAGTCCATCGCCATGCTGTCAGAAATGCTCATGGCGAAGTCGCCGTCATCGTAGTCGAAAATGTACTTTGACATACCGTGCACCTCCAATTTTAATCATCGTATTCCGGATAGTCAGGCGCCCACTCGGGCATCCAATGCGCTTTGTTTCTGCGGTTTGCATTGTGAGTTCTCTGGTGCGATCTGTGGTTCGGATTCATCTGATTGGCCCGATTGTCAGCGTCAGCTTGATATGCCTTGTTATTGGGATTATGCAGATTTGCCCAGTGATCCAGTTGTGCTTTGGTATGTGTTTTTCCTGATACCTTTCCCATAATCAGCCTCCTTTCTGAACCGAAAAAAGCCCACGCACTTTGCTTCGTGCGTGGACTGCGATCATCCAGAAGACCGCTTTGCACACAACAAAACAAACCCGACGAAAGAACACTTTCTTCGGTTCGATTTTGTGGTGCAAAGCATCGAAACAACAGGGTGACAACGACAGTCAACCAGCAAACTGCTTTCTCAATTCCATAATGAGAATTTGATTGGAATCAATAGTTTCGAGGATTTACATATTTTTTTACTCGCTTCATTGTCTATGTCACTGCCGTTCGATATGATTCGTACTCTCATGATACGAACGATCAAAGTTCAGGACAGTCCAACAATTCAGCATTAGCATGGTAACATAAATCGAAATCGAATGCAATAGGCACCTGCAAATTGAGAAGCGATACTGCCGATTTCCGCGGTTTCTATTACAAATCCCCACACTATCGCCCCGCAAGCAGGTGCGCACATGAGTTCTTTCATCGTGCGCCGGATGGTGCTTTTCAATTCCACATCGGCAAAAAAGTGGTTGGTATCATAATATGATACCAACCACTTTTCGGTGCAGCAGCTTTCGTGATCAAGTAGTATGCCCGCTCCCAGCAGATCCTGTTTCAGCCCATGCTCCCGATTTTATTGCCATTTTCGTACATATCCGCGGCATACTCGCGGTGATTCGGCCCCTCGTATGGTACCCAACCAAAGCCCGGAATATAGACCTTATCGCCGGGCTGCAGCTCTATGGTCGGCTGCGGTGTAGGAGGCGCAGGCTCCGGCTGCGGCGTTTCGACCGCAGGCGTCGGCTCTGCCGGTGCGGGGACAGGAACGGCGTCAAGCTCCTCGTCCGGCTCTGCCCGTGGCGTTTCCGTATTTTTCCTTTCTGCCGTTGTCACAGCATCCGTTTTCGGGGCAGCTGCGGCGTGCGTTGGTATTGGGGCGGGTCGTTCCTCCCTTGTGTCTGGCTGCGGCCACACAGCGGCGCACAGGGCCAAGCAAGCGGTGATCACAGCTGCCACGATGCGCTTCTTCATTGTTCATCATCCTCCTTTTTGAGCGTAAAACGAGCGCCCGGTTTCTCTGCCGCTTGGCAGCGCGCCGGACGCTCATCGTCATAGTGATTCAATTCTGCGGACAGCCGCCACGCCAGCCGAAATCCGGAGATGAAGCTGTCGAGCGAAGTGTCCTCCGAAATATGGTCCTTGGCATCGATGATCTTCAGCACCAATCGGCGCTCCGGCTTGCCCAGCGCCTCAATGAGCGCGCGGTGGCATTCCTCGATTTCCCGCTTCGTCGCCGCCAGCTCCGGCGGGGTGTAGAAGCAGTCGTACAGGTCCTTCAGCAGTTTGTTCATGTGCTCACCTCCTTGCAGCACAAACATATACCACAGGTCAGCAGGAATAGCTACTGAAAGATTTCGTGGGACATTTTGTTATTCTACATCCATGTACCTGGCAAGTTTTCTGTGCAGTTTTCCAGAAAACTGCCAGTTACCCGCAATAGCTTGCTTCCCACCGGCGCAAAATCGCCGCCAGCTCCGGCGGCAGACGCTTGCGGCACTCCTGCCGCAGTTCCTCCGGCACGCCGTAGAACGCCTCAGCGATGCTGCCAGTAATGGCGGCGAGGGTGTCGCTGTCGCCGCCGAGGGACACCGCCGTGCGGAGAGCGTCCTCAAAATCGCGGCTCTCCAAAAACGCGGTGATCGCCTGCGGCACGGTTTCCTGGCAGCTCTCTACATGATGGTAGGTGGGACGAATTTCGTCGCAGGTTCGGCTGAGGTCGTAGCCGAATTCGCGCTCCATATACGCTTTGATCTCCGCTTTGTCGTGGCCTGCGCGGGCGAGAAAGATGGCCGCGGCGGTGGCCTGCGCGCCCTTGATGCCCTCCGGGTGGTCGTGGGTCACCTCGGCGGTGAGCCGCGCCAGATGCAGCGATTCCGCCATGTCCTTCGCCAGCCATGCGGCAGACGACACCCGCATGGCGCTGCCGTTGCCGTAGCTCTGGTAGGGCTGCGGGTCGTCCTCATAGAGCCAGTCGCCAAAATGGGTGCCATAGCCCCGGTCGGGGTAGGCACGCCCCAGCTGCTGCATCTCCCGCACCAGTGCCGCTTTGATGGCAGCATCGTCTTGCCCACGGGTGCTGAGCAGCGCCTTTGCCACCGCCAGCGTCATCACCGTGTCGTCGGTAAAGTCGGAACGGCGGCTGAACAGGGGGAAATCCTTCGCCTTATAGTTGTTGCAGTCGAACTCGTAGGGGCTGCCCACGATGTCGCCCAAAATCGCGCCGTACATACGCTTACCTCCCTCTTTTCTGCACGTCCTCGTCGATGCGGCGCTTCCAGTCGGCGCTAAGCGGCCGGGCGGCGCGGACACTGCACACCGCCTCGCTGATGACCTCGTAATTCAGCGCCGTGCCCGCCTCATCGCACTTGTAGTTCACCGAGCGGTCCGCACCGATGCCGAAACGTGCCGCCTCCTTGGCCGCGTCGATATTTGCGCCGAGGAACAGGAATTCCCAGCCGTATCGCTCCTTCTGCCGTTCAATCATACGGCGCACCCGCTCGTAATCGTAGCGGCGGCTGGCATTTTCGTAGCCGTCGGTGGTGATGATGAACATCGTCTTCTCCGGCACGTCCTCACGACGGGCGTACTTGTGGATGTTGCCGATGTGGTGGATGGCGCCGCCCACGGCATCCAGCAACGCCGTGCAGCCCCGGGTGAAATACTCCTTCTCCGTCATGAGCGACACCTTGGAAAGGGGCAGGCGGTCGTGGATGACTGTGCTGTCGTTGGCGAAAAGCACCGTGGAGACCAGCGCCTCCCCGGCCTCCTTCTTTTGCTTTTCGATCATGGAGTTGAAGCCGCCGATGGTGTCCGCCTCCAGCCCAGACATAGAGCCGCTGCGATCCAAAATAAAAACCAATTCCGTCATAAAAAAGCCCTCCTTCGTTTGATTACGCTCACATGGTAGCGCATTCGAAGGAGGGTTTGGTCGCCTGTTGGGCGACATTTATTGGGTTTTCAGGCAACTCTCCCACTCAACTTCCTTGAAGCCGACCAGCACGAAGTCATTGCCCACCAGCAGCGGGCGCTTGACCAGCATCCCGTCTGCTGCAAGGAGCTTCAGCATCTCGTCCTCGCTCATGGTGGGGAGCTTCTCCTTCAGCACCATGGATTTATAGAGGAGGCCACTGGTGTTGAAGAATTTCTTGAGCGGCAGCCCGCTGCGCCGATGCCATGCAGACAGCTCCTCATAAGTAGGATTTTCCATTTTGATGTCTCGGAATGTATAGGAAATGCCGTTCTCGTCCAGCCACTTCTGCGCCTTTTGGCAGGTGGTGCATTTGGGGTAGCAGATAAAAGTCATGGTGTTACACTCCTCGTTATAAAAGTATACTTCTTGGCTCGATTGCTTCAGATGGATGTCAAATTTTTGCGTTCGTTCGCGGGAATTTATCAAAGCGTGTTTTTGCCGTAAAACACACCGATTTTTACCCCTGTACGTTCTCGGAAACAGGTCAAAGACCTTGCTCCTACCTATAATATGCAAACACACAGATTTGCCGACCGCTTCAAGACTTCGCTCTGAGGGAACAAGTCCGAAATCCCATCGCCTCAACTCGGCTCAGGCTTTATTTCCTCCACCACCATGCTTTCCCTTGGTAACAATAAATAGCGCAACACTGCCAACCGTGCCCACTGCACCTAATACGCCATTTCTAATATTTGCATTCCTTTCGCGTCTGCAATTATCACATAACTTGTGCTTATTCGTGCTTATAAGTTCACATCCGCACTTCTTGCAGTAACGAATTTCTGGATCTTTATTATTGCTCATCAGAATCACCTCCGGTATGTTCTGTTTCTGCGGTCAACAGATTATGTACTGAATACTCAATATGTGCCTTCGGATCAAAGGCTGTAATCCTCGCTGCAATATCGGTAAACTGATCGACTACTTCGATTCGCTTTTGAGAAGAATTCTCATTGAGCAACAATAATGTATCTCGCTCATTAAGTCTGTTTTCCAATATGAAGGATTTGAATTCCTCTAAACATTCCTTGCACGGTTCGTATTCTCCCAACATTGCGTATCCTTCACACTCGGTCTGCACAGAGTTAGTAATGTAAACAAGTGCCTGAAACGCGTCAATTGCCTTCCTGCTGACGTCTTTTTCTCCTTTGAAATCAAGCATCATTTGAAAATCAGACTTCTGGGAATGTTCGGTGATATGATACATATTCTGAGAAAAGTTCCGCATCAATACTCGCTTTGCATCTGTCGCACTATGTATAACATCCAGCATAGCCGCTTCTCTCAGCTTTGCATCCTGGATCAGCCTTGCCTGTATTAGTTTATCCCTTGCTCCTTCTGCCATAGCAAGACGATCATTCTGCAGCTCTACGTGGATTTCTCTTATTGCATCACCGACATATTCTATTTCATCAAGAATCTGAGCCATTACCGCGTGCGTCGATAAGTTGTTTAAGGACTGTGTGAGATTAGGTGTCAAGGCCATGTCCTCAAGTCTCACCTGTTTAACAAATCCATCTGCGTCACGAATTGTTGGTAGTATTTCTCCCTGCTTATCAATGGTGAATCGATAGATTCCCTTATCTATTAGATCCTTCACATAGGAATCCATCTTAGCAACCATGATGTGATCCTTGCCTGCCATGGCTCCTATTACTTCTGCAATTGCAGGAAGCTTTACCTTGATGTTTTCCCACTTACCAAAATACTGAATAAGACTTCTATTATCTTCATATGAGATAATGCTTAGTTCTCCACGATTCGGCTGCCACTCTTCAATATCATATTCGAAGATCGGAACCATCTCGTATTTGTCCTGCTCACTGATTGGCCTCTTTGGATCGGCACTTTGAAATCCACAATGCGGGCATTTCGTAGCTTTGTCTGATATTTTTGTCCCGCATTCCGGGCATAGTATTCTGCTCATTTATTCACGACCTTTCCTTTTCATTTGATGTTTCATAAGAGGCCTTGTAATTTTTGCGAATTAATCTTACTCGAATATTTTTGCAAGGAAACCCTAATGGGTTTAGTCTGCACTCCAGCGAGATTCAAAATCATCATTCGACATTTTGAGACCCGTATTCAGCTTGTCGAGTATATCCTTCCCACCGGGTGTCATTCTCACGGTCATCAGGTACTGCTTTACGGCAGTGCGGATATCACGTAAGGAGGCTTTTGCCTTAGTCCAGTTCGGAGGGCTAAACACCTTGTTGTTCTGACTTGCATCATCAAGTGCAATTTCAAAGCCCATATTCAAACACTGACCGGCGAGTTCAATAACCGTATCAAGAAGGTCGTTGTCCCTGAGCTTTTGCATTGCAACTGCCGGATTCGGAACAAGATCCTGCATCTTATTGATTTCACAGAATAGAACAGAAACAGCGAAAAGATGGTGATACGGAGCGTAAGCCTTAAGGGCTATCAAGGCCTCGTTTAGTCCAAGCGGATTATCATTACCCCAGTTCTTATAAACCTCTTTGTAGAGATCAGAAAGCGCCTGAACCTTTTCTGGACTATACTCTCTGTGGAACAGCTGCTCGAAATACTTGTCGAATATTCTGCTCTCACTGTAGGAGATGGTAGGCCTCTGAGAATGCCATGCAATCAGCTGTTTGCCGAGTGATGTCAGATCCACAATATGTGCTGTGTTGTATTTAACCGGATCAGCATTCTCTCCGCGTTTTGTAATGAAGTATCCGTCAGTAAAATGCTGTTCGTAAGCCTTCTTCATCGCCAGAACATATTTGTCATTGCTCCTCAAATCACGAGCTTTTACAGCGCTCTGGGAGTTAGTGCATGTGCTGATTTCATCTGCACGCTCTGCATTACTAATCTCATAGAAGCGGAACATTATATAAGCATCGCTGACATTCCGGACGGATTCACTGCAATTAAAGATCGTACTCAGGGATTGGCAGCCATTAACCACGTTCAATTCCTTTACGCTCATGGTTCCATTGACAATTTTGATAGACGAGCAAATTGCCGTTATTCCATTGTGAAGGAAGAAGAACTCCTCCGGATTATTTCGCAGCGTGCGAGCGATTCCCTTATTAACCTTATTCCCGGTACCGAGAGACTGGCGTACATTTTTTCTGAAAAGCGTCCCATCCTTGATGCCGGGAATCTTTATACACTCCTTCAATGGAATGGCTGCGATAACAGCTCTGGTTGCACCAATCTGCATCTCCATATATTTCCCTTGTTCAATGGAAAACTCATAATTGATATATGGACGATTTCGATTCAGTGCCTCATCATATCGAGCTTGAAGAGTTTCATTGTCAACAAGCACAAGATTCGCGCTCAAAGTTTCGCTCTCCGCAAGTTCTGTCTGAAAAGCAGCCAAATCAGACTTAGCAGAATCTGTCAAACCGGATGTGGTAATCAGTTCAAAACAAACCTCATAGTCGTCCTCTAAGGCTGTAGCAATTTCACTGATTTTTGCCTGCAGCTTTTCATTAGCCGCCTCCTGCAGCTTTGCAAGATTCTTAATTTGAATCCACGACGATGTTACCTCACGAAGAGGTTCTGCATCCACAGTGTCGCCTTTGTAAAACTTTCCCTGAATAATGTATATTGTCGAAGACTGGTCATCGATATAGACCGCATCAATCTGCTTGTCTCCGGCTCCATCGGTAATGCAGGCTTTGGCCTCAAAGGTATCAAGGTTATGGATATTACGAAGATACCAAGCGACAAACCGCTGTCCATCATTGGGATAGTTCTTCACATAATATTCTTGTGCTATGTCATTCTTTATTTTCTCGTACATAATATTCCTCCGATTTATTGTCTATGTGAGAACGTCACTCATCCTGATATTCTGCCAAAGCATCCGTATCGATTGCCTTAATTTCAAACGTTTTCCTCGTTGACACACAGAAGTTATACTCAATCATCAGATTTGCAAGTCTCTCACCATCAATCAGAATAATGTGATGCGTATTTGCGTAATCCTTAGCCTTCTGCGAGAATTTAGCTGTTGTAACAAAAAGTCCATCACCGTGCTTCCCGGCAATCGCACCTACAAAGCTCTGAATGTCCGGCTGTCCAACGACTCTATCCGGTGCCCATTCCTTAGCCTGTATATAGATCAAAGAAAAGCCGAGCTTGTCCTCCATGATCACGCCGTCAATTCCATCATCACCGGAAGCGACTGTTGCATGACTTCCGTAAGCCACAGTTCCATATCCCATCTTCGAAAGAAGATCAACAACGAGCTTTTCAAAGGTGTATGGTGAAATTTTCAGGACTTCACTCAACAAATCAGATGCAAGGCTTGCATTAATCTGCTTGTATGCGTCTTCAAGCTGGTCATCGGGTGTAAGATCCGTCTGCTTTGAAATCACGGGCACTGTATCATCTCCATTTGTAGGATCAGAGGCGGATGCAAAATCCACAAATGAAGGAAACTGTTCCAGATATTTGGAATCAATTTTCTCCGGATTTTCTGCAACCACCTTCTTTCCAGCTTCTGTAATAACAATAGTAGCGCGGGCAGGACTATCAAGGAGTCCAGCTTTTTTCAGATAAGTCTTCGCCCATCCGACCCTGTTTTTAAACACGGTTTGCCTGCCGCTCGGAAGCATTTCTGCGAGGTCTTCCGCTGATAAATTTAGCTGTTGAGCTAACACGGCAGTAACGTCTTTAATTTTATAGACCTCACCGTCTTTTACTGCTGCCAGTAAAGGCTTCATCAATTCATCGTATTTTGGCACTGCCATTGTTAGTCCTCCTCCTTGACTCACTGAAGATCGGGATCACTTCCAAGAGGTGTAATTCCGTTTTCTTTGAGCATTTCATTTATTTCATAAATCGAATTCTCAGCGCAGGCCGCTAATACACATTGATAAACGTAACCTTCGTTTTTCATCGAATTCAATTTAAAATCTGTTTTACCGAGAAACATCTCAGCCTCTGGCAAAGGCAACTTCAGACCTACGCATAACGCCAGAACTGTCTGCACAGATGTTGGATACTCTTCATCGTTTCTCAAACGCTGAATGGTTTTTTCTCCCACAAGTGAGCGGTCAGCCAACTGCTTATTTGAGAGCTTCCTTTCCTTCTGCAGCGCTACAAGCGTCTCAGCAAAGGAACCGGGATATCTACGCATAGCTTCTGACCGGCGCTTTGCGTTCTTGATCTGCTCAAGAAGTGTCTTGTTGTGCGCATTAAGTTCAAAGGAATATTCAACCTGATTTTCAACCGGTGCGGCATTCCGCATAAACTGCGTGTAATACCTTGCCCCTTGATATTTCGATTGATAGCTATATCCCTTCGAGAAAACGACACAGCACTCATCCATGTGCGAGAGAGCATATTCTGACAGCGTAGCATTCCCGGACTGATCTCTCGCTATGTATTTCTCGTTATCGAGAACGAGATGACGATCTGCAAAAATAAACTGTCCGCTGTCAATCAGCTTCTTAAACTCACGATCAAAGCAGTACGCTTTAAACAGATCGGCATAGGGAATAGTGAATGTCTGATTCTTATCCAAGGCACCTGCTTCAAATGAATATCCGCGAACATACTGACCATCCACAAATGGATATGCGCCCTCGGCTTTTGGATACCCAAGATCCATCAGGCGAACCTTGGCGGCCTGTCTCGACACATCGAACAACTCCGCAAGTTCATCAATGACATTCTCATAGGCTGCAATGCTCGCATCATCAGCCCCGCCATAAACTGCAAGGAGCTGATCTGCCTTCAAACGCGTCGGTCTCGCAGGCATCAAGATTCTCGGAGCGACGCCTTTGGCTTGCCACTCCATCCAGTCTACAGCCTTCCATTTATCTGAATCTATGGAATTAGCGGCTATCTGACATTGAATTACTTTTTCCAGATTATCATCGGCACCTATCATTTTCATCAACACATGATAAGGCTGATGACGGTACCAGTGGAAACATTCATGAGCCAGAGTAGTGCGCTTTGTTCCTACAGATCTTTCATAGGAGACACGCGGATCAAGATAAACGGTTCCTCGCTTGGCATTGCGAATTGTAATCTTCCGGTGCTTATCGAGAACATTCCCGTTATCAAATATGATAGTCCCAAAGTAAGTAAGATCATCTGACAGAGGAACATCTTCGATAACCTGTAGTTTCATATCGCTGGCTATTGTCTCGATTGGAACCCTCATCGGTTTATCCAGTGCTTCCGGACAATACCTTGTCAGGAACTTCTCAGCCTCGCCTTCAAACTGGTCGCGAGAGATAATAGGTACCAGCTCTCCGGACAGACGGTCATTATCAGATTCCTCTTGCGGCTCACAATTACCAACAGACATGATCCGGAACCCGCTCATATCGATGCCAAGAGTAACCTGACAATGGATCTTAAGCCAGCGCTCATTAAAATATCCCTTGCGAGATGCGGATGGCATTTCGACATCGCATGATGCAATTACATCGAAAGCAATCACGCCATCCTCCGGCTGTTCAATATGGATAACATTCTCGATTTTCATATCAATGACCGATAGTCTTTTCGTGTCACCAGAATGATCCTCTTGAATATAAGCTATGGCCGCATCCCGGATGTCGTCATAACGAGATTGGTCGATCAGTTTCTGCAGTGGGCTTTCATCCTGCGCTTCATAGTAGTCCAGTCTGCTGTCGTTGAGCTCTTTACGTATTTCACGCCAATTAGGCATGTGCCTATCCATGTGTGCGATGAATGTAGCATCATGCTTTCTTGTGATTAAATGTGTAAGCTCATGCAAAATAATATAATCAAGGCAGGCATACGGTTTCTGGGCGAGCTGCAGGTTGAACCACAGCTTCTTTTTATCTGTGCTGCAGGCACCCCATTTTGTGACCATATATTTCGTTTGCCAAGAATCACATTTAAGTCCTGTCTGTGTCTCCCACTTAGGCAGACGCTTTTCTATTTCTTCCTTTAGGATCTTCCTATATTCCTCTTTCACATAAGCGTCTCGCTGTTTCACGGTACTTTTGGCGCTCATGGATAGAACAATATTCTGATTCTGAATCTCGAAGCTGTTCTTTTGATTGTCCGGCTTGAAGACAAGAAAGTATTGCTTCCCCCAGATATACATCGTCTCGCCGGAAACATACTGTCGCTTCGATGCTCTTGGCTGATCCTGAAACTGCGCAATAGCCCTCTTGATAAAGCCCAGCTGAGTTCTGGCATAAGCCTCTATAGCTTTATCGTCCACGGATAAAGGCGCAGAAATTACCACATGTCCATCCGGCGGCTTCACCTGAAGGTGCATATTCTTTATATTCTTTTTTTGCACATCAATCGGAATCCCGGAAATGACAATGCGCATTAATACTCCTCCTGTTTCTCAATGATCCTATAGATGCGCTCCACCTCGGAATCATCACCCAGAATCTCAAAGAGAGCCTTTTTTATTCTTCTGACAACAACCTGATTATCCCTGAAACCAGACAGAGCTTGCTTTTTCACGGCTTTGTGAATTCGTAGGGCAAGTTTCTCGTCCTCGCCGGTGTTGTCATAAATAGCCATAAGTGCCTTGCTCTTACGGATGCTTTCCGGATATTTATCGTTATCCTCCGGGCAATCAACGTCCTTAGCCAGCTTTATATATTTCTCAAGCATCTCAGCATAGTCAAGAACTCCCTGCTTACGCTCTTCAATGAGCTTATCAAGGATTTCTGACATTTTTGCGTAATAGCGCGGATTGACGGTAACCTTTTCGATAACCTTCTTACGGATGTTATTCTCGATGGCCTCTGCCGCACCTTCCTTGTGGCCGCTATCACCTTCACCGGTAAGCGTTTCGCCCTGTTTTGCTACAAAATCCAATAAGGTAAGATCGTCAAAATCGCCAATCTTTTCAGCATCCGCTGCCGTTATATAGTTATCAATCATCTTTCTCATATCAGGCTCATAGGCCTTCAAATCGAGGAAGTCACCACTGGCCGTACCGATGGTTTTCTTCAACTCAATGTAGAAAGTGACCTTCTTGTCGTATTCATTCGGTTTGCCAGATGAAATATCATCAACCAGATATGGTTTCGCTTCCGCGAAAGCTCTGACAAGACTGCTCACCAAACGATAGAGTTTTTCTCTTAGGCGTGCGTAAATCTCGTCGCTCTCCTCCGACTGACCAGAAACACCACAGAAATAATGGATGTACTGGATCTCCCCGCGAGGTTCCTCGACGCCTTCGCAGAGTTCTTCGACGGCATCATACACTTCCTCAAAATAGGATACCGTAGCATCATGGCGATCCTTAACAAGTCCTTTTACATCCTCCGGATCATATCCTTCAAAAGCGCCGGAAGTATAGTCCTTCATTGCAGTCTGGAGCTGTCCAAACAGCTGCGTGTAATCCACGATATAGCCGAAATCCTTACTATCATCATCAAGACGGTTGACGCGGCAAATCGCCTGAAACAGGCCGTGATCCTGCATCCTCTTGTCGATGTAAAGGTAGGTACAAGGAGGCGCATCAAATCCGGTGAGGAGCTTGTCCACGACGATAAGGAGCTTCATATTCGCGGGCTCCTCTACGAATTTGCGCTTTGCCTCCTTTTCAAATTCCTCCACCTTAGCCTGAACCGATCCTGCATTCGGAAGGTCAGACGGATCAAGCCCCAGCATCTTCAAATACGTCTCATATTTGAGGAAGGTTTCAGTATCATCCTCATCGCTGACAGTATCAGTGCGCAGTTCGCCCTTGTTCGGTGTATAGGAAGATATGATGGCACACTTCTTAAAGCCCATCTGTTGGAAGATTTCGTAATACTTACAAGCCGTAGGAATACCATCAGCTACAAGAATCGCATTTCCGTTTCCATCCATCAGACGCGGCTTCATATTAAAGTCCTGAATGATGTCCCACGCCACCTTTTCAAGACGAGAGCGAGAGCTATATACCTTCTGCATCGTGCCCCACTTCTCCTTGAGCTTTGCTTTAGCACGAGAAGAGAGGCCTCTGGTCTTTACATCAAACCACTGGTCAACACGATCCTGCGAAGATAAATCCTGTGGAACATCACGATATTCATAACGCAAATCCAGCACGACGCCATCGGCAACGCCTTCGTTATATTTGTAAGCATGGATGTATGTACCGAAAACTTCGATACTAATCTTTTTATCCTTTTTCAGCAACGGAGTACCCGTAAAGCCAATAAATACTGCATTCGGCATGATAGTCTTCATCGCCGTATGGAGCTTACCGGACTGTGTTCTGTGACATTCATCAACAAATACTACAAGATTCCCCTTTGCCTCAAAATCAGCAGGGAGGGAGGCTTTCAGTTCTTCAATATACTTATCGTAGTCATTCTCTGTCGCTTCACCGCCACGACGGCCAAACTTATGAACCAGAGAGCAAATTAGCGAATCATCATATACATTCAGGCGATTCAGCAAGTCCTTCCCGCTCTTGGTACGAGCAATATTTTCATCCACGCCAGTGAATGTTTTTTCTATCTGCTCATCAAGCTCATCTCTGTCTGTCACAATAAGGACACGGGCATTAAGTTCCGCCCAATGTGTCAGAATCCACTTGGCGAGCCATACCATTGTCAGCGTTTTGCCTGAACCCTGTGTATGCCAAAGAATACCACCCAGCGGTTTATCCTGATTTCTGTTCGGATTGTGAAGCTCCGTCCTCAGATTATTAAGCCTCTGCTGAGTGCGCTTGATGCCAAAATACTGATTGTACCGGCACACCTTTTTGATGCCTTTATCGAAGACAACAAAATTCATAATAAGGTCGATAAAACGTTCCTTATCGAACATGGCATATATCTGCTTCAGGAGTTTATTATCGATGCCTTCGCAGGTTTTACTGATACGAACATCTACTGGATCACGCTCCTCCTCATGTTCTTTGAAACCGTCATCCTTCCACTCCATATAAAACTTCTCTCCGGTCAGAAGCGTCCCGTAGCGCAGGCCTTCCGACTCGTTTCCAGCCATACAGAACTGCATGGTAGTAAAGAAGCCTCGAATAAAGGAGTCCTTCTGATTTGTGAGATTCTGGCGGATGCCTTCGGACACGGAGATGCTGCTTCGTTTTAATTCGATAACGGCCACAGCAATACCATTCAAATAGATGACAAGATCCGGCCTCTTCTCCTGCTGCTCAACAACAGTTACTTCCTCAGCGACTGCAAAGTCATTATTTAGCGGATTGGCCTCGTCGATAAGTTCAACTGTCACCGGAGGCTTCTCCGGGCTCTCACTGACCGGAATGCCGTACTTCAACCGCGAATACACAGTCTTATTAGCATCATAAACTCCACGCGAAAGATTCCCAGCTTCCTGCTGAAGTTGCATAACAGCAGCATCAATCAGCTTGTCTGCATAGCCCTTCAGTCGAAGGTACTGGCGCAGACGATCTTCATTGATGTTCTTATTTTGATAATCTGACAGGTTACCAATATACTGATAGCCCAAGATCTCCGGATCTTTAAAGAAACGGATCACTCTTTCCTGTGTTTTAATTTCGGCATCGCCAATACTCATCTGACAGGCACCTCCTTACACTAATCTGACCTTGCCGGTCAGCAATTCTTCCATCATGCCTTGCTTAATAGCTTTATATTTCAAGCATTTCTTTTCCAAGGATAGTATGTCGCCTTCCATATCTGCCAATGTTTGAGCTATTTCAACCTGATCCTCATACGGAGGCAGCTCGATTTCTGTTTGGCTAAAATAATCTTTGGAAAGGTTAAATCTCGTAGCTCCTTGAGCCAATACTCGCATAATTTTTCTTCCTTCTTGACTGTTAAAATAGTAGGAGAAAAACAGCGCATATACTTTCTTTGTCTTTAACCGAAACCCGAAGCAGAAGCTGTTTAGATAAGTATTTCTTATAGAGTCCATCAATACGGCGCACATTCCGACTTCTTCCGGCGTTTCTGACGAGGTATTAAAAAACAAATCTCCCTTTAACACTTCATTCTGATACTCATCTTCATTTACTTGCACAGATTCAAGTTTCGATATATCTATGACCGTGTTGTTTAAGACGTTGAGAAATGTAATATATCTTGCATTCCCTTTGCCGAAATCATCTTTCTGCTTTCCAGTTAGTCCACTATAGAAGTCTCCAATATCCCCGATCACATATTTCTCCCATAAAGAATCTGATATACGTATTTTTCCAGAGAGCAAACTTTGCATTGTCCCAGTAAAAATGTTTTGTTTTTTCTTTATGAGTTTTTCAAGGTCATAAATGAGTGCCTCGATATCACTTATTGCTTTGACAATAAATTTCTGTTCTTCAATGGACGGTCTTGGAATACGGATTTCCAGCAAACGCTCCTTCGATATGTTTTTCATACTGTTGCTTGTGCCTGTAGCAACAGCATGTATAGCATTTTTATACCTATACTGATTCAATAAGTAATTTAGCCAGCGAAAGTCATACTTCTCCGGCTTGCTATTTATCACTTGCCATAACCTATCTGGCAAAAAATAACCTTTGGCGTCTTCAGCTACATACCCGCACGCACCTACTAATTGTGGAGTATTCATCCTGCTTATGATGATGCTTCCTTTTTTTACCGGACATTTAAGACGCGCATACTCCTTTTTGACTACAGGCTTAGCCTCATCTATGTTGATAAGTCCATCGGAAATTGCAGATGTCTTCAAAACAAAGAAATCTGCATTTTGCCTTTCATCTGAATTTACACTTACTCCAGCTTCAAGGTTCTGAAAAGCGTCTGATAGTGAGGTCACATCCCATTCCTCTGGAATAGATCCAATTTCTGTTTCTTTATATTTGCTTACCATTCGAATCCCATCCTTTCCAGATGAGACTTTACCTTTGCCTCATTCTCAGTTGTATCTTTATCAAGCTCCGGAAGTGTATCTTCATAACGATCCGCAAGTTCAATTATCCTATTTGTCAGGTGATGAGAAATCGCGGCGTACAAATCAGCAATACCAAAGAAGATACTGTCAAACCACTTCTTGTTTACCAGCAGCTCCAGAATTTCTTCGTGTGTCAGGCTGTCGTATCTTGCTCTGCATTTTTCATCAAGCGCCTTGTTCAGGTCTTTGACAACCTTGTTGTAATCTGAAATCATGCCACACAGCTCCAATGCAGCTTTCAGCTGGTTAACATCATCCTGCAAACTTTCCGGTATGTTCTCCTCAGTCCGAATAACCAGCAAACGCAGCATAATGGATGATTTATTGACGGTACCCTTGTCAGTCAAAGCGCTCTTGCAGCGCGGATGGCCAACAAGATATGCCTGAAGGCGCTTTTTCTGCATAGGAAGTTGATCCATTAGGAGCTCCAGCTCTATCGTTTCCTCCGTCTCTACATACTGTGTGAGTTCCTCGATCTTAGCCTCTAAATCCTTAGTCTTGACTTTTCCGTTCTCAGCCACATCGGCAAGAGCAGATTCTTCATCGGCGCTCTCAATCAGATCAGAAAGCTGGGATTCAGTTTCTGCGACAACGTTCTCGGCTTCCTCTATGGCATTCTTCTCCTCACGGAAAAAGGTATCTATAACGATGGCCTTTGGAATCAATCTGCCTTCCCATCCGGTGACTTTCATCTCGCCTTTATTCTTACCTTGCGTGATCTCTTCCTCGATATTGTCCGTCACTCTGGCATTGGCATAGCCATCCGGTTCACTTATGATAAGCGACACGTCATCGTTCATGACCTCGTTCCAATAAGCCAGCAGTACTTGATACACGTCGTATTTATCAATCAGTGTCAAGTGTTCGAATTCAGCAAGGATATCCTCCGCAAGACTAATGATTAACTCTCTGGCGGATACATCTTCATCGAGGGAAGATAGCGCAGGATATTCTTTGGCTTTCCAAGCTGCAAAAGCCTCGTCGAGTTTCTCGCCATAATCTGAGAACTCGGCGTTTTTATATATCGTCTGACGGATGTTTTCGTGCTCCACATTCAGACTGTAATACTTCTCGCTGATCGCCGTCAGCAGCTCAGCCTTCAGCGAAGGAAATACTTCCCAGTACTTGGAGAGGCCATCAATGTCAACCGCAGGGATACCTCCATGAATGTGCGCATAGATATCCTGAATATCCTCCGGATCTGTGGAGTCAATATAGCGGGTGATGTTCAGGTTATACCCGTTCTTCTTTTCAATTTCATCGTTTGGTATGAAACGAGCATACTTGGGATCGGTTGTTATCTGCTGATTGAATGTTGTGATGATTCTGTAAATATCACGTTCACGCAGACGGTTTTTATTTCCGTCCTTAACGTACCCACGGCTGGCATCAATCATAAAGATGCCCTGTCGGTTTGCAGCGCCTTCTTTATCAATCACGAGCACGCAGGCGGCTATGCCGGTGCCGTAAAACAAGTTTGCCGGAAGGCTGATAATGCCCTTGATCCAGTGCTTCTTTATAATTGCTTCTCTAATAGTCGCTTCGGCATTTCCACGGAACAGAACACCATGAGGGAGAATAACCGCAGCTTTGCCATTTGATTTCAAAGCCTTAAGGATATGCATGAGCCAAGCATAGTCGCCGTTCTTTTCCGGTGGCGTGTCCCCATAGCCCTCGAAGCGACCATATTCTTTACCGGCAATACCATCGCGCCAGTTCTTCATAGAGAAGGGCGGATTTGCCACTATGTAATCGAAACGTTCAAGTATGGAATTATCGGACTTATCAAGATACTGCGGATTTGAGAATGTGTTACCGCTCTTGATGGTAATCTCGGCCTTACGATGCAGGACGGCATTCATCTTCGCCAGACCAGCTGTCGTGCTTTCCTTTTCTTGGCCATATCCCATGATTGGGATAGGAGCTGCATCAATAGCTCGAATTAATAGGCTGCCACTTCCACATGCCGGATCGCATACCGTGGCGCTGGTGTCCGTGCAACGGCTGATTCCCACTACATTGGCGAGGATTCTGGAAACCTCTGCAGGTGTATAGAATTGTCCCTTGCTCTTTCCGCTTTCTGTAGCGAATTTGCGCATCAAATATTCGTAGGCATCTCCGATGATGTCATCACCTTCAGTCTTATTCCGGGAGAAGTCGAGTTCCGGGCGCTGGAAGATGGATATGAGATCGGTCAACTTATCAACCATTTCCTTACCGCTTCCCAGCTTCTTCTCATCATTAAAATGAGCAATATCAATAACACCCTTCAGGTCAGTATTCTCGTCAGCAAGGCGTGCTATGATTTTATCCATACCTTCGCCGATGTTTTTCTTTCCCTTCAGAGCAATAAAGTCATCAAAGGAGCAGCCCGTCCGTTTCTCCGGATCGGGATCTTTATCATGTGCCTTATCAAAGACCCTAATGTCTTCATAGGCTCCTTTATTCTTAAATTTATCCGTGACATACTTCATGAACAAAAGTGTCAGGATATAGTCCTTATACTCTGAGGAATCCATGCCTCCGCGAAGTTTGTCACAGCTCGCCCACAGCGATGCATATAATTGCGTTTTCTTGACAGCCATCTTTGTCTGCTCCTTGTCTAATGATTTTCTTCGATTTTCCCCTTGAATCAGTCAGCGCTTTTACCGCTCTTAACCCATTCATCGAGTTCGGAAATTTTAAACTTCCACTGTTTTCCGATTTTTTGAGCAGGCAAACCTTCTTTACCATTTCTGATCCAGCTGCGAAGAGTAACTGTTTTGATTCCTAAATATTCCGCAGCTTCATCTATGCTTATCCATTTGTCATTCATGATTTCTTCCATGCTCTCACCTCGTGATTTGAATCTGAATACAGCTCAATTATTTTAGTATACACCATAAATGTGAATTTTTCAAGAGTTTGCTGTTATTTGTTGATATTATTTTTTATTTGTGCGTTCTTAAAATTCCCCACCGGACACAACTATGTCTGGTCTTTTTTTATCCATTTTTCAATATAAAGTTCATCTTGGCCTTCTCGTTTCTGCCTATGAATCCATCACCATTGATGAGCTGAAAGAGCAAACCAACAACTCACTGGACCGGGTAACAGAAGAACAGCACCCGCTGCGCGTATTCATGAATGACGGCAAGGTGCTCCTGCTGTTCCCACAGGATCTGCTCGCCCCAATCTGCGATTCTAATTTTCGCTTGATCCTGCTATCGGCAATGCGGTATGCGATGGACAGAAACACATATATGCCCATAGTAGTCGCCGATTATATCAAGCGTCACCGTCAGTTTTTGGATGATAAGTTTCTCGTTTTGGCTACCGATGATATTCGTCGACAGCTTGAAGAATATCACACAGAACATGGGCAGGCCGCATTGCGCCGCGACTTTAATTTTGATTCTCCTGTGACACAGTAAGAAGTGACAAGACTCTATAAGTAAACACCGAATCGCACAGCGCAGGCATTTTGGCCTGATGCTGTGCGATTTCTTTTTCACCTCACGAAATGCTGGCCTGCACAGCCGTTTGCTATGCAGCGCGTCTCATCCTTTGGTATGATTTACATTTCAGAACAGCCGCGTATAATATAATTTGAGATAGATGGCAAAAGGCTTATGACAATCTCACTCTGTATCAAAGGGAGGGAAGAAATGACCGAAAATATCATCATAAAGCCCTCCGTTCAGAAACGGTTTGACAGCTTCATAGCGCATGGCAGAGTCCTTTTTTTCAGCGCGCCCTGCGGCTTTGGAAAGACCGTGCTGGCGGACGCGCTGCTGCGCGGGCGGAATGTGCTGCGGCAAAGCGCGGCAGACCTAGACTGCGCGATCCCACCATCAGCGCAGGATTGGGACATTCTGCTGATTGACGATCTTCAGCTCATGCAGGAGGAAGCCGGGCAGCAGGCTCTTTGCGAATTGATTCGCTCAAGTCCGGAGCGCCATTTCGTGCTGCTCTCGCGCGGTGTGCCGCCCGGCTGCCTGACGGCGTTTCAGTACACGGGGCTGATGACGGTGCTGGAGGCCGACGACCTGCTTTTTGACGCGGACGATGTGCGGCGGCTGCTCCGGCTTTACGGCGTGGAGGCGGCAGACAGTGAGATCGACGGAATTTTGAAAGAATCCGTGGGCTATCCGCTGGGCGTAGCCATCACCGCCCGGTGTATGTCTCCGGGCAAGCCGTGGACGCCGGAGTTGGTGGCGCGGGTGTTCCGGGAGATGTTTCTCTACTTTGAAACCGCCATCTACCGGCGCTTTGACCTGCCGGTGCGGCGCTTCCTGTTGGAGCTGGCCCCCTTTGAAAGTTTTGACCTGGAAATGGCACGGATGGTCAGCGGCGATCCCCGTGCCGGTGAACGGCTGGACTGGCTTCTTCGATACACCACTATGCTGCGCTACGACGACTGCCAGCGCTTCCACTTCTGGTCGGGTTTCCGAGCTTTTCTCCTCTGGGAGATGGAACGGGAGTATACCGAGGAAAAGCGCAAAGCGCTCTTCAGCCGGGGCGGGCTGTACTATGAGCTGAAGGAGGACTACGCCCACGCCCTGGAATGCTACACCAGCGGCGGTGACCATTCCAAGGTCTCCGAGCTGCTGGTGCGCAACGCCGAGCTGCACCCCGGCATGGGTCACTATGCCGAGATGGAAAAATACTACCGCAGCCTGCCGGAGGCGGAAATCCTCGCCTCTCCCTCGCTGATGCAGGGCATGAGCATGCTCTGCGCGCTGGCGATGGACTACGAAGGCTCGGAGCGCTGGTACGGCGAGCTGCAAGCATTTGCCGAGCGCTGCGGCAGGCAGGACGCCGCCGGAAAGCAGGCCCGCAGCCGCCTTGCATGGCTGGACATTTCTCTCCCCCAGCGGGGCGTGAACGGCCTGACGGAAACCATTCCCGCCGTGTTCCAGCTGCTGATGAACAAGGAAGTGACGCTGCCGTCCTTCTCCGTCACAAGCGCACTGCCCAGCATCATGAACGGCGGCAAGGACTTTTCCGCATGGAGCAAAAAGGACGACCTGCTCTACAAAACCCTCCGTCTCCCCGTGGAGGCGGTGCTGGGGCGGGACGGCGTGGGTCTTGCGGACTGCGCCATCGCCGAGAGCAAGTTTGAAAAGGGGGAGGACGTGGCCGGTCGGATGCTGTCCCTTCTCCCACAGCTGAACGAGGTGCGCAACCGGGGCACGCCGGACATGGAGTTCGCCGTCAGCGGATTGCTGGCCCGCAGCCAGCTGGCAAACGGACAGCCCGCCGACGCGCGGCGCACCATCGAGGTACTCCGTGAATGCTTTGCCGAGCGCGGTTTGACACGCTTTCTGCCCAATATGGACGCCATGCTCTGCCGCATTGACCTGCACACGGGAGATCTCGACGCAGCGGACGCGTGGTATCGGGAAAAAGCCCCGCGCGAACCCACGCGCCTGAACGTCATGCGGCGCTACCAGTATCTCACCCAGGCCATAGTGGAGCTGGCGGACGGCAGACCGGACGCGGCGCTGCTGACGCTTGCCCCGCTGGAGCCGTACATCCAAAACTGTGCCCGCATCATCGACGGCATTCACCTGAATGTCCTGACTGCCATTGCCCTGTACCGCAAGAAGGACGAGCGGTGGCGCGAGCGATTGACGGCGGCGCTGGACGTGGCAGCGGAGTACCGCTTCATCCGCACCGTCAGCGTATACGGCACGGCGGCGCTGCCGCTGCTGGAGGCGCTGGACTGGGACGGCGACAAGGCATGGCGCAAGCGGCTGATGGCGGCGGTGCGGACGCAGGTGGCGTTTTACCCCCATTTCCTCGTGCCGCGCCTTGCCCCCGGTGAGGAGCTGACGCCCACGGAGCTGCAAATTCTGCATCTGCTCTGCGCGGACAAGTCCAACGCCGAGATTGCCCGGATCATGGACGTGAAGCTGCCCACCGTGAAGACCCATGTCAGCCATATTTTGAATAAACTGGATGTCAAGCGCCGGGCGGAGGCCAAGACCGCCGCGAAGAATCTGCGGCTCATTCCGGATGATCTGTAAAAGCTGTGCCTGTGCTAAAACGGGCTGAATATAAACCCTATACGCATATCCTAAAGGAGGATCTTATGAAAAAACGAGTTTTGAGCCTGTTCATGGCCCTGATGCTCTGCCTGACGCTCCTGCCCACGGCGGCGCTGGCGGAGGAGAACACCACCGAGCCGAGCACCCAACTGACCGAACCCACCCCCGTCCCCCAGGAGCCGAAGACTCCGGACCAAGGGGAGAACACGGAAACCCCCGACCAGCCGGAGGAACCTTCCCAGGACGAACCGCCCGCCGCAGACGAACAGCCTGCGGTTCAGTCGGAGCCTGCGCCCCAGGCGGCGGAAGTCCCGGCGGAGAACGCCGTGGCACAGGTGGGGAATGTGAACTACGCCAACATTACGGACGCCTTTGCCGCAGTGAAGCAGTCTAACGGCGGCACGCTGACCCTGCTGGCGGATTGCAGAACACCGAATACGAGTGAAGAATTCGATATTTCCGGCAATTACACGCTGGATTTGAACGGCTGCACGCTGACGGGACGGCTGAAGCTGAGCGAAACCAGTACGTCCTTGACCGTCAAGGATTCCGGCAAAGGCGGAAAAATCCAAGCTACTGCCGGCTGGTCGCCACTGTGGGTCTATGGCGGAACTGTCACCATCGAGAGCGGCACCCTTGCAACCGAAACGGCGGCAGGAAAAGCACTGGTTTTCGGTTATAAGGCTGCCTGCGGCACACTGACGATTAAAGGCGGGGTGTTTGAAACCGGATATGTTCAAATCGGAGACACTGGCGGCACAACGGTTATCACCGGCGGTGCGTTCCATGACCTTCGCGTCAACGGGGACTACTCCAAGCGAGTGACCCTGTCCGGCGGCACCTTTGACATGGTGAAGCGTTACAACGGCAGCACCATTGCGCCCACAGACCTGTTAGCGGACGGTTATACCTTTGTCGACCGGGACACCGACGCGGAGGTCTCTACATCGCAGGAAGCTGCCCTGACCAACGTCAAGGTCGTCTCCAAGGAGACCGCGAACGCTTCGGCTTCGCTGACGGTGGATGGAACCGAGACCCCTTACGGCACCTTTGAAGATGCCCTGACCGCCGCACAACAGACGCCGGGCGGAACGCTGACCCTGCTGAACAACGTGAACCTTGTGACACAGGTCTACGTCAACAGCGGCACGTTTACCCTGGACTTGAACGGCCATACGCTGACGAGCGGAGATTACAATACGCTGGTCGTCGGCGACGGCAGCGTGACCATTCAGGACAGCAAGGTCGGCGGCGTTATCAGCAACACCAGAAGCGACGGCATAGCGGTTTACTGCTACGGCGGGAATGTCACGATTCTCAGCGGCTCTATCACGTCCAAACTTTTTTGGGAATCCGGCACCGTTTCACTTCAAGGCGGGGCGTTCCGCTCCTTGAACAGAACGGATGGCTCCTGGCTGTCGGCAATCCCGGAGGGGAAAGCCCTGGAAAGGAACGGCCAGATTACGGATGCCAGCAAAAAGGAGCTGATTACAGAGGACGGCTTTTACGTACTGGCCGACCACGAACACGATTGGCAGGCGGGCAGATGTGCCTGCGGACGGGAACACACTGACCACACCTGGGAGGACGGCAAATGCACCGTCTGTCATCTTATCTGCTCCCACGAAATCGGCGAGGACGGCATGTGCAAAACCTGCGGCACACAGTTCGCGGTGCGGGATGACGACGGCAACTATTACAAGCATCTGGCCGATGCTCTTGCAATCGAGAGCGTTGATGATGTGACCTTGGTGGCGGACGATACCCTGTCGGAGGATGTGACGCTCATCAAAGACATCTTCTTCTACCCGAACGGCCACACCGTCAGCGGCGGGGGCGCAATCGTGGTGCCCAGCGGCAAGAGGCTGGTTCTCGGAGAGAAAGACGAAACTGAGAAAGCCGGAAACGCCGGTGCGATTCTGGTAGAGAACGGCGGCACGCTGATGGTCGACGAAGGTTTTACAGGAACTGTCCAGACGCTGACCGTCTCGGAGACGGCAGATGTCAAACTTAGCGGCGGTACGTATAGAACCATCACCGGCTCGAGACAGAAGGCGGGGACACTGCTGAATTATAATACGGCAACCGGTGAAAAATACTTTGCATTCCAAAAGCAGGACGGCACATTTGCGCGGTACGACCAGAGGATTCCATCTGAAACGCCGCTGGAAAATGTGACCGTGGTTGGATGCCCGGATAAACAGCTGACGGAAGCGTGCGGCGAGACCTGCGAATACTGCGGTGGAGCGCTTCGATGCAGAATCGGGGCGGCTGGCTATCGGAATATGAGCGATGCGATTCGCGATGTTCCAGACGGCGGAACCATTACGCTGCTGCGGGACTACTCTGCGGTCACCAATATCTCGGCAAATGTCGACCGTGCGTACACCATCGACCTGAACGGCCATTCGGTTCGGAAGGACAACGGCGGTATCAGCCTGGCGGTGTATGCCGGTACGCCGAAGATCATCGATTCCAAGGGCGGCGGTGTCATCGCCGGGCTGGAAATCGACAGCGAGCTCGGCCTGACGTTGGCCGACCTGCTGCCGAAGGGCTGGGACTTTCAGAAGAGCGACGGAAACTGGCTGAGTACGACGGAGCTGAAAGGAAAAACGGCGTCCAATGTCACCGTGGCGCAGCTTCCCATCCAGAGCATGAAGTATCCCACCGAGATGAGCATGACTTATGGTGGTACGGGGACGCTGATTGTCAATGTGAAGGGCACTGGCGCTGTAACCTTCCAGTGGTACAAGGTGGAGGACGGCAACGAGAAAGCAGTTGGCAGCGAGACAACAAAGAATCAATTTGATTTTTCTGCACTAAAGCTGCCCGCAGGCAAGCACATCTTCCGCTTTTCCGCCACCTGCAACGGCTACAAGAAAATGAGCCAGGATATTGTTGTAACGGTACAAAAGGCCGACATCAGGTCAGGCCTCATCACGCCTCCCACAGCGCAGGAAAATCTGACCTATACCGGACAGGAGCAGGAGCTCATTACCGCGGGCAGCGTGACCAGCGGCGGCACCATGCAGTACAGCCTGACCGAGAACGGCACATACAGCCAGGACACCCCTACCGGCACCGATGCCGGAGCATATACCGTGTGGTATCGGGTGATTGGCGATGCAAACCACAACGATACCGCACCCGCCAGCGTGGCAGTCCGCATAGGGAAGAAGCCGCTGACGATCTCCGGGGTAACGGTTGCGCCCAAGCCTTATGATGGCACGACAAACGCGGACATCTCCAGCGTGACCTTCGACGGCGTAACATTGAACCGAGGCACAGACTACACCGTCACCGCCAGCTTTGACGATGCCGGTGTGGGCGACGGCAAGAGCGTCACTGCCACAGTGACCCTGATGGGGCAGGCCGCGAAGAATTACGCCCTGGAGCAGAGCAGCTTCCCTACGACTGGCAGCATCACCAAGGCCGCTGCGCCTGACTTCACCAAGGAAACCGCGCTCGTCATTATAAACGGCTACGAAAAGACCTACACTGTGACGCTCCCCACCCTGCCCACGCTGGAAACGCACAAAGAGTACGGTACGCTCACCTATGAGATCGGCGAAATCAAACTAAATGACGGCTACTACACCAGCGGCGCGAAGGTGGAAAACGGCGAGCTGACCCTGCCCATTCAGAAAAATGACGTGGAAACCACCGGCTCTGTGGGCACAGTGACCGTAGTGATCAAGAGCGCAAACTATGAGGACATCACGCTGACCGTCAACGTCAGCGCGAAGAACAAGCTCTCCCCGGTTCTGGCCGGTACACTGACGCTCACGCCCATCAAGATCACCTACGGTGAGCCGCTGAGCAAGATCAAGATCACCGGCACGATGAAGGCCGGCGATACGGTCGTCGAAGGCACCTTCTCGTGGCAGCAACCGGGCGATACGATTCTGGATGCGAGCACGTCTGGCCATGATGTCGGATGGACGTTCACCCCGAAGGATGGGAATACCTATACGGAAGTGACCGGCACTGCAACGGTCAAGGTCAACAAGGCGCGGCAGAGCGGCGAGATCAGCATGACGGGTTATACCTACGGTCAAATGCCCAGTATGCCGAGCCTGACAGAACAGACGGGTGACGCGAATGCTCAAGTGACCTACCGTTATTCCGCTGCTGGCAGCGGCTCTGTTCAGACGTGGGATATCAGCAATCCGCCCGCGCTGAACGCCGGTACCTACCGTATGTACGCCAGCATTGGTGATACGGATAACTACTACGGATTTGAAGCTGTGTATTGCGAATTTGTGGTAGCAAAGGCAACGCCGACCTACACCGTTCCCACCGGGCTGACGGCAAAATACGGTCAGGCGCTGGCGGATGTGACGCTGCCGGACGGCTGGAGTTGGATGGATAGCAGCGAATCTGTGGGCGGCGCTTCGACTGCCGCCAAGACCTTCCAGGCAAAGTTCACTCCGAAGGACACCGAAAACTACAACACAGTGGAGAACATTGAACTTGAAGTCACGGTGAACAAGGCAGATGGCGGCAACCTCAAAACGGTCGATCTGACGCAGAAGTACACAGACATCTCCGAGCACACCTACACGCCGGACTGGTTGGAGCTTCCCAGCGGACAAACGTGGAGCTATACCAGCGAATACAGCGTCAGCACTGGCTCGGGCGCCGCACTGACCCAGCATGATTTCGCAGCGGACGGCAGCTTGCTGACCTACGCGGTCTCCGGCGGCAAGGCGGGTGACAAGATCACCATCACCCTGAAAGCCTCCTGCAACAACTACGAGGATTTCACCATCACCCTGACTATCACCCTGACAGAAAAGGATAACCAGCAGGCACTGCGCATTACCGGCGGCACCACCGTGGTCTACGGTCAGACCTTGCAGCTTGGTACCAGCGGCGGCTCCGGTTCCGGCGCGGTGACCTACACTGTGACCAACGGCACTGGCGAAGCTACTATTGATTCCAACGGTGTCCTGACGCCCGTCAGGATCGGCTCCGTCACCGTGACGGCCACCAAGGCGGGCGACAGCGAATACAACGCCGTCACCAGCTCTCCCGTGGAGATCACCATCACCAAGGCAACGCCCACCGGCGAACCTGCCTATACCAAGATCACCGCTTCCGGCAAGACGCTGGCGGATGCCGCCTTGGGTATCGGTACCATTACGCCTGCCGGCGGTACGATTGCTTGGGACGACCCCACCACCACCGAGGTGGTTGCGAACAAGAGCTACGGGTGGACTTACACTCCCACCGACAGCACCAACTATGAGTCCATCAACGGCTCCATCAAGCTGTGGAACAAGTCCACCTCCTCCGGCGGCGGCAGCTACTACGCCCCCGTGGTACCCGATATGCCCATGGTGTATTGGGGCTGCACCGGCGACGCGGTAAAGACCCTGCAGGAAAAGTTGAATGCCAAGGGCTTCGATTCCGGCAATGTGGACGGCATCTTCGGAGCCAAGACCTATGCGGCTGTGACGGCGTTCCAGAAGGCCAACGTCCTGGGCGTGGACGGTATCGTGGGCAAACTCACCTGGGGCAAGCTCTACGGCGTCAGCCCCGCCATGCCTGTGGAGACGGCGACCGTTGTCGGGCGTCCCATGGTGTCCTACGGCTCCCGCGGAGACGCGGTGCGCAAGCTGCAGGAGCTGCTGAACGCGCTGGGCTATGACTGCGGCAGCGTGGACGGCATCTTCGGAAGCAAGACAAAGGCCGCCGTGCTGGCGTTCCAGAAGGCCAACGGTCTGGGTGCGGACGGCATCGTCGGCCCCCTGACATGGGGTAAGTTGGTCTAAACCGGTGAAAAGAAATATCATCACCGCAAGGAAAGTGACTGCACCCGCAGTCAGAGCGTAACGTTTCTCTGGAGGGTCATAGCTGAGTAAATCAAGCAGCTGCCAGAGCAGACATACGCAGGCACAATTCCACAACAGGCAAAGGACAGCGCGGCGGACGGTCAACAACACCGGCCTCCGCGCTGTTCCTTTTTCGCCACTGGAAACACTGCGCGCCATTCACAACCCATGAGCCATGCCGCCTTCCCACGCAGAAGGAGAAAACACTATGAAAAAGATCACTCGATTTCCGTTTTGAACCTTTGTCGCCATTATGCTGATGGGGACGGCGATCAGTGCCACCGCTTGTCATCAGAAAGAGGAATATCCCAGCGTACCCGAAGTGACCGAGCCACAGCCCACCGGCGAGATCATCCCCACCGTGGACCGGCAAAAGGAGCTGAAGGACGCAAGAAAGAAATACGCCGACGCCGTGGCGTGGCTGTATATGCCCGGTACCGAGGTGGACGACCCCGTGGTGCAGGCGAAGGACAACGCTTACTACCTGCAAAAGGACGAGAACGGGAACTACAGCGAATGGGGCTGCTACTACGCCCACTGTGACAACCGTTTGAGCAGCCGGAGCAAGCTGGATAGGAATACCGTCATCTTCGGTCACTCTGCCAGCAACTGTGACCCGGACGGGCTCAAGCTCACGAAGCTCCATCGGTATATGGATGCGGACTATATGAAGGAGAACCCGTATGTCTACCTCGCGGTGAAGGGAGAGGACATGGTCTTCCAGATCACGGCCTGTTTCATCACGGATATTGGCTTCGACTATATTGCGCCTGATCCCACGGGAGATGATCTGGTCAGCTTCTTTGAGACGGTTGCGCGGAAAAACTGGCTGGATTTTGACGGTGTGACCTTCTCCGAGGAAGATACCGTCCTGACCCTTTCCACCTGCTGCCGGAAGTATGACAAGGCCAATACCGGCAACCAACGGCTCGTGGTCATGGCGAAGCTGCTGCCGGAGGGCGCAACCGCACAGGATTTCAGCGTATCCCTTGTGGATGATCCTAAATGCCCCGATTTATAAAACCAAATGACCTTGCAATACTGAAATGCAGTGTATGGCATAGAGGAAACGGCGGCTGCTCTGTTAGAGGCAACCGCCGTTTTCGCCCTTCCCCAATTTGATTGGAAAGGAGCCCATGTGTATGATGGGAAGATGTAGGAGGGTCCGCTGATGCGGTCGGATACCACAATGAAAGCATAGTTGATCGCCCTCCGGCTGCGCTGGGATGCCCATGCCATCCGGCAGCCTCCAACATTTTCAATACCTCGACGATTTCACCGCATCGTGTAATCTGCGTCTGCAGCTTACCGTCTGGCATGCTATCCGCAAGACTACCGATTTCTTTACACACATATGATGCCATCGGGTTGCTGCCGCCCACAGCCCTCACGGAAGCAGGCTATCCTACAATCCAGCGCCGCACAAATCTTCACGAGTATCTCCGTGGTAACATGCCCGTTCCGCCCCATCTTAGTGACAGATGCTGGGCTGATACCAGCCTTTTCACATAGGTCTTTTTTCTTCATATCCTTATCGATAAGCAGCTTCCAGAGTTTTTTATAACTCACAGACATAAATATCTCCTCCGTACCGATATACGAAAAATGCTCTGCCGCTTGGCAGAGCATTCGGTCTATTGCAGCCATACTGCCAAGGCCTATTCCAACACTTGACAGCGTTGTTTGTAATGATAGCACATTTGGGCAGGAAAAGCAAGAAAATGATAAATCCGCACGAATTCCGACTCTGTTCAATTTCTTTTCAAATGCGAAAGAAACGGTTGAACCTCCGGGCAGTCAGAGCTACAATGCCAACACCTCATAGCAAGGACAAACTGACTGGAGGTCAAATAATGAATTATGAAGTAAACCCTTTTCAAGACTACGAATCGATCACCATCGATGAACTGAAGGATCAAGCTAACAGTCTACTGAATCTGGTAACGGAAGAACAACAGCCGCTGCGTGTATGCATGAACAACGGCAAGGAGTTCCTGTTGTGCCTTCAGGACCTACTCGCCCCTATCTGCGACGCTGACTTTCGCTTGATCCTGCTGTCAGCAATGCGGTATGCGATGGGCAGAAACACATATATGCCCGCAGTAGTTTCCGATTACATTAAGCGCCACATTCGATTTCTGGACGACAAGTTTCTTGCGTTGGCTACCGATGATATCCGGCGGCACCTTGAAGACTACGCAGAGCATGAGCCGAATCCGAATCTTTGGCAAGGCCTTTTGGGTGCACTTGAGACAGAGCAGAGAGAACGTGCCACTCGTCAGGCAAAGAAGAGTAGGTTCTGCCCGGCCTGCGGAAGGTCCTTGGAAGTCATGAGCATTACCGATAACAGGCATTCACCCGGCGGGTTCGATGTAATTGCTCACTGCCAAAATTGCCACTCTGATTACGAGTGGTTCTGCGATAAGGATGGCGGCGTCTCAGATATGAAGCAGTATTTCTTCGGGTAAGGCGAGCATAAATCTCAGTTAGCGTTTTGGGGCGTATCTCTTTATCTCTGGCAGCTCACCTGAACTACTACTAATTCGGAAAATTTTACACACATTTAGCCATTTATCATATTAAAATAGGCATTCCCCCTAATTAATCTCATTGCAAGACTGAAATGAAAAGTAGGCACCACCTCTATTCTTGAGGTGATGCCCACTTTTGTATTATCTACTTATATCTTGAAAAGGTACTCTTCAAGGCCCTTTGCCAGATGGAGCGGTAAAGGCAGAACCGTTGACTGATTGTACTGAATCGGAAGATCTCTCAATGCGTTGGTATAGAAGATCCAGCTTGCTGCATCATCCTCCGGTTGAAGCTGCAATGGGTACAATTCAATCATGTCCTTTTCAGCAAACGGATGTGTGGGGTAATTGATCTTAGACTCTTTTAGGCTCTGTGTATAACGCATATCGTTCGGCTTCGTATGAATGCCCCAGTACACATCCTCGTATTTAAAAATACCCGATGCAGAAGAACGCTGCAAATTTTCATCAGAAGCTTTTGCGCTCAACCCCGTAAAATAATCCGGAACTTCTTGATTACTCCTGATCCGAATGATTCGTACACCTGAATTCGCCAAGGAGAGTAAGTACGGATTTTGCGGCATGCCAACATTTATCTGAGTCGGGCAATACGCCTTTACCTTCTCATATCCACCAATCTCCTTGTCGGAGATACCGCCCCATACCGCTCGTGTATTTCCATCGGATTGAACCAAAACCAACACGCCGTTTTCCGGCGTATTGTACCGGTTTTTCAGCTCTATGAGTTTTTGCTTCGCAGGGGTGCGGCTTGCAGCAACACAGCGCTGTTCCAAATCGCTTTTCCAGAAAAGCTGCGCCATCTCGAGACACGCTTCCCGATAAGAGACCGTCCGCTTTGAGAATGCGTCACAATGTACTTGCACCCTTCCCTCCATCAAATCAACCGTAATGTAAAGCGGAAGAAAACGCGCTTTATTGGAAATCCCCTGAACTTGCGTACACAAATGCATCCCCACACAGGGTGTATGCGCCAAATCAGGCTGGTCCCGTTCAGAATCCAGCAGGGTTACAACACCCAACTGTCGATAGAGGTCATACACAGCATTTTCAATTTTGTTCTGGCTGGCATCCTCCTCAGGGGTAACAAACTGCACAACCCGCCCCGTTTTGGCAAACGCATTGCGAAGAACGGATTTCGGATCACCAACACCATAGTTCTCTTGCCCGGGCAAAACGAAAATACAAGCCGTTACCCCATCGGTATCGCCTAATAGTCCGGCGATTTCGCCGCATCGTGTAATTTGCGTTTGCAGCTTATCGTCCGGCATGCTATCTGCAAGACTGCCGACTTCTTTACACACACACCGCACTTTCAAGCTGGATGTATCCTTTTCATCGCCAAAATCCTGTTTAATTTTGGCCTCAATCTGTTTCAGCAGTCTTTGCTGCGAAGCATCCTTCCACAGGCCATACAGCTCGAATGTGATTTGGTCTGTCTCCGTGCATCGGCTGACCCAGTTCCGGAAATCTTCAGAATCCTCATAGTCCTGCGGGGAGTTATATTTTTTGAGTTTCTGCCCTCGCAGCATGACCCGTTCCGCTTCGGGCTGCTCACAAATCATATCTCCGAGCAGTGCAGACACTGCCCTGTACAGTGACGCCTTGTCAACAACGGACACACCCGTTCCGATTTTGGAAGCTGCAAAGCCGGCCATGCCGTTTTTGTAGGGAAGGAGGATTTTTTCTGTGTATGCCGCGGGATTTTTTACAACCGCTTCCGCCGACGGTAATTGTGCATATCCCCAAATATTGTAGCATTCCTTGTCCTGTTCTTTCCATACGGGCTGTCTGGCCGTGTAACCATAGACAATGGGCACTTGACAATACTTATCCTCTGAAATCTTAATATGCGCATTGACTGCATTCGTTAAAAACGGAGTCTGCTCCTTATTGTAGTTATCGGGGATCCAACGGCGAATGCTCATCTGGCACAGCAGTAGCGCTTTTCTTTCCGGAGGAGTTGTCTGCACAGATACATCAAATACAAAAGAGTACTGATGGTGACTCCTCATGTCTGTAATCGGATCGCTGACCAGCTGATTCTTAGCAGCATAGCACAGGTGCAGTGTTTGCCCGCTCAGGGAAATCTCTTTCCCCAACAGGCGGTTGATTGCCAGAAGTGGAATTGCCTGATAAGCAGCTTCACAAACTGTCCCATCTTCGAGTGTAAGACGGACTTCATCCGTGGAACGATCCGCCGCAAGTTCTTCCCAATTCATCGTATCGCAAAATTCTTTTGCGTGTTTTTTTGCTATGGGGTTTACTCTTGAAGGCGTGATATACGTGGCCTTTACCCAGGTCTTAATGATACTGCACAATGCCTGAATATTTTTCTCGGAGTATTCATAGCAAGATGTAAGCCAACGCTCATCATGGCTGTCCTTTTTTAGCGGAGCTAAAGCGATGATACCTTCCATCCAGCTGTCGACCAGCTTCTTCAGTGCATTCGTCGGAAGTCCATACTCATCCTTAAACTTCGGGTTCGTCTTCCGTGCGATGTTTAGCAGGGCCGCTTTCCAAGATGCGGGAAACCCCAAATAGTACAGGGTGCAGGTTTGTTTGGGAGACAGTTTATATGCCAGCGGATAGATTTTATGATTCATACGGAATGTCCTTTCGATAAGCTTTATAAAATGGAGCATACAGCGTTTCGGCAATTTCCGCACTGTCTTTGCAGGTCATCAATGCATCTAAGTACCTGCCCAACTCGGAGAGACAGTCAAAGTCACCTTGCTTTTCTTCGCGGCCGCGAAATGCACCGTCGATAAAATAAACATGCGGTTCCGGCTTCGTCACATCCGTTACACGCGCCAACCGACCAAAAATCTGAAGGATCAAAACAAACAGTGTTGCAACCACATCTTTCCGCTCTTCGGCATCCAGCTCAGCCAAACCAAACGATTTGCTTTTGCTCATCTTGGCCCACTGCTGTGCCGCAAATTGCCGGATGCGCACATTGTATGCGAACAGAGATTCCTGTGGCCCCCGATGACAGTGGGCTTCCACAAATCCATTGAGCTTGCTGCCCTTCTGCTGGATATCGTCAGGAACAGCCATCGGCCGCACCATGAAAAACACCGCGCAAAGGGCAGAGTGGCCGTACTCATCGACAATGTTGTGTCCGCGTTCGATCGCCATAGCGGGCGCAATCAGTATCTCCTCTTTCATCCCGGCAAACCGGCTGACCTCCCCCCGCCGCACCGTTCCCTGAACATTCTCGCTGCTGACGGCATCAGAGATCATCCGGCAAACCTGTGCAGGGCAATTGACCTTCCGCAGGGCCGTTTCCAATGTTCGCTGTACTTCCTGTGCCTGAACATAGCTGTTGACGACCAACAGGATCTTCCCGGTTTTTCTTTCATATTCTCTGACGATCAGATCGACTGTCTTTTCGGTTGCAGACCGCAGCTGCAGCATGCGTTGATCATCTGACGCGCCGGAAATACGCTCCGGAAACCCGGATTCAAAGAAACGCGTTTTTTCTAAAAATGCGCGTTTCTCACCATCCGCCTCCAAGATATAGTTCACCGGCCGATTTACGTGGTACTCATATGAACCCTCCGCCCAGCTGGAACCGGACAGCATAATCACATGGGGGCCCGCAGGATTGCCCTGTGCGTCAGTGCGCAAATACGGAAGATCCTTCATCAGGCTTCGTCCGAACGCGAACTGACGGAACAGAATAATATCTTCGTCATCTGTCTTTTTCAGGCCGAACAGGTTGCCGCACAGCGCGGAGGGGAGGAAATACTGCTGCTGCCGAAAACGAGTTTGCAGGAATCCGAACAGCTCATTTTGTCCATAAGAGGTTTCGTGGCTGGCCTCATACGCATCGCTGAGGTCTCGGATAAAGTGATCAAAATAAATGAGCCGCAAAATAAGCTTGATGCGGGCATCTTGAATTTGTTTTACCTTATCCTTCTCAGGCCGCGGAAAATCATCACCCAGCTCATTCAGCCAAGCACGGTACATTTGGTTAAAGAACGTCTCGTCGGTACTCTTACAGGAGCTCTCAAGGACGGCCCATAGCGTACTCTGACGAATGCCGTCTTCATCCTGCATATCGATCAGGTCATAGACGGCTTGATAGACGGCATACGGGATTCTATATTCCGACTCATCCCGGTACATATCCTCTAAGAGGATAAGGGCTGAAAAAGGATCCCCATACGCAATTTTCTTCCATGTACCCAACTCATGGTGCAGAGATTTTATAAGGCAGCTCAGGACCGTCACGCTCTGGCGCTGCATTTCATCGTATCTCTGCTCGGCCAGATTCTCCTCTCTGCGTTTGCTGCTCAGCCGCATATAGGCGCTGCAATCTTCGGCGCATTCACGGATATAGCTATTAAAACTCGTTTCCGGCATGAAAAAGTGATCAAGCGTTTTTTGAACCCTGTCGCTCTCATCAAAGACAACCACATCGAAGCTGCGCATTACCAGCTCCAGAAAGGTTTCCCGCTGCGCTCCTACCCGAGATGCCGCAAAGCCCGCAACCGTTGTGATAACAACGGAAGCTGTATAGCATTCACGGAGCATTCTGGTGCCCATGCACTGATGAAAATACGGACACAGGTGATTCTTGTTTCCTTTTTTCAGGGAATAGCACGGCTCTTTGCCGAAGGCGACCGCTTCGCTGCGCTGCTCATCCATCCCATCAACCAAACATAATGGCGTTAAGTATTGAGAAAATTCTGCCGGCAAGCAAGTCTCATAGGGCTGCGCGACCTGATTGATATATTTCAGCCTTTCGCTGCGTCCAATCAACGGGCTTGCTGCAACCCCAAAGGCTGATAAATATTTCTGCAGGTTCATGACTTCGGCTACCGTGTCAACAACAACCGTCATCCGATATCCATTTTTATGGCACCAAAATGCCAACACCTTGATCAGTGTGGATTTGCCTGCGCCAACCATGCCAACGATATTGATGACCTCAAGAATCGTGAGCTCCGTACATGTACTGACAGAAGCCCCTTTGATCTGCTTGAGAACATTGGTCGATAAAATCGCATAGCACGGGTCACCGGGATGCATCCCGGCCATTTCCTTTGCGGCGTTCAGCAGTTCGTCCAGGGTAATGGAAATTGGTTCTCTGCGTCCCTTTTCGGGAACTCTCGGTGGAACAGGCACGACACAGTCACTGTCGAATCTGGCCGTAACAGTTTCGGTTTCCCCAGTTTCCAAGTTCAGATATGGATAGCGATATGTTCCGGCTCCGGCATAAGAAGGCGGCTTGGCTTCTTCAAGTCTCTCCGGCCAAAAACGTCCCCACTCCCTTTGGCGCTGCTCATACGGATAGGGATATTCCCCCTCTGCTTTGGAAAACGAATGACCTTTCTCCGATTTCTCAAACGAAAAAGCGCGAACTGCATCATATTTCGGAGCCTGATATGCCCGCAAATCATCCTGCCAGTATTTTTGAGAACGATAGTACCCCAACGTGTGCCGGGCCTGCTGCAAAGTGTGTTCCATATCTGTACACGCCGTTGTGCCAATAAGCTGATATTGAGTAAATAACAGATAGGCTTTTGCTGGATCGGTGGCAGGTGCATTCAGAGCAAGCAAATGCAGAACTGCTTCGATCGCCGCAAATCTGGCAAGCGGCATAGGTTCTTCCATGCCTTGAAACAGTGCCGCAAGCGGATCATACCAACCGTCCTTACTCTTATTCATCATTGCATGCCGCCTCCTTCTTCGCAATTGCAGTTTTCAGCGCCCTCAGAGTCACACACTCTACATTCTTTTGATCCTTCAGTACGCGGTTGATGATCGCGGTATAGTTTCGCTGATTGACCGTATATTCGTTGGGGATTACAAAATAACCACGTGCATAGTCCCCAGAAGGGAATCCACCGTCGTTTTGAATCTTCGTGCGGAGCGCGATGGGATTTCGATATGCCTTTGCGTCGATTTCCCAAATATCCCCGTCAGAGAACCGGATCTCCACATCATAGCGGTCCATCTGTGGCCACAATTCCCAGCAAAGTTTCTTTTTCTCGCAAAACGCCGCAATTTCAAGTTCAAACTTTCCCGGTGCGGCAAAGTACCGCATGACGCCTTTCTTTAACCGGTAGAGATCGCCGGCCGAACTATCCAGCTTCATCTCATCCGTGAGTTCAGGGAGCGTATCTGTGCAGTGAGTCGAATGACAGATGTATCCATACTTTCCTTGCACCATCGTCCATCCGCATCGAGGACAGCGGTAGCTTTCCTCCGTAATTTCCTCGTAGGCAAACTGGAAAGCATCTTTGGCCATCGGATCATCGGCCAGCTCAAGAGACATGGTGCGCCTATCCTCGAGTGTGATAATCGGATGCTCGATAATATACTTTCTGACCCTGCAGTAATCTTCTTGACTCAAAGCGATTATTTTTTCATAAAGAATACGCTCGTCTGTTCCGTTCATGATATCACTATCCTGCGTTTCCAGGAACTCATAGCAATCTGAGCTGGGAACATATGCATTACCGGCTTTTTGATACGCAAAGGCGTCATAGGCATAAAAAGGCTCTTCCTGAAGATGCAATTGCTCGACAGTTCCCGATTCCCATGTATCGAACCATTCCTCAACAGGTCTGGTGATAAAATGCGTAAGGAAAGAGGCCTCGTCGGGATACTCGACAGCGGCTTGGCTCCCCGCCCATTGACTTGCGGCTAAAAACATGTTGATCCCATGCTGCATGGCTTTGCTGTAGGGATACCTTGTCGGTTCCGTCTGCAGAAGCTGTTCTTTCTCAATCAATCCTTTTGCGATCAGCGCAAATGTTTTTCGCATAAATGCCGTATCCATGGAAATCCCTCCTGTCTTGAAGCAAAATAAAACGGCTCTCTTGATATGTACAAGAGAACCGTTGAAAATACAATATGACCGGAATATATAAATCGTGAAACAACATCTATATACCGAATCGATGCGCTTTTAACTTTTCTCGTGTACAAATACAATTATATGAATTGCCTTGCGGCTTGTCAAGAAGCATTTTCACTTTCTTCGTATATTGTGGATGAGCATTTCAGACAGGGCTGGTGGTAAGGGCACAGCAAAGTTCATTACACAGGCTATTCATGCTTACTGCGGAAATTGATTCTTCTTTGTCCATAGCGCTACTGTGCACGGTCTTTCAAGACGCCCAAAAAGACCGCCCCTGTTCATACGGACAGGGGCGGTCTTCTAAATTGTTGCTTTTATTGAAGGAAATCTAATTCAGTCTGAAGTAACAGGTATTTTTCCCTTTTCCTTCTTTTTTCAATTCTCCGGCTGCAACCAGCTTGCGCAAGGCCCCTTCAATGGAGCTGTCACTGAGCGTTGGGCAAAGCTCGCGGATGTCCTGCTTATTGAATCGCCCGATTCTATTCTTGCTTGCTCTGCGCACCATTTCCAGTGCGGGCAGCTTGGTTTCCACAAGCGCCATGCGATCCTCAAAGTCCTTATACGCCGCAAGAATTGTCCCGAGCAGATACTTGATGAAAGGCACTACATCCTCTGTGCCTTCGTGCCAGCCGGTTTGCGCCTGCGCAAGCGCATCATAGTACAGGTCCTTGTTTTTGGCGATTTTGGCTTCAAGTGAGATATACTTGCCGACATAAAATTCGCTCCGGTACAAAAGCAGCGTCGTGAGTAGCCGACTCATTCTTCCGTTTCCGTCATTGAATGGGTGGATGCACAGAAAATCATGGATGAAAACCGGGATTGCAATCAACGGCTCCAGTTCCATATTCCCAATCACACGGTTGTATTCCTCGCAGATTCTGTCCAACGCTTCCGGCGTTTCATAAGGGGCAAGCGGCGTGAACAGCGTTTCCACATGACCGTCCGGATAGGTGGCAGTGATATAATTCTGCACACTTTTTGTGCGGCCCGCAAGTGGGTTGTTTATGTGACTGTACAGGATTTTATGAAGCTGCAGGATATAGTTCTGCGTAATTGGAATCGCATCAAAGCTCTCGTGAATGATACTCAGCACATCGCGGTATCCGGCAATTTCCTGCTCGTCACGGTTCCTCGGCGTAGTTTTCTCTTCGACGAGCTGCCGGATTCGGGTACTCGTGGTGACGATGCCCTCAATGGCATTCGATGCCTCGGTGCTCTGTATCTTGGCAATCTCCACGAGCTTTTCGAGTTCCTCCGGGCGCTGCTTCAAATACAGTTCCTGCTTTCCAGCTTCCTTGTATATGGCTGCAATCAGGCCAAGAACATCCGAGTCCCACTTCTGTTCCTTAATTGCAGAGTAATTGAAGGTTCTCATTCCCTCGCCTCCATTTGTTTTCCCTTAAATAATAACACAAAATAAGGGAATAGTCAATGGGCTGTGCTATAAATCCCTTACTATTATACCTGTATTAAGGGATTTATACTCAGGGAGCAAGAAAAGTACCTCTGCCTATCTTCCCGCCTATTCTTTGTCTATAGCGGCTCAACCTTTGAGCCGCCCTCTGCGCAGAAACCACTTGCATAACACCCTCCTCAGAGTTACAATGCAGACAACCTGAAACGCTAAACGCTTCCCATCCGGCACCGGTGAAAGTTCACCGAAAACTGGACGGGAAGCGTTTTTGACCACATAGATTACCACATACGGCTCCGGAACACTCGGAAACAACGGAGATAAGAGCGTCAAAGAGTGAGTGAAACAAATTAAAAAGCGCCGAAAACCGCTATAAACGAGCGGAAAAAGTATTCCCGATAAGTTTTGGGAGCAAGATGCCGGGTGTTCGAATCACCTCACTCCGACCATACAGGAAAGACCGCCTTTCGGGGCGGTCTTTTACGATATTAAGCAAACAGTAGAGCATGCCTTGCGTCCATCCGGCGCTTGACTGCCCGATTCTGTTTACCATCGCTCCCAATGCTGCCGCTTACAGCTTTCTCTTCACCACCATCGGCACCCTCATCGTCATGCTTCTGTGGCCCCTCTTTGCTCTGCCCATGGTCATCCCCGGCATCATACCCCATTTTCCCCCTGCCCGCCCATCTCTGCCACAAATTCCCCTATCTGTGCATTGACTTTTCCCCTTCTCCCGCACTAAAATATAATGGAATAGGTATTTGTATCAATAAACACCAGGCTATCCAAACGGAGGAACTACCCATGAAAGAAGTCAAATCCCCAAAGAAACCGCTTATTTACTACTATTGCATCGTCCTGCTGGTTCTTATGGTGTTCAATTCCTTTATCCTGCCGCTTTTGGCCCGGCAGCAGATTAAGGAAGTGGATTACGGCACCTTCATGACCATGACCGAAAACGGCGAGATCGGCAAAGTGGAGATCGAAAGCAATCAGATCCTCTTTACCGATAAGGATGGCAAGACCATTTATAAAACCGGAGTCATGAACGACCCGAACCTCACCGAGCGTCTGCACGCCTCCGGCGCCGAATTTTCCAGTGAGATCGTGGAGGAAGCCTCCCCGCTGATGACCTTCTTCCTAACTTGGATTTTGCCCGTCGTATTTTTTGTCGCCATCGGACAGCTCCTCTATAAGAAGATGAGCGAGAAGATGGGCGGCGGGCCCAATTCCATGATGTTCGGTCTGGGCAACAGCAATGCCAAGGTCTATGTTCCCTCTACCGATGGAGGGATCCGCTTTGCCGATGTGGCAGGTGAGGACGAAGCCAAGGACAATCTTCAAGAAATCGTCAATTACCTGCATGACCCCAGTAAATATAAGGCCATCGGTGCTTCCATGCCAAAGGGCATCCTGCTCGTTGGCCCTCCCGGAACCGGTAAAACTATGCTGGCAAAGGCAGTTGCGGGCGAAGCAAATGTGCCCTTCTTCTCCATTTCCGGCTCGGAATTTGTAGAAATGTTCGTGGGCATGGGTGCTTCCAAGGTGCGCAATCTGTTCGACCAGGCAAAGGAAAAAGCCCCCTGCATCGTTTTCATCGATGAGATCGATGCCATCGGCCAAAAGCGTAGCGGCGGCCAATATGGCGGCAATGATGAGCGCGAGCAGACCCTCAACCAGCTTTTGACCGAAATGGATGGCTTCGAAGGCAATAACGGCGTCATCATTTTGGCGGCTACCAACCGTCCCGAATCCCTTGATCCCGCGCTGACCCGTCCCGGCCGCTTTGACCGCCGGGTACCGGTGGAGCTGCCCGATCTGCAGGGCCGCGAGGCGATCCTGAAGGTCCACGCCAAAAAGGTGGAGCACGAGGATAATATAGATTTTCTGGCGGTCGCCCGCATGGCCTCCGGCGCTTCTGGCGCTGAACTGGCCAATATCGTCAATGAAGCTGCCCTGCGCGCTGTACGGGATGGCCGAACTAAGGTCACCCAGTCCGACCTGGAGGAGAGCATTGAGGTCGTCATTGCCGGCTATCAGAAGAAGAATGCCATCCTTACCGACCACGAAAAGTGGATCGTCTCCTACCACGAGATTGGCCACGCCCTGGTGGCTGCCTGCCAAAGCCACTCTGCCCCGGTGCAGAAGATCACCATTATCCCCCGCACCTCCGGCGCTTTGGGCTACACCATGCAGGTGGATGAGGGCAACCACTATCTAATGAACAAAGAGGAGATCGAAAATAAGATCGCTACCCTCACCGGCGGCCGCGCCGCGGAGGAAGTCAAGTTTGGTTCCATCACCACCGGCGCCTCCAATGATATTGAGCAGGCTACCCGCCTGGCCCGTGCCATGCTCACTCAGTACGGCATGAGCGATGAATTTGATATGGTGGCACTGGAAACGGTGAACAACCAGTACCTTGGCGGGGATACCTCCCTGGCCTGCTCCGCCGGCACCCAGGCGGAGATCGACCGGCTGGTCATTTCCATCGTAAAGAAGCAGCATGAAAAGGCCACCGGCATCCTGAACGAAAAGCGGGAAAAGCTGGACGAGCTGGCCAAGTACCTGTACGAAAAGGAAACCATCACCGGCGAGGAATTCATGAAGATCCTGAATGAATGATCCCGCAAAGAGGTACCGCATGAATTTACTGTTTTGCATCAATGGCGGCTACACCGGCCCGCTGCTGGATTGTCTGGATTCCATAGTACTGCATGGGGGCGAAAAACACTATGATGTGTACCTCCTCTCCTCCGATTTAGCGGAAGAAACGCAGCAGCAGCTTTGCCGGCAGGTGCCGGCCGCTGTTGCCCTGCACTTTATCTCGGTTCCGCGGGAGCTATTCGAGGACTTCCCGGAAACCGACCGTTATCCGCAGGAAATCTACTACCGGCTGGCCGCGCCCCTGCTGCTTCCCCCGGAGCTGGACCGTATCCTGTACCTGGATGCCGATATTGTGGTCATCAACCCACTGGGACCGCTGTACCGCAGCGATTTTGAGGGGAACCTATTTATGGCCTGCACCCACACCCGGGAGCTCCTGACCCGCGCCAACAGCCACCGCCTGGGGCTGGAAGAACCCGTCCCCTATATCAATACCGGTGTGATCCTGATGGAGCTAAACGGCCTGCGGCAGACGATTGATCTTTCAGCAGTGCGGCAGTATGCGCTGGAGCACTTTGACGCCCTGCTGTTGCCGGATCAGGACATCCTGACGGCGCTGTACGGCAGCCGGGTCAAGGTCATCGACAGCCAGCTTTATAATTTAAGCGACCGCATCCTGGCCTTTTACAATGCCAATCCCCTGCACCCCCACCACAGTCTGGAGTGGGTGCGGCAAAACACCGTCATTATCCACTACTGCGGCCGCAATAAGCCCTGGAAGCCCGGCTATGTTGGTATTTTGGATGTATTCTACCGGGAGCTGAAGGAACAGCAAGCCCGCCTGCGCCCGGAAAAGAACCGGTAAAAATGTTTCACGTGAAACATTTGTTCTTTTTGTCCCCCTGCTTTACTGCGGGGGGACTGTTCTTTTTTGCCGGGTTTACTTGACTTATTTCCCCTATGGAAGTAAAATATTATATTATGGTTCTATGCCGAGGAGGAAAGTATAAACATGAAAAATACCGAAAAATCGATGGATACCCTGGTAAACCTGTGTAAGAACCGCGGGTTTGTTTACGCCGGCAGCGAGATTTACGGCGGACTGGCCAACACCTGGGATTACGGCCCCCTGGGCGTGGAGCTGAAGAACAACATCAAGCGCGCCTGGTGGAAGAAATTCATCCAGGAGAACCCCTATAATGTCGGCCAGGATGCCGCCATCCTGATGAACCCCCAGACCTGGGTGGCCTCCGGCCATCTTTCCGGCTTTTCCGACCCTCTGATGGACTGCCGTGAGTGCCACGAGCGCTTCCGTGCCGATAAGGTCATTGAGGACTGGTGTGCCCAGAACGGCTTTGAGCTGCCCCGCCCCATCGATGCCTTTACCCAGGCGGAGATGAAGGATTTTGTGGAGGAGCACAATATTCCCTGCCCCACCTGCGGCAAGCACAACTTTACCGATATCCGCCAATTCAACCTGATGTTCAAGACCTTCCAGGGCGTTACCGAGGATGCCAAGAACACCGTTTATCTGCGTCCGGAAACCGCACAGGGCATCTTTGTCAACTTTGTGAATGTCCAGCGCACGACCCGCCGCAAGCTGCCCTTCGGCATTGGTCAGATCGGCAAGAGCTTCCGCAATGAGATCACCCCCGGCAACTTCATCTTCCGTGTGCGCGAGTTTGAGCAGATGGAGCTGGAGTTCTTCTGCCAGCCCAATACCGACCTGGAATGGTTCCAGTACTGGCGCAACTTCTGCCATCAGTGGCTGCTCTCTCTGGGCATGAAGGATGAGAACCTGCGCCTGCGCGACCACGATCCCGAGGAGCTGTGCTTCTACTCCAAGGCAACCACTGACTTTGAGTTCATGTTCCCCTTTGGCTGGGGCGAGCTGTGGGGCGTAGCCGACCGCACCGACTACGACCTGACCCAGCACCAGAACACCAGCGGCAAGGATCTGACCTACTTCGACCAGGAAAAGAACGAGCACTACATCCCCTATGTCATCGAGCCGTCCCTCGGCGTGGAGCGCAGCTTCCTGGCCTTCCTGTGCGATGCCTACGATGAGGAAGTGCTGGGCCAGGATAAGAACGGCAATGATGATATCCGCACCGTACTGCGCCTGCACCCGGCGCTGGCCCCCTATAAGGCCGCTGTACTGCCCCTTTCCAAGAAGCTGGCAGATAAGGGCCGTGAGATCCAGCAGGAGCTGGCCAAATACTTTATGGTGGATTATGACGATGCCGGTTCCATCGGCAAGCGCTACCGCCGTGAGGATGAGATCGGTACTCCCCTGTGCATCACCGTGGACTTTGAGACCGTCGGCGATGAGAACACCCCTGCCGATCACTGCGTAACCATTCGTGACCGTGACACCATGGAGCAGATCCGCCTGCCCATCAGCGAGCTGCGCAGCTACATTGAGAAGAAGCTGGAATTCTGATTTTCCTTATAAGCAAAGCGATCCCCCTGCCGAAATGCAGGGGGATTATTTATGTATCGAAATATCAGAATTTTACACCATAAACAGCAAATTGGTGGAAATGCGTCAGGCGGTCCAGCGCGGCATCTCGCCAATAGAAGCCGGTGTGATCGAGGGTAATGGCCTGCCACTCGCCGGTCGTGCCATCTTCCATCCGGTAACCGAACTCCATTGCCTCATAGGTGCCGGTAGAGATGACAGTATCTTTGGAACCGCCGTCGCCGGTATCCTCCGTCCGCGTGATCTCGTAGCGGCCATCGGTGTACATCTGCGCAATGTAAGAGATGTCAGCACTCGCCGCCATATCGGATTGGTACAACCCCGCTACATGCTCCAGGGGCAGCTTTTCTGCCTGCTGGTGGTTGAGGGAAAGCATCAGTGCCAGCACCACGATGATCACTACGATCCACGCAAGGGCAGGAATGCGGTTCATGGCTGAGTTTGCTTTAGAAAGCCAGTTCATGTTAGTTCCTCCTGTTTGGTCAATCACTGCTTCCATCTTAACTATATTTTACCAAACAGGGGGGTGAAACAAGTGTCATTGCTCAAAAATGTTATATAAATTTCGTGTCGAATTTTTGTGGGAAATGTCTCAAGCTTGCTCCGTCACTGCAAAGGGCTTACCCATAATGAAAATGACCAGTGCCAGCAGCATGGCACCGCCGCAGATGAAGCAATACACTGGCACGCCGACATTGGCCAACAGATAGCCGCCGACCAGGTTGCCCACGATACTGCCGATGCCCTGCGTAACCGCCACGCTGATGAGGATAGCCCGCCCGGCATACTGCCGTGGGAATAGTGAGGCGACATAATCGATATTAAAGCGGAGAAAGCCGGCAAAGCCGATGGACATGAGAATCTGCGTGGCCATGACCCCGGCCATACTGCGCAGCACCCCCAGCAGCAGGATGCGTGCGCCCAGCGCGGCGAGGGAAACGATAAACAGTACCGGCAGCGGCAGGCCCTTTTGCAGCAGGCGGCTGGCCAGGCGCATCAGGAGGAACTCACCCACACAGTAGAGGAACACCGAAAGGCCGTAGGTGGAGGCATCGCCGCCGATGTAATTGATGATGACCTGCATAAAGCCATTGACCGAACGGGTGGCGAAGTAGTACAGCGTGCCGCAGATGAGGAAAATCACATAGGGGCGGCAGCCCAACAGCTTCCTAAAGCTGGCCCACAGGGATTCCTTTCGCAAATCAGCACTGGTTTCCGGGTCACTTTCCGGATGGAGAAGGGGAAGTTTATTGGGATCAGACAGTGGGAGGGCCAGCAGAATGGAAAGGCCCAGCGCCCCCATGTGCAGCCAAAAGAGGAAATTGATCCCCAAAGGGGCAATAAGGTAGCCGGAAATTAAAGCCGTGGTGGCATAAAAGATAGAACCAGCGCTGCGGATATTGCCGTAATCAATGGTGCTATCCCGCAAGGTCATCTGGTTGGTCCAGGTATCAAAAACACTGGAAGCACAGTAATCCAGCGCCGAGATCAGGCTGAAGGAGAGCATCGTCCAAAGAAATCCGCGGCCAAAACAGAAGGGCAGCAGCGGTGTGACGATCATTCCGCCCGATACCAATATAATGAACAACCATTTGGGGGAAATAGAACGGTCAATCAACCGGCCGTAAATAGGGCCGGCGATCATCATAACCAGGTACTGCAGCATAGTGATGTAACCACATTGTACCTCGGTGTAGCCATAATCCAGCAGGATGGTGACCGTATAGGCGTACAGCGAACAAAAGCTGACGAAATAAGCGCCCTCCAACAGGAACATATGGTGGCTCCGGCTCATGCTGCTTTCCCCCTTGCGATTCATTTTAATATATATGGAAAAACCACCCTATTGGGTGGTTTTTCCTAAGTGCCGGCATCAACCTATTTTCCCGGGCCGCTTCCAGCCAAGTATCTTCGGCGCCAATG
>ERZ773150.498-NODE-498-length-43104-cov-13.303375_pt1 | contig 43104 bp, 43 predicted proteins | sample MGYA00580845_ERZ773150 | MGnify/ENA primary metagenome ERZ773150 (study PRJEB29015, sample SAMEA2737848) | human gut metagenome | biome: human gut; feature: human-associated habitat; material: faeces | place: China | collected 2012 ...
GAGGCTGAAACAGTAAGGCTGATATATACGCTGTTTCTCGACGGATACAGCATGAACAGGATAAAAAAGCTCCTCGAGAACAAAGGTATTTTGACTTCACAGGGAAAGAAAGTATGGAACGAATCACTTATCCGCAGCATTCTGAAAAATGAAAAATATGTAGGTGACGCACTCCTGCAAAAGACGTTCACTTCCGACTGCATAACCCACAAGGTGGTTAAAAATCACGGCGAACGTCCGATGTATCTTGTGACAGATCATCATGAACCCATAATCGACCGTGACACATACAATAGAGTTCAGCAGGAGCTTGCAAGGCGTTCCAGTAAACGAAAAGTTTCAGATAAAACAGTTACGGAACAAGGGAAGTATTCAAGCAAATATGCTCTTACCGAATTGCTTATTTGTGGACACTGCGGCACACCTTATCGCAGAACCACTTGGGCGGCAAGAGGCAAAAAGCAAATAGTTTGGCGTTGCATAAGCCGACTTGAACATGGAAAAAAGTATTGTCCCGACTCGCCTACGATAAAGGAAGAACAGCTCCACAAAGCTATAATCTATGCGATAAACAACTATTATTCATGCCGTAATGACATTGCAAGGATTCTTAAAACGAATATCGGCTCGGTTCTTGAGTGTCAGGGGCAGGAAGAGATCATAGCCGTCGAAAACAGACTTAAAGAAATCGACCAAGCGAGAAACGATTTAGTCGGATTGATAGCTTCCGGCGGCTGCGATGAGGACAAGCTCGACAGCGAATTTGCAAAGTTATACCAAGAAGAACAGCAGCTTAGCGAACGATTGGAAACCCTTAAATCTCAGAATAAAACTTCGCAACAAACTCAGGACAAGCTTGATAAAATTATAGATATGATAGAGCATGAGAATTTTGAGTTGGAAACCTTTGATAATGTGCTTATACGAAAACTGATTGAGTGCGTCAAAGTACTGAGCAAGACCGAAATACTGGTTATTTTTAAAGGGGGATACGAGGTCAAAGCGGAGATTGAATAACGATTAAAATTTACGGCTTGCGGTATATTCGCAGGCTGTTTTTTGTTGGGAGGTGTAACATTGGCAGGAAACTTTGAAGGCATAAAAACAAGAAAGTTCGGCATTGAGATAGAAATGACCGGCTTGACTCGTTGTCAAGCGGCGAAGGCAATTTCAAGAGTTTTAGGCGGTGATGTTGTCCATGAGGGCGGAAGTTATGACAAATATATCGTGAAAGATTCCAAAAACAGAGATTGGTCTGTTGTTTATGACGGAAGTATAAGATGTTATAATGCAGACGGCGACCATGCTTCTAAATCATACAGCGTAGAACTCAATTCTCCTGTGCTGGAATATGAAGACATACCGCTTTTGCAGGAGGTCGTGAGAGCCTTACGCCGTGCAGGCGGAGTGACAGGTCCGAGATATTGTGCAGGCACGCACATTCACATTTCGGCAGACGATTATACACCGCAGCAGATACGAAATCTTGTAAACATCTTCGCAAGCAAGGAAGATTTTCTATGGGACGCTTTGCAGGTATCATCTGCCCGTGAAAGCTACTGTCACAAGATGAATAAGCAGTTCATAGAGGACATAAACCGCAAGAAGCCCAAAGATATGGAGGAGATAAAAAGGCTTTGGTATCGTGGAAGAATGAGCGAGCAGTTTCAGCATTATTCAAACAGCCGATATGTGATCTGCAATCTGCACAGCTTTTTTCAGCACGGACATTATGAGATAAGAGCGTACAACGGTTCTCTTCACGCAGGAGAGGTAAGAAGTCAGATAGTGCTTGCGTTAGCCATAAGCAATGCGGCAATGACCAAGAAATACTGCTCTCCTCACGTTTCGCAGAGTGATAATATGCGGTACAGCTTTAGGGTATGGCTTTTGAATCTTGGACTGATAGGTGAAGAATTCAAGAATTGCAGGACACATCTTCTGAAACATCTTGAGGGCGATATTGCCTGGCGGCACCCTGAGGATGGAATTGCTGCAAGGGCAAAGCTGAAAGAAAAACGTGAGCTGGAGCGGCAAGCCGCCCGTGAGCAACGTGTCGAGCTTGTAAGCGACAACAGCACGCAAGTCGAAAATGTACCCGAAGAACACATTGAGCCGTCAGAAAGTGAATGTGACGAATTTGAAGAAGAATTTGAAATGAGTATGTAAGGAGGAAAACATGGAATACAAAAGATTATACATTGCCTATGGCAGCAACATCAACCTTGAACAGATGGCGCATCGCTGTCCGAATTCAAAGGTTGTAAGCACAGAAATGATGCAGGGCTATGAACTTGAATTTCGTGGTGTGGCAACGATCGTACCGAATGAGAAGTCGGAAGTACCCGTTCTGATATGGGAGATAGACGGACGTGACGAACACAGTCTTGATAGGTATGAGGGATTCCCGAATCTTTACCGCAAGGAGTTGTTTGATATAGAAGTCAACGGCGAAAAGAAAGAGTGCATGGCGTATTTGATGAACAAAGGACAGATCTCTCCGCCAACCAGTTATTATTACAATGTTATAAAGCAGGGATATGAGGCGAACGGTATGGACACAAGCTATCTGAGGGCGGCACTTGAAAGGTCGGTTTGCAGTCAGCATTTTGATGATGAACCGGACGAGGATTTTGAAGAAGATAATGATTTTCAGATGAAGTTTTAAGGAGCGTGGTCAAATGAGATACAAAGGATTTTACATAAAGATCTCACCCGACATAAACATTAGCAGGGTCGACAAGAACGGCAGAGATGTTCTTTGCGAAGGATTTTTAATACAGGTTTTCGCAGACGAGACCGAACGTGTTGAGATCGACAGCTTTTCTGCGGCTGTGGGGTTTGAGATACTGGAGAACAGCTTTGCGGAGGCGGAACAGTTTGCCAAGGATTTTGTTGATTGTGAGGGGAAGGAATATATAAAACGACAGCTGACTCGGTAGGATAAGACCGCTTGATAGATGACGTCAAATTGGCATTTTTATTGTCATCTATTTTATAGTAGCAACACATATTGGTGATACCAAATGGATATTCACCTGAAAAAGCCCGTTTTTACGGGCTTTTTTTATGTTTAGAAAACGAAAAATTTCAATGTAAAACCGTGGATGCTTTTCCCCTGTTTTACCCCAAAAAAGGGAGTCAAACCCTACACAACAAAAAATATCGAACATAACGGCAGACTTTGAGCAGATTTTGCTCTGAGCCTGCCGGTTTGTTATAAAAAAATATTCACAAAGTTTTAAAGGCTGTTTTGTCTATTGTCACGAATTTAAGTGACGATGATAGAACAGCCTTTTTTCATTTCTAAGGAAAGGTGGTGATACCAATGTGGCAGATATACTATTAAAAAACAAAAACTATACGAACGGAGGAATGCCAATGAATGAGAAACTTGTGATCAATGCAAATCTGCTACGCAAAGAGACGGAGTTTTGTACAAGAGTATGCGTGGTGGAAAAGGCAGAAGCAGTCACCCACGAAAAATTTGAACGCCTGAAAAGACATCCGATGCAGGATAATGCTCTGATTGCAGAAAACACAGACGTTATGCACGATATGCTCCGTATATTCCAAATGCAAAACTGCTTTACGAAAATCATATGCAAACGCATTTGCAGGAAATGAAATTTTACTGTCCTCTTGAGATCAGCAGATGGGACGATGATGAATATAATGAAAGTCCCTGTGAAAGAATTTCTGTAAATTCACCAACTGTGATAAAAAACGATGTTGTGGAGCGGCTTGAAAAACAGCCGCTCAATTTTTTACAGTATACAATAAATACCGTAATTTGTCAAGTTTCTTCAGCTATCTGCGGAAGAAGCCTGTCTGTGATGTCAGATACCATACCGTCGCTGACCTCAAAGCCGTAGATATCCTCGATAGTTTCGCTTATCTGACGTGTTGTCATACCTTTTGCATAAAGTGAGATTATCTTCCGCTCGATGCCCGAGATGTCTTTCTGACGCTTTTTTACGAACTTTGGCTCAAATGTCCCGTCACGATCCTACGGCACTTCGATCTCGGTTTCGCTCAAATTTCCACGTATTTTCTTTGTTTTCTTGCCGTTGCGGTAATTGGAGCTGTCCGAGCGTTCGTATTCCTGGTACCCCAGATGCTCGTCCAGCTCTGCCTCAAGCATTTCCTGAATAGTGCCGCCCCTAAGATCCTTGAGAGCGTCCCCGATATCCTTCGCGGTCTTGATATCATACATCTCGATCAGCTCAGCGATGATATTCTTTTTCCATCGCTCATTGGTTCTCTTTTTCTTCTTGCCATAAAATTTCAGCCTCCTGTGTTCTTTTTATTATATCGCAGTTGGCTGAGTTTTTACAGACTTTTTTTCGGAGGGTCGCCCGACAATACGATAATCGTTTCCGACGTTGAAGACTACATCGCCGATGAGAATTTGGATTTAGGCAGCTCCTCTAAACCGCGTAAGATAGGATTCTGACCCTTGCCAACACATAAAAAATGTGCTAAAATAGACACTAATTTTATTCGAGGCACATTTATGAAAAAAGACCTTACCCGCGGCAGTATTACCGCCGCACTTTGCTCGTTCGCTGCGCCGATGATCCTCGGCAACCTGCTACAGCAGGCTTATAACCTCGGCGATACCCTCGTCGTCGGGCGCTGTTTGGGCGATAACGCCCTCGCCGCCTGCTCTCGCGCTCGCTTTTCGGCGAGGTCACGCGTATGTCTTTCGCCGCCTGCGTGCAGCAGTCGGTCATGAATTTCGGCATTTTGATGATACAGGGGCTGGTCAACAGCTTCGGCACGTCCGTTATGGCGGCCTTCACCGTCGCAGTCAAGATCGACACCATCGCCTATATGCCCGCGCAGGAGTTCGGCAGCGCCTTTTCGCTCTTCATTTCGCAGAATTTCGGCGCGCGCGAGGGCGGGCGTATCCGCCGCTGCGTTAAAAGCTCGATGGCGCTCACCGCAGGCTTCTGCGCCGCGATCTCCATCGCCGTCAACATCTTCGCAGCGCAGTTTATGCAGATCTTCTCGAAGGGCGGCGAGGTCGTGCAGATCGGCGTGCGCTACCTGCGGATAGAGGGCGCGTTTTACGTCGGTATAGGCGTGCTTTTCCTGCTTTACGGCTACTTCCGCGGGGTAAATCGCCCCGAAATGTCGCTGCTGCTGACCGTCATCTCGCTTGGTACGCGCGTTATTTTGGCATACGCCATCTCGCCCTCCGTCGGCGTTGTCAGCATATGGTGGTCTATCCCGATAGGCTGGCTTTTGGCAGATATTGTCGGCGCGGTGATAATGCTGCGCAGTCTGAAAACCCTCGGCGATACATAATTACACAAAAAAAGCGCAGACGCTCAAAAAAGTGCCTGCGCATTTTTTATTTGAAATCGTTACGTTTGTTACGATTTTCTGCCCAGCTCGACCGCCTGCATATTGTAGGGGATGAGCCGCGCACGCTTCGGCGCAACGCACTTCTTCAGCGCGCGCTCTACCGTTTCGTCGCTGAAAAGCCCAGTTATCTCAAGCAGTTTGCCCAGCAATATCATGTTCGCGCCGCCGTAAAGCTCGTGCTCTTCCGCAAGGTCTGAGGCGGGCACGGCGTACATATCCGCGTCGCCGCGCTCTTCCACGCCGCTCATCATGCTACTGTCGTAAAAAACTTTTCCGCCGCTCTTTACCGCGCCGATGAATTTTTCGTATGAAGGGCCGTTCATCGCGACGAGTATGTCGGGGTTCTGGATTATCGGCGAGCCGATGTCTTCGTCTGATATGCAGACCGAGCAGTTGGCAGTGCCGCCGCGCATCTCGGGGCCGTATGAGGGCAGCCATGTCAGCTTTTTGCCCTCTTCCATCGCGCAGTATGCCAGTACTTTTCCCGCGAAGAGTATGCCCTGTCCGCCGAAGCCCGCAAGAATTATCGAAACTTCCATCTCAGCGCGCCTCCTTTTCGCCGGCGGTGACGTCTTTGTAAACGCCGAGCGGGTAGTAGGGAATCATGTCGCTGCGCACGAATTCCATAGCCTCAGCAGGCGTAACGCCCCAGTTTGTCGGGCAGGTCGAGAGCACCTCTACTATCGAAAGTCCTTTGCCGTTCGCCTCGTTGTCGAAAGCCTTGCGAATGGCGTTCTTAGCCTCGCGAATGTGCGCGGGCGAGTCGATGGCTACTCTCTGCGCCAGCGCTACGCCGTCCAGCGTGCTCATCAGCTCGCATATCTTTACAGGGTGGCCAGCCGTGTGCACATCTCTGCCGTACGGCGTGGTCTGCGTTACCTGACCCGGCAGGGTGGTGGGCGCCATCTGTCCGCCCGTCATGCCGTAGGTGGTGTTGTTTACGAATATTATCACGATGTTCTCGCCGCGCGTGCCGCTGTGTACGGTCTCAGCCGTGCCGATAGCCGCGAGGTCGCCGTCGCCCTGATATGTGAAAACGTGCAGGTTCGGGTTCGAGCGCTTTACGCCGGTCGCTACTGCGGGCGCTCTGCCGTGGGGCGCTTCCACCATATCGCAGCCGAAATAGTCATACGCCATTACAGCGCAGCCAACGGGGCATATGCCCACCGTTTCGCCCTCTATTCCCATCTCGTCGATCACTTCGGCGACCAGTCTGTGGATTATTCCGTGTCCGCAGCCGGGGCAGTAGTGGGTCGGCACGTCGAGCAGGGCGTGCGGTCTTTTGAATATTACCGACATTTTATATACCTCCGTTCAGTTCGCGCAGCTTTTCCAGTATCTCGCCCGGCGTAGGCACTACGCCGCCTGTTCTGCCGTAAAATTCTACCGGCTTCGAGCAGTTTATAGCCAGCTTTACGTCCTCTATCATCTGACCCATCGAAAGCTCGGTATCAAGCAGCACCTTTGCGCCCGCCGCAGCTTCTCTCAGCGCGTCCTTCGGGAATGGGTAAAGGGTTATGGGGCGGAAAAGGCCCGCCTTTATGCCCTCTGCGCGCGCCTGCGCCACCGCCGACTTCGCAACTCGCGCCGCCGCGCCGTAGCCTACCACGAGTATCTCCGCGTCTTCGCACATATAGCTCTCGCTGCGCTGCTCGCGGCTCTCGATAATGGCGTATCGTTCGTACCTCTCGCGCACTATCTTTTCGAGCGTCGGCGCGTCGAGGTAAAGTGAATTTATGATGTGGTGGGCGCGCTTGTTCTTGTGGCCATTCGCCGCCCAGCCTGATTTGTCAGTGTGCGCAGGCTCTATCTCGTGAAAGCTTACAGGCTCCATCATCTGTCCTAGCAGACCGTCTGCAAGTATCATCGCTGGTATGCGGTACTCGTCGGCTTTGTCGAAAGCCAGCGCCGCTAAGTCCGCCATCTCCTGCACCGAGTTCGGCGCGAATACCAGTATGTTGAAATCGCCGTGGCCCATAGCGTGCGTTGCCTGAAAATAGTCCGACTGCGAGGGCTGTATAGAGCCTAGTCCCGGGCCGCCGCGCTGTACGTTTATGATAACTGCCGGCAGGTCGCTGCCCGCCATGTACGATATTCCCTCAGATTTCAGCGATATTCCGGGGCTGGAGGAGGAAGTCATGGCTCTAACGCCCGAAGAAGCCGCGCCCAGCAGCATATTTACCGCCGCCAGCTCCGACTCAGCCTGTAAAAACACTCCGCCGCGCTTCGGCATCTGCTTAGCCATGTAGGCCGCCAGCTCGGTCTGCGGGGTTATGGGGTAACCGAAAAAGCATTTGCAGCCCGCGCGTATAGCCGCTTCGGCAAGCGCTTCGTTGCCCTTCATCAAATATTTTTCACCGCTTTTAGTATTCTCAGCCATCTCTCACGCCTCCTTATCGGGCTTATCTATCTCTATGGCGCAGTCGGGGCAGATCAGCGCGCACATTGTGCAACATACGCAAGCCTGCTGGTCGGTGCAGACGGCGGTAAAGCAGCCCCTCTTGTTCCTCTTTTCGGTCTGCATAGCCAGTATTTTCTTTGGGCAGACCGATATGCACAGACCGCAGCCCTTACAGCGGTCTTCGATAACTTTCATTTTCATCTCGAGTATTTGAACCTCCATATATATCCACACGCGCCCTGCGTGCTTCATTACGTAATTTGAGGGAAAAGCCTGCGCGCATTTCGCTGCCGCAAAGCTTATCCCCCACTTATTTATTATACTCTTTTTGCTGTTTTTATCAATAAACACTTTTTGATTTTTGGGTAAAAGTGCCTTATTCCCACACAGGTTTCACATACACCTCACATTTTAGCGGGCAGGGAAGCTTGTTCGCCAATGCGTCAAAAAGTTCGCTGCGCACCGCGGTGTATCTCAGCGGCAGACCCGCCTCGCGGCAGATGTCCTCGGCGTACTGCACCGAGCGCAGAAGCGTTTCCTCGTCGGTGAGCGCGCCGAGGTTAGAGTTGTTTACCACGCCCGTGTGTTTCAGCCGCGCCGCTTGCTCTATCTCGTACATCAGCTCAAGCGCTTCCTGCGGGCTTTCGGTGAGTTTGCGGCAGCGGTTGACTACATAAAGCATCTCCAGCCCCTGCGCGCCGCCCAGCACGTCGGCGTACCGCCCAAGAGCGATAGCCCCCTGCTCGTCGCCGCCTACGTCAAGTATCAGCAGGTCGCTCTGAGCCGCTTCGCCCGCCATGTCGAACCCCAGCGCGGGAATATCCAGCGAGGTGTTCGCAAAAAGCGGCGTTATGAGCTTTATTCCGTGTCGCTCAAAAAGCTCGGCGTGGTCGGCGGTGCGGAAATATGGGTTCACTATGTCGAGGTCGCAGACAGTTATCCGCGCCTGCGGCTGTTCCTGCGCGAGCGCAAGCGCTAGATTTATCGAAAAATTGGTCTTGCCCGCGCCGTAGTGTCCTGTTATAACTATAACTTTTCCCATTTATATCATCTCCTGTAAATTTTGCATCTAAAATAGTGCCTATAAATAATAGTATACCCCGCGCGCGCCGCGCAGTCAATTACCGTATTTTTAAATTTGTCCATAAAAAAACGGCGCACCTTGGTACGCCGCTTTTCTGCAACTAAGAGGTATGTAATTTAGAAATTCACGTCTTTAAAATACGCCGCTATCTCCGCCATGTCCTGTTTGAGGTCGTTGGCGGCTTCCGCAGGCAGGTTGTAAAGCTCGCCCGCGATGATCTCTTTCGTCAGCAGCATTATGTCGTCCAGAAACGCGCGCGCCTCGTCGGTCAGCGATATGTTTATCACGCGGCGGTTGATCTTGTTTTTTTCGCGCAGTACCATTCCGCTTTCTACAAGCTGGGTTATGGCGCGGGTAGCTTGCTCGTTGCTGGTGCTGATGCTTCGCGCCAATCCGCTCATGCTAAAAGTTTCCTTTTTAAGCATGGTGAGCAGTATTATCTGCTGGGTGCGTGTGAGCTTCTTCGCGTGGCTGTCGAAAGCCTTAAAGATAGCTGCTCTGAATATGGGGTAAACGCTTATGAGCGAGGCGGTAAAGTCTGTAAAAGCTGTATCATTCATGTGGAACTTCTCCTCTCGTTAAATTGGTTCAAATACAAGTATATCACTCAAATATATAAATCTTTTGTTAATTCATAAGATTTATTTGCACAAGATTATTTTCTTAATAATTATTATAACACATTTTCTCTATTTGTCAAGCTTTTTTCGGGTAGGAAAAAGGCCATTTCGAGTAATTCGTGATCAACGATATTAAAATAATGTAAATTTGAAGAACATTTATACGATTTGTTCAAAAAAATGCCTGAGATTTATCACATTTTGACGGCGAATTTACATGATTTTACGCCGTTTTTACGCGCAAATTTGGCTGTATCGCCTATATAAATTCGTATATAATCACTTGACTTAACGAAAAAAATAGTATACAATAAAGATGGATAATTGCGCCCATTCGCACATTTTACCCATAATACGGCGCGCAAGATATACAGAAATAAAACAGAATAGGAGAATGTTGGTATGAAAATGAGAGGAATCTACTCTTCGGTAACTGATATACGCCGCAAGGTGTTTACCGAAGTGGCACGTCTGGCTTACGAGGGCGGCGATTATTCGGCGAAGATCGGCGACCTGCCTTACAAGATCGTGCCCGGCAGCGAGGCGGTCTACCGCGAGTCGATATTTCTTGAGCGCGCGATAGTTGAAGAGCGCCTGCGCTTGGCGATCGGTCTGCCGCTGCGCCCCATCGACGAGCACAAGTCGGTCTCTGAGGGGATCGAGGAAACGGCTATCGCTGAAAAATACTACGATCCGCCGCTGGTAAATATCATCAAGTTTGCCTGCAACGCTTGTCCCGAAGCCCACTACCACGTTACCGACTGCTGCCAGGGCTGCCTTGCTCACCCTTGTAAGGAAGTCTGTCCCAAGAAAGCTATCGAGATAATTCACGGCAAATCTGTAATAGATCAGTCGAAGTGCATAAAGTGCGGACGCTGCGCGGGAGTCTGTCCCTACGGCGCTATCAATAAAATGGAGCGCCCCTGCGCCGCCGCCTGCGGTATGGACGCTATCAAGTCCGACGAGCAGGGCAGAGCGGAGATCGACCACGATAAGTGCGTTTCCTGCGGTATGTGCCTTGTAAACTGTCCCTTCGGCGCGATAGTCGATAAGGGTCAGATTTTCCAGCTTATCCACGCTATGAAGACGGGCAAGAAGGTCATCGCGATAGTCGCTCCCGCCTTTGTAGGTCAGTTCGGCCCTAAGGCTTCGCCCGAAAAGCTCACCGCCGCTATGAAAAAGCTCGGCTTCGACAGCGTAGTAGAAGTAGCTATCGGCGCTGACCTCTGCGCTATCGAAGAGGCTAAGGACTTCATGCGCGATGTGCCCGAGAACCAGCCGTTTATGGCGACATCCTGCTGCCCCGCATGGTCGGTAATGGCGAAAAAGCTTTTCCCCGACATCGCGCAGAATATCTCTATGGCTATGACGCCGATGGTGCTTACCGCGAGAATGGTGAAGAAGGAAAATCCCGACGCTTACATAGCTTTCATCGGTCCTTGCGCTGCTAAGAAGCTTGAGGCTTCGCGCCGCTCTATCCGCAGCGATGTTGACTTCGTACTGACTTTTGAAGAGCTGATGGGTATGTTTGAGGCTAAGGACGTCAAGTTCGAGGACATCACCGACGATGAAAAGGTAGAGCTGAACGAGGGCACGGGCGACGGCAGAATTTTCGCTGTTTCCGGCGGCGTTGCCAAGGCGGTATCAGACGTTATCAAGAAGCTCGACCCCGAGCGCGAGATAAAGGTAGAGTCGGCGCAGGGTCTGCGCGACTGCCGTAAGCTGCTCACTCTGGCTAAGGCGGGCAAGTACAATGGCTACCTGCTCGAGGGCATGGCTTGTCCCGGCGGCTGCGTTGCCGGCGCGGGCACACTTCAGGCTGTTGAAAAGTCCACGATACTGGTAAACAAGTACGCTAAGGACGCTGACAAGCAGAACGCGCTCGAGACCGAGCACGAGATCACCCTCGGCTTCAACAAGCCCGCAGAGGAATAATCGCATACATCTGTTAATAACAAACGCCGCAGGGTACGAAGCTCTGCGGCGTTTTTGCATATGCACAAAAAAACGGCGGGTATCTCACCGCCGTTAAAAACTATATTACATTTTTGCGCGCTCTTTTGCTCTCAGCGAATTGCTCAGAGTTCTCTTGCGAATCCTCATGCTCTTCGGGGTAACTTCGAGCAGCTCGTCGTCCGCGAGGAATTCAAGGCAGTCCTCAAGGCTGAGATTTCTCGGCGGGATAAGTCTTAAAGCGTCGTCGCTTCCGCTTGCACGGGTGTTGGTAAGGTGCTTTTTCTTGCAGACATTTACCACGAGGTCGTCGGACTTCGGCGAAGCGCCTACTACCATGCCCTCGTAAACAGGCGTGCCCGCGCCGATGAACAGCTCGCCGCGCTCCTGAGCGTTGTACAGACCGTAGGTAACAGCCTCGCCCGTTTCAAAAGCTACCAGCGAACCGGTAGAGCGGCGTGCGATGTCGCCCTTGTGCGGCTGATACTCGTAGAATACCGAGCTCATGATGCCCTCGCCCTTGGTATCGGTGAGGAATTCGCTTCTGTAACCGAAAAGTCCGCGGCTGGGGATGAGAAATTCTATTCTCATGCGGTTGCCGACAGGGGTCATCTGCGAAAGCTCGCCCTTGCGCGAACCCAGCTTTTCCATTACCGAGCCTACGCAGCCCTCGGGAACGTCGATAACAAGGCGCTCGATAGGCTCGCAAAGCTTGCCGTTTACTTCTTTATAAAGCACGCGGGGGGTGGAAACTGCCAGCTCGTAGCCCTCGCGGCGCATATTTTCGATCAGTATCGAAAGGTGCATTTCACCTCTGCCCGCTACGCGGAAGCTGTCGGTAGAGTCGGTCTCGGAAACTCTCAGCGAAACGTCTTTCAGCAGCTCTTTGAAAAGTCTGTCGCGAAGCTGGCGTGAGGTCACGAACTTGCCCTCTCTGCCCGCGAAAGGCGAATCGTTTACCGAGAATGTCATTTCTACAGTAGGCTCAGAGATCTTTACGAAAGGCAGCGGCTCGAAGTGGCCGAATGAGCAGATGGTGTCGCCGATGGTGATGTTCTCCAGACCGCTTATGCAGACGATGTCGCCCGCGCTCGCGCTTTCACAAGGCACGCGGTTGAGTCCCTCGATCTGGTAAATGGTCACGATCTTGCCGCGGTACTCCTTTTTAGTCTGGTGGAAGTCGCCGACGGTAACGTCCTGATTTACCTTGATAGTGCCGCGCTCTACGCGTCCTACCGCAATTCTGCCGACGTAGTCGTTGTAGTCGATAGCGGATACCAAATACTGCATCTCGCCCTCGTCGTCAACTACCGGCGCGGGAATGTAGGTGAGTATCTCGTCCAGCAGGGGGATAAGGTTCTCGCCCGGCACGTTGGGCTTGTAGGAAGCCGTACCATCTCTGCCCGAGCAGTAAAGAATGGGGCTGTCGAGCTGTTCGTCGGTAGCGTCGAGATCCATCAGCAGCTCGAGAACTTCGTCGCCGACCTCGTTAAGGCGCGCGTCGGGACGGTCGATCTTGTTTACTACTACGATTATCTTGTGGCCCAGCTCAAGCGCTTTCTGAAGCACGAATCTGGTCTGCGGCATAGGGCCTTCGGCAGCGTCTACCAGCAGGATAACGCCATTTACCATCTTCAGCACGCGCTCTACCTCGCCGCCGAAATCGGCGTGGCCCGGGGTGTCGATTATGTTTATCTTAACGTCTTTGTACTTTATCGAGGTGTTTTTTGCCAGTATGGTTATTCCTCTTTCGCGCTCGATGTCGTTAGAGTCCATTACTCGCTCTTCTACCTCCTGATTTTCTCTGAAAGTGCCCGACTGCTTTAGCATTTCGTCTACCAGAGTGGTCTTGCCGTGGTCAACGTGCGCGATTATCGCAACGTTTCTAAGGTCTTCTCTTACCATTTCTTTACTCTTCCTTTCGCTTTTATCATATTTACCGTTCCGAATATCTAAGTTTGTTTAACGTTTTTTACAATCTCTCAAAATAATATTATACCACATTTTTCGCGGGATTTCAATCACTTTCGCTCAACAAATTGCAGCGTTTGGCGCTTTAACATTTGTATATTATAACGAACAAACGCAAAAAAATTCCCGATTGATAAACATTTTGTTTACATCAAACGGGAATTTTTCGGTATATTCGCTTTGTTAATTTCTGAATTATTCCGGCAGCGGCGGGTACTCGGTATCCGTCGGCTCGGGGTCGGTCTGCGGCGGCTCGGTCTCGGTCGGCGCAGGCGTTGTGGTCGTTTCAGGCTCGGTAGTCGTGGTGGTAGTTGTCTCGGGCGCAGGTGTTGTAGTGGTCTGCGGAGGTATGTACTCGTCGGGCAGCGTGCCGTCGGCCTTTGAGGAAGAATCGTCCTCGCTGCTCTCGTCCTTGGAAGATGAATCCTCTTCGCTGCTTTCGTCAAGTTCGGAATCTTCGTCCTCGTCCGCCTCTGAGGAATCCAGCTCGGTCAGCGTGTCCAGCAGGGAAGAGCTCTCGTCGCTCTTGCTTACGGGTGCGCGCGTAGTCAGCGCCGCTCCCGAGCCGTTTTTCTGACCGAAATCGTTGTCATTCTTTGTAATGAAAAGCAGCACGATCACGATTATCAGCAGCGCAAAGATCGCGGAGAGTACTATTATAACTATCTTGCGGTAGCGTGCGTCGGCGGAAAGCGGCTCTTTTATGCCGTCGTCTTCGGCTTCCTCGTCGTAGTTCGCTTCGGGCTGTTCGCCCTCATGATCGTTGTACTCATCATAATTATCGTAATCGCCGTAATCGCCCTCGGCATACTCCTGCTCTGCGGGCTGCTCGGGTGCATATTCGTGCTGTTCGGGCTGGGGCTGGCGGTTCACATCGCCGTAGCCGAAGCCTGCTCCCGTGTTGAAAAACATTGTGCCGCAGTGCTTGCAGGTTATAGCGTCTTCGGGTATCACTCTGCCGCAGTTCGGACAAGTTTTAGTCTGCATCTGTATTCCTCCAAAGTTTTTAATTTACCATAGGCAATACCGCAAGGCGCCTGCCGCACGATATTGCCTATTCGGATAATATTCTGTCAGTATCAGCCTACCTGAGAGATCTCGCCGGTAACGAGGTCTACTCTGTAAGTGTGGGTAACGCCGTCAGCGTCGGTGCCGTAGAAGTTCATCTCTACGCCGTCAGTACCGTAAGCGTAGCCGCCGTCGGTAAGGCCGTTGCCGGAAGCGTAGCTCTGCCAAATAGCGGTAGCTTCGTTCCAGCTGTAATATCCGCCCTCTGGGCCTGCCAGCGAGCTGTTGTCGTCAGCAGCGGAGGAGCTGTCGGCTGCGGAAGAGTCTGCCGAAGAATCAGCAGCGCTGTCCGCCGCGGAGCTGTCTGCCATAGAGTCAGCCGCCGAGTCGATTGTAGAGTCGGTAACGGGGTCTGCGGCAAGGCTGTCGGCGATGTCGGTCGGGTTTTCCGAAGCGGTATCGTCAGTTACCTGCGGCACATATTCCGTAGTTACGGGCTCGGTCGCGGTCGCGGTGTCGGTGTTTCCCTGAGTAACAGTAACGGGCGCGGCGTTCGAGCTGTTGTCGTCTGAGCCGAAGCCGAAAAGCTTGTAGCCCACCGCTACTGCCGCGATGATTATAATAAGTATTCCCAGCGTGATTATAGCTGTGATGAGGAAAGTTCTCTTGGGGTCGTATTCGCCGAGCGTAGCGTTTTCGGGCTGCGCAGGCTCATATTCCTCGGACTGATATTCCTCCTCGGGGTACTCGCCCTCAGCGTATTCGCCCTCGGGGTACTCCTCTTCGGCATACTCGCCGTCAGCGTACTCTTCCTCGGCATATTCGCCTTCTTCGCTGCCGTCGCCGTATTCGTCGTCGTATGTATAAGCTTCGCCCTCGTCGTCGGCGTCCTCGTTGTAAACGGTATCATCGTAAACTTCTTCGGGGCTTTCGGCCTGCTCTTCGTAAGCTTCCTCGAGGTTCTGCTCAGCCTCGGTGACTATCTCGTCGGGGTCGGGGCTTTCGGCCTTAGCCTGCTCCATAGCCTTTTTCAGCTCTTCCTTAGAGTAAACTATGGTGTTTTCCTCTTCAGCGGGCTGTTCGGGCTCTTCATACTGCGGCTCTATATCTTTACCGTTTTCGTCGATAAGCAGGTTGTGACAGAATTTGCAAAGTATCGCCTCTTCTGAGATCTCCTTACCGCAAAACGGACAAGTTCTGGTTTTCAAAACTATCAAATCCTTCCTTTTTCATTTCCTAAAAATGGATACCTCTGTTTCTGCTCAGGGTATACCTTGTCTAATTATAATCATACCACACTTTTTCTGAAATTGCAACCGTATTTCCGAAAAATCATCAAATTAACACGAAAAAAACAATCTCAAAAGATTTTTTTGGCAATGCTTCACAGCACCGCTTCTTCAAAATCTCCGCCCGCCCAGATAAGGCAGCGGTGTGCCGAGCCGTTTTTCGGTATGGAAACCGAGCCGGGGTTTATGCAGCGTATGCTTTTCTCGCCCTGCTGTTTGATCTGATCGTCGGGTATATGTGTGTGGCCGTAAAGGAAGATAGTGCCGTCCGCCAGCGGGGGCAGCTTGTCGGGGCCGTATATATGTCCGTGTGTCGCGAAAAGCGTCTTGCCGTGGTCGCAGATGACCGCGCTCTCGCTCATCACGGGGAAGTTCAGCACCATTTGGTCTACCTCGGCTTCGCAGTTTCCGCGAACGCATATCAGCTTGTCGGCGAGGGGGTTGAGCATTGCTATCACCTTTTTCGGCTCGTAGCCCTGCGGCAGGTCGTTTCGCGGGCCGTGGTAAAGTATGTCGCCCAGCAGTATCAGCTTATCAGCGCCGCTTTTCTCAAAAGCCTCGAGCAGTTTCTCGCACCAGTATGCCGAACCGTGTATGTCTGAAGCTATCATGTATTTCATTTCGCCGCGCTCCTTTCAGCCGCGAGCTTTTCGCAGCCTTCCTTTATCTCATTATATATCACTAGTCCGCGCTTTTTCTTGAATTTTTTCACCATGCCGATGTAGAGGTCGTGCTTGCTTCTTGAGGCGAGGGCTACCTCTACTGCCGCGGCGGTCTCCTCGGCGTTTGATTTTCCCTTGAGCGCCGCGCGCACGCCATCCTCCAGCTTAGCCGCATATTCGGGGGATAATTCCTCGGGCTGTTCGGCAGGCTCAGCCTTTTTCTTCTCAGCCTTTTTCGGCTTTACAGCTTTTTCCGATTTAGTCTTTCCCGCTGCGCTGCGCTTTTTGGCAGGCTTCTGCTCCTTAGCTTTCTGTTCGGGCTGTTCTGTCTTTTCGGGGGCTTTTTCCGCGGCGATCTCCGCAGGCTCTTCCTGCTTCGGCGCTTCGTCAACGGCTACGGCAACAGCGTTCACTGCCGCCGCTTCGCCCGTGAAATCCATGAAGTCTGACTCTACTATCTCGTAAAGTTCGCTGCCGCGTTCCGTGCCGAAGCGCTGGGTCATGTTCGCCGCAAGCTCCTGCGAATCTGCCGAGCGGTTTATCAGCGATACCACGCCCGAAAATTCGTCGTTCGAGGCTATCGGGTCGAGCAGGGTGTGCAGTTTTTTCTTCATGGTATTGTCCGCCTTTTTCGGCTCGGCGGGCGCAGGTTCTTCCGCGGCAGGCTCGATAAAGCGCTTGAATTCAGCCTTTATCGCTTTGTAGAGCACACAGCCGCGCTTTTTGTTGAAGCGCTTTATCATGTTGATGTACAGCTGCTGCGGGGTGGCGGAGATGTTTATCTGCGCTACCGTGCCCGAAAATTCGTCTTTCGTCGCGATGGGGTCTAGCAGGGCGTGCAGCTTTTTCTTCATATCTGCGTCTACCTTTTTCGGCTCGGCGGCGTTTTCGGCGTTCTCGGCATCATCGGCAGTTTCAGCTTCCTGCTCCTGCGTACTAAGCTCAGCAAGCCGCGCTTTTATCCTGTCGTAATGGTCGGTCAGCTCGGAAGCGATGTATTCGCCGTCCTCGCAGCCCATCGCCGCTACCAGAACTTTGCGCAGGTCGCGCAGGCATATCGAGCGGTTCAGCTCATTGAGCACATTGCGCAGTCTGCCCTCTTCCAGCTTGAAAAGGCTGAGCGGCAGCTCTTCGCCTTCGGCAGCGCGCGCTATATCCATGTACTTTGCGAACTGCGCGTCGGTGATGTCGGCGGGGCGGGCTGCGGGCTCGCTCGGTTCGTTCGGTTCGCTCAGCGCAGATGTTTCGGGAATATATGCGTTTGTGGTTATCTCTATCCTGCGCTCATGCGCGGGATTGCTCGCGCTCGCTTTCTCCTTGTCAGGGCGAAAAGCCTGTATCATCGCCTCGGGCACCATTATCTCCATATCTGCCTTTTTTGCGGGCTTTTCCTCGGGGGTATCCGTCTGCTCGGGCAGTGCGACTGCTTCGGCGATAAGCTCCTCCGCCTGCTCCGCTATGTCGCCCAGCTCGATGGAAGCCGCCTTGTGCGACTTTGCGTAATTGATCGCCGCCGCGATGTTCTGCGTTCTGAATACCACGCAGGGCGGTGCGTCGTTGAAAGTGTTCTCCCAAAAATCATGCAGCTTATCGAAGCCCTTATCGTTGCTGATAATGAAAATGTGCGAGTTGTTCTGCTGCGCCACCATGTATCCCAGCAGGGTAGAGAGCTGGAAATCAAGGGCGTTTTTGCCGCCGACGTTTACCTTCATGTACTCCACGCTTGCCGCCGCGCGCATAACGCTGCAGTGCATCTCAAAGCTTATGGTGTCGGAGTTTTCGCTGTAAAATATAACTACATGGTCGTCGCTGCCCAGCTGGTCTATGCCCACCAGCCCCTTTGATTTTACGTTCTCAAAATCTACAAGAAATGATCTCATACAAATATCCTCATTCTTTCGTCTTGCGTTTGTGTACGCCTATGCTTATGCCGACCGCTGCGCAGGCTGTTACGGCAGCCGCCGCGCCCGCCGCTATGCCTATATTTTTTCTGCGGTCTGATTTTTTTTCTTCCTCGGCTTTTTTTACCTTCTGCTCGCTGATATACTCCGCTTCCGCCTTGTCGTCGTGGTATGTAAATGTCTGTTTTTCTATAAGCTCTTCCAGTGTTTTTGCTATGAGCTGGTGACCCTCGGCGTTTGGGTGTATATCCATATCCTTGATGTTGGTAAGCTCCTGATTTCTGCCCTTAAAGCTTGACGCCACGTCTGCGACCAAATAATTCTCGCCGTTTTCCGAAAGCGAGAAAATAGTTTCATTCAGCTTGCCTATCTTCTCCTCGCCCAGCTTGTCCAGCAATGAGATAACATGCCCCTCAAAAGGGTTGTAGAGGGTCTGTATGATAAGCTTGCAGTCGGCGTTTTTGGTGCGGTCGTGTATCTCGTCGGTAATGGCTGAGAGCTTTTCGTGGAAAGGCGCAAGTGCGGTATCGAGGTCGTCGCTCAGCGAAAGCGATCTGTTCACCATATCTCCTACGCTGTTGTCCTTGCCCATTATCCCCAGAAACACGCCCAGCATATCGTTTCCGCCGATGGATACCACTACGGCGTCGGCGTCTGAAAGCGCTTTGTCGCAGGTGCCGCCTTTCAGCAGGTAGAGAAGCTCCTGCGAAGTGTAGCCGCTTATCGCGAGGTTTTCGTAAGCAAAATCCGCCTCTTCCGGCAGATTTGACTTAAATACCTCGGCAAGTATATTGGCGTATGAGGGGCACTTGGTAAGGTCATTTTTGTCGTACCCTTTCAGCCCGTAGCCCGCCGCTATCGAGTCGCCCAAAAATACCGTCTTAGGCGGCACGTTCACTTCTACGTCGAAGCTCGGCTCGCCCTCGGCAAAAGCCGTCGGCCCGCCGCATATAAATACCGCCGCCGCGCATATCGCGCATATCGCTCGGCGCAGTATATCAGCTTTTTTATGTATATGCATATATCTGTTCATCTCCGTCTTTTTGTCAGGGCATTTTCCTGAAATATATATGTCCGCGATATATATGATATGCCGATATGCGTACATCAGATATATCCATTATATATAATACTATATTATTTCCGATATGTCAACATTATTTTCCGCATATCTGCATATTTCAGGTATATTTAAGGCAACACCGCACAACTACCGCCTTTGGCTTTGTGCACGTCTTGCTTGCATATTTCCCGTCATATTGCACCAAAACTCTTTGGAAAGCGCCAGCTTGCCGTCGTCATTTAGTACAATCTGACGAAAAATCTGACGTCGCAATACGAACACAATAGTTGTGCGGTGTTGCTTTAATATATAAATATCTCAGTACACATATATTAAAACAAACGCCCCGCTTCGGCATATTTCGCCGAAAGGGAGCGTTATAATCAGTATGATGATGTGTTATCTTTCGTCTATCGGGATATACTCGCGCTCTTTCATTACAGCCTTGTATGCGGGGCGGATTATTCTCTTGCCCGTTACAAGCTCTTCAAAGCGGTGAGCGCACCAGCCTGCCATACGCGATACGGCGAAGAGCGGCGTGAAGAGGTCTTCGGGTATGCCCAGCATTCTGTATACCAGACCCGAGTACATATCTACGTTCGCGCACATAGCCTTTATATCGCCCTTCTTCTCAGCGAAAAGCTCGGGAGTAAGGCGCTCGATGGACTCCAGCAGGCGGAACTCTTTCTCAAACTCAGTTCCGTGCGCGAGCTTCTCGGCGTTGGCCTTGAGTATCACGGCGCGGGGGTCGGAAAGGGTGTATACCGCGTGGCCCATACCGTATATCAGACCCGTGTGGTCGAAAGCCTCTTTATTTAGTATCTTTCTTAGGAAGTCGGCAACTTCGCCCTCGTCATCCCAGTTGCGCACATGTTCTTTTACGCAGGTGAACATCTCGTTAACTTTGATGTTAGCGCCGCCGTGCTTCGGGCCTTTCAGCGAGCCGATAGCCGCCGAGTATGCCGAGTATGGGTCGGTGCCGGAAGATGTAAGTACGCGGCAGGTGAAAGTAGAGTTGTTTCCGCCGCCGTGCTCAGCGTGCAGCATAAGCACTATGTCGAGCAGCTTGGCTTCCTCGTCGGTGAATTTGCGGTCGGGGCGCAGGGCTGAAAGTATCATCTCAGCGGTAGACTGCCCCTTTATCAGCGGGTGCATTATCATGCTCTGACCGTCGTAAACTCTGCGCTTTACCTGATATGCCGATACCATTATATTAGGCAGCTTCGAGATTATCGAGATAGCGGTAGCCATTTCAAATTCTGGACTTCTGTTTTCGGGGTTTTCATCATATGAATATAAAGAGAGCAGGGCGCGTCCCATCTTGTTCATTATATTTCTCGAGGGCGCTTTGAGTATCATATCTTCAAAGAAGTTGGGCGGCAGTTGGCGGTTTTCGTCCATCAGCTCGGTAAAAGCCGCAAGCTCTTCGTGAGTAGGCAGATTGCCCATCAGCAGCAGATACACCGTTTCCTCATATGCAAAGCGGTTTTCCTTTACGGCGTTTTCTACGAGATCTTTGATATCATATCCGCGGAATACGAGTTTGCCCGGTATCGGAGATTTTTCGCCTTCGTTTATTACATATCCGTGAACGTTACAGATGTTGGTAAGACCAGCCATTACGCCGGTGCCGTCGGAATTTCTCAGACCTCTTTTTACCACATATTTATCGTAGTATTTAGGGTCGATGGCGTTATTGGCAACAAATTGCTGGTAAAGCATATTCCTCGCTGTTTCGTTTGACATATAAAGATCATCTCGCTTTCTCCGCGCCAAAATATGCGCAGCAATAATATACAAATAATTCTCACGTAATTATATAAATAATATTTTACAACATTTTTTCCGATTTGTCAAGTTAGATTTGCACAAACATAGCCGTTTGGCTAAAAGCAATTTGTTTTATTTGATGAAAATATGAATTTTATCGAGCAGAGTTATTCATTTTCACACCCTGAAGCAAAAGAAAGGACGATATTTATGAAAGATTACTTACAGCTTATTGCAGTTTTTGCAGTGCTGCTGCTGCTGATACCCTGCGTGGGATACGCGCGGCGCGAGTCGGAAAAAGCTGCCGCGGGCGGTTCGCAAGGTTACGAAACTGTGAAGATACTCTGCGAGGAAACGGGCAGGGTGGCTGAGTACAGCATGAAGGATTACATAATAGGCGCGGTATTTGCGCAGATGCCTGCCGATTTTGAGGACGAGGCGCTGAAAGCGCAGGCGGTGCTGGCTTCTACATATGCGCGGCGGCGTATACTTGCCGAGAGCGCCGAGCCTGCGGCGGATCTGCGCGGCGCACATATGAGCGATGACGGCAGCCGCTATCAGGCGTTTTTCACGGAAGATCAGGCGCGGGAGGTCTACGGCGACGGTTACGGTGCGGCGCTGAAAAAGATAACCGCTGCGGCGGAATATGCCGAACCGCTCACGCTCAGCTGGCAGGGCGAGCCGATATTGGTAGCGTTTCACGGCATATCCTACGGCAAGACCGAGTCGGCGCAGGTGATGTGGGGCGAGGAGATACCGTATCTGACATCGGTCGATAGCGAGTGGGACGCCGAGCTTCAGGAGTGCGAAACGGTGCGGAATTACAGCGAAGCGGAGATGAAAAGGCTGCTGACGGCGGAGTTCACCGACTGCGACCTTAGCGGCGAGCCTGATGGCTGGCTGACTGCGGCGGAGCGTTCTCCGGGCGGCACGGTGCTGAAAATGCGCGCGGGCGGCGAGATATGCGAAGCGTCGCGGATATGCGCGCTGCTCGACCTGCCATCGCAGCACATAGAGGTAGAATATGCCGACGGGGAATTCACCTGCCGCGCGCTGGGCTGCGGGCATTTGGTAGGCATGAGTCAGCACGGCGCGAACGAAATGGCGAAGCAGGGAAGCGGCTGTGAGGAGATACTTCTGCATTATTTTACGGGGTGCGAGATGATGCGTAAATGAGCACGGTCATATATATTTGAATATATATTATATCTTTGAATATATTGCTTGCATAAATTTTAGAGTATAGGTATATCGTTAGATTATCCAATTATATAAAAATATTGACATTTTGCCCAAGGGTTAATAAATTGCCAAGTCGGGATTTTTTAATTATTTGTACAAAAAATCATTGACATCTCGTAATATCTGTGCTATAATATATCTTGTCGAACGTTGGCAAAAACGCTCGTAAAAAGGGGGATATATATGCAGAAAGGCAATGGGGTGCGCGCTTTGATGCTTTCGCTCATCGGCTTCGCTATGATAATTTTCATTCCGTGGCTTTGTGTGAAAAGCGTTTCTTCCGCTATGAACTACCTGCGTAATGGTACTGAAGTGCAGTGCCGTGTGGTATCGGTGGAGGAGCATAAAAAGGGAAAGCAGCTCGTGCACGCCGTTTATACAGATGATACAGGCGAGGAAATACTGGCTGAGGCGACTATGAACCGCCGCACTTCAAAGGGTGAGAGCTTTACGGCGCTCGTTACAGATCCCTACCCCGAAAAGGTCTACTGCCCGCCTTCAAATTCGCTGATAGCCGTTTCCGCGGTGATAATGACAGCGCTTTGGATCTCGGGATTTGTGGTATTTTTCATGGGTCATCACGATTCGATAGTCAACCGTATGCTTACCAAAAACGGTAAGCCCGCGCTCGCCGAGGTGGTCAGCGTGAAGCAGATAGACCAGTTCGCATATGAATGTAAGATGCGCTATAACGATTCTCGCGGCGGCGAACATACGGGAAAATTTTTCGTTAAAAAAAGCCGCCCGGTTATCGGCGACAAATTCCACATAGTCTACTGCTTGAAGAAAAACGGCAAGGCAGTAGCGGATATTATAGAAATATGAAACTAAAAGGTGCGTCCTCAGCAGGTCGCGCCTTTTTTTAGTCGGAAAATAATGTTGACACGGCGACGCGTATGTGCTATTATATTATAAAGGTATAGCGTATAACGTTTGTTAAAAAATACAGGAATTATAGAAAGAGTGATATATATGTTTTGCCCGAAATGTGGAAAAGAACTGCCGAATGATTCGGCGTTTTGTCCCGCCTGCGGTAACAAATTATCGCGCGGCGCAGATGAGCCTGAGCAGCAGTATCAGTACGACCGGTATGACCAATATGAACAGCCGGAACAATATGAGCAGTACGGCACGATAAACGGCGATATTTACGCTCCGCCAGAGCCGCCCGCTTCGCAGAAGCGTTTTCGGTTTCTGATACCCGCGGTGATATGCTCGGTGTGCTGCGTGTGCATGGCGGCGATGGTCGCGGCGATAGTGCTGACCCGCGGCAGTGTCAAGACGGACAGCGCCGATAAAAACAGCGCCCCGCAGACCCAGACCGCTGCGGCCGCTCAGACAGAGCAGTTATCTCAGCCCGAACAGACCGAACAGCCGCAGACGGAGCAGACCGAGGCGGAAACCACGGCGCAGACTACCGCCCTGCAGACCAAGCCCGCCACCACGACTACGCAGGATAAATATAAGATACCGGTCACTCCCGACGATACGAGCTACGTTGGAACTATGTATGTCGCGACCAAAAAAGACCCGCTGACTATGCGCATCGGGCCTGGATATAAATATGCTTACAAAACTGAGATACCTCGCCGTTACGAACTAGCTGTTTACGCCGAGCGCAGCGGCGACGGCGAAACGTGGGCGTATGTCGAGTACAACGGCGTGTATGGCTGGTGCACGGAAAAATATCTTTCGTACAGTCTGCCGATAGAGTACGATATAGTCGAGCCGGATAACTACATTGAAGATGACTATCACCCGCATTTTACAGTGGTCGTTAATGATCTGACCCTGCGCAAAGGCCCCGACAAGAGCTACGCTGCGATGGACAGCATCGACAGCGGCACGGCGATGGAGGAGTACGGCTACAACGACAACGATAACGGCAAATGGATATACACCGAGTACAATGGTCAGCGCGGCTGGATAATGGCATACAGGGGTGAATACGACAGTTCGGACTACAAAGCTTACGTTCAATATGAGGGCGGCGCGGCGAAACCCGTCATCTACCTCTACCCTCAGCGCCCGACCGATGTTTCCGTAAAGCTTACTGCGAAAAACGCCGAGATCTCGACCACATATCCGGCATATGGCGACGGCTGGAACGTTACCGCTTATCCCGACGGCAAGCTAGTCAACAAAGCTGACGGCGGAAATTATCATTATCTTTTCTGGGACAGCGTGAACGACCGTGCACATTATGATATGTCGCAGGGCTTTGTTGTAAAGGGCGAAGATACCGAAAAATTCCTGCGCGAAAAGCTTGAAATACTGGGTCTTAACGAGGACGAGCGCAACGAATTCATAGTATACTGGCTGCCGCGAATGGAGCACAATAAGTATAATCAGATAGCGTTCCAAAGCGACATCTACACCGATAATTACGAGCTAGATATATCCCCGAAGCCCGACAGCCTGCTGCGCGTGTTCATGACATACCGCCCGCTTGAGGAGAAGATAGACATTCCCGAGCAGAAGCTCAGCGGGTTTGAGCGCAAAGGCTTTTCCGCCGTTGAGTGGGGCGGGGCGGAGTTGAAGTGAGTGATGTAAATGAAGTGTAAATATTGCGGGAACTCTCTGCCCGATGGCTCGGATTTTTGTATATACTGCGGTCAAAAACAGCCGCCCAAAAATCAGGGCGCGGACGTCAGCAGGTTCAAGATACTCCTGCCCGCGCTGATATGCTCGGTCTGCTGTATATGTATGGCGGCGCTGGTTGTCGCGATAGTTGTGAAGCGCGGAGCGAACGGCGGCGAGAGCGAAGCTGACGTATATCAAAATTCGGCGGTGTCGAGCGCTGCGGCTGTTGACGCCGACGCACAGACCGAGCCGACCGAGCAGACAGAACAGTCTGCCGAAAACAGCTCAGATGAAAAGATCGACACGCCTTACGCGCCTGCGGTAATGGCGGAGAGCGGCTGCCTTTTCACGCCGAGCGACGGTACGCTCGTGCAGATGCGCAAAGGCCCGAGCGAGCAGTACACGCTGATATGCGATGTTTCGCCGGGGGCAATGCTGACGGTCTACGCCGAGGAGGAAACGGATAATGTTAGGTGGATATATACTCAGTACGGCAGTGAGTACGGCTGGTGCAGGGCGGAACTGCTCAAAGATACGGTGCAGAAAGTAGCCAATGTAACTGAACCTCAGATCGCTCTTCATTCATATGAGCGATACGAAGTCGTCAGCCGCGTGAATCTTCTCATGCTGCGCAACGAGCCTGACGAGAAATCCACCAGTAAGATCTACATCAACAAGGGCGAAAAGCTGACGATATATGGCGAAAAACGAAATGACGACCGCTGGCTGTACACTTACAAAGACGGCCAGTTCGGCTGGATAAAAACGTACAGGGGCGACCCCGGTAAGAGCGGTTACAAGATATATTTGGATTATTACTATTGAAAAAAACGCTGTATGGATGACTAAAATCCGTACAGCGTTTGATTTTTATTCAGTTGCGCGATGTGCAGCTCGCCCGACATCACATATATCAGCATCATGCAGCCCATCGTCCGCCGCTGGTGCACAACCCCCGCGGGCGCGGAGAGATTTCCGCAGCCGTAAAATTCGGGTCTGCCGTCAGCCGAGCAGCGGCAGTATCTTTTGCCCGCCATTTTTATCACCCGTCTGTAATTTTAGCACAAACGGCGGCGAAAATCAAGTGCGGTCTACGGCTTTGCGCGGTCGAGGCTGTTTTCAAACCGGTCGTATATCGCTTCGCCCTCGCTATCCTCGCCGTAAAGCATTATCCCGCTGTGCAGATGAATGGTGAGCGTTTCGCCGCAGGACTGTATAGTTTCGCCGTTGCGGTCGGTGACTTTTTTGACGAAAGCCGCTGCGTCCTCGGGCGAGGTGCAGCCGGTAGCGACTACAAATTCATCGCCGCCGATGCGGAAAGCCATCATATCCTCGCTCAGCGCCGAGTCGATGTGCTCCACGCAGGCGCTTATCACGTCGTCGCCCGCTTTTCTGCCTATCTCGGTGTTTATGCGGTGCAGATTTTTGATGTCGAAACAGGCCAGGTATGTGCCCTTTTTGTCCTGAAGTTTATCGTAAAGCTCGGTGAGATCAAATCTTGTTCTGCTCATAAAAGTACCTCCGTTATAATAATTCTTGTTGATCTTCGGATACATCGAGGTAAAGCTTCTCGACCTCGCAAATTCCGAAGGGTTCACGCCCCACACGCTGCGAAAAGCGCGGGTAAAAGCTTCGTTAGAGCCGTAGCCGTATTTCACGGCGGTGTCCAGCACCTGCTCGCCGCGGCGCAGGTCTGCGGCGGCGAGTGTTATGCGGCGCTTTTTGACGTATGTCATTATGCCGCTGTGGGTGCAGTATTTCCAGATCTTTTGCAGCGCCGAGAGCGAGCAGCAGCAGTGCGCCGCTATTTTCTCCTGCGTTATCCCGCCGCTTAGGTTGTTCTCGATGTATTCCAGCGAGCATGCGAAAATGTAAAAGTCTTTCAATAAATGCACCTGCTTTCTTCTGCGAACTAAGGAAGTATACTTTCTATGTTTACATTATATCACATCAAGATGAACTCGGCTTGACTTTTTGCGTAAGTTTGCTCAGTGTCGCAAAAAAATAACGCGCCCGATCTTGCTCAGACGCGTTATCCATATTACTTAACTATTTGCGAAAGCATATGCGTTGCTTCATTCATCGTTTCTATTATCGTGTCCAGACGGTCCTGCGGTATCTCGCCCAGCGAGTCGCTGATGCCCGCGCCGTTTTTCAGCATACGCGAAAGCACCTCTTCGCCGCGCTCGCCAAGCGTTATCAGCACCGTGCGCTCGTCGGTCTTTGAGCGTGTGCGGCAGACCAGCCCATCGCGCTCGAGCTTTTTGCAAAGTGCCGAAGCGTTTGAGTGGGTCATATTGAAGATGCTGCTCAGCGCGCCTACCGATATAGCCTTTTCAGACTTTATCATGAAAAGCATCATAGCCTGCATATTCGTTATGCCCTCTTCGCGGCAAAGGCTGTCTATCACTTTGTAAAGCGCATATTTGAATTCGTAAAACGATTTGCATAGCTTTGTAAGATATTGCTGTGTAGGCATTTCTTTCACCTGTCTTTTTACACATTTACTGTTTGTTTTATAATAAGCGGCGAACTGATTCTTTTTTCAAGATCGAATATCGACCGATATAATTATATCACATTTTTAAAAATTATGCAAGACCCTTATCTTCAATAAAGTCATACAGACATCTTCTGCCGGTTTCCTTCCATTTAGCGCGGAAGTGGAAGAGGATAACTGTAAGTACCGAGAATACTACTACCAAAACGCCCATTACTATGCAGCAGGGAACTATGCTGCCCTTGCCGGCGATAGCTATTCTGAAAGCATCTACCGTGTATGTGAAAGGTACAAGCGCGTGTATCTTGCTTACAAATGCGCCCGAGATCTCTACGGGGTAAGTACCTGCCGAGCCTGCGAGCTGTATTACCATGAATATCAGCATGAGGAACGAGCCTACCTTGCCCATAGCTACGTTCATGAAGTACTGTATCGACATGAACGCGATGGAAGCCATGCACGCGACTATTATCGCCTTGCTCCAGCTTGCCGGTGTGAAGCCGCACGCTTTGTGCAGTACGAAGAGCATGAGCACTGCCATTATCTGTGTCAGAACGTGCAGTACCGTAGCCTTAGCCAGCCACCATCTGAATCCTGATTTCAGCTCGCCGTTTACCTTAGTGAGCGGGTACATGATGCAGAATGCCAGCGTGCCTACCCAAAGTCCTACTGACATCATGTAAGGCGCCATTGCGTGGCCGTTATCGGGAACATGCGTGTACTCCTGCTTGCTCGATTCTACGGGAGCGGAGAACATATCGTAAGTATCGTTGTTGGTGTTTATGGAAGCTATCTCGTCAGCGCCGTCGGTAAGGCCGCTCTTTAAAGTGCCTGTGCCGTCGTAAGCGTCGGATACGCCGTCGCCGAGGTCTTTGCTGCCCTTGTGCAGTTTGGAAGCGCCTTCGGAAATCTGCTCAGCGCCGTCTGTAAGTGCAGCCGCGCCCTTCTTTACGCTCGTGCTGTTCGCGTCAAGCTTCTTAGTGCCGCTGTAAAGCGTGCTCGTACCGTCGGTAAGCGTCTTTACGCCGCTGGTCAGCGCGCTCGAAAGCTTGCTTACGCCGCTGTCAAGAGTAGCCGCGCCGCTGTTGAGCGCTGCGGAATTTGAATGTATCTTGCTAAGGCCGCTGTTGAGGTCTTTAACGCCCGCGGTGTATGTCTTAGTGCCCGCGCTGAGTTCCTTAGCGCCGCCCGAAAGTGTGCTGAGTCCGCCGTTTATCTGGGTCATGCCCTGTATAAGACCCATGTCCTCAGCAGTCTTGCCCTGGCGGTCGAGAGCGCTCTGTATGCTTACAAGTCCGCCCTCAAGGGTGTTTATAGCCTGCTTAGCGCCGGGGAGTACCTGGTCAGAGCCTTTCTTTATCTTCGCAACGCCGTTCTGCAGCTCGGTGATGCTGTCGCCCATGCTGCTCAGCGAAGCAAGTCCGCCTGCCGCAGTCTTGAGCGTGCCGAGCTGTGTGCCTATGTCGGAAACGTTGCCCGCGCAGGTGCTTATCTCGCCCGCGAGAGCGGAGAAGTTAGCGTCGGTCATTATCTCGGGGTAAGCGGTCGCGAGCGAGGTCAGATATGTCTGCATATTCGCGAGGTTTCCGCCCGCCGCCGTAGCGTCAGCGCCGATGTTCGCGGCCGATGTGGTTATGCCCGTCGCCGCCGCCGAAACGTCGGGAAGCTCAAGTCCCGAAACGCTTGTGTACAGATCGTCGATACCGCTTTTCAGCGAATCGCAGCCCGCCGTCAGCGTCGAGAGGGTAGCTTTGTTTTCCTTAGAAAGGCTGGTCGCCAGCGAATCTGAGATCTGCTGTAGTCCGCTCTGTACAGCCGTGCCAGCCGCATAAAGCTGCTTAGAGCCGCTGTACAGCTGCGAAGCGCCGTCGTTTAGCGCCTTGCTGTTTTTGTTCAGTTCAGAAGCACCCGCAGCAGCCTCGCCAACGCCCGATGTGTAAGAGCTTACGCCCTTTTTCAGGCTCGAAGTACCGTCTTTAAGCTGCGAAACGCCAGAGCTTGCCGAGCTTGAAAGCGTCTTAGCGCCGTCGTCAAGCTTCTTAGCGCCCTCGTTTACCTGAGAAACGCCGTCGGTGTATTCTTTCAGTCCGCTTTGCAGCTCCTCAGAACCTTCCTTAAAGGTAACTGTGCTTTCGGCGAGCTTTTTCAGATTTTTGGTTATCTTCTTGTTGCCGTCTGAGATCTGGCTGAGGCCGTCCTCCAGCTCTCCCGTGCCGTCAGCCGCCGAGCTTAGCGAATCGCCTATGCCGGTAAGCTGGTCGAAGACTGTTTCGGAGTAGGTCTTTGTAACTTCTTCCGAAACGCTCGTCTGTATCTTGCTCAGCGCGGTATCGCTGAGTTTGCTGGCGATGTAGTTTTTGCCGGGGTTTGTTTCATACTCCAGCTCCATCTTCTTTGGCTTTTCGTCCATAAGCGTAGCAGCGTTTGCCGAGAAGTTCTCAGGAATGGTTATTACCATGTAGTAAGTACCGTTTTCCAGACCTTCCTGTGCCGCTTCCGCGTCTACGAAGTTGAATTGCAGCTCGTCGTTTTCTTTGAGTTTTTTCACCAGCTCAGTTCCTACGTCAAGCGTAGTGCCCTCGTACTCTACCGACTCGTCTTTGTTTACTACCGCTACCGGCAGCTTGTCGATGTTTCCGTATGGGTCCCACATCGAGGCTAGGAACAGACCCGCGTAGATAGTAGGTATCGCGATTATCGCGATGAGAACTATTATCATGAGCGGGTTTTTCAGAATTGATTTCCATTCTGCCCGAATCATGTGAATCTCATCCTTTCCAAAATTTCCGTTTTTGCGGAGCTTTTTATCCGCTTTTTCATAATATATATGATTTATATATATTATACTCTATAACATTTATACTGTCAATACTTTTTGGGACACATTGCGATGATTGTCCAAAAAATCATGTACAACATTGGCAAATCTCGTGACAGAGAAATGTGCAGTTTATACAAATAAACAGCGCCCGAGTTTTTAGGCTCAGGCGCTGTAAGGGAATTATTCAGATGTTATCAGCAGCCGCATCCGCAGTCGTTGCCGCATCCGCCGCAGTTATTTCCGCAGCCGCATCCGCCGCAGTTATTTCCGCAGCCGCAGCCGCCCCAGTTGCCGCATCCGCCGCAGCAAACTATGAGAAGGATAAGGATGATGATCCACCAGCAATTGTTTCCGCACATAACGATTTCTCCTTTTCGGGTAATAATTTAAGCCTTTCGCCGCAGGTCTTTGTGACCCGCGCGGCTTATATTACATGATATGAAAAGGCGAAAAATGTGTTACTGCATATTCTGCGTGTTTTGGTATTGCGATGGCTGCCGGCGTTCTATCTCTTTGCCGCAGTTCGGGCAAAAGCGCGATGCCGATGAGATAGGCTTGCCGCAGTGAACGCAGTATCTGGGCTGCTGAGGCTGCGGCGGAGTCTGATACTGCGGGTACTGTTGATATTGCTGATATTGCTGATATTGCTGATATTGCTGATACTGCTGTGGGGGCGGCGTGTAAGAATATGGGTCGTAAGGATTGAAAACGTTGGGATTTCTGCGGTACATCATCGGCAGCGGCACGCCGAAAAACGTCGGGTTTTCCGAGGTCTTGCCGCCCATCATGTCCTGCATCTGCCCGCCAAGCTGCTCGTAGTAGTATTTGTTGTAGATGTTGTGCGAATTTTTCCGCGCGCAGTATATGCAGCGCACTATCATCGCGTAAATGAGTATCATCATGCAGATGAGGGCTATCAGCCATATGCTGCGGTCTTCGTCTGCGCTCATAGCCGTCGCGAGGTAGTCGTAAACGCCGTGTATCAGCACCGAGAATATGTACGCGAACCGCTCGGGACGGGTGTTCGGGCGAACGTTATTATACCTGCGGTATTTCGATACGCCGAAGTAGTAGCCCATAAGTATGCCCGTAACGGCGTGGAGCGGTATCGAAAGCACCGCGCGCAGCAAAGCTACTGCGAGCTGACTGCTTGCCTGCGATATGTAAAGTATGTTCTCAAGCGTAGCAAAGCCGAGCGCCGAAGCCGCGCCGTAGATTATTCCGTCGTAGGTGTTGTCGAAACTGCGGTCGTGGAAAACTATCCATTTGAATGTAAAAAACTTGCAAGCTTCCTCCACTATGCCGACTACCGCGACGTAAAAGACAAGCTGATATATCAGGTATGAATCCATATCTGGGTAGTAGACCCTTCGCGGGTCGCCGCCGATAAAAGCTTGCATCAGCGCCGAGCCGATGCCTTCGAGTATGCCTGCGGGCACTACCGAGATAGCGCTTATCGCAAATACCGAAGCCAGTTTTCGCATAGGCTTGTGCTTGATAACTGCGTTTTTGAAGATTATCACCATTATTATGACTGAGGGCAGTATGCCCATGAGCAGCATTATTTTATCCAAAGTAGGTCACCCCTTTTGTTGTCTGCGACTGCAACTATTATACCACAATTTTCGGCAGATTTCAAGGGAGTACTTTATCAAATAAGCTGTCAAATCAGCTGCTGTTCGTTGATTATCAGCTTAAACTCCAGCCCCAGAGATTCCGCTGCTTTTCGGCACATTATCATGCGGTCTAGGAATATCTCGAAATAGTCCATCACCGAGCCGTACTGCGTGTCGATAGAGAGTTTCAGCTTTATAAGTGTGTGCTCGCCGTTTATTTTCAGGCTCGATTTTTTCGCCGAGTAGTTCACGCGGTCGTGTATGTCAAAGGTGGTCTTGTCGGTGTTGCGGACGCGGCTGCGGCGCACGTCTGATTTATCGGCGAGTATCAGCGCGGCGGCTATGTGGTTCACCGCTACGCCCGTGCCCTCGTCGTGGTTGCCTATCGCGGTGACGATAACGGCAGTGTCCTCCGGCGGCATACCCAGTCTGTTCAGCAGGCTGAAAGCCATTACCGCGCCGCTCTGCGAATGTTCTATGCGGTTGACCAAGTTGCCGATGTCGTGCAGATAAGCGGCTATCTGCACCAGCTCGAGGTCGTGCTCGGGGTAGCCAAGCGTTTGCAGTATATACCGCGCGTTCTCCGCCACCACGCCTACGTGCGCGAAGCTGTGCTCGGTAAATCCCAGCGCTTTGAGCGAAGCGTCCGCTTGGATTATATATGCGTTTACCTCGCTGTTTTTCTTTAGTTCTTCAAATGTCAGCATTTCTGTATCTCCTTATTATATTATTGTAATAGTATAAAAGCGCCGCCGCAGCACCCGGTGACGCTTTGTATGTTTTTTAGTCCTTAATTCTTGGTGTCCTTTTTGGAAACGAACTCGCCCGAAGCAACGTCGTAAGCCGAGCTGCTTTTTTTGTTCATGATAACTACTATGATGACAACGGCGATAACAATGCCCGCAACTATGCCGATTATGGTGAATATCATGTTGTTTTTGTTTTGTTCCTTCTGCTCTTCTTTATCGACGTAGTGGCTGCCCTTTTCGATGCAGTTAGTAACAGTTACCTTCTTTACCGTAATATCGGCAACGTCGGTAGCGGTAAGGCATATGCAGCTTACCTTCTCGAAATTATCGGTGCCGTATGCTTTTACTATGTCGTCGTACTTGAATACCGCGGTGGTCTTGTCAAACTCTGCGGCGGATACTTTTGCCCATACCGAGCCGTCGGGCTGCGCCATAGATGTGTCGGGAGACTCCCAGCTCTGGAATACCAGCTCTATCGGCGAGCTTGAAAGCTTGTTCGCTTCGGTATCCATAGAAAAGTCTACTTTTATCTCAGAATCTTTCGTCATGCGGGTGGTGTCGAAAGTATCGTACTGGTACTTCGCACTGGTGCCCCAGTTGCCTACCGAGATAGCTTCGGAAGTATCAAGCTCTACGTCGGAAGTATCGGCGGCGTAAGCACTTAGTGCGCAGCCTGCCGCGATAACTGCCGCAGCGGCGGCGGAAAAAACTCTTGAAAATAACCCTCTTAAATTTTTCATTTCTTTACATTCCCTTTCATATAAGATTTTGCTGTTCAAATTGTTTTAACGCTAAAAACCATTATAACATATTGACCGAAAAATGTAAACGCTTTTTGTCATATTTAACTAAAAATTCAGAACTGTTTTATATTTAATGTTTTTTTCACAATTTAACTGTCCCGCCGCCTGCCTTATATGTAGATCTTGCGCAAAGGCATACCCCGCGCGAATTACAAATGTCATGCCCCGCCGCAAAAGTCATTACATTTTGCACTTGAAAAAAGCCGCCGCCTGCATTATACTAGTATTATAGAGATAACATCTGCAAAACGCAACGCATGACGGTTTGATGAAAGGATATGATATACATGAGCACACCCGTAGTGAAGATAGAAAATTTGGTAAAGCGTTACAAAGAGCTTATAGCGCTCGACCATTTCTCGCTGGAGATATATGAGGGCGAGGTCTTCGGTCTGCTCGGACCGAACGGCTCGGGCAAGACCACCGCGATAAACTGCCTGCTCTCGCTGCTGAGTTTCGATAAGGGCAGCGTAGAGATATTCGGCGAAAAGATGTCGCCAGATAATTACAAGGTAAAGAGCAAGATAGGCGTTATAATGCAGAACGTAGCAGTGATAAACGAGCTTACCGTTTATGAGAACATCGACTATTTCTGCGGGCTTTATATAAAGGATAAGGCGGAGCGCAAAAAGTGCGTTGAGGAAGCCGTGAAGTTCGTAGGGCTGGAGGATTTCGTGAAATTTTACCCGAAGAAGCTTTCGGGCGGTCTGCTGCGCCGACTGAACATCGCCTGCGGCATAGCGCACAAGCCGAAGCTGATAATCTTCGACGAGCCGACAGTTGCGGTAGACCCGCAGAGCCGCAATAAGATACTGGAGGGCATACAGGAGCTGAACAGGCACGGCGCTACGATAATCTATACATCTCACTATATGGAAGAGGTGGAGCAGATATGCACGCGCATCGCGATAATGGATAAGGGCAGGCAGATAGCCCTGGGCACTACCGAAGAGCTGAAAAAGCAGATAAAGAATACCGAGAAGATAACGGTAGAGCTTATGGAGCAGAGTGCCGAGCTGCTGGAGGAGATACGCGCGCTGCCGCACGTTTACGAAGCCGAGTACATCGAGGGCAGGGCAGAGGTGAAATTCTCGGGCGGAAAGCACAACCTTATCCGCCTTTTGACACTGCTTCAGCAAAAGGATATACGCTTCGGCAGGGTCTATTCCGAGCTGCCCACGCTCAACGACGTTTTCTTAGAGATAACCGGCAAGCAGCTTCGCGATAGCTGAGGGGGGCTGAGCAATGTTTTTACATCTTTTGAAATACGAACTGCTCACAGGTCTGCGAAACAGGCAGGCTATGTTTTGGATGTTGGCTTTTCCGATAATACTGGGCACTTTTTTCAACATAGCTTTCAGTGGGCTGTACAGCGACGAGCTTTTTAAAGAGATACCCGTAGCTGTATGCATCGAGCAGGAAAACGCGACTTTTACCGAGGTGATGGACAGCCTGTCTGAGGGCGGCGACGCGCTTTTCGCGCCCGAATATTTAGCCGAGAACAAGGCTATGAAAAAGCTGGAGAACGGCGATGTCAGCGGCGTGATATTCGTAAACGGCAGCAATATTCGCCTTTCGGTAAAGAGCGAGAGCACCGCCGCTTCGATAATACGCTCGTTCCTCGATAATTACGAGGTGAACGTAAAGGTGATAACCGACGCGGCGAACGCCGACCCGCAGAAGCTGGGACAGGTGATAGAGGCTATGAGCGCCGAAATATCGCCTGTGGAAGCGCGGCAGATGTCGGGCGACAGCGCCGACCCGTATGTGCAGTATTTTTATAATCTGCTGGCTATGAACTGCCTTTTCGGCGCGCTCAGCGGATTGGGTCTGGTGATAAGCGTGCAGGCAAATCTTTCAGAGCTTGGCGCGCGCAAATCAGTTTCGCCGGTGCACAAGCTTGAAAGCGTAACGGCGGCGCTGACAGCGGCGGTGATACTGAACCTCATCTGCTCGGGGGTAACGCTTTTATACCTCACGCTGGCGCTGAAAGTAGATTTCGGCGCGCCGCTGCCCGCGCTTTTCGGCGTTACGGCGGTGGCGGTTCTGGCGAGCGCGAGCATGGGCTTTTTCATCGGCGCTATCGGCAAAATGAGCGAGGGCATGAAAATTGGCATACTTATCTCGTTATCAATGTTTTTCTGCTTCCTCAGCGGGCTTTGTGTCGGCAATATGTACGCGCTGGTAGAGCGGTACGCGCCGTGGTTCAATAGGATAAACCCAGCCGCGCTGATCTCAAACAGCTTTTTGGCGCTGAACATCTACGGCGGAAGCGGCAGGCTGACGGCAAACCTGCTCACCCTCGGCGGATACGCCGTGTTCTTCACGCTGGGCGGATATTATCTTACAAGGAGGCGCAGATATGCAAGTTTATAAGGTGTTCATGAAAATGGCGCGGAAAAGACTGGTAACTATACTGATGTACTTCGGCATATTCGCGCTGATATGCTTTATAATGACGGCAAACGCTCAGCAGGATACGGATTACAGCGACAAAAAGCTGAAAATAAGCGTTGCCGATATGGATAATACCGAAGCGAGCCGTGCCCTGCGCGACTACATAGCGGAAAATCACGAGATAGTGACAATAGACGGCGGCGACGGCGCTCTTCAAGACGCGATATATTACCGCACGCTCAACTGCTCGCTGACGATAAAAGCGGGCTTTGGCGAAGCTGTCGCGGCGGGCGAGGGCGATGGGCTTTTTGAAATGGTGAGCGCCTCGGGCACTTATGAATCGCAGCTTTTTGAGGGTCAGCTCACGCAGTTCGTAAAGACGGCTGAGATGTACTCGGCTTCGGGCATGGGCAGCGGCGAAGCCTGCCGCGCCGCCGCAGAAGCGCAGAAGCAGCACGTTGACGTTACGGTAGAAAATTTCTCGGCGGGCAATTCCGGCAGCAGATTCAGATATTTCACGCAGTACCTTGCCTACATATTTTTGGTGATAATGATAGTTTGCTTCACGCCGATACTTTCGGCTTTCAATACGCTTGATCTGCGCCGCAGGATAGACTGCTCAGCGCTGCCGCTGGCAAGCAAGAATATGCAGCTATTCTGCGCGACGGGCACGCTCACGGCGGCGATATGGCTGGTTTTTCAGATACTGGGCGTCGCCTGCTACGGCGGAGAGATGTTCAGCAAAACAGGCTTGCTGGCGATGCTGAACAGCTTCATTTTCATGATCGTGGCGGTAGGCATTACGGTGCTGATAGCGCAGTTCGGCATAGCGGGCGACGACGTTTGCAGCATGATCGGCAACACGGTCAGCCTTGGAATGGCGTTCCTCTGCGGCGTGTTCGTACCGCAAGACTTGCTGGGCGAGGGCGTGCTGAAAGCGGCTTCCTTCCTGCCCGCGTACTGGCTTGTCCGCGCGAACAATATGCTATTCGGTCTTTCGGACGAGGGCTATTCGCTGGGCAAATATCTGAGCTATCTTGGCATAGAGGCGCTCTTCGCAGTAGTGCTTTTCGCGGCAGCTGCGGTCGTGGCGAAGGTGAAAAGGCAGTCGGCGGAGTAACAGAATAGAATAAATAACAGCCCCTCGCAGTTGTGCGGGGGGCTTGTTCTGTATGTATGTGTTTTCTCTTCATTTCGCCGTGACTTCATCGTAAAGCGTTATTGCTTTTACCAGTCCGGATTTTTTATAGTATTCGATCTTTCCGTAATTTGGCTCGTAGTCGTCATCGCCGAATATCAGCGCCATGTCTTTTGCGGTTATTGCAAACCTGAAACTGTTCTTGTATTCGTCAACAGCGACGATATAATACGAGTCGTTAGCTGCGGACCTATGCGAAGTGTGCCCCGGCATACGGTAAGTTTTGATATTCAATTTTTCGATACATACGGCGTCGCCGCCGTTCAGGTCTGACAAAATATCCGTCCATGCCCGGAAATCGCCCTTAATGCTTCCGCGAAGCGGCGAAAGATAGCTGTCCGTAATAAGCGTACAGCAGAAGAGAATACATATTATTCCTAATATCAGATTGGCGATACGCCGCTTTACGATGCTTCTTTCGCGCAGCAAATAATGAAAAGCTATAAAAAGCAGCGCCGCCGCTAAGATGTAAAGCGAGATCTGAAATAAAATATTGAGCGGTATAGTTACCGCAAGGCGTATAAGCGCCGACCTTCCGACCAAAGAGGGTGGGTCGCAGCAAACGGCGATGGTCACCAGCATTGTAACGAAAATTATCGACGGCAGATACGCCGCCTTTTTTGAGAATATCTTTTTCATCTGTCACGATCACCTTTTGATTAAATTATGCCCGATACTCGATATGTTTTGTGATTTCTATTATACAACAACCCCCGCAAAAAATCAATATCCAAATAGAAAAAAAGCAGACGCTCTAGAAAAACGTCTGCTTAATCTTTGTGCTACTGGAACAAAAAAGATGACATTAAATTCACCTGATTTTGCGGCTTATGAGATATCTTTTAAAATCACATAACCTGTCATTAAATTTATTATATCATATGCATCAAAAAATGTCAAGAGATTTTTTAATATGTACGGGGCTGTACTCGATTATACAACCCATATCTAAAAGAATTATCTCATATCGCTTGGTATAAAATTTAATAATGCTCCCGCTGCCTGTTCCAGCAAATATTCATATAATTCTTCTGAGCTCGTTATGAGGTAAATCTCAATAACACCGTTTCGCTGCGGAATGCCAAAGAATAATTCGCCGTTCTCATCGCGCTTATAAATAAAATCACGGATAATACCGTAGCGATCGAGCATAACCGTTTCAAGCATTTTCAGCAAATCATTCTGCAAATTACCGCCGTGTATGAACTCATTTGTTTCTTCTAAAGATAAATTATTAACCTCGCAGAATTGCCTGCATTTGCAAATACCGAAATCCAAAGCATTAACTATTGTCATAAAAGTCTTTTTTGTGATCATCATTTACTTCCACGTTAATTTTTATTAAACTCGTCAATCATCCTGCAATACTCTTTTTCCTCGCAGTCGATATAATCCATAGCAAACTGCTCCGCTTCTTCAAGACTGTCTTTCAGCAGTTCAAAATCAACTGCCACTGAAAAAACATCGATTTCGAGTTTTTCGGATTCATCCGCAAAAACTTCAATAGTGAAGCCCTCACAGCGAATATCATTTCCGTCCTTGTCCTCCCGATGCAGATCAGTATCGGGAGTAATCTTCACATAAAATCCTTTGTATTTCATTCAACCACTCTCCTTAAAATCTCATCTGCATATCGTCGTCAAGGTCGTAATCTTCAAATTCGTCCTCATACAACTCGTCATTTACGGAATGTTCAAGGAACAGCGAATTTTCCAAAGCTGTTTGAAGATATTTTTCATCCAGACCGTTCTCTCTGTAACCCTGTAAAATCGTATTGTAGTACTGCTGACTTGGCGGAGAAAGTTCCCCATAATTCATCAGATATGCCATGCCTAAGACTTCTTTGCCATCCAAATCAAAAGACATTTTTTCCTGTCTGTAAAGCCTCGGATAGCCCTCATAACGGTTTAGGGTAGGCAAATCTCTTTCATCAAGCTCCCAGATAAGAACAGGAACACTTGTACCCTTGCTAGGCACAATAGTCGCAACGCCTCTGAACTCCAATTCATAATCCTTGATCTCCGATGTTCCCACAACCTTTGAATGCGGACAGCGATATGCCATTTGTTTAAGATTGATGTTGCTGCCATAGGCAATGTATAGCTGTTTATTTTTCATTTTTACCTCCGATCACATAGACATTTCCATGCCCATTTCTTCATCTTCTTCAAAGTCCTCACATTCGCTCTCTGACGGCTCGAAATTTTCATCGGGTACATTTTCGTTTAACTGCTGAACCTCGCTTACAGGCTCGACACGCTGCTCACGGGCGGCTTGTCGTTCTGCTTTCAGCCTTTCACGTTGTTTAACGGCATCTTCGGGATGAAGCCACGCAATATTACCCTCAAGATGTGAAAGCAAGTGCTTGCGGCAGTTTTTAAACTCCTGCCCGTTCAGACCTATTCGGATAAGCCATGTACGGAACGTATAGCGAGGATTTTCACTCTGTGTCACACGGGAACTTGCTGATTTCTGAGTCAGAGCCTGATTGCTGACTGCCAGAACCAGTGAAATATATGCCCTGAGAACTCCTGCATTCAGGCAACCGTTGAACGCTCTTACCTCGATATTGTTATCTGTAAACACTGGGTGTAAATTCAGGCAACGATACCGTGACGGATCGTAATGTGAGTGATACTCACGGTCATCGCCGTACCATAGCCTTTTTATCGTCTGCAAGTCAGTTGGTTTTCTTCGGTTAAGTTCTTCAAGAAAACGCTTGTCCACTTTTCTGCAATAATGCTGCTCACGATCCGAATTTACTTGCAAAGCCTGATAGAGCATATCCTCTTTACTTGCAAAAATGTTTACTAAATTACGAAGCTTTTGCGCGTTATATGGAGCAAAATCAATATGAATATGGATTCCTGTTGTTTCGTTGCAAACGCCTCCGCTTCGGCGAATAGAACGAACCACTTCCTGAAGCGTCGCCATATCCTCGTATTCCAGAATAGGAGTTACAAGCTCGACGGAATACAGCTTGGAAGCCGGATTCCCGTTTTTATTCGTACATCTGATACTTGCGTCGGACATGATTTTCCAACGCCTATTTTTACCGTCGTAAACATCGTATCTGTCATAACTGCCGCCGTAATGCTCGGTCAAGCCGCCTAAAACCTTTGCGACCGCTTTTGCCGCTGCCGACCTTGTTAAGCCTGTGCATTCTACTTCCACACCGAAACGCTGAGTTTTTATCCCCTCAAAATTGCCTGCCAAATAACCAGCTCCCAACAAAAACAGCTTGCAGATTTTCTCCGCAAGCCGTAAATTTTAATCGTTATTCAATTTCCGTTCTGACCTCGTAACCGCCTTTGAAAATAACCAGTATTTCGGTCTTGCTCAGTATTTTTACGCACTCGATCAGCTTTCTTATCAGTACATTATCAAAGGTTTCCAACTCAAATTTCTCATGCTCTATCATATCCATAATTTTATCAAGCTTTGCCTGAGTTTCTTCTGAAGTCTTGTTCTGTGATTTCAGCATTGTAAGCCGCTCACTTAAGCCTTGTTCTTCAGCATACAGTTTTGCAAACTCGCTGTCAAGCTTGTCCTCGTCGCAGCCGCCCGAAGCTATTAAGTTGACTAAATCAGTCCTTGCTTGATCGATCTCTTTCAGCCGCTTTTCTACGGAAAGGATTTCTTCCTGTCCCTGACATTCCAAAACCGAACCGATATTTGCTTTCAAAATCCTCACAATATCGTTACGGCAGGAATAGTAATTGTTGATCGCCCTGAGTATTCCTCTATGCAGCTGTTCTTCCTTTATAGTGGGTGAATCTGGACAATATTTTTTGCCATGCTCCAATCGGCTCAGACATCTCCAAACGATTTGCTTTTTTCCTCGAGCCGCCCAAGTGGTTCTTCTGTAAGGCGTACCGCAGTGTCCGCAGATAAGAAGCTCAGACAAGGCATATTTGCTGCTGTACTTGCCTTGTTCCGTAACCGTTTTATCCGAAATCTTCCGTTTGGAATTGCGTCTTGCAAGCTCCTGCTGGACTCGGTTGTAGGTGTCTCGGTCAATTATCGGATCGTGATGGTTGGTCACAAGATACATCGGACGTTCGCCGTGATTTTTCACAACTTTGTGAGTGATACAGTCGGAGGTAAACGTTTTTTGAAGGAGCGCGTCGCCTACATACTTTTCGTTCTGTAAAATCCTCGTTATTGTATTGGTCCGCCATTCCGTGCTGCCTGTTTTGGTATGTTTGCCTTTGACGTGCAATATCAATGCGATATTTTTCATCGAATGACCGTCCAGAAACATGGTGTAGATCAGTTTTACCGTTTCGGCTTCTTCGGGGATTATTTCCGGCTTGCCGTCCGCTCCTTTTTTGTAGCCAAGCAAATGCTTGTACTGAAATTGTACCTTACCCTCACGATAAGCTTTTTCTTTTCCCCAGCTTACATTTTTACTTATCGATTCACTCTCAGCCTGAGCAAAACTTCCGTACAGAGCAATCATAAATTCTGAGGTCATTGTCAGCGTGTTTATGTTCTCTTTTTCAAAAATAACTCCGATTCCCAAGTCTTTAAGCTGTCTGACATATTCAAGGCAATCCACGGTATTTCTTGCGAATCGGCTTATGGATTTTGTGATCACAAGGTCGATTTTCTTGTTTCTGCACATACGGATCATGCGGTTAAACTCGGTACGCTTTTTTGTCTGGGTGCCTGAAATTCCTTCGTCGGCAAAAATTCCTGCCAGAGTCCATTCTTTCTTTTTGTTAATAAGATCTGTGTAGTATGCAATCTGAACCTGATAGCTGTTCTGCTGTTCCTCCAGTTCGGTTGACACTCGGCAGTATGCGGCAACTCTTAATTGGTGGTATTTATCACGACTTTCCGCTGTCTGCACTTTCGCAGGAATTACTGTTACATTCGGCGCTGTGCTCATTTTCGATCTTCCTTTCCGTTATATTTTTAATTCTCACTCCGTTGATAAGCTCAACATCTACGGTACAAAAATGGCTTATACAAATTCGTGAAACACACGCTTTGAATAAGCCAATATCCAACGTATTTAATTGTTCGTGATTTTCAAGCAGAGCCTTGATTTTATCTGTTTTCTGAGGGCTGTCATTGTAAGTGCAGCAGTCGTATTTCATCTCAGCAAGTTTATAAATCTCTGCTTTAGCTCTGTCAAAATCTACTTGGATTGAATCGGTCATACGGTTGATTTCATTTTGCTGACGGACTATATCGGCAGTAGGTGAATAAATGCTGGTCTCGCCGCCGGACTCCAATAAACTTGGATTAGCTATTGCAGAATTCAGAACAGTCAGCACTGCTCCGATTATCATCTGATCAGTCAGCTGATATTCAAATTTGCAGCAATCGGGATTTCTGCAATCCCAATGCTCATATTTCGAATTGCCGCCAATTCTTGAAAGTCTGTGACCACATTCGGCACAGTATGTACGATTTCTGATTTCCTGTAAATCATCGGATATCAGATTAAACGTAGTTGCTTTCCGTATCCGCTTTTCATTTGCTCGTCTGAAAATATCCTCGGCGATCAACTGCGGATATTTGTCGGTACCGAGATACTTCTCATTTTCGATTATCCGCTTGACCATATTTTTGTTCCACTTATCTGAATCTGTATTGTAGCGAATTTTCTCACTTTCCATTAGCTTGGCAATTTGCAGTAGGCTTTTGCCTGAAAGATATTCACTGAAAATCGTCGCAACAGCGCATACCTCTTTGGGATCAGTTGTTATCACTCCGTTCTTCATGCAGTAACCAAACGGTATTACTCTGTTTTTTGCCATATTAATGTCACCTCCGCTTATAACAATACCACAAAGCCTTTGAAATAGCTATATCCAAAGGCACTAAATCTATGATAATGAATTTGTCTATTTTATCTTTTCTTTAAATTTCAATCCGCCGATCAAGTGAAATTCCAACTCATGTTGATTGATTACAACGATCCTCTCAACTATACTCTCAAATGCTGATTCTTCAAACTTGGTTATTGGCTTATCGCGCATTTCAAAAAAGTCAATTAACATTTCGATCTGATTCAGAGTTTCGTCCTCGTCATCGGAGCGTGTAAGCTTTTTCAGTTCCGTCTGAAGCTTGTTGATTTTCGCCGTCA